>Ga0105245_10000183_pt1 | contig 59105 bp, 55 predicted proteins | sample KBSM54metaG_FD_81523 | JGI IMG/M metagenome (GOLD analysis project Ga0105245, IMG submission 81523) | Miscanthus rhizosphere microbial communities from Kellogg Biological Station, Michigan, USA - KBS M5-4 metaG | ecosystem: Host-associated > Plants > Roots > Rhizosphere > Soil | place... | reverse complement strand
TGTCAGCATGACTTCCTCCCTCGTCATTCGTTGCAGTGTTTTTCCACCCATCCGGCGATCGCGGAGGTGGTTGCGTCCTTCCCGTGGAATCCGGTCACTTGAAGCCCTAACGGCAGACCTTGCTCGCGCAGCAGCGGCAATGAAATTGCCGGCACGCCGAGCAGTGAGAATGGTACTGCAAACACCGGATCGCCAGTCGAGCCAAGGCCGACCGGCGCAGCCGCCGGGGCCGCCAGCGTCACGCAGGCATCGCATTGTGCGGCCAGGCTCTCGTAGAGAGCGCGAACGCGGATCCGTTCGTCGAGGTCAGCGCGATAGTCATCGAGGCTCATTGCCTCCGCTTGTGCGAGGCGCGCGAGCATCGCGCGGCTCAGTTTGCCGGCATCGCGGTTGCGATAGGTGTTCAGGGGCCAGCGCGATTCCCACGTATTGATCCGGATGGACAGCGCGCGCGCATCGGCTATCGCCTCCTCGACGGCACCAACCAACTGGTCCGATTGCCGCGTGAGAATGTCGATGCCGTTGCGCGACAAGAGTGCCAGTGATTCCTGGATCGCCTTCTTCGCTTCCGCGCTGGCCACTTGCCAACCAGCCGTCTCAAGAAACACGAGCCGCTGCGGTCTGGCCGGCGGCGGCATGCGAAGTGGCCCGACCAGGCCCTGATATCCCGGATCGCCACCAGCGCGCGCGGCAATTTCGGACGCGACCTGCCAGGCGTCCTCGAGCGTTGCCGCCAGAACGCCCATGCAGCTTTGGCTCAATTCATCGTGGCTGCCGCCCCGGTTTATGCCGCCGACGCTCGGCTTAAAACCTACGCAGCCGCAGTAGCTGGCCGGACGAACGATCGATCCCATCACCTGCGTGCCGAGCGCAGCACTGACGAGACCGGCTGCAACGGCGGCGGCCGAACCGCTGCTCGACCCTCCCGGAGTGCGACCAGGATCCCAGGGATTGCGGGTGCCACGCGGCTCGGTCGCCGCAAACTCGGTCGTCACCGTCTTTCCGAGAATGACCGCTCCCGCTTCGCGCAGAGCCGCGACCGCCGCAGCGTCGCGTCCCGAGGACCAACCGTCGAACAACGGTGAGCCCATCCCGGTTGGCATGTCGGCCGTCTCGATGATGTCCTTGATGCCGATCGGCATGCCATCGATTGCCGACACCGGTTTGTTGTCACGCCACCGCATGGAAGATGCGTCGGCGGCAGCTCGCGACCCCTCGATGTTGGTGCAAACAAACGCGCCGATTTTCGGCTCCCAGGCGGCGAGCGTTTCGAGGCAGCGTTCGAGATAGGCGCGCGGTGTATCCTGTCCGCCGGCGAATTGTGCGGCGGCCGCAAGAAACGGTTTTGCTTGTGGCACGGGCGCGGGAGACAACATCGTCAGGCCTCGGTCAACGTCATGGCGGCAACGCGCCGCTGGCTCGCGATCATCGAGGTTCGCAGCAGGAACTGACGGGCACGCGCCCGATCCGCCGCCATTTCACGAAGCTCGTCGAGATTGCGCCGCCGGGTTTCCGGATCCCGCGCCTCCAGGCGTTTTTTGTTCGCGATGGACTGCTCCTGCACGTATTCGGTCGCTACGGTGCGACGCTGCAAGCTGTAAAGGTCAAGGAGAGCATCGGGCGCCTTGTCTAGCAAGACCGCCGCAAGCTTTTCGGCGAGGTTCGCAGCGTCCTGAATGCCTCCATTCAATCCCATACCGCCGATCGGATTGTTGACGTGAGCGGAATCGCCGGCGAGCAGCACGCGGCCTTTGCGGAAGGTTTCCGCGACACGCTGATGCGTGACATAAAGGTTGCGGTGAACAATTTCGTAGGGCTGCTGCGCCGGAAAGAACTTTTGCATTCGCGCCTGCACGGCCGCATCGCTCATCAACTGCTGCTCGGACTGATCGGGATTGGCCGGATAGACCGTACGCCACAACCCCGGCGGTCCGTCAGCCGACACCTTGAAGCAATTGCACCATTCGTCGGGGTCGGCGAAGTAGCTGCGGAAACACAATCCATGAGCCGATTCAAAATCGAACGGCGTGGTGAGCACGATGAACCGTTCCGGCCAGGTAAATCCCTCGAACGCAATATCGCTCTGCTTGCGTACGACGCTGCGTCCACCGTCGGCGCCGATCAGATAAGCGCCCGAATGTGATTTGACGCCGTCGGGGCCGCGCACATCGACGCTGACCAAGCTATCGGTCTGCACAACATCCACCACCTCGTGCGCAAACAACACTTCCACGTTCGGCAGCGTCCGCAGGCGCTCGACAAGGAGCTTGGTGGTCTTGAATTGCTCGCACTGAACGACGAATGGATGACTGGTGTCTTCCTTGAGGACAGCGTGATCGAACTCGGCGACTTTCTCGCCGCTCGGCCGATCCCAGAACTGGAAAATGGGCGCCACAAGTCCGACCCGCGCCATATCGTCCGCAAGACCATCATCGGCCAGCAGATCGAGTGTAGCGGGATGGGTCGTGGCAGCGCGTGGATCCGCTTGCAGCGTTTCATTTACGTCGAACAGCCGAACCGGCAGACCGCGACGCCCGAGCAGCCACGCGCACAACAAGCCGACCGGGCCACCTCCGGCAATCAATACCCGCCGTTCGTCAAAACCCATTTCGGAAAACTGCTGTTTACTGATTTCCACAACGCCAGTCATCCCGACTACGATTCGCTACAACAGTTCTGACATTGAAGGTAGCAAAAAAGAGCGGGGCGAAGACGCGCCCGAAGCCTTCAATCCCTGACCAAAATTCGCAATCCTCTTGGGTCGATCGTTAGCGGACAACCGGCAAAACTTTGACGTCGTATTCGCAACTCATCTCACGACCGAGGACCGGATCCTCGATCAGGGCCGTAAACTGTGCCGCGGGGCGAATGCCTCCGATGGCGCCGAGCGTTCCGCAGAACATGACCGTGCCCGCCACAAATTCCGTTCCGGCACGCGACATCAGGTCCGAGGGATTGCGCATCGCCGATAGCGGGCCCTCTTGGTATTTTAGTCGTTTGCCGTCGATGGTGACGTACGCGCGCAAGATCAATTGGTCCCAGTGGCCCGCTATCTCATCGAGACGCCAGAGCGTCTTGCCGACCATCTTGGCGCAGAATTGCTTCGATAGCGCGATACCCATTGTCTCCAGTTTACGGTCGGTATGATCGGATCCAACGCCAAGCCACAATCCATCGTGCATGGCGACGACCACCGGTTCCGCCTCGCCTGAGGTGTCGGGCCCGAGAACCTCCAGGTGCGCCGTTTGCGTGAGATTCGCCGTGCTGATGCGGTAAAACACCGGCACCGACGACGGGCGTGGTACGCCAATTGCCGCGAGCTCCTCGATGTGATGACGCAGCGCCTTTTCATCGCGGCCGGTCCAGCCCGCAACGATCAGCGCTTTCGGAGCAAGTTCGGACCAATCGGTTTCACCGCTTGATAGACGCTCAAAGACGAGCATGGCTTGTTCCTTGAGTTGGCGACGGGCACTTGGTACATGATCGGCGAGGAAAATCCACCGCCGGAAATTTGTGTCGAATGGTGAAGTAGTATGGCCGTCAACAAAAAACATGACGAATTTCATACCCTCGACATGAATGTCGGCTGGGAAACGCCGTCCGGCTATCCAAAAGGCATCGAGCAGAAGATTTTGTCCGGCGCGCTGGACGAGACAAACCGGCGCGGCACGCGCACGCGCCTACTGCGCTTCGCACCCGGCGTCTTCACGACGAAGCCTTTCGTGCACGATTACTGGGAGGAAGTTTTTCTCGTATCGGGCGATCTAATCGTCGGCAACGACGCACAAGGAAACGGCGGCAAATCATTTCCGCCCAACACCTATGCCGTCCGCCCGCCGGGCGCCTATCATGGGCCATTCAAGTCGAACGGCGGTTGTACGCTCCTGGAAATCCATTACTTCGATCCGGCCTGAGCGACGTCGACGATTGCCCAGAGGAGTAGCGGGATAGATGGCGCGCCCGAAGAGATTCGAACTCCTGACCCCCAGATTCGTAGTCTGGTGCTCTATCCAGCTGAGCTACGGGCGCTTGATTCCACTGCCGGAAATCGGCCCGCGGAACGGGGCATAGCTATCGTCTTGACCGGGTATTGGCAAGAGTTGCGACGCGAACTCTCACGTGGGCTGCACGGCCCAGGCCAGGGCCACATTTTCAATGCGGATTCGATATGCGAGCAGCGCCGCGTTCGCGGCTGAAAAGATGAACGCGAAGACCGGTAGTCCAAGGGTCAGCGGAACCACGGCGATCTCCAGCGCGACGATCAAGTAGTTTGGATGCCGAAGCCAGCGATACGGCCCTCGCGCGATTGTTGCCGCACCTGGCAGCACGATGACGCGCGTGGTCCAGCGGCGACCGAGACTGGCGATGACCCACAGCCGCCCGATCTGCAGCACGATGAATATCGACAGCCAGAACGGATCAATGACGCGGTCATGCCCGAGGATAAGCAGGCCGACAATCCAGGTCGCGTGTAAAATCACGATGAGAGGATAATGCGCCGCGCCAAATTCGATGCCGCCCATCCCGCGCAGTCGCCTCGTATTGAGCTGGGCAAAGCAGAGTTCAATGAGCCGTTGCACGATCAGGAATGTTACAAGCCACGCGCCCTCACCCATAGAACGCCTCAAGGGCCAGAAAATTCGCGGTGAAGCCGGGACCCAACGCCGAAAGCACGACCGGACCGTACAGACCGCGCCGCAGCACACGTTCGAGAACGAAAAGAACCGTGGGCGCCGACATATTTCCGTGGTTGCGGAGAATCTCCCGCTCGTCACGCAGCGTCCCCTTCTGCAATTCGAGCGCCGCTTCGATGGCATCGAGCACTTTTGCGCCGCCGGGATGACAGACGAGCTGAGGCGCGCGCAGCCGGGCCGCCTTGATGAAACGGCGAACCGGCGCCGCCATTCGTTGCTCGACGAAGCGCGGGAGCGAGCGTGAGAGCATCACCCGGAAACCCACCGGATCGATCGCCCAGCCCATGATGTCGAGCGTGCGCGGCCAGGTGTGCTCCGCCGCGGCACCAACTTGCAGCGACCCCTCACGCGGCCCCGCCCGCAGAACGATGGCTGCTGCACCATCGCCGAAAAGGGCCGATGAAATCACGTCTGCCTTTGTTCCCCGATCGATGCGGGACGTCAGCGTGCAGAGTTCGACAACAACCACCAGCACCACTTCGCCTGGCTCAGCCCGCGCAAGCCGCGCGCCGAGTGCAAAACCAAAGACGCCGCCGGCACAACCGCGACCAAATACCGGCACGCGCATTACGCCTGGACGCAACCCCAGTTCCGGACCAACACGCGCTTCTATCCCTGGCGTGGCAATACCCGTCGAGGAGACCGTCACGACGACGTCGACATCACGCGCCGGAATTCCGGCGCGATCGAGTGCGGCCTTCGCCGTTCGAATGAAAAGCTCGCTCGCGCTTTCAACATAAGCTTCCGTGCGTTCGGCCAGATTGTACGGTTTGCTCAACCATTCAAGCGACCGCGCGGAATAGCGCCGCTCGATGCCCGCATTCGCAAAGATCTCTGCAAGTTTCGGGTAGCGCGTGAAGGTGCGCGCGTAAACGTGGCGCGCCGCATCCGCCACCGCTCGCTGATCGAGTTGATGCGGTGGCACAGATGTGGCGATCGAGAGCACGTTAACGGGCGGCGCCATGTCAGATGTCCTTCAGTCGCGCGAGCCCCCGAGGTAGAACACCGCAACCGGCGTCTACGTCCGTCAGGCGCGTACGCGCTCACCACGTCTGGTATCGAGATCGACCGCCCGGTCGGGGATTGTGATGCTGAAGGTGGCGCCAATCGTGCCAGGCACAAGGCGGATTTCACCGCCATGCGCCCGCACAAGCTCCGCGGCAATGGCGAGGCCGAGGCCCGTCCCGCCGGCTCGCGTCGATCCCTGAAAAGCCTGAAACAGGTGAGTTCTTGCCTTTTCCTGTACGCCGGGGCCGGTATCGGAGACTTCAATCACGACCACGCTGCCTTCACGCCGCCCGGTAATGCGGATCTGATCGCGTGCCGGATCGCGCGCACCGCGCGTCTCCAGCGCCTGCACCGCATTACGTGCGATATTGACCAGGACGCGAAACAATTGATCGTGATCGGCTTCCATTGTCAGGCCGCGTTCGACTGCAACAATCCATCGGATCGGCACGTCAAGGCCGAGGCCGAGCGCTTCGTGTACTTCTTCGATCAAGGGCTCGACCTGGAGCGTCCGGCGTTCCGGAGGTGGCTCCTGCGCGCCGCCGTAAGAAAGTGTGCTCTGACAGAATGCGATTGCCCGCTCGAGCGCGCGCATCAGCTTGGGCGCGAAGCGTTGCACTTTCGGATCGGGCGAAGTGGAGAGCTGATCGGAAAATAGCTGGGCCGACGCAAGCAGATTGCGCAAATCGTGATTGATCTTCGACACCGCCAGACCGAGTGCCGCCAGCCGGCTCTGCTGATGCAGCATCGAGGCCAGCTCCCGCTGCATGGCGCCGAGCTCTTCCTCGGCGGTGCCGATTTCATCGCGACGCCCGCTTTCGGCAATGACGCGGGACGGATTTTCGGGATCGGCTCGGAAGGCGACCATGTTGCGCGTGATTCGCCACATCGGGCGCACGAAAAGGTAGTGCAGCGCAAGGAACACCAGCATCGCCGTGATACAGGAGATCGCCAGCGACAGGAGCAGGATGTTCACTGAAAACGTCCACATCGCCTTGCACATCGGTGCTTCGTCGAGAATGATCTCGAGGAAGTCGCCGCCCATCGGCGCGGCTCCGACCACACGGATGTTGTCGCCGGGCTTGCACATCAGCAACGTGTCGAACGCATCGACAATCGACTTCCACCAGGTCACGTTCCGCATGTCGATGTCCTGGGCGATGCTCGCTGGCATGTTGGACGCGGCCAGCAGACGCCGCTGATTGCCCATTTTCATTGCCACCGCATGCGCACCGATGCTGCGAAGAATCTGGTTCGCCAGGCTTTCAGGCACCATGCCGCTCGGCGCCGCGTCGAGGACAAGCGCCGCCGTGTGCGCGGCAGCCAACCTGTCATTCAGCCAGTTGAGCCGAAAATTTGCGACCGACGGCACGTAAATCATAATTTCGGCCACCATCACAAACACGATCGTCAGCAAAAGTAACTTGCCGGAGAGTCCGATGCGCGGCTTTCGCGTTCCGGGCTCCGCTTCGATCATGTTTTCTGGTCTGTCCGCCGATTCCAATTTCGCCTCAGCCAAAAATTCTCATCCAACCGATGATGCGCCGCGCCCAGACACCGGTCAAACTTGGGGGGAAATAGTCCATCGCCGCATATTTTCCAATCTCTGACAGCGTCGGATAGGGCAAAACAAGATCTGTTACGTCGCGAAGATTGAGATTTCGTGCAACCGCCAGAACCCACATAGCGATCAGCTCGCCTGCCTGGGCACCGACAATCGTGACACCCACTATTTTACCATTTGCCGTCGTGATGACTTTTATATGACCGCGTGGAGCGCCCTCTGCCTGCGCGCGGTGATTATCGTGATAGGGCCATCGCGTTACCCGAATCTTTATGCCCTGCTGAAGCGCCCGCGCCTCGGTGAGCCCAATCTGCGCAAGCTCCGGGTCGGTAAAAGTGACCCACGGGATACAATCATCGTTAACACGCGCCGGCAGGCGGAATAAGGCGTTCCGGATCACAAGGCCGGCGTGATAGTTCGCGGCATGCGTAAGCTGAAGCGCGCCGGCAATGCAGTCGCCGATCGCGTAGACGCGACGGTTGCTCGTCTTGAGCTTTCTGTTCACGACGATGCCCGACCGTTCATGACGAATTCCCGCAGCATCGAGATCAAGCTCCGCGATTGATGGGCTGCGCCCGGCGGCAACGAGCAGATGACTACCGGTAATCGTCTGCTCGGCGCCGCCGCTATCGATTGTCGCGGTGACTGTTCGCCCGGCATGCGTGATATCGACAACGTTCACACCGCTTCGGATGACGACGCCTTCGCGCTCGAGCTGTGCGAGCACAATGGCGGTGCATTCGGGATCGTCCTTGTCGAGCGGTTGCGCCGCTTCAATGACCGTCACGGAGCTTCCGAGGCGGCGGAAGCCCTGCGCCAATTCAAGACCGGTCGGCCCCGCGCCGATGATGATGAGATGCTCCGGCCTCTCTGTAAGGTCGAAAATGCTTTCGTTCGTCAGGTAGGGACCACTGTCGATGCCGGGAATTGCCGGCAGCGCCGGTTTCGATCCGGTCGCGATCACAAAGCGGCGGGCACGGATCTCGATATCGCCAGCAACGACTGTGTTGCGGTCCTTGAACTTGGCCGGCGCATGGATGACGCGAACGCCGAGCCCGGTGAAACGTTCGGCCGAGTCGGCCGGTGCCACGGCGGCGATGACCGAGTGAACATGTCGGTGGACGCCGGAAAAATTCACGCCGGTGTCCCGCACATCGACACCGAACAGTTTTGCGCTCCGTGTCGCTTCGGCGCGTCTTGCCGCCGCCAACAAGGTTTTCGATGGCACGCAACCGGCATTGAGACTGTTCCCGCCCATCTTGTGGCCCTCGACGAGCACTGTCGGCACGCCAAAGGCCGCCGCGGCCGCGGCAACAGACAAGCCGCCGGGACCTCCGCCGATCACGCAAATGTCGGGTCTGAGCGTTTCCGCCATAACTCTGTATCTTTCGAACCGATTATACCGCCCGGCCGAACGAGGCGCGTCTCACCGCCTTGTGAGGCTATTTGACCCCGCCGAAGGCGCCGACACCGCGAACATTGACGGACCACAGGCCCTCCCTTATAAGCCGCGCAAAATCGCACGTCGGCCCGATTAAGTGGGTCTGACGGCGTATCGAGGGTTAATCCCTCCTTCCCCAAGGCGCAGCCAGCGGAGAACGAACGTGAAGCGGACCTATCAACCGAGCAAGCTCGTACGTAAGCGCCGCCACGGCTTCCGCTCACGTATGGCGACCAAAGGCGGGCGCAAGGTTTTGTCGGCGCGCCGGGGGCGTGGTCGCAAACGGCTGTCCGCCTGACAGGGGCAAAGAGGCCGCACATTGCTTCCATGGAACGATTGAGGCAACGGGCGGACTTCCTGGCTGCAGCGTCAGGAATCAAGGCGCCGTCGGCAGCATTCGTGCTGCAGGCGCGCAATCGCCGCGACCAGGGGCCGGCACGGTTCGGCTTCACGGTAACGAAAAGGGTCGGGAATGCTGTCGAGCGCAACAGGGTCCGCCGCCGCCTCCGTGAAATTGTGCGGCTCTGGGCCGTAACCCGGGTGTGCGCAGGACATGATTATGTGCTTGTCGGCCGTCGGGCGGCGCTCAATCTACCGTTCGAGCGCATGACACAGGACTTCGAAGGCGCATTGCGGCGAGTTCACGCGGGGCATAGCGGCAAACGGAATTTCAATGACCGATAACAAAAATACCATTCTTGCCATTGTGCTGTCCGCACTAGTGCTGCTCGGCTGGCAGTATTTCTTTGCCGCTCCGCAGGAAAAGGCGCGGCAGGAACAGTTGCAGCTGCAGGCACAGCAACAGAAACAGAATGTGCCGACGCCCGATCAGTCCAAGCCGGCGCAGCCGCAGGCACAGTCGCAGGTGCCTGGCCAGGCAAACGCACCATCATCCGCGGCGCCCGTTGATCGTCGGGCGGCGCTGGCGAACTCGCCTCGTGTACCCATTGTGACCGACACGCTGCAGGGCACGATTGCCCTGAAAGGCGGGCGCATCGACGACCTCGCGCTGGTCAAATTCCGAGAGACAACTGACCCGAAATCTCCGCCGATTGTTTTGCTGTCCCCTTCGGGGACGGGTGATCCATTCTATGCGGAGTTCGGCTGGACGGGCGCCGCCGGAGCGAATGTCAAGCTGCCGACCTCCGAAACTGTCTGGAAGCAGGTGGGCTCCGGGGGACTCGGCGTCGGCCACCCTGTGACTTTGACCTACGACAACGGCGAAGGACTCGAATTCCGCCGTACCATTGCGGTCGACGACAAGTATCTGTTCACGATCAAGGATGACGTCAGCAACAAGGGCGAAAGCCCGGTTACTCTCTTTCCCTACGCTTTGATCTCGCGTCATGGAATTCCACCGACCGCCGGATATTACGTTCTGCATGAAGGCCTCATCGGCGTACTCGGAGAGTCTGGCCTGCAGGAATTCACCTACAAAAACATCGAGGACAAAAAATCCGTCACTTGGGACGTCACCAACGGCTGGCTCGGCATCACCGACAAATATTGGGCCGCCACCTTATTGCCGGACACAAGCGCGCGCCTGAAGGCGCGTTTCTCGACCAGCATGCTCGGCACGGTCAGGACATTTCAGACCGATTATTTGCTCGATGCACAGACAATCGGACCCGGCGCAACCGGTTCCGCCAATGCACGGCTGTTTGCCGGCGCCAAGGAAGTGTCGATCGTCGGCATCAATTTTCCATTTGTCGGCATCGGCGGTTACAACAAAGCGCTCGGCCTCAACCACTTCGACCTGCTGATCGATTGGGGTTGGTTCTACTTCATAACCAAACCGATGTTCCTGGTGATGGATTTCTTCTTCCGTCTCCTCGGCAATTTCGGCCTCGCGATCCTGATGGTCACCGTACTGGTCAAGATCGTCTTCTTCCCCCTCGCCAACAAGTCGTACGCATCAATGGCGAAGATGAAGGCCGTGCAGCCGCAAATGATGGCGTTGCGCGAACGTTTTGCCGACGACAAGGCCAAGCAGCAGCAGGAATTGATGGAGCTGTACAAGCGGGAAAAGATCAATCCGCTGGCCGGCTGCCTGCCGATCGTGATCCAGATTCCGGTCTTCTTCTCACTCTACAAGGTTTTGTTCGTCACCATTGAAATGCGGCACGCGCCGTTTTTCGGTTGGATTCACGACCTTTCGGCGCAGGATCCGACCAATATCTTCAATCTGTTCGGACTCATTCCAGTCGACCCGACGATACTGCCCTTGATCGGACCATTCCTGCATATGGGCATCTGGCCCATCATCATGGGCATCACGATGTGGGCTCAGATGAAGCTCAACCCGGCGCCACCGGATCCGACGCAGGCGATGATCTTCAACTGGATGCCGCTGATGTTCACGTTCATGCTGGCGAACTTCCCCGCTGGCCTCGTGATCTACTGGGCCTGGAACAATCTGCTGTCGGTCGTGCAGCAGAGCGTGATCATGCGCAAGCATGGGGCGAAGATCGAATTGTTCGACAATATCAAGACCATGTTCGTTAAGAAGACGCCGCAGGAATAAAGTCGACAATCATTCACCAATCATGGCCGGCGCCAATGGGGTCCGACCAATTAACCCGCGCGGAAATCGAGACCGGCCGCAAGCTTTTTGCCGGCGACTGGCAGTTTGTCGCCGCGGCGGGCTCGCCCGCCTCGCTACCGTTCATGAAGGGCGTCGAAATCGCCTTCGCGGGCCGCTCGAACGTCGGCAAATCCAGCCTGATCAATGCGCTCACTGGCCGCAAAAACCTCGCCCGCATCTCGCGCACACCTGGTCGGACGCAGGAACTCATCTTCTTTTCGGGCGGCGATAACCTCAACGTCGTGGACATGCCGGGTTACGGCTATGCCGTCGCGGCAAAATCCAAGGTCGCGGCCTGGACGGAATTGATCCACGCCTTTCTACGCGGGCGGAGCAACCTCGCCCGGGTCTATGTCCTGGTGGATGCGCGGCATGGACTCAAACCGACAGATGCCCCGGCGCTCGACGCCCTCAGCCAGGCGGCGGTCAGCCATCAGGTCGTCTTAACCAAGTGTGACGAGGTGAAACCCGCCGACCTTGCGGGCCGCATCGTCGCCGTCGAAGCGGGGCTCGCCAAGCGCCCTGCCGCATTTCCGACGGTTCTCGCGACCTCCTCCCACGACGGAGCGGGCGTCCCCGAGCTGCGCGCGGCCATCGCCCGGCTGCTCACGGAAAGAAAGAGCTAATGCATTGTCGAGGGACGGCCGCATCGGCTAGAACCGCCGGCAACCGTACAAGGCCGGAGCGATGAGCAAAGCCCCCAAGATCGACCCGCAGACGCAGGCTCGAATCCTGTCCGAAGCGCTGCCGCACATGCAGCGCTACGACGAGGAAACCGTCGTGGTGAAATATGGCGGGCACGCCATGGGCCAGGAGCAGACGGCACGCGATTTTGCGAAAGATATCGTCCTGCTCGAGCAGACGGCGATCAATCCCGTCGTCGTGCACGGCGGGGGCCCGCAGATCGAGGCCATGCTCAAGAAGCTCGGCATAAAGTCCGAGTTCGCTGCCGGTTTGCGCATCACCGACGCAAAGACGGTCGAAATCGTCGAAATGGTTCTGGCCGGCTCGATCAACAAGCAGATCGTCGGCTACATCAACGCCGCCGGCGGCAAGGCCATCGGGCTGTGCGGCAAGGACGGCAACATGGTGCAGGCGCGTAAGGTCAGCCGCACAGTGGTCGATCCGGATTCCAACATTGAAAAGGTCATCGACCTCGGGTTCGTGGGCGAGCCTGAAAAAGTCGACACAGCCATGCTCAATCAGGTGATCGGTCGCGAGATGATCCCCGTGCTTGCACCGGTGGCGACCTCGGCCAACGGCGGGACCTTCAACGTCAACGCCGATACATTTGCGGGTGCAATCGCCGGTGCATTGAAAGCCAAGCGCCTGCTGCTTCTCACTAACGTGCCAGGCGTTCTCGACAAGTCAAAGAACCTGATTACGGACCTTTCGGTCACGGACGCACGCAAGCTGATCGCAGACGGCACGATCTCCGGCGGCATGATTCCGAAGGTCGAAACCTGTATCTATGCGCTCGATCAGGGAGTCGAAGGCGTCGTCATCATGGACGGAAAGGTCCCGCACGCCGTACTGCTCGAGCTGCTGACCGACCACGGCGTCGGCACCTTGATGCACCGCTGACCGCTGTCATTCTGGGCCGCGTCGAGCCCTGAATGACGAGTTTACGCATCTTCCGCTAGCATGGCGGACATGATTCGCGGGTGCATCCTCACGATCGCCGCGTCAATCGCGCTGACCACATCGGCCCGCGCCGAGCTTACCCTGTGCAACCGCACCAGCTACCGAATGGATGTGGCACTTGGCCTTGAAAAGCGTGCGAATGTCGAGACGCGTGGGTGGTTCCGGCTTGATCCGGGCCAGTGCCGGCAGGCGCTAGACGGAACGCTGGACGCCGACATGGTGTACGTTCACACGCGTACCCCACCGGTCTATGGCAGCGCGCCGTTGCCGCTCAACGGCCAGGCAGATTTCTGCATAAAGAACGGCGATTTCGACATTCCCGACGCGCGCAGCTGTCCGACAAGCCAGCAAGCACAGTTCAGCGCGGCCAAGCCGTCAGACTCGCCGAAGGGTCCTGTGATCAACCTCGCGGAAGAGGCCGATTACGACGACGTGCAGGCAAGGCTTGCCGGCATCCAGCGGCTGCTGGTGATCGCCGGCTACGACGCTTATCCGATCGACGGCGTGCAGGGCGCGAAGACGCAGGCCGCGATCGCAAAGTTCCTGAACGAGCGAAAGCTTGCAGCCGATGCCGTCGCAACGCCCGCGGTTTTCGATGTTCTGATCGAGGCCACGCGCAATCCGGAAGGCGTCGGCTTTTCATGGTGCAACGACACCAAATATCCGGTGATGGCGTCGCTCGGTTTTGCCGAGATGGGCTCCATCGTCACGCGCGGCTGGTACCGTGTGGAATCGGGCCAGTGCGTGCGCCCGGATCTGCGCGGCGATCCGCGCCGCGTCTACAGTTATGCGGAAGCGGTCGATGGCAGCGGCCGCACCGTCAAGCGGGGGGATATGGCCCTTTCCTGGGGCGGAACGCTCGCACTTTGCACGCGCGATGGCCGCTTCGAACTGGCCGATCACAAGGACTGCGCGGCACGGGGCTTGAATTCGGCCGGCTTTGCCGTCATCGATCTTGGCAACCAGCCAGCAACGATTGTGCGTTTCAAGGACCAGTAACGTCGTGCCGTCTACGTCCCGCCTTCCGCCGCGTGGTTTCGGCCACGTCGAGACCTGGGTGTTCGATCTCGACAACACGCTGTACCCGCACCACCTCAATCTCTGGCAGCAGGTCGATGAGCGTATCCGCGCCTATGTCTCCGACTTCCTGAAAGTCTCGAAGGACGAAGCATTTCGGGTGCAGAAGGATTATTACCGCCGCTACGGCACCACCATGCGTGGAATGATGGCCGAACATGGCATGAAGCCCGACGACTATCTCGAGTTCGTGCACCAGATCGACCATTCACCGCTGGAACCGAATCCGGTGCTCGGCGCGGCGCTGGAAAAGTTGCCGGGGCGCAAGCTCATCCTCACCAATGGAACGCGCAAGCACGCCGACGCGGTGATGCAGAAGCTCGACATTCACCACCATTTTGAAGACGTGTTCGACATTGCCGCGGCCGATCTCGATCCCAAGCCGCTGCCGCAGGTCTACGAGCGATTCCTTGCCCGCCATGGCGTCAATCCCACCAAGGCTGCCATGTTCGAAGATCTGGCGCGCAACCTGGAAACGCCGCACGCGCTCGGCATGACAACCGTCCTGGTTGTGCCGGAAGGGCAACGCGACGTTTTTCGCGAGGCTTGGGAACTGGAAGGGCGCGATGCACCCTACGTCGATCATTTGACCGACGACCTCAGCCGATTTCTCGAAGAGATCGTGCGGCGCTGATTACGCGCCCGGTATGATCTGCTGCATCAGGATTGCAAGCCCGATGCCGGCAATGCCTGCACCGACCAGCCGTACTGCCGACAAATCGGACGATCCGCGCACCAGCGAGCGAGTCAGGTGCACCGCTGCGAGCGCGATCGCAATTTGAATGACGGCAAGCCCGAGGAGATAGGCATAAAGCGGCGTCCGCTCGGCCCCGTAGATCGATTCTCCCAAGGCATAACCGTGGATCACGCCGACCATCGCGAAGAGCGCCACCGCGGCTCCCGCCGACATGTCCCGGCGAACGACCATCAACACACCAAGTGCAAGGACCGTCAACGCGACAAGAATCTCTGCACCCGGCACCGTCGTGCCATGCAGGTGGAGAACAACCCCGCCCACCATCGCCAGCACGAACGCAACTGCCAACGCCGATGCCGAGCGATGCGCGGCCGCGAGACACCCGACCGCAACAACCGCGGCCAGATGGTCTAGGCCTATCACCGGATGGCCCAATCCCGACAGGATCCCTTCACCGAAGGTCGCCGGCGTGCGGCCGCCCATCACATGATGCGCGAAAGCCGGTGCGACCCCGAAGGCCGATGCGACAAGCCCCAAACCGAGACGTACCAATTGCCGTTTCATCGCTTTTTCTCCCAGCGAGACCATAGCCCGCTGCGCTCGGCTTGACATCCCCTGCCGCGCCCCCGACAAACCGCAGCCGAACGAGCCGGAGCATCCATGTCCAACGACAAGCTTGCCAGCACCATCGACGAAGCTTTCGAAGCGCGCGACAAAATCGGCCCGAAGACCAAGGGCGCGGTGCGCAAGGCGGTGAATGCCGCGCTCGAGCTGCTCGACTCCGGCAAGGCACGCGTGGCCGAGCGAAAGCCCGACGGCCATTGGGAGGTCAACCAATGGCTGAAGAAAGCGGTGCTGCTGTCCTTCCGCCTCAACGACATGAGCGTGATTCCGGGCGGGCCCGGCAAAGCCGCGTGGTGGGACAAGGTCGATTCCAAATTCAAGGGCTGGAGTGCAGCGCGCTTCCGCAAAGCGGGCTTTCGCGCCGTTCCCGGCTGTGTTGTTCGCCGCTCGGCCTTCATCGCGCCCGGCGTCGTGCTTATGCCGTCCTTCGTCAACCTCGGCGCCTATGTCGATTCCGGCACGATGATCGACACCTGGGCGACGGTCGGAAGCTGCGCGCAGATCGGCAAGAACTGCCATATCTCCGGCGGCGCCGGCATTGGCGGGGTGCTGGAGCCGCTGCAGGCCGGGCCGGTCATTATCGAGGATAATTGTTTCGTCGGCGCGCGCTCCGAAGTGGCGGAAGGCGTCATCGTTCGCACTGGTGCGGTCCTGTCGATGGGCGTCTACCTCGGAGCCTCGACCCGCATTGTCGACCGCGCGACGGGGCAGATCTCGCAAGGCGAAGTGCCGCCCTACTCCGTGGTCGTGCCCGGGACACTGCCGGGAAAAAGCGACGGCCCCGGGCTGTATTGCGCCGTAATCGTCAAGCGCGTGGACGAGCGTACGCGTTCGAAGACGAGCATCAACGAGCTGCTGAGAGACTGAAGGCCGACCGTGTCCGCCGATCCCCTCGCAATTGCTCGCGATCTGGTGCGCTGCCCCTCCGTGACCCCGGCAGAAGGCGGCGCGCTGACATTTCTCGAAGGCGTATTGAAAAAAGCCGGCTTCGCCGTGCATCGCATGACGTTCCGCGAGCCCGGTACAGACGACGTGGAAAATCTCTACGCTCGCATCGGAACCGCCGCGCCGAATCTGGTGATCGCAGGGCACACCGACGTGATACCGGCGGGCGACGAGAAGGCGTGGAAGCATCCGCCATTTTCCGGCGAGGTTGCGAACGGAGAGCTCTACGGCCGCGGCGCCGTCGACATGAAGGGCGGCATTGCCTGCGCTGTCGCAGCGGTGCTCGATCACCTCGGCCAGCGCGGCGGAAAACCGAAGGGCTCGATTTCATTTCTCATTACGGGTGACGAGGAAGGCATCGCGGTCAACGGCACGCCGAAATTGCTGAAGTGGGCTGCCGAGCACGGAGAAAAGTTCGACCACTGCATCCTGGCTGAGCCGAGCAATCAGGATGAGCTCGGCGACACCATCAAGATCGGCCGGCGCGGCTCCCTCAACGGCCACCTCATCGTGAGCGGCACGCAAGGGCACGTGGCTTATCCGCAGCGCGCCAACAATCCGATCCGCGGCCTGGTGGCGCTGGTTTCCGCCTTGCAGGCCGAACCGCTCGACCAGGGCAGCGCGCAATTCGCACCGTCACATCTTGAGTTCACTTCAGTCGATGTCGGCAACAAGACCGTCAATCTCATTCCCGGCGAGGCACGCGCGCGCTTTAATATCCGCTTCAACGATAACCACACGCTCGCTTCGCTGAAAAAGCTTATCGAACAGCGTGCGACGAAGGCAGCGGACGAAAAGATCAAATTTGCATTCCAGTGGGAACCGTCGAACGCCGGCGTGTTCGTGACCAAGCCGGGGCCATTCACCGATCTGGTCGCGGCCGCCGTCACCGAAGCCACCGGGCGCAAGCCTGCACTGTCGACGACGGGCGGCACATCGGACGCGCGATTCATCACGCACCATTGTCCCGTGGTCGAGTTCGGCCTGGTCGGCCAGACGATGCATCAGATCAATGAGCGCGTGCCGGTTGCTGACCTGCAAAAGCTCACCGGGATCTATCGGAAGATCATCGACAGGTATTTCGCCTGACGGGCATCGGCCCCAAAACCAGGGCTCAATATTCCACTTTCGTCAGGTACAGCCCGTCCGGCGGCGCGACAGGGCCGCAGGCTGCACGATCGCGCGCCTCGAGCGCCTTCGCGAGGTCGTCGGGGCTCCATTTGCCCTCGCCAACCGGGACAAGCGATCCGACCATCGAGCGCACCTGATTGTGCAGGAACGACCGTGCGACCGCGATCACATAGACGTCCTCGTCGCTGCGCTCGACCTTGAGAATATCCAGCGTTTTCACCGGCGACTTGGCCTGGCATTCGGTCGAGCGGAACGTTGTGAAATCGTGCTTTCCGATCAGGCGCTGCGCCGCCTTGTGCATCGCCGCCGCGTCGAGCGGGCGCGGCACGCGCCAGGCGCGGCCGGCTTCGAGCGTGAGATCAGCGCGCCGATTGATGATGCGGTAGAGATAGTGCCGCCTGATGGCCGAGGTGCGCGCGTTGAAATCATCCGCGGCACGTTCGGCGGCGAGAATCGCGATCGGGTGCGGCCGCAGATGCGCATTGAGCGCGTCGCGTATGGTGTCGGTATCCCATTCCTTTGTCAGATCGGCGTGGGCGACCTGAGCCCGCGCATGGACGCCGGCATCGGTCCGGCCGGCGCCTTGCACCAGCGTTTTATCGCCGGAGAGCGCTTCGACCGCCGCAGTGAGCAGGCCCTGCACGGTGAGCTGGTCGGCCTGGATCTGCCAGCCGGCAAATGGCCGTCCGTCATATTCAACTATCAGCTTGTAGCGCGGCATGTCACATCACCCGCACGCCGGGCTTCACCGGCGTGCCGCGCAGAAACTCGTCCGTTGACATCGGCTGCTTGCCGGCGCGCTGCACTTGCGTGAGACGCACCGCTGCCGCACCGCACGCGATGGTGAGCTTGTCATCGAGCACCGTGCCGGCCACACCGGAGCCTTCGCCTTTGGTCGAGCGCAGCGCCTTGACCCGCACGCCATCGATCTCGAACCAGGCACCGGGAAACGGGGAAAGTCCGCGGATGTGATCGTGCACCTGTTTCCATGACTTCGACCAATCAATGCGCGTCTCGTTTTTGGAAATCTTCTCGGCATAAGTGACACCATTGTCCGGCTGCGGCGTGAGCGTGAGCGAGCCGCGCTCGGCGGCGGCGAGCGCGCGCAGCATCAGATCGGCACCCTGGCGCGACAGAGCATCGTGCAAATCGCCCGCCGTGATATCGGCTCCGATCGGCATCCGCTCCGCCATGGCCATGGCGCCGGTATCAAGGCCCTCGTCCATCTTCATGATAGTGACTCCGGATTCGGCATCCCCCGTCATGATGGCCCGGTTAATGGGTGCAGCCCCGCGCCAGCGCGGCAACAGCGATGCATGGATATTGAAGCAGCCGAGCTGTGGTGCTTCGAGCACTGACTTTGGCAGGATCAGGCCATAGGCGACTACCACAGCGGCGTCGGCATCGTGTGCACGGAACGCAGCCTGGGCTTCTTCATCCTTCAGCGTCCTCGGCGTATGCACAGCGAGTGCAAGCCGCCGTGCCTCCTGCTCCACCGGCGTGCGCTGCAGATCCATGCCGCGGCCGGCCGGTTTGGGCGCGCGTGTGTAGACCGCCGCAATTTTGTGTCCACGCGCGGCAAGTTCGATCAGCGTCGGCACCGCAAAATCAGGCGTGCCCATGAAAATCAGGCGCATTGAAGCACCATCCTGCGCGCGGGCGCGCCCGCTGTCAGCCGATGTGATGCGAAGGCTCTTCGTCCTCGGAAAGCGGTTTTACGCCTTCGGTTTTCTTTGCCGCTTTCTTGAATTTCTTCATCACCATGCTGCGCTTGAGCTTGGAAATATGGTCGATGAAAAGCACGCCATTGATGTGGTCGATCTCGTGCTGCAGGCAGGTGGCAAGCAGCCCGTCCGCCTCGATCTCCTGCGGCTTGAGGTCGAGATCGAGGTATTTCACCCGGACCGACTTTGGGCGTTCGACTTCCTCGTAATATTCAGGAATTGAGAGGCATCCTTCCTCATAAGTCGCCTTTTCGTCCGAAGTCCAGGTCACTTCCGGATTGATGAAGACCAGCGGCTGCTTCGGCTCGTCTTTTTTCGCAAGATCCATGGTGACGACGCGTCGCGCCACGCCGATCTGAATCGCGGCAAGCCCGATGCCGGGCGCCGCATACATCGTCTCGAACATGTCGTCGACCAGCGCGCGCAATGTCTTGTCGACGGCCTTCACCGGCTCGGATTTAAGCCGAAGACGCTTGTCGGGGATGATGAGAATGTCGCGAACCGCCATGGCCGCGATGTAAGGGCAAGGGCTGATGCGGTCAATGCACACTTCCCCTTGAGCCATCGGCGCAACCGCCTTACCGTTCGCCGTTCGTTCGCCCGCGACAGCGAATCACTGTAGAAGCGCCGAATGGACGATTTGAACTCCTTGGCTAACGCGGTATTGGCGAATGCGCCGGCTCTTGCGCTGGTGATCGGCACGATTGTCGCGATCGGGGTCATTGTTGTCATTGTGATTTTGCTGTGGCCGCGCAAGCCGCCTCACGATCCTGCCGCCGAGCAGCGGATGGCCGACCTCAATGCGCGCGTTCAGATCATGGGCGAATTGCTCGCCAAGGCACAATCGCAACTCCAGCAGACGGTGCACGAGCGACTCGACGCAGTGACAGCGCGGCTTGGCGAGTCGATGCAAAACTCGACCCAGCACACGGCCGAGCACCTCCAACAACTGAACGCGCGGCTCGCCGTAATCGACCACGCGCAAAGGAACATTACCGACCTGGCCTCGCAGGTCACGAGCCTGCAGAATGTGCTCAGCAACAAGCAGACACGCGGCGCGTTTGGCCAGGCGCGGATGGAAATGATCATTCAAGACGGCCTGCCGCGGGATTGTTATGAATTCCAGGCCACGCTCTCCAACAAAGCGCGCCCCGATTGCGTCGTGCACCTTCCTGACGGCCCTTCCCTCGTCATCGACGCCAAGTTTCCACTCGAGGCGGTCACAGCTTTCCGAGAGGCAAAAAGCGACGAAGAACGCAAGCTTGCGGTTGCCCGCGTGCGCGCGGATATCGCGAAACATGTCAGCGACATTGCAGACAAATATCTGATCCCGGGCGAGACCCAGGATATGGCCCTGATGTTTGTTCCGTCTGAATCGATTTACGTGGAACTCTACGACGGTTTCGACGACGTTTTTCAGAGGGCCTATCGTGCCAAGGTGATCATCGTTTCGCCGTCACTCCTGATGTTGGCAATCCAGGTGATCCAGCAGATTCGTAAGGATGCGAAGATGCGCGAGGCTGCCGACAAGATCCTTGTCGAGGTCGGGCATCTGATCACCGACGTGCAGCGCCTGCGCGATCGCGTCGAAAATCTCGACAAGCATTTCGGCCAGGCCAACGCCGATATCAAGCAGATCGTCATTTCCACGGATAAAATCATCAACCGCGGCGACAGGATTCAAAGCGTCGAATTCGACGATGAGCCGCCGCCGAGCGCCGAGGTCATTCAGGCGCCGATCCGGCACAAGCTGGAAGCCGGCGAATAGCGCAATGACAGTTCCACCAGGGACGCACACGCAGTCGTCATGGTTCGACGGCGTGGCCGTCTACTTCAAGCCGCGCGTGCTGATCGTGCTGCTGCTCGGTTTTTCGGCCGGGCTGCCGTTTTCACTGGCGGGGCAGACGCTGCAAGCCTGGATGACGGAAACCGGTGTCGATATCCGCACGATCGGCCTGTTTGCGGCTGTCGGAACGCCCTATTGGGCAAAGCCGCTGTGGGCGCCAGCTGTCGACGCGCTCGACGTGCCCCTACTCTCGCGCCTGCTCGGGCGCCGCCGTGGCTGGCTCATGTTGACGCAAATCCTGCTCGTCGGCGCGATCATCTTGCTCGCGATCAGCGACCCAGCGGCCTCGCCATGGTCGGTCGCCGGCGCGGCATTGCTGGTCACGACCGCGTCGGCAACGCAGGACATTGTGATCGACGCGTTCCGTGTCGAAAGCCTGCCGGAGAACGAACAGGCTGCTGGCATGGCCTCGTACGTCGCCGCCTACCGTATCGCGGTGCTGGTTTCTAGCGCCGGCGCGCTGTTCCTGGTGAGCGGCCTCATGGGATTCGGCCTTGACAAACAAGCCGCCTACCGCGTGACTTTTGTCGCGATGTCGGCGCTCGTCCTGGTCGGCATCATCGCAACGCTGCTGGCCAGGGAACCGGAAAAATCGGTGGCTGCCGCCGCCGAGCATTCGGCGCGTGCACGCCAGGGCTCGTGGAAGCGCGTGACCGATACGGCGATCGCCAGCTTTTCCGAGTTCCTGTCGCGCGACATGGCCATCGTGGTGCTGGTTTTCGTGATGCTCTTCAAATTTGCCGATACCCTCGCGAGCGCGCTGACGACGCCGTTCGTGCTCGAGACCGGGTTTACGCGCGTTGAGCTCGCCACCATCATCAAGGGCGTCGGATTTGCCGCGGCGATTGCGGGCGGATTTGCCGGTGGCTTCATCGCGCGCGCCTTGCCGATGGCGACCAGTCTGTGGATCGGCGGTGTCTTGCAGGCGGTGGCGATTTTCGCGTTCGCATGGCAGGCGGTCGTCGGCCGGGACGTGGCCTGGCTGACCTTCGCCATCACCGCCGAGAATTTCACCAGCGGCATCGGAACCGTAATTTTTGTCGCGTATCTTTCCGCGCTTTGCGGCAACCCGCTGCATACGGCCACACAATACGCCCTGTTGACGGCACTGTTTGCATTGGCGCGCACGGTGCTCGCGCTCGGCTCGGGCTACATCGCGGCGGCAACCGGCTGGATGTGGTATTTCGTCATCTGCGTTGCCGCCAGCATTCCAAGTTTCATCTTGCTGATCTGGCTGCAGCGTGGCGGACATTTCGCAATGCTGTCCGCGAAGCGGCCATAAAGAAGATTCGTTTGCACATCGTCGCCCTACGGCGCCGTTGAGACGTATGGAAGTGGCCTAGAATAACGTCCGCTGCTTGATCGCCGCGGCGAGCGTTCCTTCATCGAGATAATCGAGCTCGCCGCCGACCGGCACGCCGTGCGCAAGCCGAGTCACTTTAACTTTTGCATCGGCCAGAAGCTCGGTGATGTAGTGCGCCGTGGTCTGGCCGTCGACGGTGGCGTTGAGCGCCAGAATCACCTCTTTGACCGGCGTCTCGTGCGCGCGCGAAATCAGCGCATCGATCGACAGATCCTGCGGGCCGACGCCGTCGAGAGGCGACAGCGTGCCGCCAAGCACGTGATAGCGGCCATTCACCGCGTGCGCACGCTCGAGCGCCCACAAGTCCGCAACGTCGGCAACCACAACGATGATTGACACGTCGCGCTTGCCGTCGGTGCAGACCGTGCACGGGTTTTGCGTATCGATATTGCCGCAGATCTTGCAGACCTCGATCTTTTCCATCGCCGTTTCGAGCGCGGCGGCAAGCGGCGCCATCAGCAATTCGCGTTTCTTGATGAGGTGCAGCGCCGCGCGCCGCGCGGAGCGCGGCCCCAGACCGGGCAGCCGCGCCAGCAGCTGGATCAGGCGCTCGATTTCAGGTCCGGCGACGGCAGTGGGCATTGAATAAGAATATCAGGTCAAACCCAGTCCCGGCGGCAGCGGCAGCCCACCGGTGACTTCTTTCATTTTTTCCTGGAGCACGCCTTCCGCCTTACGCCGCGCATCGGCATGCGCCGCAACGATCAGATCTTCGATAATTTCTTTTTCCGATGGCTTCAGCAACGAATCGTCGATCTTCACACCCTTGAGGTCGCCCTTGGCCGAAAGCGTAACGGTGACGACGCCGCCGCCCGCGGTGCCCGCGACCTCGATCTGATCGAGCTCCGCCTGCATCGCCTGCATCTTCGACTGCAACTGTGCAGCCTGTTTCATCAGGCCGAGGAAATCCGCCATCGGCTAGTCCTCACGCTCATCGGAACTGGCATCCGACGTCTGCTCCGCCTGATCCGGGCCATTTTGCGTCACGCCCACGATCTTGGCGCCCGGGAACCGGCTGAGCACCGCTTGCACCAGCGGATCATGCTGCACGTCCCGCTCGATTTCCGCCTGCTGCGCATCAGCCTGGGCGCGCATGGTCGGCGCGCCCTGCTCTTTGGATACGACCACGATCCAGCGCTTGCCGGTCCAGCCGGTCAGCTTGCGCTGAAGATCATGCACCAGCGTCTTCGGCGCGCGCGCCTCAAGCGCGATTTCGAGCTGGCCATCCTCACAGCGGACCAGCCGCACGTCGCGCTCAAGCGCCATCTTGGTGGTGATGTCGCGCTTCTCTGCGGCAAGCGCAATCAGATCCGCAAATGAATTGATGGACAGAGTCGGCGCGGCGACCGGCTCGTCCCGGCGCGGCATGGGATCCTCCGCCGGCCGCGGCGACACCGCTGCAGACGACCGAGGCGAGCCGCGCGGCGCATCGTAGCGCGGCGTGTAGCCTTGGGACGAGGCTTGAACGCTACCGCCATTCCCCTGCGGACGGGCCGGTGCGGCTCCATTCTCGCCGAGCGAGCGAACGACTTCATCGGGCGTCGGCAGATCAGCCGCATAGGCAATACGCACCAGCACCATCTCGGCGGCAGCAACCGGGCGCGCGGATGCCGGCACTTCGGCGACACCCTTAAGCAGCATCTGCCAGGTGCGCGACAGCACGCGCATCGATAGCTGCGACGCAAAAGCGCGCCCGCGCGTGCGCTCGGCCTCCGACAGCGACACATCGTCGGCAACCGCCGGAATGACTTTGACACGTGTAACAAAGTGGGTGAACTCAGCGAGATCGGCAAGGATGACGGCAGGATCGGCGCCGATCTCATATTGCTCGCGCAGCTCTTTCAGCGCGGCGGCGACATCGCCCTTCATAAGCGCCTCGAACAAATCGACTACCCGCACACGATCCGCTAGCCCCAGCATCTGGCGGACGTCTTCGGCCCGGACCGGACCGGCTGCATGCGCCATTGCCTGGTCGAGCAACGACAGTGAGTCGCGCACCGAGCCTTCCGCCGCACGCGCAATCAAAGCGAGCGCAGCGGGCTCGATCTCGGCCTTCTCTTTCGCGGCGATGCCCTGCAAATGGTCTACCAGAAGAGCCGCGTCGACCCGGCGCAGATCGAAACGCTGACAGCGCGAGAGCACCGTCACGGGCACCTTGCGGATTTCGGTGGTTGCGAAAACGAACTTCGCATGCGGCGGCGGCTCTTCCAGCGTCTTGAGCAGCGCGTTGAAAGCCGCGCCCGACAACATGTGCACTTCGTCGAGGATGTAGACCTTGTAGCGCGCGCTCATCGGTGCGTAGCGGATCGCATCGTTGATCTGCCGGACGTCCTCGACACTGTTATGCGAGGCGGCATCCATCTCCAGCACGTCCGGATGCCGGCTCTCGATGATGGCCTGGCAATGCACACCCATCACCGGCATCTTGATCGTCGGCTCTTTCAACGAGCCGTCAGGCAGTTCGTAATTGAGCGCACGCGCAAGAATGCGCGCGGTGGTCGTTTTTCCGACACCTCGCACGCCAGTCAGGATCCAGGCCTGCGGGATACGGCCGCTCTCGAACGCATTCGAGACCGTACGCACCATGGCATCCTGCCCGATCAGATCCTCGAAGCTTGCAGGCCGGTATTTGCGTGCGAGCACACGATAACCATCAGCCGGTGCCTCGGCCGAGGTGGAACCGGAAACAGCGGATTTTCTGGGCTCGCTCATCGTGCCATCCGCTTCGCCGCCGCGCGACGCGCGGACTGATCGCGAACAAGTCTAGGAATTGGTGGGAGGCTGACGAGCGACCCGAACCGCGCTCGTTAGGGCTGCTTCCTTCCGGACCTGACCCGGTTGGCGAGTGGCTCGTCCACCGCCAACCTCCCGGGGTCTATATCAGGCCAATAAACCGGGAAAGCAAGCAGTGGGGCGGCGTCTCTGCTAGCTTTCCTCCGAAAGAATCGTGTGGATTTGTCCAATGAATTCAGGGCTTACCAGGGGCTGGTCGCTGCACCCGCAACTCGCGCAAGACACAGTTCCGGTCGGCGACCTGCCGCTTGCTCATGCGCTGCTGACGAACGACGCCAACTATCCGTGGCTGATCCTGGTGCCGCGCCTGCCCGGTCTCGTAGAGCTCATCGATCTCGAGGAGAATGCGCAGGTGCAGTTGCTCGGTGAAATCGCCGCAACGGCGCGTGCGCTGAAAAGCATCACCCAATGCGACAAGCTCAATATCGCCGCGCTGGGGAACCAGGTGCCACAGTTGCATGTGCATATAATCGCACGCCGCCATAACGATGCTGCCTGGCCCAAACCGGTCTGGGGCGTCAAACCGCCACTCCCCTATGAACAAGAGAAACTGCGCGCGTTTTTAAAATCGCTGCAGCAATCGCTCAAGTCCGAAGGTCTCACCGCCATGGACCGGTAGTTCCGGTCCTGCGAGAATCCGGCATGGCCGCGCGCCCTTCCCGCATCTTGATCATCTCCCTGCGCCGCATCGGCGATCTGCTGCTGACGACGCCAGTGATCCGCAGCGTGCACCGTGCCTGGCCGGAGGCGACGATCGACGTGCTGGTGTTCGACGGCAGCGCAGGAATTATTGCCGGAAACCCCGACATCGACCGTATCCTCACAATGCCGCAGCGGCCGACAGCGGTGGACAGCCTGGGCCTGATCCGGCGCCTCTGGCGCTCTTACGATGTTGCGATATCCACGCAAAGCGGAGACCGTCCGACGGTTTTTGCCTTCGCCGCCGGCCGTTGGCGCGTCGGAGTAACGACGGACACCGATCCATGGCTCGCACGTGCGCTCAAGCGCATCGTGCTGAATCGGACCGTCCCCGCGGCGGAGAAATTTCACCGCGTGGAGCAGAACCTCCGGCTCGCCGACGCGCTCGATATTCCACGCATTCCCGAATTGGTTTGTCCCGCGGCTGCGCAAACCACGGCCGTTGCGACCAACGGCAAATACGCTGTCATCCACGCGGCGCCGATGTTCGCCTACAAGGAGTGGACGCCGGATGGATGGCGCACAGTCGCGGCGAACCTTGCAAAGCGTGGTCTCTCAATTGTTGCGATCGGCGGTCCTGGCGAAGCGGAGCGCCGTTATCTGGAAAACGTCTGGCGCGGCGTCTGCGAATTCCATCAGCTGGAATGGCCACAGACGATGAAGCTGCTTTCGGGCGCTCGTATTTACATCGGTCCCGACACCTCAACGACGCATCTTGCCGCCGCGGCCGGATGCCCGACGGTCGCGCTATTCGGCCCCATGGACCCGTGCGTCTGGGGGCCATGGCCGGTTGGCGGGCTGGCAGCGCCGTGGCAGGCGAGCTGCCCCATCCAAAACCAGGGCAATGTCTGGATCGTGCAGAATCCACTGCCGTGCACACCTTGCACCTTCGAAGGCTGCGAACGCAACATCCGCAGCCGCAGCGTTTGTCTCGACGAACTCAAGCCCGAGCAGGTGATGGCGGCGGTCGATCAGGCGCTCGCCTGACCCGCATTGGACGGCGCATTGCGCGGCGCGTGCCCGCATGCGAATTTGAGTGACTTATGTCATCACGTCTCGGTCCTAAACCACGTCTGGGATACACAAACAGCCGTATCGAGCGCGCGGCGGAACTGCGCACAGATGCCTCCGCGATAGCCGCGCTGACAAAGCATCCCGGCGCAGGAACATATGTGATTGGCGGCGAATGGATCGTGGCGAAGAAAGGTTCGCCCCTCAGCCAGCCGCTATTCACGCTGTCGGAAGCGCACGAGCTCGGCCCGCCCGCCGAAACGATCTTTCTCGGCCTGCTTGATGGCGCGCCGCGGTTTGGTCACGGGCTTTCACCTCAATCGGCCGAGACGCTGAAAAGCCGCAGCGATCTGCTGGTCACGGACCTGCGGTCGATCGCCGTGCAGGGGCTGGTTGCTGCCGATGACCTGCCGCCTATCGCGGAAGCGAAGGCCGTCCTTCATTGGCATACGCGCCACCGCTTTTGCCCCAATTGCGGAGCCGCGACACGGCTCGTCTCCGGCGGCTGGCGGCGCGACTGCCCGCAATGCAAGGCCGAGCATTTTCCGCGCACCGATCCTGTGGTGATCATGTTGGCGATCGATGGCGACCGCTGCCTGCTCGGCCGCAGTCCACGCTTCGTGCCGACGATGTGGTCGTGTCTTGCCGGCTTTGTCGAGCCTGGCGAATCGATCGAAGATGCGGTGCACCGGGAGACGCGCGAGGAAGCCGGAATCACGTGCGGTCGCGTGGTCTATTTCGCCTCGCAGCCCTGGCCATTCCCTGCCTCTCTGATGATCGGCTGCCACGCCGAGGCATTAACGCACGAAATCGTCGTCGATCGCGAGGAACTCGAGGACGCCCGCTGGTTTAGCAAGGATGAGATCGGAAGCATGCTGATGCGCAAACACTCACAAGGGCTGACAACGCCGCCTCCAGTAGCGATCGCGCATCACATCATTCGTGCGTGGGTAGAGGACGAGGTCCGTTTTGATTGAGCCGCGTGGCGAAAAAAATCCACGCATCCTGTGCGCGGGCGGCGCCGTGCAGGACATCATCATGCGCGTGGGAAAGTTCCCGGACGCCGGCACAAAGGTTCAGGCGTCCGAATTCATGATCACGTCCGGCGGCCAGGCCGGAAATGCCGCGGTTGCAGTAGCACGACTTGGCGGCCAGGTGAGCTTTGCCGGCCCACTCGGCGCGAAGGACGATGAACTTTCAAGCCGTATTCTTGAAAGCTTGATGCGCGAGAAAATCGATTGCAGCGGCGCTATTCGCGTTCCGGGCGCGATTTCGTCGGTATCACTGATCTTGGTTGACGCCGCTGGAGAAAAAACAATCGCGACACGGCGCGATCAGGGCCTGAGCGCGATCGCGCCGGAGAACCCCGAACGTGCTGTCGCAGAGGTCGACGCTGTGCTTCTCGACAATCGCTATCCGAATTTTGTGACACCGATCTGCAAGGCGGCGGAAGCGCGCAGCATTCCCCGGGTGCTTGATCTCGACAACGCGGCATCACTCGACGATCCGCTGCTGCTTGCCTGCAGTCACGTCATCTCCTCGGCGGAGGCGTTGCGCGGCAGCACCGGATTGAACGACCTGGGCGCCGCGCTCAAAAAGCTCGGGCAGTCTTTCAAAGGCTTCCTGGCCTTCACCGACGGCTCAGACGGAGTCTACTGGCTCGAAAGCGGCGAGATCCGGCATATGGATGCGTTCAAGGTGAACGCGATCGATACGCTCGGCGCCGGCGACGTCTTCCATGGCGCTTTCACCTTCCGCTTCGTGGAGTCTGGCGACCTGCGCGATTCGATGCGATTTGCAGGCGCTGCCGCCGCCATCAAGTGCACACGCTTCGGCGGGCTGATGGGCGCGGCAACGCGGGCCGAAGTCGACGATTTCCTCAAGCGAAATCCGGCGTGAATTCTACTTCTTAGACGGACAAGGTGCGCCGCAAGGCGCGCATGCGCCTGCAAAATCCTCCGGCGACACCGCGCGTCCGCTCGATGGGCTGGAGAGGTGATCGGTCAGGATGGCTCCGACGCCGAGCAGCACGACAATGATATAAACCAGCCGCACGGCGCTACTCCCGGGACAGGCCGAACAGCGGCCGCAAACGAATGCCGATCAAGCAGCCCGGCAACGCAGCGAGAAGCCAGACCCACCCATGCAGCGAGCCGGAGGCGACGCCCCCGACCAAAGCGCCGATATTGCAGCCAAAACCGAGCCGGGCGCCCCACCCCATGAGCAATCCGCCAATTCCGGCGGCGAGCAACGACTTGACGGGCGGCCAGCTGGCACGCGCGAACGGCTTCGACGCCGCGGCGGCCGCCATGGCGCCGAAAATCATTCCGAAATCCGTGAGACTTGAGGTGTCGGACAGGACGGATTCTGCAAGTGCATGCTTGGGGCCCGGCCACTGCCAGAATGCCGAGTGCGAAAGGTCGAAGCCGAGCGCGGTGGCGGCTTTTGCACCCCATACCGTGTAGCCGAAGGTCACGCTCCAGGGATGGCCGCCAGCAAGGAAAACAGCAACGCATAGAACGCCGATTGCGAGGCCGCCGATAACATAGTTGCGCGACGGTATGAAGTTCGCGCCACGCCGGCGCGCAACCGCGATGATCAACAAAGCCGCGACAGCGATACTGGCAAGGGTCGCGATCAGCCCACCCCAGGCGCCGAGATAGTCCGACGCCAGGATCGGATCAATTCCACCGAGAGCAAGAAATGACGGCAGCGACAGACTGCCAAATACGCTGCCGATGACGAAGAACAATAGCGTGACCAACATGCGCCCTGATCCGCCGCCAACCGTATAGAGCGTCCCCGAGCCGCAGCCGTTCGCCAGCTGCATGCCGGTACCGAAGACAAACGCGCCGATGATCAGCGAGGGCCCGAGCGGAGCGATGGCGCCACCGTATTTCGGTAGAAGCGCCGCCACCGGCACCACGACGACCGCACAGACCGCGATCACGATCAAGCCGCCGAGAATCCCTCCCGCCTCACCGCGCGTCAGAAACCGCCGCCACGAGGCGGTATAACTGAACTCGGCCTTGAGGAATGCAACTCCGAGACCGAAGCCACCGATGATCAAAGCCGCCGAGGCAAGCTGATGGTCGAGAAGCACCAGCGCGATCAAGATAGCCGTTGCCGCCAGTGCGAGCCCGAGGAAAAGGCGGTCGATGCGAACTGCCGCGCCCGGATCGGACGCGGCCAAACTTGCCGTTGTCATTGGAACTCCGGAACGTAGGTCAGGATCCGAGGCCGAGGGCCTTTTTCAGATCGTCCCATTTCGTGCGCGAAGATTCAATCGACCGGTTGTCATTGCTGGTCCACTCGACCATTGAACCGGCATACAGCTTGGCATCCTTGCGGCCAAGAACTTCATGAAACACGAACCAGTCGGTCGAAGCCCAATGGCCCGTATTGCAATAATTCACAACAGGACCCTGAACCGCGTTCGCGATTGCGGCCAGCTCGACCTTTGGCTTCAGACGATTGCTTTTTGCATCGTAGAATTCCGAACTGTCGATATTCAGCGCGCCGGGAATGTGGCCGTAGGCCTTGGACGCGGGCGCTTTTTCTTTGCCCAGGAAAAATGACGCAGGCCGCGCATCGACCAAGGTTGCTCCGCCTTTGCCTTCGATGGACTCGACGTCGACGGCTTCAGCCAAAATGCTCTTGTCGACAGTCGCCGTGAAAATTTTTGGCGACGGCGCCTTCGTTCCGGTCTCCACAGGCAAACCGGCACTACGCCAGGCGGCAACGCCGCCGTCGAGGATGGAGACGTTCTTCACGCCCACATATTTCAGCGTCCAGTACGTGCGCGCCGCCGATCCAAAGTCGAGGACATTCACACCCGCCGGAACAACAACCACATGCGTATCTTCATCGATACCGAGATCGCCGATTAGTTTTTCCAGCTCCGGAACGGTCGGGACCATGAATGGCACATTGTTCCGTGTAACCCGCCAGCCGGCCTTGTCGTAGTCACTGTGCACGCTTTTTGGGATGTGTCCGGCCGCATAGGCCTGCGCACCGCCGCCGTCGATGGCGGAGCGGATGTCGAGCACGACCAGATCGGTGTCGGTGAGGTGTCCGTTGAGCCATTGCGGCGTCACAAGCGGGTCGGCGTGTGCCCCCGCAACCGAAACGGCCATAGCCGCGCTGAACAGCATCGCGGCACCGAGCCGACGCACAGCGGTGAAGGGGTTGAATCGAACTACAGTTTTCATGGCACGGTTTCGAGGTTGGATTGGTCGCCGCAGAGCAGCCGAGAATTTCTATTGAAATAGAATATCTTTCTCTGTAAAGACAGGTATGAGCATCAAAAAAGAATAAAATACTATCTGTATCAAATAACGTAGTAGTCTATTCTATTTTCTGACGAGACCGAAGAATGGATACCATCGACCGGAAGATCCTCGCCGTCGTGCAGGAAGACGCATCGCTGTCCGTCGCAGAAATCGGCCAACGGGTTGGCCTGTCATCGACGCCGTGCTGGAAGCGGTTGCAGCGCCTGGAGGCCGACGGTGTCATCACCCGACGGGTGGCGATCATCGACCCGGAAAAAGTTGGCCTTGGCATCACGGTGTTCGTCTCGATCGAGACCGGCGACCATTCGCAGGAATGGCTCAAAAGCTTCGCCGCCACGGTGGGAGCCATGCCAGAAGTGATGGAGTTCTACCGGATGGCCGGCGACGTCGACTACATGTTGCGCGTTGTCGTGACCGACATCGCCGGGTACGACGCGTTCTACAAAAAACTGATAGCCACCGTACCGCTGAAGAACGTCACGTCGCGGTTTGCAATGGAGCGAATCAAGTCCACAACGGCGCTGCCGCTGGCGGACGTCAAGTGAGTGTGTCCGAAGCGCGCGCTTCGATGCACTCTATTTCAACGCCATCACTTTAATCGCGGCTGGTCCAAGAATGACAACGAACAGCACCGGCAGGAAGAACAAGATCATCGGAACGGTCAGCTTCGGCGGCAGTCCCGCGGCCTTCTTTTCGGCCTCCGACATGCGCATGTCGCGATTTTCCTGCGCCATGACCCTGAGCATCGTTGCAAGCGGAGTGCCATAGCGCTCCGACTGCTGCAACGCCATACAGACCGATTTGACCCCGTCCAGATCGATACGCTTGGCAAGGTTCTCGTATGCCTGACGCCGATCAGGCAAGTACGACAATTCGGCAGTGGTCAGCGTAAGCTCTTCGGCCAGAGCGACGGATTGCGTGCCGATTTCGTCGCTGACCTTCCTGAAGGCGGCTTCGATCGACATGCCAGACTCGACGCAAATCAGAAGCAGATCAAGCGTGTCGGGGAATGCCCGTCTAATGGACAATTGCCGGCGTTGGATCTTGTTCTTCAGCAATATCAGCGGCAGCTGCATGCCGACATAGGCTGCGGCGATACACGCGCCGACTTTGACCATTGTGGGCTGGTCGAGTTTGAGAATGACAAAAAGATAGAGTAGCGCGAACAGAAAACATACTACCGGCGTGATCATGCGCACAAACAGATATGTGACGTAGGGCGCCTGACCACGATACCCGGCCTGGATGAGCTTGAGCCGCGCCTCTTCCTGACCGACCCATTTCGTGAGGTTGAAGCGGTCGACAATGGTCTGGATGTATTGCTTGGGCGTCTGCCGAAGCTTGGCCTTCTGGCCTTCCTGCGCCAACCGCTCGCGCTCGCGCTGACGAATTTTCTCGCGTTCGAGAGCGACCGCACGCATGCGCTTATCGAGCGGGTCGACAAATACGAAAGGCATCGCCAGCGTGAGCACAGTTGCGGCCGCGGCAACGCCGGCAAACAGCGCCGTAATGGTTTTCACGTTGAGCGCGTTGACCAGGAATTCGAGCATCGGATGCTTTTCGCCTGCCTAGAAATCGAAATTGATCATTTTCTTCATCACGAACGTGCCTATAACCATCCAGACCGCGGATCCCGCCAGCATGATGTGACCAACCGGATTGGTGAAAAGCAGCGAGATATAGTGAGGGCTGGTTAGATACACCAATGTCATCACCGCGATCGGCAACGCGCCGATAATGGCAGCCGAAGCCTTCGCCTCCTGCGACATCGCCTGGATCTTCGCCTTCATTTTTTTACGATCGCGCAGAACCTTCGACAGGTTCCCGAGCGCTTCGGAGAGATTGCCGCCAGACTTCTGCTGAATCGCAACGACGATTCCGAAAAAATTCGCTTCTGGCAGCGGCGTGCGCTCGTACAATTTACCGCAGGCCGTGCCCAACGGCATTCCAACCGCCTGCGTTTCCAAGATGAGACGGAATTCAGTCTTGATCGGGTCTGGCGCCTCGGACACGATCATTTTGATACAGTCGAGCAGCGGCAAACCGGCCTTAATGCCGCGGACGATAACGTCGACGGCATCTGGAAAATGGTCGAGAAACTTTGTCTCGCGGCGTTTCCTCAGAAAGGACAACAGCCACCGCGGGACGCCAAAGGCTCCGGCGAAGCCAAGGACCGCCGAAACCAGCAGGCCGGCGCCACCAAACGTGCCCAAGGCGAACATCGCGAGCCCAATACCCGCCGAAATTATCCAAAACTGGCGCTTCGACCAGGACAGACCGGCGCGCGCGATTCTTGCCGAAAGCGGTACATTCTTGGATTTCTTGTGGCGCTCGTCAAAATCCTTGAGCGTCGACTCGATGGCGTCTCGGCGCGATTTCTGTGGTCCGCGCGTGGCCCGTGTGGTCGGGGTTGTCCCCGCGACGCTTTGTATCCGCTGCTCGGCTTTGCGCTCGCCGGAAAGAAGCGGGTAAAGAAAAACATAGACGACGCCGCCGATGGCGGCGGAGGCGAGGAAGAATACGGCGATAATTTGCACAGCCTGCTCCGCCTAGGCCTCGTTGGTGGCCTCTGCCGCGTCGAGCGCAGCAGCCAGATTCTTCTCTTCGCCGTAGTAGCGGGCGCGATCCCAGAAACGCGGGTGGCCGATCCCGGTCGAGCGATGACGGCCAATGATATTGCCTTTGGCGTCTTCGCCGTCCATGTCGTAAACGAAAATATCCTGGGTAACGATGACGTCGCCTTCCATCCCCATCACTTCGGAGACGTGAGTAATTTTGCGGGAGCCGTCGCGCAGGCGTGCAGCCTGAATAACCACATCGACCGAAGCGCAGATCATCTCGCGGATTGTGCGCGACGGAAGCGCAAATCCGCCCATCGTGATCATTGATTCCAAACGCGACAATGCCTCACGTGGGTTGTTGGCGTGGAGCGTGCCCATCGAACCGTCATGACCAGTGTTCATCGCCTGCAAGAGGTCGAATGCCTCTGGTCCGCGGACTTCGCCGACGATGATCCGTTCGGGACGCATACGCAGGCAGTTGCGCACCAGGTCACGCATGGTGACCTGGCCCTCACCTTCGAGATTCGGCGGGCGCGTTTCCAGCCGCACCACATGAGGCTGCTGCAGTTGCAATTCTGCCGCGTCCTCGCACGTGATGATGCGTTCGTCGTCGTCGATGAACTGCGTAAGGCAGTTAAGCAGCGTGGTCTTGCCGGAACCGGTGCCGCCCGAGACCAGGGTATTAATGCGGCTGCGCCCGATGATGCGTAGAATCTCGGCACCCTGCGGCGTAATCGTACCGAATCTGACGAGCTGATCGAGCGTCAGCTTGTCCTTTTTGAATTTGCGGATCGTGAGTGCCGGTCCGTCGATCGCAAGCGGGGGAACAATCGTGTTGACGCGCGAACCGTCCGGCAAGCGGGCGTCGCAGATCGGTGAAGATTCGTCGACGCGGCGTCCGATCTGGCTGACAATTCGTTGGCAGATGTTCAGCAGCTGCTGGTTGTCGCGAAAGCGAATAGCGGTCTTCTGGATCTTTCCCTGGACTTCGATGTAGACCGTACCGGCCCCATTGACCATGATGTCGGCGATGTCGTCGCGCGCAAGCAGCGGCTCGAGAGGCCCGAAGCCAAGGACGTCGTTGCAGATATCGTCGAGCAGGTCTTCCTGCTCCGAGATTGACATCACGATGTTCTTGATCGCGATGATCTCGTTGATGATGTCGCGGATTTCCTCGCGCGCGGATTCAACATCGAGCCGGGCGAGTTGCGCGAGGTCGATTGCCTCGATCAACGCGCCGAAAATGGTGGTTTTGGTCTCGTAATACGCTTCCGACCGCCGCGTATCGACGGCAGTCGGGGCGGGAGTGGGCGCCCGCGGCGCAACCGGCGGCGAGACGATCGGCGCGCCCAGCCCGTCAGACGGGAACGGCGTGCGCCCGGTCTCGACGGGAGCCGCCGACGCGGCCTTTGGAGCCTCGGCAGACGGAAGCGGCGCCGGAGCCGGCGCTACCGGCGCAGGAGGTACGGCGACTTGGGCTTCCGAGGTTGCGCTTCGCTTACCGAACAAGGCGAGTTACTCCCGACGATTCAGCCTTTGCGTTTCACGATCTTCGAGAGCAAAGGCGGCAGCAGGCCGCGGCGAGGCTTTTTGACTTCGCCACGCCCGGTAAGCGCCTGGGCGATCTGACGAAAGATCTCCGCGGTCTTATGATTGGCCGACACTTCCCCGATCATTTGACCGTTGTTGGCGGCCGGACCAAACAGCTGTGGCTCGAACGGAATGACCGCGAGCGGACTTGTTTCAAGCGCCTTTGCAAAGTCGGCCGCGGAGATTTCCGGGCGCTTGGGAATGCCGACCTGGTTGAGGCAGTAGCGGGGTTGATGATCGTTCGGCCGTGACGCACGCAGCAGATCGATGAGATTCTTGGCATTGCGCAGATTGGCCAGATCCGGCCCGGCAACAACCAGAATTTCATCCGCACTGACGAGCAGGCGCCTTGTCCAGCCCGCCCATTGATGGGGAACGTCGAGAACGACGCACGGAATGGTCGCGCGCAGTGAATCCAGTATCGAATCGAAGGCTTCGGCACCGAAGTCGTAGACCCTCTCAAGGGTCGCGGGCGCCGCCAGCAGGCTGAGATGGTCGGTGCATTTCGACAGGAGACGGTCGACAAACGCAGTGTCGACTCGATCGGGAGAGAAAACGGCGTCGGCGATGCCCTGAGGCGGGTCCTGATTGTAATCGAGGCCGGCGGTGCCGAAAGGAAGATCGAGATCCGCAACCACCGATTCGATCGTGAGATCACGTCCGATCGCCCAGGCCACGTTGTGCGCCACGGTGGACGCGCCTACGCCGCCTTTGGCGCCCACAACTGCGACGATACGGCCTACCGGCTTGGCGTCAGGTGCCGAAAACAGGTGGCAAACCGCCCGGACCACATCAATCGTGCTGACCGGCGTCATCAGATATTCGCTCACGCCACGCCGTGTCAGCTCGCGGTACAACAAGACGTCGTTGACGCGGCCCATCACGATCACGCGCGTCGCGGCGTCGCAGTGTTCTGCCAGCTGGTCGAGTCCGCCGAGAATGTCGGTGGCGCGTGCATCCATTTCAATCAGAATGACGTTCGGCGTAGGCGAGTTGCGGAAAGCTTCGATCGCGGCTCCGATACCGCCCATCTGGATTTTAACGTGGGCCTTCCCAAGACGCCGGTCTTCACCCGCGGCCTGGACAGCGGCTGCACTTTCAACCGTCTCGCAGAAGGCCTGTAATGATATGCGCGGCGCCGGCGCTATATGTGCCTCGGCTGCGGCACTGGAGACGGCCGGGGCCGAAGCATCGGCTGTGACGGCAGCTTGCTGAGCGTGCTTTATCATTTGCCTAGATCGCTGATTTTACCGGTTTCATATCCGGTGTAGGCGCCGGAGGTGGTCTGGCCCTTGTGCCATTTGTCAAGCACGACGGAGCGGCGCGGCGCATATGGCGGGATCTCGCCGCGCGGCTGCACCAGGTCAGCAGGATTGTCGACCATGGCCGCAAGGTTGCGTTGCATGGCGCAGCCGAAATTCCAGTACGGCTGGTTTGAGGTATATCCTGAATCCCATGACGGCCCGAGATCCTTTGGCCATTCTCCGCACGGTCCTGCCTCCGCAATTATCTTCGTATAATTGAGCCTGATGCTGGCGAGTGAAGTCTTCGGCGGCCGGTAACTGCGCGCATAGATCGCGCTCGACGGCACGCCGACGGCGGTAAAGATCGAGCGAATCTCCCGCGCTGCATCAGAGGCAGCATGATCGGTAGGGCCGCCCTTTGGAACCTCGATAACAATTCCGCTGCCGGCTTCCTTGCGCCAAGCCTGGGCAAAAGAAACGACATCGGCGCGTTGGCTCGCAGTCAACCCGCCGCGATTGCGGCCAATCAGAATATCGATGTTTTGGGGGCCTTCGCGCAGCACGATCGGGTGGCGCTGACGGTAATCGGTCGGATATTCCTTTTGCGCGACCTCGGTCTGGTAGCAGCCAGACAACGTGAGGGCGACGCAACCTGCCATCAGTGCACGAAGCACCACCCTGCTGGGGCCTCTGACCGACGCCGTGATAATTGCCGTCATCAAAATTTCCCCCACTCAATCGAGGATGAAGCCGTACTTGCCGTGATAGTTGTTGCCGCGTCGTGAATCGGCCTTTCCTGCAACGCCATAGATGCGATTGAGGTTGCCGAGGAGAACGGACTGTGGATCGCTCGGGTCAGAAAATCCGTCGTCCGGCCGCGATAATTGCTTTTGCGCCACAGCGCGGACCACGTAAGGCGTCACAATCACCATCAACTCGGATTGGTGATTGATGTAGTCGCGGCTCCTGAACAAAGCGCCGAGCACAGGGACCTGCTGAAGCGCAGGCAGACCGCTGATCGACTGCTTCGTCTGCTCCTGAATCATCCCGGCCATGGCCAAGGAACCACCCGACGGAATTTCGACCACCGTGTCGGCGCGGCGGGTCTGAATCGACGGCACCGTCAGCGAGCTGGCGGATCCGGTGACCTGCAACGTCATCGCGTTCTCTGTCGAAAGATCGGACACCTCGGTCATGACTTTCAGACTGATGCGGCCTTCCGAAAGAACGACAGGGGTGAACACCAGGCTTACGCCAAATTTCTTGAATGTGATCTGTGGTTGGCAGATTGGCGGTGAACGGGTCGTGTCGCACGACAGTCCGTTCGGAATCGGAAATTCACCGCCAGCAACGAATGTTGCTGTCTCTCCGGAAATCGCGGTCAGGTTAGGCTCTGCCAGAGTGCGGATTACGCCCGCGCGCTCCATGGCACGCAACGTTGCTGTAACGCTCGGAAACGCGCCACGAAGAAACGTATCGCTTATGGGTTGACCCGTGGCCGAAAATGGATTGCTGGTGTTGAAATTCACCACGGCCGTTCCGTAATTGAGACTTCCCGAAAGATCGATGCCGAGTTGCTTGATAACGTCCCGCCGGACCTCAGCGACGGTCACCTTGAGCATCACCTGATCTCGCCCGCGAACCGCGAGGCCGTTGACGACCTTCGTTTCGCCGCCGACGAGTCGCGCAGCGATGTCAAAAGCATGCTGAGATTCGGCATCGTTGGCTGCTGTGCCGGAAAGCATCACGCCGTCCGCTCCGACACCCTCAATATGAATGTCGGAGTCGGGCATCGACTGCTTGAGCGCCGCGCGTACGCCATTAAGGTCACGCGTCACGGCAATATCAAATCCAGCGATTTGCTTGCCGTCAGCATCGAAAAAGAAAATGTTCGTCTGCCCGACCGCAACACCGATCATGTACACCCGCCGCGACGAACGAACGACGGCGTTGGCGATCTTGGGATCGGCAACCAATACGTCTTTAATGTCCGCAGGGAGGTCGATGGCAACCGATTTTCCGATCCCGAGCGGGATGGAGCGAGAAGTACCCTCACTTGCGGCGACCTTGACGGCGACGACTTTCTGCGGACCGTCCGCTGCAGGCGCAGGCAGAATTGGTGTAAGCGCCATGAAGGCGATCAGGGCCCCCAATGAAGCAGCGTGGCTCAATGTCCTGGTCATGTGCCCTTGATCCCCCAATCGTTCACCTTGGTGTGGCCGTAGTGCTCACGCCAAACCGGACAACGTTGACGCTTTGACGAGCCGAATCGTCCGTATTGTCCTGAGTCCCATCGGCAATGCTTCGCAGCGCCAGTGACAGAAGGCCGACCTGATGTGAGAGCGCCAAAGTTTCCGCCTGACCGGGCGTAAGCTCGAGCGTCGCGGTCTTGCCGACAACGACCTTCTGGCCGTTCTTCTCTTCGACGTTCTGGTCGATCGCCAGGACGCGGATGTTGCGGAGAATTGTCTCGCTGTTGCCGCCGCCTTTGTCGGCGTCGCGATTGCGCGGCGTCATGATGACGTCGACGCGGTCATTCGGCAGGATGAACCCGCCGGCCCCCGTTTCGGGGGTAATTTGAGTCGACACCGCGCGCATGCCTGACGGAAGAATTGCGGCCATGAAGCCGGAGCCCTTTGAATTCACGAGTTTTACTTCGCGAATCGGCTCGCCGGCGACAAACGGCGCGCGCACGATCATGCCCGAGAGGTTTTCAAGCGCTTTCGGACGATCATTTTTGCGGATGAAGTTTCCTGCGGCTGTGGTCGCGGGCCAGGCCTGCCAACTTACGTCGGCTGGCGACAGGGTCTGACCTCTGGCAAGGTCCGATTTCGCCACAAGAATATCGACAGTATCGAACTTGGGCGCCTCGGCTTTCGGCGCGGGCGTCCCGGAACGGCCAGCCAACAGTGCGGCGACGCCACCTGCGGCCAGCGCGACGGTCAGTACTACGACACGTGCAGCTTTCATACGCTCACTCTCACCATGACCTGACGGCCGACCTGGCCGCGTAAACCACATCGCCGCCGGTGCGACCTTTGCACCGGATTTCAACAGCTAAAGGTCAAGGTATGGTTAAGGAGCGGTATCTAAATCGAGTTAATATTGTATTGCGTCGCTAACGACATCGTCTCAGAGACCGGGCATCCAACCGGTTTTGGGATAGACCGCAAGCGCGGCGGCCGCGAGCGCTATTCCGTACGGGATACCCCCTGCATTGTCGTGCAGGCGCAAAATCCAGCCTTGGCGAGAAAGCACGCCCGGCAAAGGCAGCTTGCGGAATTGCAATATGGCTAGAGTAAGCGCGCCCCCAAAAAGCGAGGCATAGAGAAGATAGTCGAGCAAATGATCGAAGCCAAACCACAAGGCGGTTGCTGCCGCGAGCTTCGCGTCGCCGCCGCCGATCCAGCCTCGCGAAAAGAAAACAAACGCCACGGCCAGCACAACCGCAGCCGCAGCGAGGTGCATGCCGATAGCATATAGGCCCATGCCGGTAATCAACGTCATCAGGAAGAAGCCGGCAGCGAGAGCAATCGACAGCCGGTTTGAGATGGTCATCGTCAAAAGATCGCTGGATGCGGCAAAAGCCATCAGCGCGGGGAAAAGAAGCAATCTGATTGCGTCTGCGGCCATCATATGCATTCCAGTCGAGGAAACTACGGCAGGTTAAGGTGCTCAAGCTTGCGGTTCGGTTACCGGAAAACGATGCGCCTTGCTCTACGTCAGCCGGGTGGAGATAGCGTCAAATTTGCCGTTCAATTTGCTTCCAAGTCCTTTCACATGCGGGAGCAGCGTAAAGTTCGTCCCTGCACTGCGCTTAATGTCTTTGAAAAAGCAGGACTTTCTTCAATTCCGTGGTCCGCCTAACCAGCCTGCCTGACGAATCGTTAGCGCAAACTTTGCCCCGCTTTGAAGCGAACGTACGGGCGCCAATACCGCTCTTTGCACTTCATTCACCAATTTGCAGTCAACTTGATTCATCGGCGCCGGCGGTTACCACGCCGATTTTGCTGTACGGGCGGCTGGAGGGCTTGATGTCGGTCTTGTCGAAGATCTGCAGGCGTTCATCAGGCTTGTGGGTTTTGGCATTTCTGGCTGCAGGGCTTTGGACACAGACGCCTGCACGCGGCGCCGATGAGGTCGTCACTATCAGTGTCGACCAGGCCCAGCTCCTCAATTTGCCCGATCGTGTCGCAACGATCATCATCGGCAATCCGCTGATCGCTGATGCAACCGTGCAGGGCGGCGGCTTATTGGTGATCACCGGCAAGGGTTTCGGGATGACCAATTTGTTGGCGCTTGATCGGAGCGGCCGCGTCCTGATGAGTAGACTGGTGGAAGTCCGCGGTCCCAGTACCAGCGACATCGTCACCGTCTATAAGGGTATCGACCGGGAATCCTACAGCTGCTCGCCGAATTGCGAGCGCCGGATTACACTTGGAGACTCGCCGGCCTTTTTCAATGCAACCCTGAGTCAAAGCGGCGCGCGTAACGGCCAGGCCCAGGGCGGTTCGAAATAGCAACGCCTAACGTAGTTCACGGCTTTCACGCTTACCGATCGGTTAACGCCGGGACTTAAGATCGAGGCGTTTAAGCAACAAATCGACAAGGCGCCTTTGCTATGCAGGCCGGTGTTTCGACACCGTCGAACCATCGAGACGCTTATCATGCATAGACCCACACAAGGTAAGTTTTCAGCCTGGTTCCGTCGGTTGGCGCCAGCCCGTTTGGCGCGCCGCTTCATCCGGCAACAGGATGGTTCCGCCGCCGTCGAATTCAGTATGGTCGCAATTCCGTTCCTGGGATTGATTTTTGCGATCCTGGAGACGGCTCTCGTTTTTTTCGCCGGCCAGACCCTCGAAACGGCGGTTACTGATTCCGCTCGTCTGATCATGACAGGGCAGGCGCAGGACAAGGCCTGGACGAAAGACGAATTCAAGACTGAAGTTTGCAGCCGCATCCACGGACTGTTCGACTGTAACGGCGGTGTCTATGTTGACGTCAAGACTTTCGACAACTTCGCTGCCATCAACAACGATTTGCCGCTTACGGATGGAAAGATCGACGAGTCGAAGCTGAATTTTAGTCCCGGGACGCCCGGTCAGATTGAAGTCGTGACGCTCTACTATCAGTGGCCGATCTATATTTCGCTGCTCGGAAATAATCTCAGCAACATAAATGCCAACAGGCGTCTGCTAGTGGCGACGGCAGTGTTCTGCAACGAGCCGTTCTCGACCGCGACCCCCGCAAACTCCTGCCATTAGGCGATCTGCCATGAAAGCTGTGACATTGCGTTTGACCAAGCTCCTGCGGTCCTTCAAGCGTGACCGCGATGGAGCGTCCGCGATCGAATTTGCTATTCTGGCTCCGCTCCTGATCGCGCTCTATTTGGGCTGCGTGGAAATAACCGATGGCATTGCGGCGGATCGCAAGGTCACGCTGGTGGCCGGCGCGCTCTCCAACCTGACGTCTCAATCTCAAACGATTACCGCCGACGGCATGACGAATATTCTGAATGCCTCTGCGGCAATTATCAAACCCTACTCGGTCGGCAATCTCGCGGCCACGATTACTTGCCTGAAGATCGGCGCTGACGGCGTTGCGAAGGTCAAATGGAGCGCCACTTTGAACGGCACCGCTCGCACAGACGGGGCCACCGTGACTCTCCCGTCGGCTGACCTGGCGGTTCCGAATTCTTACCTGGTGTGGAGCGAAGTGAACTACAACTATACGCCGGTGGTGGGTTACACGATTACGGGCACGCTGCCGCTTTCGGATCAGATGTTCATGAGCCCGCGCATCACGCCGCCGACCTACGGGGTCAAGACCTGCACCTGAAGTCTATAATTGTTCTGAAAAAGTCAGGTCAGGATCCGGCGTCGGGCGTAGCATAGGTACGCCCTAGTTTCTTCCAGTCACCCTTTTGCGCAAGCATCTGCCGCAGATAGGCGACGTTCGCCGCTGCTTCGCTTTCCGGCAAGTCCGCACTCGCAATCTTCTCTGCTTCGTCAAAACGGCCGAGCAGGCCGACGACGAGCGCGAGATTTTGCCGCACTTTTGGCCCCGCGTTCGGCTGGGCGGCGGCGCGCCTCAAAGTCGTCTCGGCGTTTTTCAGATCCTTGGTGAGCATGTACGACAGGCCGAGGTTGGACAGCACCGACGCTTCGTTCGGCATGATTTTAAGTGCGGAGGCATAGTGTCTTTGCGCTTCGGCATGGCGGCCCATCTGGTCGAGCACGGCCCCTTGCACGTTGAGAATGCGCCAATCCGGATTATCGGGCGTGTGGGCGCGCTCAAGCGTCATAAGCGATTGCTGATATTGCCCGGCGTCGGCTAGCGCGCGGCCATAAGCCCCGAGCAAAGGCATACTGGTCGGATTGCGGATCGAAGCCTGCTCCAACACAGCCACAGCCTGGGCACGCTGGCCGTTGGCCCGCAGATCGCGCGCGTACGCGATTGCGGCATCCCCATCGTTCGGATTCTGGCGATAGCGGGCGGCAAGCGCCTCAAGCGAGCGTCGGGATTCGTCCAAGCCGGACGAGGCTGTGTCCGCAGTGCTCACAGAACCTGTCGTCTCGCGGGCGCCTATATTGGAGCAGCCAGCTACCGACAGGGAGAGAATGACCACCGAGGCAGCTGAGGCGAGCAAATTAGCGGGGCTGGTTCGCGATGGCATACTTGAGCAATAAAACGTTAACCCTAATGATTGGTAAACTTGTAAGGTCCTGCCTGCACCGGATTTAATTCGTCGACATGGACTTGGACCTGGGCCTTTCCACTCACTGCCGCAAAGGCGTGACGGTTACTTACCTAAGCCTTCGATGCGCGACGCCGCGGAGTAATCATGCATCCCGTTTTTGCGACCGCCGGTAAAAACCAGGCGATCCCGATCTGGTTCGTTAATGCCGCCAACTTTGACGAAGTGCGTAAGAAACTTGGCAGCTCCGAGCGGGCCTTCATCAGCACGGCTGCTTTCGAGGCAAAGGCAGGCCGGTCGCTGCTGCTGCCGGACGGTAACGGCAAGCTTGCCGGGGTGCTGTTCGGAATCGAAGGGCCGGACGACCCCGACCACGACCGGTTTAGGCCGGGACAATTGGTCGGTCTTTTGCCGGCGGGAACCTACCGTTTCGCCAACAGGCCGCACGACACACGGCTCGCGGCATTAGCATTTGCACTCGGCAGCTATCAATTCTCGCGATATCGCAAGTCGGAAGCGCGCAATGTACGCGTCGTCCTTCCGGAAGGCGTCGATGGCGATATGTTGAGCCACGTCGTCGAAGGCGTAACGCTCTGCCGCGACCTCACGAACATCCCGTCGAACGACATGGGGCCCGCTGAACTGGAGACCGCAGCCAGAGCGCTCGCAAAGAAGCACTCCGCCAAAATTCAAGTGACGAACGGTGCCACGCTCGCCAAGAATTTTCCGCTCGTGCACGCGGTCGGCGCGGGATCGGCCCGCGCGCCACGGTTGATCGACATGACGTGGGGAAAGGCGAGCGACCCGAAAATTACATTGGTCGGAAAGGGTGTTTGTTTCGATACCGGCGGACTCGATATCAAGCCGGATACGGGCATGCTCAACATGAAAAAGGACATGGGCGGGGCGGCGACTGCGCTAGCGCTCGCGCACATGGTTATGGCGGATGGACTGAAAGTCCGGCTGCGCGTGATCATTCCGGCGGTTGAGAACGCAATATCCGGCACCAGCTTCCGCCCACGCGACGTCTACGTTTCGCGAAAGGGCATTTCCGTCGAAATCGGCAATACCGACGCCGAGGGCCGGCTGATCCTGGCCGATGCCCTGACGCTCGCCGAAGAAGACAAGCCGTTGCTGGTGATCGATTTTGCGACCCTTACGGGTGCGGCGCGCGTCGCCCTCGGCCCCGACGTGCCTCCGTTTTTCACGGATGACGACGCGCTTGCCGACGAGCTTATGCGAGCGGCCGCAGCCGAGAGTGACCCGCTCTGGCGCCTACCGCTGTGGCGTCCCTATGCCGGCTTCCTTGATTCGAAAGTGGCCGATCTCAACAACGTTGGGACCGGAGGACAAGCCGGAGCAATTACTGCGGCATTGTTCCTGCGCCGGTTCGTAAATACGAAAGCTTGGGTGCACTTTGATATTTTCGCATGGACGCCCGTGGCAAAGCCCGGACGTCCGGAGGGCGCGGAGTGCCAGTGCGCGCGCGCGCTCCACGCATTGCTCCGCTCCCGATATTCTTGACCGATGGTCGCCCTCGACCCCCGCATCAATCCCTTCCGGCCTGAGATCGCTGCAAACCACCTGCGCGGACATGTCGAAGCCAAACGCTTCGTCGAAGGTAGCCGGCACCAAATCATCGAGCCGGTCACTGCCCTCCGTCGCACGCCTTCGCACGACGCAAGGCTCGACACGGAAGCGCTGCTGGGCGAACGGATGACGATCTACGAAACAACCGATGAGGGCTGGGCTTGGGGCCAGCTGGAAACCGACGGCTATGTCGGCTGGCTTTCGTCCAATGCGCTCGGGGCCGTCGGTGCCGCGCCAACCCACAAGATCGCGGTCCCGCGCGCATTCGCTTTTGCGGGCCCGGATATCAGGCTTCCGCCAGCCGTCGCTCTGCCGATGGGCGCACGCGTCGCCGTCGCGCGGCAGGACGAGCGGTTCGCCGTCACCGCTCTCGGCTGGCATATCCCCGAGGTCTACCTGGCACCCGTCAAGGTGCGGCAGCCCGATTTCGTCGCCGTTGCCGAGCGGTTTGTCGGCACGCCTTATTTGTGGGGAGGCAAGACCTCTCTCGGGCTGGACTGCTCGGCGCTGGTCCAGATTTCAATGCAAGCAGCAGTCCTCTCATGTCCCCGTGACAGCGACATGCAGGAGCTTGCGCTTGGAAAATTGTCTTCGCTTGCAAGCCTGCGCCGGGGCGATCTCGTGTTCTGGAAGGGCCACGTCGCCATCGCGATTGATCCCGACACGCTTCTTCACGCAAATGCCCATCACATGATGGTCGCAATTGAACCGACCGACGACGCGATCATGCGCATCAAAGCGGCCGGCTCTGAAGTCACCAGCGTCCGCAGAATCTAGCAGGCCACCTTGCGGCAACTGCGCACCGAGCGGATCACACCCTGCAATGACTTAAGACCCGGATGGCCGAGGATGGCCACACCATTGACGACGTAGGCGGGCGTGGCAATCAGCTTGGCATCCGAACCGAAATCGGCGTTTTGTTTGAGAATAGCGAGCATGCTTTCGGTATTGGCGGACTCGGCCAGTTCCTGACGATCCAGACCTATGGTTTCGGCTGCGGCGAGCACGCGCGGCGCATCGATGAGACCGCGGCCCGCGTATATCCGACGATGAAATTCCAGATACTTTTCAGGAGTCAGTACTTCGCCTGCCGCAAGCTCGACGAGCGCGCCTTGAGCGGACTGCACGGAAAGAACCGCGTAAGGCGCAAACACCAATTTCAGCTTCTTGTCGGCCCGCACGAGCGCGTCAACATCCGCGGCCGCCTCCCGGCAGAACGGACAGTTGAGGTCGTAGAATTGCACCAGGGTAACATCGCCGTTCGGATTTCCGACTGCGACCTGGCCTGGCAGCTTTGCGAGCCGCGTCGACAGCTCCGGTCTCAAGTCGAAATTGGTGATCGGATCGCCTTCGTCGCTCTTGATGGGATACTGGTCGGGACCAAATTGGGCCGCACCCGCCGCCGTTGCTACGACGCAGACGAGCGCCACCAGCCAGATCATGGTCGGACGCATTATTGCGACACTGTCCCTTCGGGAGCGGTTTCCAGTTTGAAGGCAGCAGCAAACAGGGCACGCGTGTAATCGCTCTTGGGTGCCTTGAACAATTCAGCGGCCGCGCCCTCCTCCACTGCCTTGCCATGCCGCATGACCAATAGCCTGCTCGCCAGCGCCGCAACCACACGCAGATCGTGCGAAATGAACATGTAGGTCAAGTCGTGGCGCTTTTGCAGGTCGCGCAGCAAGTCGACCATCTGCGACTGGATGAGCATGTCGAGCGCGCTGGTCGGCTCATCGAGAACGATGAATGTCGGCTCCAAGACCAGCGCACGCGCCAGTGCGATACGCTGACGTTGGCCGCCCGAGAACTCATGCGGATAGCGATACCGTGTCTGCGCATCGAGGCCAACGTCGTTGAGTGCCGCGACGACGCGCCGCTCACGTTCCGCCGCCGACAGCCCCGGATGATGCACCCACAAACCTTCTTCGATGACGTCAGACACCGACATGCGCGGCGACAAAGAGCCATACGGATCCTGAAATACGATCTGCATACTGTGGCGGTATGGTCGCATCTCCTTGAAATTCAGCTCCTGAATAGGATCTCCCATGAATACGATCGGGCCGTCTGACGAGATCAGGCGCAGAATGGCGAGACCAAGCGTCGTTTTGCCCGACCCGGATTCGCCGACGACACCAAGCGTCTCACCTTTGCGCAGCTCAATGCTGACGCCATCGACCGCCTTGATGTGACCGACGACTTTGCGCAGCACGCCGCGCTTGACCGGGAACCATATCTTCAAGTCCTTGGTCTCGACGACGACGGGCGCTTCCGGCCGCGGAAGCGCGGGGTCCGGTTTTGGCTCGGCGGCGAGCAGCGCGCGCGTGTAGGGATGTTCGGGCGACTTGAAGACACGCTCCACATCCCCCTTCTCGACGATCTTGCCGCCCTGCATCACGCACACCTTGTCGGCAATCTTGCGAACGATACCGAGATCGTGGGTAATGAAGAGCACGGACATCCCAAGACGCGTCTGTATGTCCTTGAGCAGTTTCAGGATTTGCGCCTGCACGGTGACATCGAGCGCCGTCGTCGGCTCATCGGCAATGAGCAGATCGGGCTCATTCGCCAATGCCATGGCGATCATCACGCGTTGACGTTGGCCGCCGGAGAGCTGATGCGGATAACTTTGAAGACGCCCGGCTGGGTCGGGAATGCCGACCTGACCGAGCAGATCGAGAATTCGCGCCCTCGCTGCTTTTCCGGTAAGACCTTGATGCAGCGACAGAATTTCTCCGATCTGCTTCTCGATCGTGTGCAGTGGATTGAGCGAGGTCATCGGCTCCTGAAAGATGATCGTGATGTCGTTGCCACGCACATGGCGCATGTCGCGCTCGCTCAAGGGAAGAAGGTCGCGACCCTTGAACTTGATCGAGCCCGACGGATGGTGCGCCGCCGGATAGGGCAGCAACTTCATCACCGACAGGGCGGTGATCGATTTGCCGGATCCGGATTCACCGACAAGCGCGACCGTCTCCCCTTTGCCGATGTCGAACGATATACGATCGACGGCCAGAGACTCGCGCGTGCCGCGCCCGAAGGCGATCGACAGGTCGCGGATGGACAGCAAAGGCTCGTTCGCGTTCATCTAAAGGTCTTCCTCGGATCAAATGCATCACGGACGGCTTCGCCAATGAAGATCAGCAACGAAAGCATGATCGCAATGCTGAAAAATCCGGTAAGCCCGAGCCATGGCGCCTGCACGTTGGCCTTTCCTTGCGCCAGTAGTTCACCGAGCGACGGCGAGCCGGGCGGCAAACCGAAACCTAGGAAATCAAGCGCAGTCAGCGTCATAACCGACGACGACAGGATGAACGGCAGAAACGTCATGGTCGCGACCATGGCATTGGGCAGCAAGTGGCGGAAAATAATGACAGCATTCGACACCCCGAGAGCGCGCGCCGCCTGGATGTATTCGAAATTTCGGCCGCGCAGAAATTCCGCGCGCACCAATCCGACCAGCGAAACCCAGGAAAACAACAGCAATATTCCGAGCAGGACGAAGAAGCCCGGCACCAGAACCGACGAAATGATCAGCAACAGATAAAGCGACGGAATTGAATTCCATATCTCGATGAAGCGCTGGAACAGTAGGTCGATCCAGCCCCCGAAGTACCCCTGAACGGCGCCGGCAGCGACACCGATAATCGAAGAAATGATGGTGAGAGCCAGCCCAAACAGCACAGAAATCCGGAACCCGTAAATCAGCCGTGCCAGCACGTCGCGACCGCCATCGTCAGTGCCGAGCCAGTTGCTCTCAAGCTCGTCGCACTTCGCAAAACCGTGACTTGCGGCAAACTCGCAGTCTTTTTGCGACAACATCCATGTGGGCTTTGACGGAAACGGCGACGGTGGCTTGCTCACTTGGGTGTTGTACGAAAAACGAACGGGCGGCCAGATCACAGTGCCGCCCTCTTTCTCGATGAGGCCTATCAGATATTCGTCTCTATAGTCCGCGGCTGTGCCGAACAGGCTCGGATCATCTCCTTTGGCAAAGGCAGTGTCGGGATATGTGAAGACGGCGGGGAAAAAGGACCGGCCATTTACATGAATGAAAATCGGCTTGTCGTTAGCGATGAATTCGGCAAACAGCGACACAAGAAACAGCACGAGAAAAACCCACAGCGACCAGTAACCGCGGCGATTGGCCGTGAAGTTTTCCCAGCGGCGCTTGTTGATCGGAGAAATTTTTATCCAGCGCCGCCTCGCGGATGTGTCCGGCGCGGTCGCCACTTCCGACTTGATTCCCGTGCGCGCGTCCACGTCAGACCTCTCGCGTCTCGAAGTCGATACGCGGGTCGATCCACGTGTAGGTCAAATCGGAAATCAGATTCACAACAACGCCGATCAGCGAAAATATGAAAAGCGTGGCAAAGACGACGGGATAGTCGCGGTTGAGAACGCTTTCGAAGCCCAGCAGGCCGATGCCATCGAGCGAAAAAATCGTTTCGATCAGCAGTGACCCGGTGAAAAAGGCGTGCACGAAGGCGGATGGGAAGCCAGCGATAACGATGAGCATGGCATTCCGGAAGATGTGGCCGTAAAGCACCTGGTTGCTGCTGCAGCCCTTGGCACGCGCCGTGAGCACATATTGCTTGCGGATTTCTTCAAGAAACGAGTTTTTGGTGAGCAAGGTCATCGTCGCGAATGCCGACAACGCCATCGAGAGAATCGGCAGCGTCAGATGCCAGAAATAATCGAGGATCTTTTGCCACCACGGCAACTCCGACCAGCGCTCCGACACCAGCCCGCGCAGCGGAAACCAGTCAAAGAAGGAGCCTCCGGCGAACAGGATGATGAGCAGAATGGCGAAAAGAAATCCGGGAATGGCGTAGCCGATAATAATGACGCTGGACGTCCAGACGTCGAAACGGGAGCCGTCGCCCACTGCCTTTCGGATACCAAGCGGAATCGAGATCAGATACGTCAGCAGCGTCATCCAGATTCCGAGCGACATCGATACCGGCAGCTTCTCCTTGATCAGCTGCAAGACGCTGACATCGCGGAAATAGCTCTTTCCGAAGTCAAAGCGGATGTAGTTCCAGAGCATCAGCGCAAAGCGCTCGTGGGCCGGCTTATCGAAGCCGAATTGCTTTTCGAGCTTCTTGATGAACTCGGGATCGAGACCCTGCGCGCCACGGTACTTCGAGCTCGCCGCGTCGACCTGCGAGGCCCCTTGCGCCATGCCGCGGCTGCCGAAGTCACCTCCCGCAGACCCGGAAATACGCGACGATGCGCCGGTTTCAGCACCGGTCAGCTTGGCAATCACCTGTTCGACGGGCCCGCCGGGCGCGAATTGCACCACGACGAATGCCACAAGCATGATCCCGAACATCGTCGGGATCATGAATAGAATGCGGCGGATGATATATGCGCTCATTGCCCTATCAGTATGGCATACCGCGACGTTGCGAAAATGCGCCGCGACGCCCAAAAAAGCCCGGCCGTTGGTTTTACACCGGTTCTAGCCGCCCTTCTCGGTCTTTGATGCCTTTCCGCGATCGGACCACCAGGTGTCCGGGATGCCCCTGAAATAGCGCGGCTGAGCATCCGGGCGGCCGAACACATCCCAGTACGCGATCCAGTGTGATGCCTTGTACCAGTGGGGGACCCAATACCGACCGGCACGGAAGACGCGATCGAAAGCCCGGCAAGCCGTGACCAGCTCATCCCGCGTTTTGGCGGCGATGATGATCTCGATCAGCCGGTCGAGCACCGGGTCGGCGATGCCCGCCCGATTCTGCGACCCTTTGATCGCTGCCGCCTGAGAGCTGAAATATGGGCGCAAGGAATCTCCCGGCGTAGACGAAAAACTTAGGCGCTCGGTCGCGATATCGAAATCGAAGTCGTCCACGCGGCGCCGATACTGAACCGGGTCGACGATGCGCAAGCTTGCAACGAGCCCGACCACCTCGAGATTTTTGATATAGGTGAGGTGATGAGGCTTGAAGGTAGGCTCGTCGATCAGAAATTCGATCTCGATCGGCCGGCCATCGGGCATGACCCGCTTGCGGTTGACCAGCTTGAAGCCCGCTTCGTTGAGCAGTTGCGCCGCATGGCGTAGCCATCGCTTGTCTTGTCCCGATCCGTCCGTGACCGGCGGCACATAGGGTTCGCCGAATACTTCCTCAGGCAGCTGACTCCGGAAAGGCTCCAACAGCGCGACTTCGGCCGCGCTCGGCTTGCCGGTCGCTTTCATCGGTGAATTTTCGAATACCGAATGCGTCCGGTCGTACGAGCCGTACATGATATTTCTGTTGGTCCATTCGAAATCGAAAGCATCGATGAGCGCCTCACGCAGGCGCCGATCCTTGAATTTCTCGCGCCGTAAATTGATGAACCACCCTTGTGCACCGGACGGAGTTGCGTCCGGAATCACCGTACGCTTGACGCGGCCATCCTTGAACGCCGGAAATTCGTAACGGGTGGCCCACGTTCGCGAGGTAAACTCCTCGCGGAACAGATAACTCTTTGCGGTGAAGCCTTCGAAACCGACCTCGCGGTCGCGGTAGTATTCGTAGCGGACGGTATCGAAATTATTCAGCCCCCGGGCGACCGGCAAGTCGGCGCCCCACCAATCCTTGACCCGGTCGAATTCGATGGAATGCCCGATCTGAAAGCGCCCGACCTTGTACGGGCCACTGCCAAGCGGGATTTCCAACGTTGACTGATCGAACGGTCGCTTGGAATAGTACGCACGGGAGAAAATCGGAAGACCGGCGACGAAAAGCGGAACGTCGCGCGCACGCCCTTCGGCAAAACGCACAACAACCGTGCGGTCATCGGTTGCCTCCGCGCCTTTGCAGTCCCGCAACTGCTGCGTGATGATCGGGTGGCCTTGTTCCTTCAGGGTGTTGATCGACCACGCCACATCATGAGCCGTGAGCGGCGTGCCGTCGTGAAATTTTGCTTCCGGCCGCAGAGTAAACCGGTAGGTCAATCCATTGTCGGTTATTCGAACGCTGCGCGCGGCGAGGCCGTACATCGCATCCGGTTCGTCACCCGAGCGCACCATCAGCGTCGTAAAGGTAAGATCCATTCCCATCGCACCTTCGCCCTTAAGGATGTAGCCGTTGAGCGACGTGAAGGTCAGAAATGACCCGTTGTAGCCGCGCGTGGCGACAATCTCGGAATAGATGCCGCCTTTGGGTGCGTTCGTATTGACGTAGTTGAAGTGCGGAAAATCGGCGGGATAACTAAGGTCGCCAAAGGCCGACATCCCGTGCCTATCAGCATCTTGGGCGCTGGCAAGCGTGACAGAACGGACGCTCGCGCCGGCAACTGCGGCACCCGCAATTACGCTCAACGCATTGCGCCGGCTCAATCTCATGTAATCACGATCGTTGCGGCACTTTCGCTGCCCTGTCTTTGTCCCACCACCAGACCGTCGGAAATGCCGAGCGACCGTATGTCGGCATGGTTTCGGGACGGCTGAATCGATCCCATCGCGCCGTGCGGACGTAAGGATACGTCCACTGCGGCACCACGTAAAAGTTCCACAACAGAACCCGGTCGAGCGCCTTGGTCGCCGCTACCAGTTCGGCGCGGTCCTGAGCGAAAATGACTTTCTCGATCAACGCATCAACGGCTGGATTCTTGATGCCGATAAAGTTACGCGAGCCGGGCCGGTCTGCCGCCTGCGAACCCCAGAAGTCGCGCTGTTCGTTACCCGGCGAAAGCGACTGTGGCCAGCTCGCAATGATGACGTCATAGTCCCACTGGCGAAGGCGATTTTCGTACTGCGCCGCGTCCACCACGCGCACATTCACGTTCATGCCGAGCCGTTCAAGCGACGGTTTGTAGAACAGGACGAACCGCTGGGTCGCTGAATCTTCCACCAGAAATTCAAAGGTAAACGGCTCGCCGGTTTTGGAATCGACAAGCTTCGTGTTGCGAACCTCGTACCCGGCATCGCGAAACAAAACGAGGGCCTGCCGAAGATTGTCCCGCACCGCCTGGGGCGTACCTCCAACCGGGTTGGTGTAGGGCTTTGTGAACAGATCCGCGGGGACTTTGTCGCGGATACTTTCCAGGATCTCCAGTTCCTTGCCTTCCGGCAGACCCGTTGCCGCAAGGTCGGTGCCCTGGAAATAACTCGCGATACGCGAATACTGTCCGGAAAAGAGTTGCCGGTTCATTTCCTCAAAATCGAAGGCGAAATTGAATGCGCGGCGTACGCGCGAATCCTTGAATTTGTCGCGCCGGATATTGAATACGAAAGCCTGCATCACGCCGCGGTCACGAATCGGAAACTCCTCGCGCACGACGCGCTTCTCCCGAACAGCCGGGAAATCGTACGCCGTGGCCCAATCCTTGGCGCTGTTCTCGAATCGCCAATCCAGCTGATCACCCTTGAAGCCTTCGAGGGCGACCGTCGGATCCCGGAAATATTCGTAGCGGATCTGCTGAAAATTTCGCGTTCCGATGATGACGTTGACGTCCTTGCCCCAGTAGCCATCCACCTTTTCGTAGACCAGCGTGCGGCCCGGAGCGAACTCCGTGAGCTTGTACGGCCCGCTGCCAAGCGGGAGCTCAAGCGTGGTCTGGGAGATGTCGCGTTTGTTTCCGTTCTTGTCGGTGCCTTGCCACCAATGCTTCGGCAGCACCGGCAGCTGCCCTACGATGTGAGGCAACTCGCGGTTACCCGGCCCATCAAAGGTGAAGGTGATCTCACGCTCTCCCGTCAGCTCGACTTTTGTGACATGGCGATAGTAGGCGCCGTAAAACGGGCTGTTCGTTTTGAGAACTTCAAAGGAGAATATGACGTCGTCAGGCGTCACCGGCCTGCCGTCATGCCATCGCGCATTGGCTCTCAGGCGATACGTTACTGCCGAGTGGTCGGCGGGATGGCTGACGGCTTCTGCAAGCAATCCGTACGCCGTCGAAACCTCGTCAAGTGCCGGCGTCATGAGCGTTTCGATAAACAACTCTGAGCCGGCAGCGATGCTGCCTTTTACGCCGGCGACGACCGTATTGAAGTTGTCGAACGTGCCGAAGGCGCTGAGCCGTACCGTGCCGCCTTGCGGAGCCTGCGGGTTCACATAGTCAAAATGTTTGAAACCTTCCGGATATTTAATGTCGCCGAACAATGACAGACCGTGCTGCCAAGTCTTGGCTTGCGCTTCGGCTCGGCGCGCGAACGAGGTTGCGCCAATCGCACTCAAGGCCGGCATTGCAAAACTTGCGGCGCTCGCGCGCAGGACCGACCGGCGGCTGAAATTCATTCAATTGCTCCGACGCACAATGTACCAACCGAGATGCAATTACTGCTGATTATGTCGGTTTTTCGATTCACCGCCAGCGGGTGCGGCCTCTCGCCCGCTCCGTAACGGTCACAAATCCGTGGCCAAACGCCGCAAGAAACGCAAACGGCCGGACAAAATTGCCCGGCCGTATAAATTAAATATTGGTAATGGCGGCTATTTCTTGGGCGCCTCTCCTGCAGGCGCACCTTCAGCAGCCTTCGGCAGCGGAACCGGATTGTCCGACAACGTGTGCAGGTAGTCGATCACGTCGGCGCGCTGCTCGGGCTTTGAAATTCCGGCGTACGTCATCGCCGTTCCCGGGATATATTGGCGCGGATTTGCGAGAAACTTGTTGAGTTCGTCGAAGGTCCATTTTCCGCCTTTGCCCTTCATCGCGGCTGAGAAGTTGAAGCCGCCGCGGCCTTCCCCGCGCTCGCTCCCGACAATATTCCAAAGATTGGGACCGACCCGGTTCGGCCCGCCCTTTTCGAACGTGTGGCACGCCAGGCATTGCTTCGCAGTCGCCTGACCTTTTTCCACCGACGCTTTTGCCAGAAGGGTTTCGATTGGCTGCTCCGGTTCCTTGGATGCGCCGGCTTTCTCACCGCCGCTCTCCTTAACGGCAATATCGAACCCGGGCTTGGCCGGTTTCACAGGGGCGAAAATGGCGCCAGCCGCGATGTTAAGCGAAAGCAAGATCAGGCAGGTGCCGAGTACGGCGCCGAGGATTTTGTTCAGTTCGAAGGAATTCATCGAATTTCGGCTCCCGAAGCGGGGCGTGACGGTGCGGAGCGGATACCGCCAGGGACCTGGCGTCGGCGATCAGATACCGGTTTGCCTGGCCGCTGGCAACCCGTATAAGCGCCTGCGGCATTTTCGACATTGGTCACATGTGCCCAGGCACCCGGCACCACGATGCCCGATACGCTCATCCTCATTCCCGCACGCCTTGCATCGACGCGGCTGCCCGGCAAACCATTGGCGGACTTGCACGGCGCCCCGATGATCGTGCACGTCTTGCGCCGCGCCGAAGCCGCGGGAATAGGTGACGCGGTCGTCGCAACCGATTCGGAGGCCGTCGCGGCGGCGGTGGAAAAGGCCGGCGGCCGCGCGGTCATGACGCGCAGCGATCATGAATCCGGCTCGGACCGCATTTACGAGGCGCTCGAAGCCGTTGACCCCGAGCACCGCATCGAAATCGTTGTCAATATTCAGGGAGATTTGCCGACCGTCGGCCCCGACGATATTCGCGCCGCGCTCAAGCCGCTGGCCGACCGCAACGTCGACATTGCGACACTGGCCGCCGTCATTACCGATCCGGCCGAGCGGACAAATCCCAACGTCGTCAAGGTGGCCGGCCGCGAGATCGCGCCCGGCCGCCTCCACGCCACAACCTTCACCCGGGAAAATGCAGCGGGCCCCGGACCCCATTATCACCACATCGGTCTATATGCCTATCACCGCGCGGCGCTTGAGCGCTTCGTAAAATTGCCGCCGTCGGCGCGAGAGCAACACGAGAGGCTGGAGCAATTGCGAGCCTTGGACAACGGCATGCGTATCGATGTGATGGTCGTGAAAAGCGTGCCGCTCGGCGTCGATACGCCGGAAGATTTAGAGAAGGCGCGCAGACTGCTCGCCGGTTGACTCGACTGCCAATGTCTGCGTACGGAACCACGACAAGGTGAGACATGGCCAAGAAGAAGATCATTTTTCAGGGCGAGCCGGGGGCAAATTCACATCTTGCCTGCCGTGAGGCCTATCCGGACCACGAACCGGTGCCCTGTCCGACTTTCGAGGACTGCTTTGCGGCGCTTATTGCAGGCGACGTCGATCTCGGCATGATTCCGATTGAAAACTCCGTGGCCGGCCGCGTCGCCGACATTCATCATCTGATGCCGACGGCGGGACTGCACATCATCGCCGAATGGTTCCTGCCCATCCGCAATCAGCTGATGGCCGTGAAAGGTGCGAGTATCAAGACGATCAAGACGGTGCAGAGCCACGTGATGGCGCTCGGCCAATGCCGCAATGTGATCCGCGAGCTGAAGCTGAAGCCGGTTGTTGCTGCCGATACTGCGGGCTCGGCGCGCGAGGTCTCGGAAGCCAAAGATCCGAGCCGTGCTGCAATCGCCTCGCGATTGGCAGCAGAGATCTACGGGCTCGAGATCCTCAAGGAAAATGTCGAGGACGAGTCGCACTCAACCACGCGCTTCGTCGTGCTCTCGCGTGAAAAGAAATGGGCGAAACCAGGTGCCGGCAAGGTTGTCACAACCTTCGTGTTCAGGGTGCGCAACGTTCCGGCAGCGCTTTACAAGGCGCTCGGCGGGTTTGCGACGAACGGCGTCAACATGACGAAACTTGAAAGCTATATGGTCGGCGGCAACTTCTTTGCGACTCAGTTCTATGCCGATGTCGAGGGGCACCCCGACGATCGCGCGCTTGTCTTCGCGCTCGAGGAACTTGCCTTCTTCTCCAAGGAACTGACCGTGCTCGGCGTTTATCCGGCACATCCTTTCCGTCAGACTTTCAAGGAAGAGAAGGACTAGGCGTCACACGGCAACGCGCCCGAGGAACCCCTCGATGCCACGCTGGAGGCTTGTTGCCGCGGCTTCGACGGTTTCCGACGCTTGCAGCACTTTGCCCGCCGCGCTGCGAGTATCACCGACCGCCCGCGTGACTTCGTCGAGGACGGAGACCATGCCTTTGGCCCCGTTCGCGGCGCTCGCCACGTTGTGCGAGATCTCATCGGTTGCGCTGTCCTGCTGTTGCAGGGATAGCGCCACAGCCGAGGTATAACCGTCGATTTCACGCATCCGGCCGCTGTTGCGGCGGATCGCATCGACGGCAACCCGTGTGGAGTTCTGCACCGCCTCGATCTGGCTGGCGATTTGCTCGGTTGCCTTGGCCGTCTGCACGGCGAGCGATTTGACTTCGGATGCCACCACGGCGAAACCGCGGCCGGCTTCGCCCGCGCGAGCGGCTTCAATCGTGGCATTGAGCGCAAGCAGGTTCGTCTGTCCGGCGATGTTGCGGATCAGGTTGACGACCTCGCCAATCTGCTGAACCGTGTCGGTGAGCCGAACCATATGCTCGTTGGTCGCCTCCGCTTCGGCGACGGAATGTGACGCGACTTCCGCAGCTTGACTGATCTGGCGCCCGATTTCTCCGATCGACGCGATCAGCTCCTCGGTGGCGCCGGCAGCGGCGATCATATTGGCGGAAGCCTCATTCGTCGTCTGCACGGCACTCGCGGCCCGGTCCGAGGTGAGCCCCGAAGAATTGGACAACGCCCCGGCGATCGAGTTCAGCGCGGCGGTACTTTCCGAAACGGTGCGCAGCACGGCGGCAACGCTCTCGCGAAACGCGCGGATTTCGGTTTCGATCGTCACACGGCGGCGTTCCTGCTCCGATAGCGCGGCGCTTTTTCTTTCGGCTTTAATGCGTTCGGTGATGTCGTCATGCGTTCCGATCCAGTACTTGCCATCTTGAATTGGCCGGTTGACCACCAGGACGGCACGCCCATCGGGCGTTTCGACAATACGGTTCATCACGGCGTCATCGCGAACCGCCGTCATGATCTCCGAGCGATATTTTTCGGGATCGATATTGAGGCTTCCGGTCGTGATGCGGTTCTGGATCAATTCCATAAGCGTGCAGCCGGGCTTCACGACCGCCGGCGACAACCCGTACATTTCAACGTAACGATCATTGACGACAAGAACACGCTCGTATGCGTCGAACAGAACGACGCCTTGCGTCATATTGTTGAGGACCAAGGACTGCAGCGTGCCGTCGTCGTGTCCACGAGCGCGCTGGCGCACGAACGCGTACGCGATCGCCACAAGAACGGCGATGACGACGGCGTACGTCTGGACGTTCAGTTCGGAAAGATAAACCAAGACCCGCGCGCCCCGAGGTGCGACCTTATAGGGTTGCAAGCTTTTATTAATTGTTAACCCGCGGAGGATCGCCGGGAACCCGTGTTTGTTCGAAACGCTCAACAAAGCGCGGCGAAAGCTTCCGTAATCGATCAAGATCGATGCGGCCGGAGCGCATAATATAGCTCATCCCGAAATCGACCGGCGCAAGTTGCATGTGCTCCGCAAATCGCTCGTACCAGGTCGCGCTTCCGTTGGCTCCCGCAACCAGCTTTTCGAGGATGGGCCGGCGTGCGGCTTCAAACCCCTGCAACGCAGCGGGGATATTGTTGGCGCTGACGGCCAGCGCCTTATCAAGTGCGATCGCATCCTCCATCGCGAGCCTCGTCCCGGAACCAATCGAGAAATGCGCGGTATGCAACGCGTCCCCGATAAGCACGCAGTTGCGTGCCGACCATTTTTCGTTATGGACGATTGGGAATTGCCGCCAGATCGAGTTGTTCGAAATCAATGAATGACCGTGCAGGGTAGTCGAGAAAACTTTTTCACAAAGACGTCTGCCTTCGGCCTCTTCCAATTGCGCAAGACCGGCGCGCGAAAATGCGGACTCATCGACCTCAACAATGAATGTGCTCAACTCCGGTGCGTATCTGTAGTGATGCGCGTTAAAGCATCCGAGCTCGGTCTCGATGAATGTCTGAGTCAAAGTCTCGAAACGCTTGGTGGTGCCGAACCAGGCGAAGCGGTTTGTCATAAGGCGAACCGTCGACCCGAGTTCGCCCGCCTGGCTGCGGCGCACCAAGGAATTGACGCCGTCGGCACCGACAATGAGATCGGCCCTGTCCAGATCATCGAGGTTTTGGACTGCGTGCCCAAAGACCGGCTTAACGCCGACCGAGGCCGCTCTCGCCTGCAACAACTGCAGCAGCTTCAGCCGACCGATGGCCGCAAAGCCGACACCATCGATCACCACGCGCTCGCCGCGATGCGTGAGCGTGATGTCGTTCCATGATTCCATGTGCGGCGCGATGGCCGCGTGCGTCTGCGGATCGTCCTCGCGCAGAAAGTCCAGCGCCTTGTCCGAAAATACGACGCCAAAACCGAAAGTAGCGTTGGCAGCGTTCTGCTCGAACACGCTGACGTCGGCGTCGGGCTGCCGCCGC
>Ga0105245_10000179_pt1 | contig 60347 bp, 56 predicted proteins | sample KBSM54metaG_FD_81523 | JGI IMG/M metagenome (GOLD analysis project Ga0105245, IMG submission 81523) | Miscanthus rhizosphere microbial communities from Kellogg Biological Station, Michigan, USA - KBS M5-4 metaG | ecosystem: Host-associated > Plants > Roots > Rhizosphere > Soil | place... | reverse complement strand
GGCACGACGTGGCCTGCGGTTCCCCCCGCTGCCACTACGACTCTGGGCGCTTTTTCCACGGCTCGGTTTGCTCCTTTTACGGGCAGGCGCGCGCCCGCCATCGACGACGCGCAGTTTGCCAGCGCCGGAGGCGCGACCCGGCCGCGCCGCGGCCGTTGCCCTTCCCCCGCGGGCGACGTTGAGGATCAGGCCGACCGCGAAGAGCGTTGCCAGCAGGCTGCTGTTGCCGTAGGAGACGAAGGGCAGCGGCACGCCGGTCAGCGGCGCCAGGCCCATCACGGCGAAGAGGTTGATCGTCGCCTGCACCATGATCAGCGAGGTGAGGCCGGAGACGAGCAGCTTGCTGTAGCGGTCCTTGGCTTTCTGCGCGACCCGCAGGCCGGCGTAGCCAAACAGGCCGAAGAGGCCGACGACGCCGAGGATGCCGACCATGCCGAGCTCCTCGCCGATGACGGCGGAGATCATGTCGGTGTGGGCCTCGGGCAGGAAGCCGGCCTTCGCCACGCCGTTGCCGATGCCGACACCGAAGAAGCCGCCCGAGCCGAGCGCGATCTTGGCCTGCGCCGCCTGGAACCCGGTACCGGCGGCGTCGGCGCCTGGATGAAGGAAGCCGGTTAGGCGGGCCATCCGGTAGGGCTCGATCACCGTCAGTAGCAGGGCAAGCCCGCCGAGTACGAGGGCGATCTTACCGAGGTCGACCGGGCGGGCGCCGGCGGCGACCAAAGTGGCGGCTACCGAGAAGGCGATCACCATCGTCGTCCCCATGTCGGGCTCGGCCATGACCAGCAGGCAGGCGGTGCCGACGACGAGCAGGAAGGGCATCAGCCCCTGCAGCGAGCGCACCCGTTTCGGTTCGCGGGCGAGCAGGTCGGCACCGTAGAGGATCAGCGCCACCTTGGCCAGCTCGGAGGGCTGGAACTGCAGCGAGCCGGGACCGATCCAGCGGCTGGCGCCGTTGGCGCTGGAGCCGGCGACGAGGACGACGAGCAAGAGGAAGAGCGAGGCGACGAGCAGACCCGGCGTGAGGCGGCGGATCGCGGTCAGGCCATGGCGGGCGCTGAGATGCATCACCAGCAGGCCGAAGGCGCCGAAGATCAGCGTGCGCTTGAGGTAGAAGGCGCTCTCAGCGAGGTTGCCGTTGCTAAGGATCTGGGTGGTCGAGCTGGCCGAGAAGACCATCACCGCGCCGAGCGCGAGCAGGCAGAGCGTGGCGGTCAGCAGCAGGCTGTACTCGGTCGACTGCGCGGCGCCGCGGGAACGCTTCTTCTTGCCCTTGGCCTTCTTCGTCTTCTTGCCGGCGGTGAGGCCACCGAGCGAGAGGGCGCGAGCGCTCACGCCAGCTCCGCGACGATCTGGCGAAAACGCTCGCCGCGCTGTTCGAAGTTCTCGAAGGCGTCGAAGCTGGCGCAGGCGGGCGAGAGCAGCACGGTCTCGCCGGGCTGGGCGGCATGGGCGGCGAGGCGCACCGCTTCTTCGAGGTCCTCGCAGAGGTGGAGCTCGACGCCGGCGGCGATCGCCGGAGCCAGCGCCTCGGCGAGGCGCCCGGCCGAGGCGCCGGTCAGGTAGCAGGCACTACAGCGCTCGCGGACCGGGTCGAGCAGCGGGGCGTAGGACTCGCCCTTCTCGCTGCCGCCGAGGATCGCCCGCACCCCGCCCTCGAAGGCGCGCAGGCCGACGGTAGCCGAGGCGACGTTGGTCGCCTTGGAGTCGTTGACGAAGCGCACGCCGTCAATCTCGGCCACCTGCTCGAGCCGGTGGGGCACGCCGGCGAAGCTGCGCAGGCCCTCGCGCACGGCCTCGCGATCGAGCCCCATCGAGAGCGCCGCCGCGGCGGCGGCCATCGCGTTCTCGACGTTGTGCTCGCCGAAGAGGCCGAGTTCGGTGACGGCCAGCAGCGGCTCGCCGTCGTAGAAGATCGTGCCCTCGGCAACCGCGACTTCGCAGTCGGGCGCGGCGCCGCGGCAGAAGGCGATGCGCCGTCCGCAACCACCGAGGTCGACGCCGGCCAACTCGGGGTCATCGGCGTTGTAGACGGCGACGTCGTCGTTGCCCTGGTTGGCGAAGATCCGCAGCTTGGCGGCGAGGTAGTCCTCGAGCGTGCCGTGGCGGTCGAGGTGGTCGGGAGCGAGGTTGAGGAAGACCGCGCACTCGGGGGCAAAGGCGACGCCGTCCTCGAGCTGGAAGCTCGAGGCCTCGCAGATCACCGTCGCGTCCGGCTCGATCTCGCCGGCCAGCGATGAGAGCGGCGTGCCCACGTTGCCGGCCACCGCAACCGGCTCACCGGCAGAGCGGTAGATGTGCCCGAGCAGCTCGACCGTGGTCGTCTTGCCGTTGGTCCCGGTCACAGCGACGAAGCGATTGGGAATCGCCCGCCAGGCGAGCTCAAGCTCTCCCATCACGTCGATCCCCCGCTCCAGAGCGGCCGCGATCACCGGCGCCTCCCGCGGCACACCCGGGCTCTTGACCACAGTCCGCACCCCCTCGAGGAGCGCAATTCCATCTGCATCCAGGACGACTTCGACACCGACCTCCCGCAGTCCTGCCGCCCCATCGGGAAATCCCGAATCGACCGCAACCACCTCCTCGCCCCGCCCCGCCAGCAGCCGCGCCGCGGCCTGCCCCGACCGAGCCAGCCCGGCGACCATGAACGGCCCCGAAGGGAACGGCGGCCGAATCTCCTTGGGCGGCGAAATGCTCATCGGACCTTCTTCGCCCCCCCGGGCAACGACCCTGTAATCGCTGACTTCGCCTTTTTGTGTCCCTATGGACACCAAAACACAAAGTCAGCCCGGCGGTTTGAGGCGGTAAAGGACGTGGGGGCGCAGGGGGTGACCCGGGGGCAGACCAGGATGATCGAAATCGTCGCTTGGATCGTGGCTCATCCCGATCCGCTCCATCACCGCCCGCGAGCGCTGATTGGCCACGGTCGTAAACGAGACGATCTCCTCAAGCCCCTCCTCCTCGAAGCCAAACGAGAGCGCCCTCCGCGCCGCCTCCGTCGCATATCCATGACCCCAAGCCGAAGCCGCCAGCCAATCTCCACCGCCGGCGTGAAGTGCGCCTCGAACCCAGGCGCAGCCAGGCCGGTGAAACCAATGAACTCTCCGGAAGCCCGCACTTCGACTGCCCAAAGAAAAAACCCGTCTTCCGCGAAGCCAACTTGGATTCGATCGACCAACTCATCGCTTTCCCGTCGAGTCAGCGGCTCAGGAAAGTGCTCCATAACCTCCGGATCGGCATTGATCGCGGCAAACGGCTCCCGATCGGCCTCCCGCCATTCCCGCAGCTTCAGCCGAGCCGTTTTGAACGCTCGCCGAGGCGGTCGGGTGTCCCCTCCCAAAACACTCAAGCGAGGCTCCCGCCGAGCGTTTTGGGAGGGGACACCCGACCGGCCCCGCTACCGCCCGATGCTCTGCTGGTAAAGCGTGAACCCGATCCCGGAGCAAACCGCCGCGACAATCCAGAACCGCAACATGATCTTGGTCTCCGACCAAGCCATCATCTCGAAGTGATGGTGCAGCGGCGCCATCAGCAGCACGCGTCGCCTGAAGGTTTTGAAGGAGAAGACTTGGATCGCGACCGAGAGCGCCTCGATCACGAAGATGCCGCCGATGATCAGCAGTAGCACCTCGGTCTGGGTCATCACCGCGAGGGCGCCGATTGCGCCCCCCAATCCGAGTGAGCCGGTGTCCCCCATGAATATGGACGCCGGGAAGGCGTTGTACCAGAGGAATCCGATGCAGGCGCCGACCAGACAGGCCGAGAGCAGGGCGAGGTTCTGCTGCTCGTTGGTGACGAAGGCGATCGCCGTGTAGGCGAGCAGGACGATCGCGCAGGAGCCGGCGGCGAGGCCGTCGAGGCCGTCGGTGAGGTTGACCCCGTTTGAGGTGCCGCCGATGACGAGAAAGACGAGGACGAAGTAGAGGACCGGGCCGAGGTCGACCGACGCGTCGCCGATGCGGAAATAGAGGATCGGTTCGAGCCCGACCTCGTGCCGGGCGACCCACCAAAGCCCGAGCGCGAGGAAGAGCTGCAGGAGGATCTTCCAGCGCGCCGAGAGCCCCAGTGAGCGGCGCTTGACGATCTTGATGAAATCGTCGGCAAAACCGATCGCGGCGCATCCCATCGCCACGCCGAAGACGGCCAGGCTCTGCGCGTCGCGGTCGGAGAGGACGAGGTAGGGCACGCAGATCGAGGCAAAGATGATCAGGCCGCCCATCGTCGGCGTCCCCGCCTTGGCGTGGTGCTCCTGCGGCCCGTCCTCGCGGATGTGCTGGCCGAACTCCTTGACCCGCAGGTACTCGATGAACTTGGGGCCGAGGAAGATGCAGATCAGCATCGCCGCCATGCCGGCGATCAGCACTTCACCCATGGCCGGGCGCGTCCTCGGCGCTCCCCGGGGACTCCAGCAGCTCCCCCAGCGTCTCGGCCACGGACTCGAGACCGGCGGAGCGCGAGCCCTTAACCAGGATCGTGTCGCCGGGTTCGGCCTGGGCGGCGAGCCACTCGGCGGCCTCCTCGGGCGTGCCCAGCAGCTCGTCCGGCCCGTAGTCCCTGGCCGGCTCGCCGACGCCGATCACCAGATCGATGCCGGCGGCGCGGGCGCTCTCGCCGACCTCGCGGTGGTAGCCGGCGGCGCCGGGGCCGAGCTCGGCCATCTCGCCCAGGACCGCGATCCGCCGCTCCCCCCCGAGCGAAGCGAGGTGACTGAGCGCGGCGCGCATCGAGACCGGGTTGGCGTTGTAGCTGTCGTTCACAAGGACGATTCCGTCGCCCATCTCGAGGCGCTCGCCCCGGAAACGTGAGAAGCCTATGTTCGCAGCGCGGTCGGCCATCTCGGCGAGCGGCGCGCCCAGCGCCACGCCGGCAGCGACGGCCGCCAGTGCGTTCTCGAGGTTGTGCGCCTCGGCGAAGGGAAACTGGAAGGCCTGGCGCCCCGCGGGCGTCTCGATCAGCGCCTCGGTGATGCCGTCGGCGACCCGGCTCTCGACCGCAAAGACGTCGCCACCGGGGCCGAAGCGCAGCAGTCGCGGTGCCGCGGCCAGGTGCGGCTGCAGCGCCCCGGCGTCAGCCGGGACGATCGCCGTCCCGTCGGCCGGCAGCGCCGCCAGCACCTCGGCCTTCGCCGCCGCGATCGCCTCGACCGAACCGAGCAACTCGACGTGGACCGGGCCGACGTTGGTGATCACCGCCACTTCGGGCTCGGCGATCTCCGCCAACTCGGCGATCTGGCCGGCCCCACGCATCGCCATCTCGAGGACCAGGACGTCGGTGTCATCGGGCGCTTCCAGCACGGTCAGCGGCAGCCCGATCTCGGTGTTGAGGTTCTCGCGGTTGGCATGCACCCGGCCCGGCAGCAGCGCCCGGGCGATGTCCTTGACCGAGGTCTTGCCAACCGAGCCGGTGACACCGACGACCCGGGCGCCGAGCTCACGCCGCCAGGCCCTGGCGAGCGCCTGAAGGGCGACGAGCGGATCATCGACCGCAAATACCCAAGCACCTTCAGGAGGGGTCAGCGAGCGGTCGACGACGACGCCCCAGGCGCCGGCCTCGATCGCAGCGCCGGCGAACTCGCCGCCGTTGACGCGCTCGCCGGGCAGGCCGAAGAAGAGATCGCCCGGACCGGTCCCCCCTGAGGCAATTGTCGCCCTGGCGGGCCCGCCGGCCTCGCCGCGCGCGGCGATCTCCGCCCCGCAGGCCGCGGCGATCTGCTCGGCGTCGAGCCTCAAAGCCGGCGCAGCTCCGCGCGGGCGACCTCGCGGTCGTCGAAGGGCAGCTTGCGGCCGTCGGCGAACTCCTGGCCTTGCTCGTGCCCCTTGCCCGCGATCACCACCGTGTCACCGGGTTGCGCCTGCCCCAGCGCCAGCGCGATCGCGGCGCGCCGGTCGGGCTCGACCTCGACGTTGGCGCCGTTCTCGACCCCGCCGAGGACCTCGGCGATGATCGCCTCGGGGTCCTCGGAACGCGGGTTGTCGGATGTGACGATCGCCAGGTCGGAGAGCGCGGCTCCCGCCCGCCCCATCTTCGGCCGCTTGTCGCGATCGCGGTCACCGCCGGCACCGAAGACCGCCAGCACCCGCCCCTCGCTCAACCGCCGCGCAGCCCGCAGCACGTTCTCCAGCGAGTCCGGCGTGTGCGCGTAATCGACCAGGACCGCAAACGCCTGCCCCTCGTCGATCGGCTCGAACCGGCCGGGAACCCGCTCCGCCCGCGCCAGCCCCGCCGCGACGTCCTCGGTCGAGACGCCAAGCTCCCGAGCCGCGGCAAAGGCCCCAAGCGCGTTGGAAACGTTGAAGTGACCGGGCAGCCGAGTCCGCACAGCCGTCCCCCCAACCGAGAACTCGGCCCCGCCGACATCGAAGGAGACATCCGTCGCCACGAAGTCCGCGTTGACCCCCTCGGCGGAAAAGGTCACGCAATCGAATTCCCCCGCCAACCGCCGCCCGTACTCGTCATCGACATTGACGACCGCCGCTCCCGGCCCCGTCTCGAAGAGCAGCCGCTTGGCCCGGAAGTAGTCCTCCATATCGGCATGGAAGTCGAGGTGGTCCTGAGTCAAGTTCGTGAACAGCGCCAGCTCGAAATGAATCGAGTCGGCCCGATGCAACGCCAGCGCATGCGAAGAGACCTCCATCACGCAAGCCTTGTCACCTGCCTCGAGCATCCGCCGGAACGTCCCCTGTAGATCAACCGCCTCCGGCGTAGTCCGCTCAACCGCCTCCTCGGCCCCGCCGACGACCTGCCGCACGGTCCCCAACAACCCGCACTGGATTTCGGCCGCCTCAAGAATCTCCCGCAGCAAAAACGCTGTGGTCGTCTTCCCATTCGTCCCCGTCACCCCGACGACTCGCAGCTCGCTCGTCGGATCCCCCCAAAACCGAGCCGCCAGCGGCGCCATAGCCGCCCGCGCATCCGGAACCACCACCTGCGCCACATCAACCTCAAGCTCCCGCTCCACCACCAACGCCACGGCGCCAGCCTCCACAGCGCCAGCAGCAAACCCATGCCCATCGACCTTCTCCCCCGGCACGCAGAAAAACAGCGTCCCGGGCCCCACTTTTCGGCTGTCGTAAGCCAAAGACTCAACATCTACGGAGCCGTCGCCCGCGACCCGGGCACCCGAAACCTCCGCAGCTAGCGCGTCCAATCTCATGCCTGTCGATTCTAGGTAGAGCGTCGGGTGATCCTCCCCAAAACACTCAAGCGAGGCTCCTGCCGAGCGTTTTGGGGAGGATCACCCGACGCTCTTTGCTATTCGGCCGGCACGCCGAGATACGGAAGAGCGAATGCCGCGATTTTTCCGAAAGCCGGAGCCGCCACCGACCCCCCATAGATTTCCCCTTGCGGCTCATCCACAATCACCGAAACCAGCAGCTGCGGATCCTGAGCCGGCGCAAACCCGATGAACGACGCGATGTACTTCGTTTCGGAGTAAGTCCCGTTTTCCGCCACCTGCGCGGTCCCGGTCTTCCCCGCCAGCTTGTACCCCGGCACGCTCACCGCCGAGGCCGTACCACCGGCTTCCAGCACCCCCTCGAGCATTTCCCGCACCTGCGCCGCCACGTTCGCGCTGATCACCCGGTGGCCCTTCGGCTCATGCACGGATTCGTCGCCGACCTTCTCGACCAACTGCGGCCGCTTGAGGATGCCGCCGTCGGCGATCGCCTGGTAGCCGGCCATCATCTGCATCGGCGTCACCGAGAGCCCCTGGCCCATCGGCAGGTTGCCCATCGTCGAGCCGGAGTATTCGTCCAGCTTCGGCACGAGCCCGATTTCCTCGTCCGGATACTGGACTCCCGTGCGGCGACCGAAGCCAAAGCGGTCGATCCACTTGCTGAAGCGTTCGGCGCCCAGTTTCAGCCCGATCGTGACCGCGCCGACGTTCGAGGACTGGGCGAGGATCTGGCCGACGGTCAGGGTTATCGGCGGCCGCGCCTCGGCGTCTTCGATCACGCGATCGGCAACGTGCAGCTGTGAGGGCAGGTAGAAGGAGGATTCCGGCGTCACCACGCCTTCTTCGAGTGCCGCGGCGACGGTGAACGCCTTGAAGGTCGAGCCCGGCTCGTAGTTGAAGCCGGTCGCCCGGTTCAGAAGGTCTTCGGGACTGGCGCTGGAGAGGTCGCCGAGGTCGACCGGCGGCCAGTTGGCCATCGCCAGGACTTGCGAGTTGCGCGGGTTCATCACGATCGCGGTGGCGCCTTTCGGCGCGTAGGTTTCGCCGACTTCGGCCAGCACTTCCTCGGTCTTCTGCTCGATCGCGGGATCGAGCGTGAGCTGGATGTTTTCCCCGTCATCGGCTTCCTGAGCGGTTTCCAGCCGGATCGGTTCGCCGGCCGCGTCGGTGACGATGCGCCGTTCGCCGTCGCTGCCGTGCAGCACGTCTTCCTCGCCCCGTTCGAGCCCGGTCAGGCCTTCGCCTTCGGTGCCGACCGCGCCGATCACCTGCGCCGCCAGCTCGCCCTGCGGATAGATGCGACGGCTGTCGGGGTCCTGGCCGATGCCTTGTAGGTGAAGCCTTTCGATCCGCTTCGCGGTCGGCAGCTCAACCTGTTTGGCCAGCACCGAGTAGGTCGCTTCCGCGGTCACCGCGGCGAGCACTTTGCGCTCGCCGAGCCCCAGGATCGGCGCCAGCTCTTCCGCCGCCAGGGCCGGCTTGTTCACTTCCGGCGGCACGGCGAAGACGGTCGCCGTGTCTTCGGAGGCGGCCAGTGCGTTGCCACGGCGATCGAGCACGCTGCCTCGCAGGCTGGGCAGGGCGATCGCTTCCGTCTGCTGGTTGACCGCCTCGGAGGCGAGCTTCGCCCCCTGCACCCCCTGTAGCCAGAAGGCGCGGGCGCCGATCACGACGAAGCAGAAGAGGAAACCGGCGAAGAGGAGGCCGATCCTTCGCTCGATCACCTTCACGGCAGCAGTCCTAGTAGCCCGAAGCCGCGGCGGAGAGGCGCTGGGCGGCGACCGTCACGTCCTGCTTGGACGCTTGCAGGTAGCTGGTGCCGGCGGAGGAGGCAGTGACGAGGCCGCGGCCAGCGGCTTCGTGACGGATGCGAGCGGAGCCGTAAAGTCGCGCGTCGCGGCCACTCAGCAGCGAGTTCTCCTCTTCCAGCGCCGTGATGTTGGTCTCGATGTGCCCGGCGCCGGCGGAGAGGCTGAGAGTGACCACGTTGACCGCGACGATCCCGGCGAGCAGCACGCCGAGCACGGCGATCCAGGCGCGGCCGCGGGTCATCCGCACCATCAGGCTCGAGTCGGGCAGTTGGCGGACCGCGGTGGCGGCGCCGGCCGCGATCGGGATCAGCTGGCCGCCGGGACGACGAGTGGGCGCTTTGCGCCGGGCCGGCGCTTTGCGGGCCGGGGCCTTGCGGGCCGGGGCCGCCGTGGCGGCGGCCTTGACCGGCCGCGGTTTGCGGCGTGGAGGAGCTGCCGCGGGCCCCTGGCGTACGGTCGCCGCCTCCATCAGGCCCCGACCTCGGCGGGCTCGGCAATCTTCATCGAGACGCGCAGGTGGGCGGAGCGGGAGCGCGGGTTCCTCGCGACCTCCTCCGGGCCGGGCGCGACGGCGCGACGGGTCAGCGGCTCAGCTTCGGGCTCGCGGCCGCAGACGCAGACCGGCAGCTCGGGCGGGCAGACGCAGCCCTTGGCACGCTCGGCGAGGAACTGCTTGACGCGGCGATCCTCCAGCGAGTGGAAGGAGATTGCGGCGAGGCGGCCGCCGATCGGCAGCATGCCCCAGGCCGTCGGCAGTGCGTCCTCGAGCGAGTCGAGCTCGCCGTTGACGGCGATGCGGATCGCTTGGAAGGTGCGCTTGGCCGGGTGGCCGCCGCCGAAGCGGGCCGAGGCCGGCATCCCGGCTTTGATCGCGTCGACCAGCTCAGACGTTGTCGAGAGCGGCCGGCGACGGCTGATCTCACGGGCGATCCCGCCGGCGTAGCGCTCCTCACCGAAGCGGCGCAGGGCCTGCGCCAGTCGTTGCTCCGGCCACTCGTTGACGATGTCGGCGGCGCTCAGCTGCTGGCGGGTGTCCATGCGCATGTCGAGGGGTGCGTCGTAGGAGTAGGAGAAGCCCCGCTCCCAGGCATCGACCTGCATCGAGGACATTCCGAGGTCCATGTAGACCATCTCTGGACGCATGCCTTCGCCGTACATGGCACGAAGACCTGCCGCAAAGTCGCTGGAAATGAACCGGGTCGAGCAGGGAGCCTCGGCGGCGAAGGCTTCGTAGCGGGCCAGCGCGCCGGGGTCGCGGTCGATGCAGATCAGCGTCCCCTCGGGCCCCAGGGCCTCGGCGACGACGCGAGCGTGGCCGCCGGCGCCGAAGGTGCAATCGATCGCGGTCTCGCCCGGCTGCGGTGCCAGCAGGTCGACCAGCTCGGTAGCGAGGACGGGTTCGTGTTCGGTCGGCATATAGACAAGGCTTGCGCGGGTTAACTCTCGACTGCGCGGGGTCGGGGTTGAGTAAGCACGAATCGCCATCTCACTCAGGCGCTCCGTTGGCGGCCAGGCCCTCGGCGATCTCCGGCGCCGAGGCGTCGAGCTCGGCCTCCTGCTTGGCCCAGGCCTCGGCGTTCCAGATCTCCAGGTACTCCCCCGTGCCGACGACGACGCAGGGTCCGTTGAGGCCGGCGTGCTCGATCAGCGGCTTGGGCACGCGGATGCGGCCGGCGGAGTCGAGCTTCTCGTCGAAGGAGCCACCATGAAAGCGGCGGCGCAGCTGGCGCGCGTCGCGGCCGAAGGGGCTGTGCGGCGAGAGGAAGCGGTCAGAGAGCTGCTCGAACTCGGCGGTCGTGTGCATCCAGACGCAGGGGTCGAAGCCCTTGGAGAGAACGATGCCATCGGAGAGGGCGGCCCTGAACCGGGAGGGAACCGTGAGGCGATCCTTTGAATCGAGACTGTGCTCGTAGAGGCCCCGAAATGCCACAGCCGGTTCCTTTCTGTGCGAGCGCTGCGCGGACCAGGAAAAGAGTTAGGACCGAGGTGATGAGGTGGGAGGAGCCTCACCACCCCGGTCCTGGGCTTCAACTCGATCGGCACAGTAACCCACTTCCTCCCACTTTGCAACACGACCCCACAATGCAAGCCCATTTGCAACCCCTGCGTTAGGTTGCCCGCGTGAGCGATCAGCAGACCGCGACGCCGACTCAGGCGGCCCCCGACGACGCCAACGATCTGCGCGGCTTCCACTTCAAGCGCCTCCTCGGCAAGCCGCTGACCTGGGTCCTTATCGGGATCGAGGTCGTTGTGATCGGCGTTGCACTCGCCGTCTACGTCGGCCCGGCGATCGGCGGAGCGGCGGCGCTCGCCGCCTTCCTGCTCGGCGTCCTGGTCGTCTTCGCGATCGCCGACTCGCGCGCCGAGCAGGGCTTCTTCGAGACCTACGCCGCCCAGAACGGCCTGGAACTGGGAGGGCGCAGCCCGCTGCCCGAGGCGACCCCGCTGCTCTGCAAGGGCGACGACCGCTACGCCGAGCGCACCCTCTCCGGCCCGTTCGCGGAGGACGTCGAGGGCATCCTCGCCCTCTACACCTACGAGGAGGAGAGCACCGACGCCGACGGCGACCGGCAGACCAACTACTACCACTACACGGTCGGCCTGATCTCGGTGCCCGAGTGCGCCGCCCACGTGCCCCAGCTCTACTGCCGGCGCAAGTCGGGCCTGCGCTCGTTGGAGAAGCTAGAGGACGTCTTCCGCTCGACCGAGCGGGTGAAGCTGGAGAGCGAGGCGCTCGACGAGCGCTACGAGATCTTCAGTGGCAAGGAGCAGGACCAGGTCTGGCTACGCCGACTCTTTTCCCCGACCTTCGTCGTCTGGCTCGGCGAGGAAGCGCCGAAGAAGTTCGCCTTCGAGCTGGTCGACGGCGTCCTCTGCTGCTTCCTCGGCGACCACAAGAAGTCGGCCGCCGAGCTCGACACGATCCGCGCTGCCTCGGCAACCGTGGCACGGCGGTTGCGCGAGGAGGCAAAGGAGACAGGCGCCGCCTCCTCCGCTCCCGGGCAGCCGCGCTAGTCACACCCAGCGATCTCGCGGCTGCCCTCCCGCGTCCGGGGGCGGCTAACCAAACCCTGAAAGGAGGACGTCGGCGTTGGCGATCAATGCCGCGGTGATCATCAACAGGACCGAGGGGACGAGGACGAGGGCGACGACGAGCTGGATCTTCGGTGCGGCGCGGGCGGCGTGCTCCTCAACCGCGCGGCGCTGATCGCTGCGCAGGGCGCTCGACTGGCGGCGCAGTTGCTCCGCCAGCGGGGATCCATAGCGGCTCGAGCGCTCGATCGCGGCGCAGAGGGTAGCCAGCTCACTGCCGGGAACCCGATCGCGCAGCGAGCGCAGTGCCAACGGCAGCGGCCGGCCGCAGGAGAGCTCGGCGACGGTCATGCGCAGCTCCTCGGCGAGCGGTCCGTCGCTGCCGCGAGCGAGCTCGGCGAAGCCCGAGGCCGGGCCGCGACCGGCCGCGGCGGCGACCGCCAGCAGATCGCAGGCATCGGGCAGGGCGCCGACGAGGCGGCGCTTGCGCAGCCGCGCCCGGCGCTCGAGCAGGGCATCGGGAGCAAAGAAGCCGGCCGCTGGCAGCCCAGCCGTGACCAGCAGCGAGAGGCGCCCGGGGGCCGCCGGCGCTGCCGCCAGCGCAACGAGGCCACCGGCGACAGCCCCGGCGCACTTGCCCAGCAAAACTGCCGCCAACGGCAGCCGCGACTCAAGACCCGACCTGGCGATGCGATCCGGGAGGCCGAGACGCAGCGCGGTCGTCGCGACTTGCCCCCCACCGCGGGCAAGCCGTGACCCGAGGACAGAAGCGCCCGTCCCCAGCTCGCGCATTCCCGCCCAGGCGAGCAGGACCGCCATCGCGACCAGGGCTCCGGTCGTACTCACGTGGTTCCCTGGGCTTGACTCACTCGACCACCTGGGAGAGACGCCGAATCGCGACGAACCCCGCGAACTGAAGCAAGGCGGCGAACACGAGCAGCAGCGCCGAGGCGGGCGAGCCCAGGACCTTGGCGAGAAATCCAGGCTGCAGCAACTCGGCGAAGAGGGCGCCACCGGTCGGCATCGCCACCACGAGCAAGCCGGTGAAGCGAGCCTGTGAGGTCGCCGCCTTAGCGTCTTCGGCAACCCGATCGCGCTCCGCCGCTCCCTCGGCGAAGCGGCGCAAGAGACCGGCCAGGTCGCCTCCCGCGAGCTGCTGGCTGAGCAGCGCGGCGGCGAGAGCGTCGACCCTCGGCGAGCGCATCCGCTGGCGCCAAGCGGCGACGGCGTCAGCGGTCGCGGCGCCGAGCTCAAGCTCGGCGCCGAGCCGCGCCAGCTCGACCGACGCCGGTCCGTCGAGCGAGCCTGCCGCCGCCGGCAGCGAGGCCCGCAGCGAGCGCCCGGCGGTCAGCGAGTCGGCCACCGCGAGGGCGACGTTGGGCAGGGCCCGCTCGACCGCGCGCCGGTAGCGTCGGCGGCGAGCTGTCAGCGCCCAGCCAGCCAGGGCCGGGCCGGCCACCACGAGCGGCAGCGCCAGACCGACGCCGCCGACGAACCAACCGCCAACCACGGCAGCGAGACTGCCGAGGAAGGCGAGGCGACGGCGCTCGGGGCTCGAGGGCGAGTAGCCCTCGCGACCTGCCCGCTGCAACGGCTCCAACGCGAGGCGCAGCCAGCGGAGCAAGGCGGGGCTAGCGAGCACCGCCTCGCGAGCCGAGACGGCGAGCAGCCCGCCGGTAGCCGCGCCCGCGAGCGGGACCAGGAGCCCGGAACCGTCGCTCACGGCTTGAGCTCGGCAGCGAGGGCGCGGACGGCTGTGGCGCCCGCCACTCGGACCACCTCGGCGATCTCGGCCACGCGGCGTGAGCCGTCGGGCCGGCGCTCGACGTGAACGACGAGATCGACGCCGCGCTGCACCTGCTCGGCGATCGCCTCGTGCGGCAGCCCAACGCCCGCCATCAACGCCAAGGTCTCGAGACGGCTGAGCGCATCGGCAGCCGAGTTGGCGTGCAGAGTAGAGAGCGCGCCCTCGTGCCCGGTATTGAGCGCAGTCAGCAGGTCGAGCGCCTCGGGCCCGCGCACCTCGCCGATCACGATCCGATCGGGGCGCATCCGCAGGGCGTTGCGCAGCAGGTGGCGGACCGTCACCTCCCCCTTCCCCTCGACATTGGCCGGCCGGCTCTCCAGCCGCACCACGTGGCGTTGCTGCAGGCGCAGCTCGGCCGCGTCCTCGATCGTGACGATGCGCTCGCCGGAGTCGATAAAGCCCGATAGCGCGTTGAGCAAGGTCGTCTTGCCGGCCCCGGTGCCACCGCTGACCAGGATGCTGCGCCGGTCCCCGACCGCCTGCTCGAGCAGCTCGCACTGGGTGGCGCTGAGGCTGCCGCGTTCGACCAGCTCCCGCGCTCCCGGGCGCGAGGCGCCAAAGCGCCTGATCGAGAGCGCCGGGCCGTCGACCGCCAGCGGCGGGATGACGACGTTGACGCGCGAGCCGTCGGCGAGGCGGGCATCGACCATCGGGCTGAGCTCGTCGATCCGCCGCCCCAGCGGCGCGAGGATGCGCTCGATCGCGTTGCGCAGCTCCTCCTCGTCCGGGAAGCGAACGTCGACCTCTTCGATCCGGCCTGCCCGCTCGACGTAGACCTCCTCGGGCCCGTTGACCATCACCTCCTCGACCGAGGGGTCGGCGAGTAGGTCCTCGAGCGGGCCAAGGCCGACGGTGTCGCGAACGATCTTGGCGGCCAACTCCTCGCGCGTGGCGGGACCAAGCAGCGCTGCCTCCTCCTCGACCAGAGCGTGCACCTCATCGGGGAGATCGAGTGCGGCGCTGTCACCGCCGGCAGCCGCGACGCGGCGCCGCTCGATCAGCCGAAAGCGAAGCTCATCGGCAAGCGCGGCCAGGTGGTGCTCCCGCGTCGCCATCTCACACCTCCGGCAGCAGGGTCAGCTTGCGAGCGAAGCTTTCGGCGGCGATCAGACGCAACGCCTGCCGTTTGGTCAGCGCCAGGGTTGCGGCCGCGGCGCCGCCGGGACCCGGTCCGTCGGCCCCTGGCCCAAGCGCCAGCAGCGGCACCGCGGCCGCCGCCACGTAGGTGCGGCCGTGACCGCTGCCGCTCGGCTCCGTGGTGACGACGACGTCCACCTTCGTCCCGGCCCCCGCCACACCCGTCGCCAGCAGGGCTTCGGCGCCACTGACCGCGATTTCGACCGGGCGCCGGCTTGGGCCTAGTGCGTCGCTTGCCGCGCCCCGCGGCTCTCGCGTCCGCAACTGGCTGGTAACCAGGTAGGAACCCGGCTCAAGCCGGACGGCCGGCGCCAGGCCGAGCGCTTCGCGCGGGTCGCGAAGCGCCCCGGATGGGACGAAGCGGGCCGGCACCCGACGCACTTCCAGGCCACCGGCGACCTCGCCGGGCCCCAGAGCGCCCTCCGCCTTCAGGCTCCTCGTCGCGACAACGACCTGGCGCAGCGGCCCATAGCCGCTCGCCACCCGCGAGCCGTAGCTGTCGGCAACCCCAGCAGCAACGGCAGCGGTAATCAACGCGAGCCCGAGGAAGGCGAACGCGCGGGTGCGCCGGCTCACGCCGGCCGCCCAGTATCCGCCTCGGCCAGCGGCAGCTCGAGCACGGCGCGCGATCCCCGCTCCCCGCGGTGGAGGGCGAAGCCACCGCCGTGATCGGCCGCCACTCGCCGGACCACACCGAGACCGTGGCCGCGGTGGTGGCGGCCCGAGAGCCGGGCGATCATCTGAGCCGCACCGTCGCGCTTAGGTCGCCGCCGCATCGCCCGGCCCGAGTCGACGATGGCTACCCGCAGGCGCCCCTCACGCAGGCTCCCTGCGACGACGATCGTCGGGCCGCCATGCTCGATCGCGTTGACGATCAGGTTGTCGAGTGCCTGGGCGAGCGCGCTGCGATCGCCACTGAGCAGCACATCGCCGGCGTTCCAGCGAAGCTCCAGGGAGGCTTCGGCAATCCGCGCGCGTGCCTGCCAGCGGGCAACGGCCGAGCGAGCGAGAGCGCCGGCATCGATCGAGCCCAGCGCGGGCACCAGCGGGCCGCCGTTGATCTCGCGATCGAGACGTTCGAGCGCGTGTGCGGCAAGCTCGATCGGCTCCCCGCCAGCGCTCGAGGTACCGAATCGCGGGCCAGCAGCCAGGGCCACTGCCTGGAGGGGGCGGCGCAACTCGTGCAGCGCCTCGTTGAGGGCGCTGCGGCGCCGGCCGGCCCGCAGGCTCTGCGCCGCGACCGCGGCCGCCATGGAAAGCACGAGGGGCCAGCCGGCGACGATCTGGACCAGCTCGGTCATCCGTCAATCAGGCGGTAGCCGTAGCCCCAGCAGTTGATCACGTAGCGGGCGCACTCCGGGTCGAGTTTGCGCCGCAACCGGCTGGCATGGGAGTCGAGGGTCCGCGTCCGTGCCGGGCTGCGGTATCCCCATACGGCCTCGAGCAGCTCGCGCTTGGTGAAGACCCGCGAGGGCTCGCCGGCGAGCACGCGCAGGAGGCCGAACTCCTTGTTCGAGAGCACCACCTCGCGCTCGCCGACCCAGGCCTTGCGCCGGGTTGGATCGACAACGATCTCGCCGACGCGCAGCGGTCCCTGGCGCTCGCCCGACCCACGTCGCAGGACGGCGCCGATGCGGGCGCGAAGCTCCGGGTAGAAGAGCGGCTTGACGAGGAAGTCGTCTGCGCCCGTCTCCAACCCGCGCACCCGATCCTCGTCGGAGCCGTGGCCGGTGAGGACGATCACCGGCAGGGCGGGATCGAAGCGCGAGGTCACCCCGTCCGCCTCGCGGATCTCGCGCAGCACGTCGAGCCCCGAGGCATCGGGCAACGAGAGGTCGAGCAACAGCAGGTCGGGATGGTTGTAGCGGCAGAGCCGCAGAGCATCGGAAGCGTTTGGGGCGGGCAAGACTCCGAAGCGATCGGCGACGAGGTTGTCGCAGAGCAGCTCGAGCGTCTGGGCGTCGTCCTCGCAGACGACCAGGTTGGCGATCTCACGGCGCTGGGGAAGCATTGGCCGGTCTAAGAGGCGGCCGCGGCGATCTCTCCCCCCTTCTCGGCCGGCAGCTCCAACACCGCTCGCGCGCGCCCGCAAAATGCGAGTCGCCGCGGCGGCACGTCCCGGCGGACGGCGACCACCTCCCCTCGCTCACCGAGGAAGTAGAGGTCGAGCCCGAAGCGCATGCCGAAGGTGTGGACACTCGCGCAGCGCGGGATCAGCAGGCCCGGGCCGGCCTCCTCGCGATCGAGATGAGCGAGGCCGAGAAGCCGTGCGCGCAGCCCGGTGGCGACGCGAACCTCACGACCCAGCGCAGGGACAACCGGCAGGCGACGGAGACGTAGGACAGGCAACGGCTCGGGCATCTAGCCTTCGCTAATGCCAGCCAGCGGCAAAGTCACCGTCTTCGGGCCGCACCCGATGCTCTCGATCACAATCGAGGCGCTGACCAGCGAGGGCGGCGACGACATCCACCTGCACGCCGGCGGGCAGGGCGTCTGGGTGGCGCGGATGGCGGCCGAGCTCGGCGCCAGCCCGGTCCTCTGTGGCTTCATCGGCGGCGAGGGCGGCGCCGTGCTGCGCCCGCTACTGGAGCAGATGGACGTCGAGCTGCGCCTGGTCGAGACCACCGAGGGAAGCGGCGCCTACGTGCACGACCGCCGCAGCGGCGAGCGCGTGCCGATCGCCCAGAGCGCCTCGATGCCGCCCTCGCGCCACGAGATCGACGAGCTCTTCTCGACCACGGTCGCGGCCGCGCTCGACTCCGACGTCCTCGCCCTTTGCGGCCCCTACCCCGGCGAGGCGCTGCCGCTGGAGATCTACGGCAACCTCGTCGCCGACGTCAAGGCCAACGGCACCCCGGTCGTCGTCGACCTCTCGCGGCCACGGCTCGACAGCGCCCTCGAGGGTGGCCCCGACCTGGTCAAGATCAACGACTGGGAGCTGGCCGGCTACATCGAGGGACCGGTCGACAGCGAGGAGCGGATGCGGGCCGCCGTGCAGAAACTCATCGACGCCGGAGCCGGCGCGGTGATCATCACCCGCGCCGAGGAGCCGGCGATGGTCGTGCGCGGCGAGGAGGCATGGGAGCTGATCCCACCCCGTTTTGAGCGCGGCTCGCGCGAGGGCTGCGGCGACTCGATGATGGGCGGCCTCGCCGCCTGCATGGCCGCAGGCCTCGACTGGGAGCAGACGCTGCGCACAAGCGCCGCCGCCGGCGCCGCCAACTTCCTCCGCGCCGGCCTCGGCAGCGGCTCGCGCGGCGTGATCGAGGATCTCGCCCGCAGGGTCGAGCTGCGGCGACTCGATTGATGTCACACAGGCAGGGTGGCACCCCCTGTCAAACGCTCGGCAGGAGCCTCGCTTGAGTGTTTGACAGGGGTGCCACCCTGCCCGGCGCGGCGTCGATCTGCGCCTTAGATACGTGGGCCGAAGGGAACCGTGAGCTCCTCGCCGTCGACGATTGCCCGGGGAGCTACGTCGCGTATCCACTCGAGGTGAGAGGCGACCGGCTCAATCTCAGCCAAGCGCTCAAACGCCTCGCCCATGTGCAGCGGCCGGCCGCCGTGAGAGGAGTGGGCGTCGCTGCTCAGCACGTGGACGAGGCCCTGTTCGGCCAGCATCCGCATGCCGTCGGCGAAGCGCTCGCGCAGGAAGAAGTCGGCGGTCGCCTGGACCAGGGCACCCTCGACGATCAGCGCCGCGATCCGCTTGTACATATCCGCCGAGAGGTGCCGCTCGGGATGGGCGATCAGCGTCCGGTGGCCGCGCTCGGCGAGGTGGCCGACGCGGGCGATCAGGGTGTCGCTGAGCGGCCCGGGCGCGGGCTCGAGCAGGATCCAGCGGCCGCCGCCAAGCGCCACGTGGCCCAGCTCCTCCTCGCTTAGGGCCTCGACCGCGGTCTCCGCCACCTCACCGCCCTGCAGCACCTCAACCGGCAGGCCCTCGTCGCGCAGCGCCCGGTTGAGTTCCTCGACCCGCCCGGCGATCTGCTCGATCCGCACGTCGTGGTCGTGGCGGATGTGCGGTGTCGCGCAGACCTGCTCGATGCCGTCGTTGACCGCCTGGCGCGCCAGCCCGAGGCTGTCAGCGAGATCGAGCGAGCCGTCGTCGACGCCGGGGAGGATGTGGCAGTGCAGATCGATCATCGGTGCAAACGGCCTTTCAGGCAGGGGCCCATGCGGGCACGAGACTACGATGATCGGCATGATCCAGCACCTGCTCCCGCTGGGCTGGCGCGAGCAGTTGGCTTCAACTCATGGATAAGAAAACGACCCGCCGAGGGAACTACGAGTCTGGCTCCGATTACGTGCTCGAGTACGGGGAGCTCCGCTTCGCCTTCAACGAGGGGGACTTCGGCCAACGGGTCGAGCAGGCCGCGGTAAAACTCGGCTTCGTCGACCAGGGGCTGAGCCAGGAGGAGCTCGACGACCTGCTCGATCTGGCCGTCAGCGGCGAGATCGCCGAGCCCAGCTCGCGCCTCGGCGAGCACATCAACGAGAACTGGGACGACCTCGTCGGCCCCGCCAACCGCAGCCTCGTCCACTGGCTGCGCCGGCTCGTCTTCCGCGGCGCCTGGCTCGACCAGCGGGTCAAGGAGGGTGAGCTCGACGTCGTCTTCGACGAGCGCAACCAGACCTTCGGCTACGTACAGCCGGACCGCAGCTCGGAGTTGATCGAGCTATCTAAAGAGCCGTCGTGGCGGCGTATTGCCTACCGTCGCTAGCGCGGCTCAGGTCAGGGGTTCCGCTTAACTTTTTCGATGGTGCGTCTGCCTGCTGACGCCGCGAGGTCAGCGCCGAAAAAGTGCAAGACGCTCCACCCCTGACCTGAGCCGCGCTGTCAGGGTTGACGCTCTAGGGCAGCCACGACGGTCAGGGATCCGGAGCTTGAAAGCTTCAGGCCGCCGTCGAAGATCTCTTTGGCTGTGTCGGCGTCCTCGAGGCGGGTCAGCGAGTCGACCAGGAGGATCACGTCTTCCCCACCCTCGGCGCGACGGATGGCCTGGGCGAGGGCGTCGCCGGCGTGGCGGGCCTGGGCGGCGACTACCAGCTCGGCGTCGGGCGCCTCGCGCTTCCAGTCGGCCAGCTCCTCGGGACTGGGGTCGATCAGCAGGGCGATCGGGTCGGGACCCTCCGAAGCACCGGCCAGCTCGCCGGCGATCTCACGCAGCAGCGAGGTGCAGACGGTGCGGCTCTCGCCGTAGACCAGCGCTTGGCGGCCGGGCGGCGGCAGCAGCAGGTCCTGGGCGCGCAAGCCCTTGCTCTTGCGGCCGAAACGACGGCGGCGGCGTTTGCGCTTGGGACGGGACGACTCACCAGCGGCAGCGGCGGTCGACTCCCTGGGCGGCGCGGGCGGCTGCGACGCCCGCGCCTGCGGCTCGGGCTCGGCTGCCGGCTCCGCGGCGGGCTTGTCCGCCGCGGGCTCTTTACCGGCGGGACGCTCGCGGCCCGCGCTCTCGCGGCCCCCGGAGCGCTCGCGGCGCTGGCGCGGCGGGCGCTCGCGAGACGAGCGCTCGCGGCGCGGCGGGCGGTCTCCACGCGGTTTCTCGCTCTGCGCGGGCTTGCCGTCGCCGTCGCTCAGCTTCTCGATCAGCTCCTCACGGCGCAGCATGCGGTAGCGCGGCACGTCGGCGTCGGCGGCCAGCGAGTGCAACTCGGCGATGTGCTTGGACTCAAGTTCTGTTTTGTTCATCGGGGCGGCAGGTTATTGCAGCGACTAGACGGGCGAGCCGGCGGGGTCGATGCCGGCCTCCGTCGCCGCGGCCGGCCAGGCCTCGGCGGCCCGCTTGACCTCGCGGCGCGACCAGCCGAGCTCCGCGCCCAGTGCACCGGCCACGGCGCGAGCCGGGCCGGGGTCGCGCAACTGTGGCGCAGCGAGCAACCCAAGGCGGGTGCGCCGCAGCAGCACGTCGGCGACGGTGCGGGCCTGCTCGTGACGGGCGGCGATCACGACCTCGGCAAGCAGGTCGGGTCGGCCGGGCACGATCGGCGCGGCCAGCTTCGCGTTCTCGCGGGCCAGGGCGAGGACTTTGCGGGCGGCGTGGCCGTAGCGGAAGGCGAGCTGCTCGAGCGCCTCCTCCCCCACCCCGTCCGGCGCCTCGAGGTAGTCCGGCCGCGCCTCCATCCCGAGCGGGATCTCGGCCGTGTGGCAGGGTGCCTCGCGACCCTCGCGCTCGACCAGGCGGTCGACCGTCTGCTTGGCCATGCGCCGCCAGGTGGTCAGCTTGCCGCCGGTGATCGTCAGCATCCCCGAGGAGGTCTCATACAGCTCCGCCTTGCGCGAGATGTCGACCGACTTCTTAGGGTCACCGGTGGCAATCAGCGGCCGCACCCCGGCGTAGGCGCCGACGAGATCGGCAGTGCCGAGCGAAGCGCCGAAGAACTCATTGACCGCGGCGAGCAGGTAGGCGACTTCCTCGCCGCCCGGGCGCGGGTGGTCGATGTCGCCCTCGAAGTCGTTGTCGGTGGTGCCGATCAGGGTGCGTCCGTACCAAGGTAGGGCGAAGATCGCCCGGCCCTCGCCGGCCGGAACGATGCAGGCGGCGGAGCCGGTCGAGAGCTTGTCGCGGTCGACCAGGACGTGGGTGCCGCGGCTGGGTGAGATCCGCGGCACGTCCTCCTCCTCGATCGTCTCCTCGGGCCGGATCCGGTCGGCGAAGACGCCGGTGGCGTTGATCACGTTGTCGGCTGTGAGCTCGAGCCGCTCCCCCGAGCCGGCCTCGACGAAGGCGGCGCCGGCGGCGCGGCCCTCGCGCTCCAGCACCTCGACCACCTCGGCGCCGTTCAGCATCACCGCGCCAAAGCGCTCCGCCTCGCCGAGCACGGTCAGGGTGAGGCGAACGTCGTCGGTCTGGCAGTCGTAGAAGAGGTAGGCGTTCTTGGGGTCGCGCGGCGCCAGCGCCGGCACCAGCTGCAGGACCTCGTCGCGGTCGATCGTGCGGTGACGGTCGGGCGACCAGTAGTAGTCCTCGTCGGCCTCCTTGGAGGCGCGCATCTCGCGGCGGCTGCGGCCAACGCGCGTCGTCGCCATCACGTCGTACATGTTGAGCCCGATCCCGAGGCCGCGCTGGCGGCGCTCGTCGGAGAAGGACGGAATCAGGAAAGGCGTCGGGTAGACCAGGTGCGGCGCCAACTGAACCATCAGCTGGCGCTCGAGCAGCGCCTCGCGGACCAGCCCGAGGTCGAGGTTCTGCAGATAGCGCAGGCCGCCGTGGACCATCTTCGAGGAGCGGCTGGACGTCCCTTCGGCGTAGTCGCCGCGCTCCAGCAGCGCCACCGAGTAGCCGCGCGAGGCGGCGTCGAGGGCGACGCCGGCGCCGGTGATGCCGCCGCCGATCACGACTACCTCGAAGTGCTGGCCGGCGATCGCCTCGATGGCCGCGGCGCGGGAGAGCATCAGGCAAGGAACTCGGTCGACTGCTCGATCGGTGGCCGCTCCGGCGGCTCCTTCTCCTGGCGCGGGTGGCCGAGGTGCAGGAGGCCGACGAAGCGCTCGCTCTCCGGCAAGCCGACCGCACGCAGGCCCTCCGGTGAGCGCAGCAGGCCGGGAGTGCGCCAGTAGCCGGCGTAACCGCGGGCGTGAGCGGCGAGCAGGACGATGTAGGAGGCGACGGCCGTCGCGTGCATGTCCTCCTCGTTTTGGACCGGGTCGGTGCCGAGGACGGAGGAGACGAGGATCAGGGTCGGGGCGCGATCGAGCTTGGCCGGGCCCTCGGGCGCGGCCACCTGCTTCAGCCGCGCCAGCGTCTCGGGACCGACTACGCGGAAGCGCCAGGGCGCTGTGAGGTGGTGGTTGGGCGCCCAGCGGGCGAGATCGAGCAGCCCGAGGATCTCGTCGCGCCCGAGCGACTCCGGCCCGAAGGCCTTGTGCGTGCGGCGTGTCCGAATCGCGGTCTCAACGTCCACGCTTGGAACATAGCCGCCCGGGCGCGCGAACCGGCCCTATTCCGCGACACCTCGCAGCAGGTTCTCCAGATTGGTTTGCGCCGCCGCGATCGAGGTTTTCACCGCGTCGATGTCGTCGCCATGGACTTTGACCGGCGTCGCGCCGCTGGCCGGGGCGAGGACCAGATCGCGTCCGGCCGACGTACGGGACGCTTCCGTAACCGGGTCGACGATCCTATGCAGGGAGGTCTCGATCGCTTTGAGCTGTCCCATCGCATCGACAGCAGTTCCTCGGGTCAGCGTTTGTACTTTCTGCTTGTCTTCTTCGGCGCTTTGTTGTTTGGCCTGCGCATCCGCTTGCCCGGCTTCAGCTTCCGCTTTTCCGCCACTCGCGTTGTACGCGACCGCGACGCCGAAGGCGGCTGCCCCGAAGCTGACGATCGCCGGGATCACGACGCCCAAGATTGAAGCGGCTTCTTCGGCTTTGCCGTACGCATGCGCGGTGATCGCCAGGATCGCGACCAATCCACCCATGAGAACCAACACGACCGCCGCGGACCAGATCGTCGGTTTCTGAGCTTTCGTATTTTCGGAAGGGTTTTCACTCGCCATCGCGTTCTCTCCTCGGTCAGGTGGTGGACGATGCGGGGAGAACATTCCACATAGATTTGAGTAACACAATTAATTTGCGCCACTCTGAACGAATTTGGTCCGACTACCAGGCGTAACGACGGCCTAGCCACCAGGGCAGGCCGATGGCGAGAACGGTGGCGGCGAGGCCAACACCGACGGGGGCCCAGGGCGAGGGACTGGATCCGGAGGCGGTGACGGGTGCCGGCGCGGTGGTGGGAACGGACTGCGTGCTTTCGACTTCGCCTTCTTCCGGCGTCCCTGCCTGGGCCGGTGGTGAGGTTGGGATGCCGCCGGCGGCCGCCGGCGGCGCGGTCGCGGCTCCGTTGCCGCTGCCGCGCGGGACGCCCGAAGTCGGCGGCACGGATTCGAATTCCTCGGGCGGGCTGGTCCCACCGGGGGGCGGTGCCGGAGCCGTCTTCGAAGGCGACACCGTCGTCGGGGTCGCCTGGCGGGGCGGCGGCTCGATCGGCAGCGCGTCGCCGGAGACCGCTACCAGTACCTGGCCCGTCACCCACACCGGCGTCTGATCGCTGGATTCGGAGTAGCGGTAGTGCCCGTCGCCGGCCTGCCTGGCCGCGAGGTAGTCGAGGGCGCTGTTGCCGCCGTCGCTCACCTTGGCCGGGTCGGCGCCGACCGCGATCATTCCCTGCACCGCCCAAGCGGTCGACTGGGCGTTGACGCTGCCGCCCGCGCCGAGGGCGAAGCCGCCGTTGGGTCGCTGGTGCTTGCGCAGGTAGGAAAGTCCGCTCTGGGCCGCCTTTGTTTCGGGGAGCGCCTGCATCACCGAGCCGGTGACGTCGGCGTTGCTCGGCTGGCCTGGCACGTCGCCCCAGCCGCCATCTTCGTTTTGCACCTTGTTCAGCCACGAAACAGTGGAATCGAGGCCCTCATTGGCATCGGCTGTGCGCAGGGCAATCACGCTGAAGGACGTGGTCCCGGGCCAACCGGCGTAGGAGCCATTGGCGGCGCGTCGCTTGAGCAGGGCGCTAACCAGGTCCTTGCCGCCAAAGGAGCGCGGGTCGGCGCCGGCACCCTCGAGGGCGACGATCGTGCGGGCCAGGTCACCGGGGCTGCTTACTTCGTCGAGGTGGCCGCTGAGGAAGTCGAGTGGGCTCTTGCCGGCGGTGCTGGTGACGTCGAAGGGATTGCGCCCCGCTGCCTCGAGGCCGAGCATCGCCCAGGTGGTCAGCGCGGCGCTCGGTTCGGATGAGGGCGCGGAGCCAAATCCCCCGTCGGCGCTCTGGGCCGCTTCGAGCCAGTTCGCCGCCTCGTCGGTACCGGCCGCCCTCGCCGTTCCCGGCAGCAAGCTGGGAAGGAGCAGGATCGCAAGGATCGCCGTGGCGAGGGCGGGGGTGCGCCACTGGAAGCGCCGGCGGAAGCGGCTCAGCATCCGCACCATCGCCGGGCCAGCGAGCAGGGCAAAGGCGACGTTGCCGACGACGTGGGCCACGTCGAAGGGAATCGCGCGCGCCTCCAAGGTGAGGAAGCGCTCGAGTGAGAGATCTCCGCCGTAGGTCGCCATGAGCGAGAAGTTCAACAACACACCGTAGGCGATGCCCGCCAGTCCGCAAACCGCGGCGAGACTGAGGCGACCGGCGTTGCGCGTCCCCAGCGCCAGCCCCGCGCCCATCACCCCGCACATCCCCCAGCCCGCCATCTGCCAGGGGGTCCAGGGGCCCTGACCGAACCAGAAGTTGGAGACGAGGCCGGCCAGCGCCCCGACCGCAAAGCCGGGCGCCGGGCCGAGCGCGTAGCCGGCGAAGACGACGATGTCGGTGGTCGGCTTGACGTTGGGGAAGGCGGCGAAAGCGATGCGGCCGGCGATTGCTAGGGCGGCCAGGGCAGCGACCAGGGCAACTACCTGCGAGGGCGGCCGCGAGCGCTCATACCAAGCGAAGCCGCCGAGCAGGACGACGGCGAGGATGACGAAGCTGGCCAACTGCCAGGACATCAGGGCGCCCCCCCTGGCTGCCGGCGCAGCGCCTCGGCACCCTGCTCGGGCGTGATCACGCCGGGCAGGTCGAGCACGCGGGCGACCTCGGTGGCGAAGTACCAGCCGCCGGAAAGGACTTCGGGCGCGGGGCCGTCGGCGATCACCACTCCGTTGCCCAAGAGGACGACCCGTTGCGCAAAGGCCGCCGCGAACTCAACGTCATGCGTCGCGATGACCAGCCCCGCTCCGCGACTCGCAAGCTCATCGATCAAAGCGACGAGGTCGTCCTTGCGCGCGCGATCCATGCCTCGGGTTGGCTCATCCAGAGCCACGAGACCGGGCAGCGTGTCGCCGTCCATACGGCCCGCCAACGCAATCGCGAGGGCCAGCCGCTGGCGCTCGCCTCCGGAGAGATCTCGAGGGTCCGTTTCAACGGCGTGCGCCATGCCGACAATCTTCAGCGCGGCCTGGCCCTCCTCGCCGAGCAACTCATCACCGACGCGCTCACGAACTAGGTAGTCACCCGGGTTTTGGGTCAGCAGTCCAATGTCGCCCGGCAGCTCGATCTTGCCGCGGACCGCATCCGTCAATCCCGCCAGCGTTCTGAGCAGGGTGCTCTTGCCGGCGCCGTTTCGGCCCATCAGGGCTACGCGTTCGCCGCCGTTGATGGTTAGGTCGATGCCTCGGAGGACATCGCGAGGAGTTTCGCGTTGGATCAGCTCCACCCATAGGTCCTTGGCGCGAACGGCTGTGATGGAGGGGAGGCGGACCCCCTCCTCTCTGGCCTTTTTCGGTGGGGCGTGGGGCTGCTGACGCCGCGAGGTGGGCGCCGAAAAAGGAAAGATCGTTCGCAGGGGGTCCGCCTCCCCTCCATCGACAGCGGCGGTCGACGCGAGAGTTCGGCGCGCATCTCTTACCCCAGTGGGGAGAGGGTCGATGCCAGCGAGGGAGAACAGCTTGGCGGCGGGCGTCTCCAGGGCTGAATCAGCTCTCTGCGCCCAGGTCAGAAAGCTGCCGGGAGAACCGTCGAAGGCGACGGAGCCCGAGGCCATAGCGATTACGCGGTCGGCGGCGGCTAGGCAGCGCTCTAGGCGGTGCTCCGCGAGCAGGACGGTGACCCCCCACTCCTCATTGAGGCGGCGGAGGAGCCAGATCAGCTCGTCGCCGGCTACAGGGTCGAGCTGAGAGGTTGGCTCGTCGAGAAGGACTAGGCGCGGGCGAGTCACGAGAGCGGCGGCCAGGGCTACGCGCTGGAGCTCTCCACCGGAGAGAGTGTCGACCGCGCGGTCGAGCAGGTGTGGGATGGCTAGGGCCAGAGCCACCTCCTCCACCGCCCGTGCACGAGACGCCGACGGGTCGCCGCGCATCTCGAGCGGGAGCTCGATCTCGGCCGACACCGTGGTTGAGACGACTTGCGTCTCAGGGTCTTGGGCCACATAGCCGACCACTGCGGCCAGCTCTCCCGGGCCGGCGGCAATCGCGTCGATGCCGGCTACCTCGATCCGGCCTTCGATCTCGCCGCCGTGGAAGTGCGGGACGAGGCCGCAGGCGGCGCGGAGGAGGGTTGACTTGCCGGATGCGGAGCGACCGGCGAGGAGGGCGAACTCGCCGGGAGGCAGGTTGAGCGAAACGTCTCGCAGGGCGGCCGTCGCGGCCTCGGGATACGCGTAAGTGAGACCGTCGATCGAGAGTGCCGGCGCGGGCCGGGTGGCGGACGCGAACTGCATCAAATTCTCGGTCCAGCAGGTAGAGACTGTGATGCAGTTCGACGGTCGGACAGGGCAGAGCGGGCGGATCTGGGGCGGCGTCGCCACGGAGCGAGGCCGCTGAGGGCTACGGCGGCTGCGACGACGAGGGTTGCGACGCCCGCGCCGATCTCGGTGGCCGGGTATTCGCCGAAGGCGCCGGCACCGAAGGCCTTGCCGGCGATCGCGATGGCGAGGACGGCGAGGCCGATGACATAGAAGCGGCGGTCGTAGCGCGAGCGGGAGCGGCGATTCTCGGCCCGGGGCGCATCGAGTGAGTAGCCGCGCAGCTCCAGAGTTGCGGCGACGTCGACGGCGCGGTCTAGCGAGCCGGCGAGCAGGCGGCGGGCGAGGGCGGCGCGGCCGACCGGGGCGGCGCCGGGGCCGCGCAGGCGGGAGGCGTCGCGCAGGCGGGCAGCGTCGGCGGCGGCCACCGGAACAAGGCGCGAGACCAAGGACGCGGTCAGCGCAGAGCGGCCGGCGATTGGGCGGAGGGCGCGCAGGACCCGGTCGGGGTCGACGCAGGCCGAGTAGACGGCGAAGCCGACCATCACCACCGCGGCGCGCAGGCCGAGGACGAGGCCGGCGACGATCGCCTCGAGCGTCACGTCGACCTGGCCGAAGAGAGGCCACTCGCCGAGGCGGGCAAGGACCGTCTCGCCACGGCCGACGACCAGCGCATTGACGACCACGATCAGCAGGGCCAGGGTGAAGCCCATCCAGAGCGCCGCGCGGACCGCCGCGTGGGCTGCGGCGAGGCGACCGGCGATGACGAGGGCGAGCCCGACCGCGAGCAGCACGATCGGGTTCGAGAAGAGGAAGGCGACGACGATGAGTGAGCCGAGGTAGGTAACGGCAGCGCCCGGCGAGGCCAACTGCAGCGGCCGCGGCCGCGAGATATAGGCAAACGGCGATCTCATCGCAGCGGCAGCGGGGTCTCCTTGGCCCCGTCGACGGCCACCGCGTAGTGGTCGCGCAGGTCGCCGGCGTCGAGAAGGCCGGCGGCGGCGCGCACCCCCGCCCCGCTCGCCCCCGTCACCACCCACACTGGCGGTTCTTCGTAGCGGCGGGTGGCGGCGACCAGGCCGCTTTCGGAGCCGAAATCGACTGTCGTGTCACCGGCTTCGTCGAGACCGCTGAGGCGGTAGTCCCTTCCCTCACGGTGAAAGTCAGCGAAGACGCCGCTCGTCTGCGGGCCGCGTTCGATCTGGGCGGCCGCCGGGTCATCTCGCACCTGGAGCCAGGGGCCGACCAGGATTCGGATCGCGCCGCTCGACGGTCGCGAGGACAGATCCACACCGGCCGCCCCCAGTCGTTCCTCGACCTCATTGCAAGCGCTGCCCCCACCGAGGCATTCGACCGCCACCGGCCGCTGCTTGCCGTCGTAGCCGCCGAGGAAGGGCTGCGGCCAGGAGCCGACCACGGCCGGCACGCGCATCGCCGCATCCCAGTCGCGGTAGTCCCACCAGATCGACTCGCCGCCGTGCAGCGCGTAGTCCGCCGCGCCGATCGTCGACTCAACCCCGTTGACGTAGAAGAACCAGTCGAGCGAACCACCGCCGCTCTCTTCCGCTTCCAGCCCCTCAATCGACTGCACGAAGCCGCCGCCGTAACGAGTGGTGATCTCGGCGTTGCGTTCGAGCGCCCGCATCACCGTGTCGGATTCGGTCAGATCGCCAAGCTGGCGGTGCACCACGGGCACGGTCCCGTAGTCCCGCGTCACCGTCAGCTCAGCGTCTTTGACCCCGCTGCCGGGGCCGAGGCCGCAACCGGCGGTCGCGAGCGCCATCAGGAGCAGCGCAATCGCGACCGCCGTGCCGGGGCCCCTCATGGATCAGCCCCCGGAGCAGGCCCCGTTGAGGCAGACCGCGACCTGGTTGGACGGGATGTCCTTGCCCTCGGTGGCGGTGAGCACACCCGGCGCCGAGAGGGTCACCTGCGTGGTGCCGTCAGCGCCCGTGGGGGCGTTGGCACCGGTCACCGTCGCGCCGACAGCCGGGGTCTTCTTGCCTTTGTCGTCATAGGAGAAGACGGTGACCGTGAACGGCTTGTTCGCTTCCGCTTCGTGCGGCGCGACCAGCGAGAGCTCGTCGGGATACGGATATGGCTCCAAGGCCCAGAGCACTTCGTCCCCCGTGTGCAGCTTGACTTTTTCGCCGCCCTTGTTGGGGTTCACGTGATTGACCTTGAGGTACCAGGAGAGCTTCTTGGTCGTCGTCGACTTGCCGATTCCGCACAGCCCGAGGCCAAATTCGGAAAGGAAGTGATCGGTGACCAGCAGCGGGCGCAGGGCCGGGGTTATCTTCGATGCCTGACTTAGCGCGCCCAGCGCGGTCGGCCCTTTCAGCTGCACTGATTTGCCGCTGCCGCCGGTGCCGCCACCGAGGCAGGTCGCTTTCGGGCTGGTCTTGATCGAGGTCGTCTTGGCGTTGACGAACTCTTCGCCCAGCGCCTTGCCGCCGCTGCCGACGACGCGCACGCTGACCTTGGTCCCCTTCCCCGCGGCAAGCGCCGTGGTCGGGAGCAACAGCAGAAGGGCCAGTGCGCACGCAGCGACCAGCCGGAACGGAACGAGTCTTGGCATTTAAGCCACCCTTTCCTCGAGGGTTGTCATGGCTGGCCGGGGACAGGTCTCCTGGCTTCCGGGGTTCCTCCGCCGCGCCTTCCCGGGGACTCTGTGTCGTCCCCAGTGGCTGGCGCTCTCGCGCCTGCGACTTCGTTGACCCGGTCACAGTGGCGGGACCGCGCCGGTTTCTCACCGGACTTCCCTTGACCACCGACCGATTACGCCGCTGAGTGTATCCGCTGAACTTTCGTCCAACGGTCTTGGCCCAAAGACGAGGCCGTGGCTAGGGTCCCGACCGCATCGTTTCTCGGACCACGGAAGGGGAGATATGAGACGGGGAATGCGGCTGCCATCACCGGCATTGGTCGTTGCGGGTTTAGCGCTGTTCGTGGCACTGGGTGGGACCGTTTACGCGGCCAAGAAGGCGCGGATCGACGGCAAGGCGGTAAAGGTGAAGTCACTGCCGGGCAACCGCCTGAAGCTGCGCTCGATTCCGGCCAACCGGCTCAAGCCGAGCGTGCTCAAGGGCGTGCTGGCGGCACAGTCAGGCCCGATCACGGGTGCAGAAATCGACGAGCTGACCCTCGGCCAGGTGCCGGAGGCCGCGCACGCGATCAGCGCCGACACCGCACAGAGCGCGGTCGACGCGCAGACCGCCGTCAACGCCGTCAACGCGATCAACGCCCAGAACGTCAACGGCCACGCCGCCGGCTGCCTTCCCGGCACCCAACAGTTCGCCGGCGCCTGCTGGCAGAGCTTCAGCAGCGAAACGGCAGTAAGCGCCCCAGCCGCCGCCAACGCCTGCGCAGTCCAGGGCGGCACCCTGCCCGAGGCCCTGCAACTGGCGGCGTTCTCACAGCAGCCAGGTGTGGTGCTGGACAGCGGTAAAGAGTGGACGAGTGACCTCACCAACATGGTCGGACCCAACGAATACGCAGTGGTTATGGTTTCTGCTGCGGGAGTCGTTGATTTCACCGTCTCGACGAGTGCACACAAGTACCGCTGCGTGATCCCCCTGCTTCGCTGAGAGGTCTGGGCACCTCTCTCAAAACACTCCAGCGAGGCTCCTGCCGAGCGTTTTGAGAGAGGTGCCCAGACCTCCCGGCAACGCTCGGCAATCACGTTTCGATCAACCCCCGCTCAAGCGCATACCTCACCAACTCCGCCCGACTCGAGAGACTCAGCTTCTGCTGAATATGCGCCCGGTGGCTCTCCACCGTGCGGATGCTGATGTAGAGCTGCTCGGCGACCTCGGCGTTGGTGTGGCCGAGGGCGATCAGGCGCAGGACGTCGCGCTCGCGCTCGCTCAGCGCGTCGCCATCGTCGCCGCCGTCGCCCGCCGCGAGGCGGGCGCCGAGCGCCGGCTGCAGGTAAGTGTCGCCGGCGGCGGCGCTGCGCACCGCCTGCACCAGCTCGGCGTCGGCGGCCTCCTTGAGCACGTAGCCACGCACCCCCGACTGCAGGGCGCGGCGGGCGAAGGCGGGCTCGTTCTGCATCGTCAGCACGACGATCTCGGTCTCCGGCGAGGCGGCCTGGATGTCGGGCACAGCCTCGAGGCTGGAGCGCCCCGGCATGTTGAGGTCGAGGAGCAGCACGGTGGGCTTGTGGCCCCGTACGTAGCGCACGGCGGCGTCAACGTCACCCGCCTCGGCGACAACCTCGAAGCCCGGCTCGGCGTCGAGCAGCAGGCGCAATGCGTTGCGGACGACGGTGTGGTCATCAGCAAGGACGATCGTGATCACCCAGCCTCACCTCTCTCATCTCGTTCACCCACGGATACCCGTACTCAGCGTACTTTGAATATTGGATCGTTGTCCAGATAGGATTAGACATCCGCGGTTCGTAGTTTCGAGGGAAGGAAGCACCGAGATGACACAGGGCTCTGACAGCGGCGCCCTGGACGAGCCCCGCCTGCGGGAGCTGATCGACGTCGGGCGCAGCCTCGTCGTCGAGCTCGACCCAGAGGTGATCTTCCGCCAGGTGCTCGAGGTCGCCTGCGAGCTGACCGGCGCCCGCTACGCCGCCCTCGGCGTGCTCGACGAGGACCGCCACGAGCTGGAGCGCTTCATCACTCACGGCATCGACGAGGAGGCTCGGCGGGCGATCGGCAGCCTGCCGCGCGGGCGTGGAGTGCTCGGCCTGCTGATCGAGCAGCCGCGCCCGTTGCGGCTCGCCGACGTCGGCCGCCACCCCCGCTCCTACGGCTTCCCCCCCGGCCACCCGCCGATGACGAACTTTCTCGGGGTGCCGGTGATGATCCGCGGCCACGCCTGGGGCAACCTCTACCTGACCGAAAAGGAGGACGGCGACTTCGACCAGGCCGACGAGCAGTCGGCGATGATCCTCGCCGAGTGGGCGGCGATCGCGGTCGAGAACGCCCGCCTCTACCGCAGCGTGCAGAGCCGCGGCGACGAGATGGAGCGCGCCGTGCACCGGCTCGAGGCGACGACCGAGATCGCCCGCGCGGTCGGCGGCGAGACCGACCTCGACCGCATCCTCGAGATCGTCGTCAAGCGCGCCCGCGCCCTGGTCGAGGCGCGCTCGCTGCGGATCCTCCTCTGCGAGGGCGACGATCTGGCCACCGTCTCGGTGGCCGGCGAGCGCGAGCTGGGCGCGGACAGGGCCCGCATCCCGATCGCCGGCTCGATCCCCGGCCGGGTGCTGGAAGAACGCAAGGCGCGGCGCGTCCACGACCTCCACCCCAGCCTGATGGCCCGTCCCGGCGATCAGGGCGCCGGCGTCACCGCCCTGCTCGTCCCCCTCGCCTTCCGCGGCCACACGCTGGGCGTGCTGGTGGCGCTCGACCCGCTTGGCCGCGAGGCCGGCTTCAGCGACGAGGACGAGGACATGCTGCTCTCCTTCGCCGCCAGCGCCGCCACCGCGGTCGCCACCGCGCAGTCGGTCGCCGAAGACCGCACCCGGGAAACGATCGCGGTGACCGAGCGTGAGCGCGGCCGCTGGGCCCGCGAGCTGCACGACGAGTCGCTGCAGAGCCTCGCCGGGCTGCGGGTGCTGCTCTCCGCCGCCCGGCGCGCGGAGCCGGAGGAGCTCGACGCGCTGCTGGTCGAGGGCATCGAGCAGATCGACGGCGCGATCGCCGAGATGCGGCGGCTGATCGCCGACCTGCGCCCCAGCACGCTCGACCAGCTCGGCCTCGGCGCCGCCCTCGAAGCGCTAGGGGAACGCACCGTGAGCGGCGCCGCGATCAAGGTCCAGGTCGACCTCGACCTCGACTTCGAGCAGGGTCGCAGCGAGAGTCGCCTGCGCGGCGAGGTCGAGGACACCGTCTACCGGCTGGTCCAGGAGGCTCTCAACAACGCGCTTCACCACGGCGAGGCCCAGCGCGTCGCGGTCGAGGTGAGCGAGGAGGCCGGCTCGCTGCGGGTGCGCGTCTCCGACGACGGCAAGGGCTTCGATCCCGAGCTCAGGACCGACGGCTTCGGCCTGATCGGCATGCGCGAACGGGCCGAGCTCGCCGGCGGCACGCTGGAGCTGCGCAGCGCACCCGGGGCGGGCACGACGATCGTCGCGACGATTCCCGCTCTTCACCGCGGCGAGGGCGCCGCGGAAGCCGCCTAGGAGCCTTCGACCCCGAGCATCGCCCTGTAAAAGCTGTAGTCCTGCCGGTCCGGGCGCAGGTTGCAGGCGAGCGCCAGGTGGTGGCGGGCGCGCTCGGTCTCCCCCGTCTTGGCCAGCGCCCGACCGAGGCAGAAGTGGGCGTAGTCGTTTACCTGGTGGCGCTCGACCACCGCCTTGAACTCGATCGCGGCGGCGGCGAAGCGGCCGGAGCGGAAGTAGGCGCGGCCGAGCGCCTCGCGCACCGAGGACTTCTCCGGGGCGCGGCGGGCCGCCTCCTCGAGCGGCGCCGCCGCCTCGGCGAAGTCCTCCTCCTCGAGCAGCTCGATGCCACGGCGGTAAAGGGTGAAAGTGGAGTCGGCCTGTGACTCAGCGGGCATCGCTCAAGTGTAGGAGGCGCGCCGGGCCGGCCCAAACCGTCCGGGTCCATTCCTAGGGTCTTGAGCGGGATGGGAATGGGCGAGCGGTGAAACTCGTAGTCGGCATCGTGCGGCCGGAGAAGGCCAACGACGTGCTCGAGGCGCTCTACCGAGCGCAGGTGAGCGGCGTCTCGATGAGCCGCGTGCAGGGTCACGGCGGCGAGCTGGAGCGGGTCGAGACCTACCGCGGCACCACGGTGAAGATCGGCTTGGCGGAGAAGGTCCGCTTCGAGATCGCCGTCTCCGACGAGTTCGTCCAGCCCACGGTCGACGCGCTCTGCGAAGGGGCGCGTACCGGCGAGGTCGGCGACGGCAAGATCTTCGTCCTGCCGCTCGACCAGGCGGTGCGCATCCGCACCGGCGAGACCGACCACGGCGCGGTGACGCCGGTGGACAAGTGAACCCCGTGGCCGCGCTTGCCGCAGTGTCCGGGATCGACACCGGCGACACCGCCTGGATGCTGATCGCAACGGCGCTGGTGTTGATGATGACCCCGGCGCTGGGGCTCTTCTACGCCGGCCTGGTGCGCTCGAAGAACACGCTCAACACCTTCATGATGTGCGTCGGCGCGATCGCGGTGGCGATGGTCACCTGGGCCCTAGTCGGCTACTCGCTCGCCTTCGACGGGACCGGCGCGCTGATCGGCGGGCTCGGCTACGTCGGCCTGCACGGCGTCGACTTCACTCCGCGCGAAGGAACGGCGATCCCCCACCTCGTCTTCATGGCCTTCCAGGCCACCTTCTGCATCATCACGGTCGCCCTGGTCTCGGGCGCGGTGGTAGAGCGGATGCGCTTCGGTGCCTTCCTCGTCTTCGCCGCGCTCTGGTCGGTCTGCGTCTACGCCGTGCTCGCCCACTGGGCCTTCGGCGGCGGCTGGCTGCAGGCGAACGGCACGCTCGACTTCGCCGGCGGCGTGCCGGTCGAGATGGGTTCGGGCTTCTCCGCCCTGGCGGCGGCCCTGGTCGTCGGCGCCCGCAAGGATTACGGTCGCCAGGCGCTGCTCCCCCACAACGCCGTCTACGTCCTGCTCGGCGCCGGCCTGCTTTGGTTTGGCTGGTTCGGCTTCAACGGCGGCAGCGGCTTCTCGACCGGCAACCCCAGCGTGCTCGCCTTCACCAACACGCTGCTGACGCCGGCCTGCACCCTGGTCGTCTGGTTCGCGCTCGACCTCCTGCGCGGCCGCAAGGTGACCGCAATCGGGGCCGCCACCGCGATCGTCGTCGGCTGCGTCGCGATCACCCCGGCCGGCGGCTTCATCAGCCCCGGCTGGGCGATGCTGCTCGGCGGCCTCGCCGCCCTGCCCAGCTACGCGGTCATCGTCTGGCGCACCCGCACCCGGGTCGACGAGACGCTCGACGTGCTCGCCGCCCACGGCACCGCCGGTTTCTTCGGCATCCTCTTCATTGGCTTCTTCGCCGAGCTCTCCTGGAACGGCGTCTCCAATGGCCTCTTCTACGGCAACGCCGCCCAGCTCGGCGACCAGGCGCTCGCCGCTCTTGCCGGACCCACTTATGCCTTCCTCGCCACCTTCGTCCTGCTCAAGCTGATCGGCGCGGTGATGCCGCTACGCGCCTCAGAGGACGAGGAGGCGCTCGGCATGGACGTCGTCCAGCACGGCGAGGAGGCCTACGCCAGCGGCGAGGGTGCGATCCTCGTCTTCCCCGAGGACGGCGCTGCCACCCGGATCCCGGTCGCCGACCCAGGTTAACCGCCCTCGGCGACGCTACCGCGGCGATCGAACTCACCCGTGGGCTGGCGGCGTGCGGGCCACATCGCCAGCGTCGCCAGCAGACCGAGCGTGATCAGAGCCGTCGCCACATAGGCGCCCGCTTGGAGGGTGTATTCGCTGTCCAGGCCGATGAGGTGATTGAGCAGCAGGGCGAGGCCGATGACCCAGAGCAGGGCGGCGGCCGCCAGCCTCGCGCGGTAGCGGCTGGTGTAGGCGACGTGGGGCTCGCGGCGGCGCGCCAGTGGCAGCAGGATCAGGATCAGGGCCGGGCCGAAGAGGTAGCCCAGCTCGGCCTTGGCGGCTCCGTGCGGGCTGTTGGCGAGGTCGAATAGGGCGGAATGCTTGCCCCAGGTGAAGGCGGCACCGAGCACGCCGATGAAGAGGCCGGCGGCGCAGAGCCGGGCGACGACGCTCGCGACGAAGAGCCGCGTGCCGGCCAGATAGACCTCGCGGCTCTCCATCTATGCCTGAGCGGCGGCGGCTTCCGCACTGACCGCTTTGCCGTGGCGAATCAGGTCAGCGGCGCGCTCGGCGACGGCGATCGTCGGCGCGTTGGTGTTGCCGCGCGGCACGGTCGGCATCACCGAGGCATCGACGACACGCAGCGCCTCGACGCCCTCGACCCGCAGCTCGGCATCGACGACCGAGCCGATCGCGCAGGTGCCGACCGGGTGGTAGATCTCGTACGTGGTCGCGGCAATATGGGCGCGCAAGGCGTCGTCGGAGTCGTCGGCCGGCCCGGTGAAGAGGTCGGCGGCGTAGGGCTTGAAGGCCGGCTGGGCGCAGATCTCCGCTGCAAGTCGCACCGCCGACATCATCCGCACCAGGTCCGACTCGGCCTCGTAGAAGCCGTTGCGGATGATCGGCTTCGCGGTCGGATCGGCGGAGGCGAGGCGCACCGAGCCGCGACTCTCGGCGGTGAGCAGGCAGGGCGAGACCCAGACGCCGTGCGCGTTGGGGTCGGCCATCCCCTCGTCGACGATCTGGACCGGGGCGACGTGGAACTGCGTGTCGGGTGCCGCGGCGCCCTCGCCGACCCCGGCGAAACCGCCAGACTCGGCCAGGTTGGAGGCGAAGGGCCCGGTCTGCGAAGCCTCGAACTCGGCCATCGCCGCCGGCTCCAGCGCCGCCAGCAGGCTCTCCGGCTCGGGCGTGGTGAAGACGGTGTAGGTGGCGGGGTGGTCGCCGAGGTTCTCCCCCACCGCGGGCTGGTCGAGCAGTGGCTCGATTTCGCGCATCGCCAGATGTTCGGCCGGGCCGATGCCGGAGAGCATCAGCAACTGCGGCGAGTTGTAGGCGCCGCCGCAGAGAATCACCTCGCGCTCGGCCCGCAGCTCCTGCACCTCGCCCATCCGGCTCGCCTCAACCCCGACCGCGCGCTTGCCCTCGAAGAGGACGCGGCTGACCTGGGTGAAAGGCATCACGGTCAAGTTGGGGCGCTCCCCCGCCGGGTGCAGGTAGGAGACGGCGGCGCTGGCACGCATGCCGCCGCGCTGGGTCACCTGGTACATGCCGACGCCCTCCTGCTCGGCGCCGTTGAAGTCCTCGTTGCGGGCCAGGCCGGCTTCCGCCCCGGCCTCGACGAAGGCCGGCGAGATCTTGTTGCCAGAGCGCTGGTCGGAGACCGCCAGGGGGCCGCCGACCGCGTGCCACTCCGAGGCGCCGCGCTCGTTGTCCTCGGCCTTGAGGAAGTAGGGGAAGAGGTCATCCCAGGCCCAGCCGGGAACCCCCCAGTCGTCGTAGTCGCGGCGATTGCCGCGGATGTAGACCATCGCGTTGACCGAAGAAGAGCCGCCGAGCACGCGGCCGCGCGGCAACGAGACGCGGCGGCCGTTGCAGTTGGGCTCCGGGGCTGAGGCATAGTCCCAGTCGATCTCGGTGCGGGCGAGCTGCAGGTAGCCGAGCGGCACGTGGATGTTCTGGTTGGAATCCGGCGGGCCCGCCTCGAGCAGCAGAACGCTGGTGTCCGGGTCCTCGGAGAGCCGCGCCGCCAGCACGCAACCGGCCGAGCCGGCACCCACGATCACGTAGTCGTACATCAACCGCTCCTTCCCATTGGGTACTGAAACGCGTTGTCCCCCTGATGGGCGGGCTACGCGTTTCAGGTCTGGCGAGTGTACGCCCGAAATAGCTGATTGCGGGTGATTTCTTAACCGGCTGCTACGGTTAAGGAGTCGGGTTTGGCCAAACCGCCACCCGAGAGGTTCCGTTCCCTCCGTGCTCTGCTTGCATTTAGGGGTCGCTGGATCTCCCCTGAATCGCAAAATAAGGAGTCACTACATCGTGTCATTTGCCGACCTCGGCATCTCCAATGCCGTGGTGCGCGCGCTCGCCGAGCGCGACATCACCCAGCCTTTCCCCGTCCAGCAACTGGTCATCCGCGACGCGCTCGCCGGCCATGACCTGCTGGTCCAGTCCCCGACCGGATCGGGCAAGACGCTCGCCTTCGGCATTCCGCTGGTCGACCTGGTCGAGCAGGGCGCCAAGCGCCCCTCCGCTCTGGTCCTGGCGCCGACCCGCGAGCTCGCCAGTCAGATCGTCGACGAGCTCGACGGCGTCGCCCGCGCCCGCAACCTGCACATCGCCGCCGTCTACGGCGGCGTCGGCTTCGGCCCCCAGGTAAAGGCCGCCCAGCGCGCCAACATCATCGTCGCCACACCGGGCAGGCTCGAGGACCTGATCGCCCGCGGCGCGATCAGCCTGCGCAACGTCAAGGTCCTCGTCCTCGACGAGGCCGACCGCATGCTCGACATGGGCTTCAAGCCCGCGGTCAGCCGCATCGTCGGCCAGACGCCGGCCGGCCGCCAGACGCTCTTCTTCTCGGCCACGCTCGAGGGCGCGACCGGCAAGCTCGCCGCTGCCTACACCCGCGATCCGCGCCATCACACCCACGCCGCGCCGGAGGATCGCGAGGCGGACATCGAACACCGCTTCGTCCACGTCGACTCGCAGGCGGCCAAGCTCGACCACCTGGCCGGCGAGCTGCGCGGGCCGGACGGCGGCCGCACGCTGGTCTTCGTCCGCACCAAGCGCGGCGCCGACCGCCTGGTCAAACGACTGCGCAGCCGTGAACTCGAGGCCGTCGCCATGCACGGCGACAAGAGCCAGGGACAGCGCGAACGCGCCCTCTCCCGCTTCGAGCGCGGTGACGTGGAAGTGCTGGTCGCCACCGACGTGGCCGCCCGCGGGATCGACGTCGCCGACATCGCCCACGTGATCAACTTCGACGCCCCCGGTGATCGCGACTCCTACGTGCACCGGGTCGGCCGCACCGGCCGCGCCGGTGCCCGCGGCGCCGGGACCAGCTTCGTGCTGACCGACCAGGCCGCCGAGATGCGGCGCATCGCCCGCGACCTCGGCCTGATGACGGAGTTCGAGCAGAACCTCGGACACGTCGCCAAGGGCGAACGGTCATCGAATGGGAATTCAGGTTCGGGCCAGAAGCCCGGTTCGGGACCAGGGTCAGGACAGCGCTCGCGGCGCAGGCGTCGCAACCGCCGACCCAAGGTGTCCGCATGAGCACCGCGACGGCTGCGAAGAAGTGGACCTGCGAGGGCTGCGGCGTCAGCGCCGGCAGCATGGACGGCAAAGCGGTGCCGATGCCGAGCTCCTGGGTGAGCTCGGCCGAGGGCACCTTCTGCCTGGTCTGCCGACGCGATCGCGCCGCTGAGGCGGCGCTCGACGCGGTCCCCAGCGGCAGCCCGATCGCCGAGCGGGCGAAGATGCGCCGTGCGGCGCTGATCGAGTTCGAGGTCAGCCGCACGCCGGATCAGACCGACGGGATCATCGCCCGCGCCTGCCGCACCTCGGTCTCCGCGGTCACCCGCGCCCGTCGCCGGCTCGAGCTTCCCGACCCGCCGCCCACCTCCGAGGAGTCGCGAGCTAAGCGTCGGGCGATCAGCCGCCGATAGGAAGATCGTGGCGGCGCGCGCATGCAGCTAGGGATCGGCCTCGCGGTTGCCGCGGCGCTGCTGACCAACCTCGCCTCGCTGTTCAAGCACCGGGGCTGCCACCGCACCGCCCCGGTGCGACTGCAGGAACCGCTGCGCAGCGCCCGCAACCTCGCCTCCTCCCCCTGGTTCGCCGCCGGCTGGGGAGTTGCGGCGGTGGCCTTTCTCGTCCACGTCGCCGCGCTCTCGATGGCGCCGATCTCGATCGTCCAGGCCGTGCTCGCCGGCGGCGCCGTCACCCTCGCGGTGATGGCGCAGCGGGTCTTCGGCGACGCGGTCGAGCCGCGCCAGTGGCTGGCTCTGTTGCTCGGCGGCGCCGGACTCGCCTTGCTCGTGCTCACCGTCCCCCACTTCAGCGGCGATCACTCCGGCTTTGACCTCGCCGGCATGCTCGGCTTCGAGGGCGGCCTGGCGCTGCTCGCGATCGGGCTGGCGCTCGGCCACCGCTCTGAGCGCTTCTCCAAGCGCAGCGAGATCATGCTCGCCGCCGTCGCGGGCATCCTCTTCGCCCTCGCCGGCGTCGCGATCAAGGGATTGACCGGGGCCGGCGGCGTCTCGCTCGCCGTGCTGGCGCCCTGGGTCGCGCTGACAATGGTCGCCGGCATCGGCGCCCAGTACGCGGCCGCCGCGGCGCTGCAGCGCGGCGGCGCGATTGAGACGATCGGCCTGATCGGCCTGATCGCCAACGCCGCCCAGATCGTCGGCGGCGTGCTCGTCTTCGGCGACCCGCTAGCCGCCAGCCCGCTCGGCCTCGTCCTGCAGGCGAGCGCCTTCGTCATGGTCTGCGCCTCGGCTCTGCTGATCCCGGCCCGGCGCGCGGCCTCGCTTCCGGCAACTGCGTAGCGCAAAAACAAACGGCGCGACGGGCCCGAAGGCCCGCCGCGCCGCACTTGGCGCGCTCTACCGCCGCCCGCTCAGCAGCCGCTCACCTTCAGCGGCAGACGGTTGTTCTTGACCTTCTTGCCGTTCTGCCCCTTCATGCTCATCACCGAGGAGAGCGGGCCCTTGCAGAGATTGGTGGAGTTCTGCAGCAGGCCCTTCTTCTTGCCGCCCTCCATGCGGAGGACGAACTTGGTGACTGGAACGTCGGGGACGTTGTTGAACACGGTCTTGATCCCTCCGTGCTTGGAGCTGATCACACCGTGCAGCTGAATGTTCACCTGGCCGCGCAGATCTGCGACCAGATCGGGCAATTCGTGGCTTGAGGAGACCAGGTAGACCGGCCCCTTCAACTTCTTGCCCAGCAGCGGGCTCGTTGCTTCCGCGTGTCCGTAGACGGCTGCCTTCGGACACTTCTTGGCCGCCAGCTGCACCTTCGTGCAGACGGTGCGGATGTTCCCCTGATCGAGGAAGAGCGCGTGCGGCAACGCCAGGGCGTTGCGGAGCACGTTGGCGTCTCCGCTACGGGCCGTGAGAATCGCCCGCAGCTTCGGGTGCTTGGCACGAGTCGTGTTGCCCTTGGCGAGCAGGCGAGTGGAGAGCTGCGGCTTGAAGCCGAGCTTCTTGCACTTGGCCGCCTGGTAAGGAGCCGACACTTTGTAGCTGCTCCAAGCCGCCGCGTTGGTCGGGTCGCCACCGCCTCCATTGAGGAAGCCGGCGGTCGCCTGCTTCGCACAGTTGGTCGGGTTGTGCATGAACTGCTTGCGATTGACGTTGACGTTGATCGCTCGCAGGTCCAGCTTCACTCCACCGAACACATCCGGGATGACGTCAGAGACCGCGTTCACCTGTGCCGTTTTCGGGTTGACGTTGAGCGCCACCCGCACGACGACCGTGCCGAGGTCGAACGGACCGGACACCGCCGGGGTGATGACCACCATCGAGAGCGGAGCACCTTTATATGGACCGGACAGGTATGCCTTGCCGGCCAGCTTCACCGGGTTGGCACCGGTGCCGGATTCCGTCGAGGTGGTGGCGATTTCGCTCTTCGCCGGGCAGCTCGGACTGGCCTGCTCGGCCTTGCCGCTAAGACCCGCGGCCGCCGTCATCGCCGACACGGAGCAGTACTTGACCCCCTTCAGCTTGGCCGCGAGGCCCTTCGGCAGGGTGACGTTGACCCCCTTCAGCTCCTGCTGACCGTCGGGACGGCCGATATGGACGTTGAAGGGGCTGTACGCGTTGGCCTTGTTGTTCTTGGACTTGGCTGTGTAGCTCGGCGCGAATGGCCGTGCCACCAGCGTCGTCGGACACGTCCCGCCGCCCGGGATGCTGGAGAGGGTGAATGAGGAATTGACCGGTTTCTGTTCGCCCGGTCGTGCCCACGGTTCCATCGTGCCGCTGGAAGCAGCCGCCGAGCAGGTCGGCGGGCTGGTCAGGACCAGGTGCGGTCCGTCGAAGCGCAGCCTGACCGATTCGAACGGTGCCTGTGGCAGCCCACTCGGCTCCAGTCCGGCCAGCGCACCTTTGACTTCTTTTTCGTCGAACGTTGTGGTCAGCTGACCCGTGGTCTTGTTGGCCGCGGTGTTGCCAACCACCCGGACGACGACGCCGTACCTTTCTGACTTCGCTTCGACCAGGATCCTGAACTCTTCACCCGATTCGGGATTGGAGCTCTTCTGTTCGCCAACGTAGATGTTGCCTTTCAGCGTTTCCCCGATCGGCGGCGTGTCGATTTCAGCAGTGCCGATCTTCGACGCGGCCGGACAGCTGTTGCTGTTGACCCGCTGGTTCTTCTTGAACTGGGTGTCGGTGCAGGGGACGAGGCCGTTTGAGCCAGAGGGATTGAGGCCCATGCCGGCCGGGAGCTTCACCACTGCCTTGCGCAGGTGCGACTGCGACTGCTGGCTTTTTCCGGCTTCTTTCGGATGTTCGAACGGAACTCTTGTATCGACCACCGCAGGTGCGGGAGAGTCGACCGCGGTCGTGCCCGGATTCACCCCGATAGTCGGGTCGAACGGGACCGTGTCGCATTTTTCCTGCTGATACATGAACCCGGTCGAGTCCTCGACGTTGGCCTGGAACGGCGTCGAGCCGGTGGGGAAGGTTGTGTTCGGTTCCCCGTAGGACTCGGCTCGGAACCAGGTCGGGTAAAGGGTCGGCAATTGATTCGGATCGAAACACGTCGTCGGCGTGTTGATGTAGGTGCCATTGCCTTCTCCTGCACCTTCGAGGTCGCCCGCTTCTTTGCCGAAGTTGACGAGCCTGCTCTGCAGAGTCGTGAACGGCGGTGCGGCTTTGGGAAGTCGAATCGTGAACGACTCGTGGTAGTCGCTTTCCCAGCTGACATCGGTTTCGAGGTAGACGACCTCTTTGCCGGCGACCACGAATCCGAAGAGAGCGGGTTCGCCGTTTTTCGGCTCAAGGTTGTAGACCGGCACTTTTGTCCCGGTCGCGGCGCTAGGCGGAACAACGGCGCCCTTCGGCAGCGTGTTGCTAGCAGGGAACGGAGGAGATGGCGCTGGCACGACGCCGCCTACGGTCGTCACCAGGGTAACTTCCTCGGTGCCGACCCTCATGCCTTTAGTACAGGCCGGGACGTTGACGAATTTGCCAGGTTCGGTTTCGATTTTGTTTTCGAAAGCCGCGATCGAACAGCGTGGCGTCGCCTGGGGGTTGACGGTCAGGCCTGGAGGAAGATCTACGCGAAGAGTCTTGATGTCCCGGTTGACCTCCGGTTCCACGATCGGCGAAGTCGGGATCGTGACTCCCACCGGTTCGACTTTGCCAGTCGATTCTTCGTGCTGGATGATGTAGTTCGTGAAGCCGATCGGCGGATGACCGCCAGCTTCCAAGAAGTAATCCGGGTTGTTCGGCGAACACTTCGTCGGTTCGTCGGCGTTACAGGTAGCCGCCTGCCAGCCGTCTTTCGCCGTCGGCGGGTTGTTTTGTTTTTCGATGATGTTTCCGGTGTCGGCCTGAGCGACCGGCACCGCAGCTACAAGCCACAGTGCCATCACCGCACAAAAAATCGAGCGCCTTACCATTCTTCTCTCCTCTGGTCGCATTGACGATTCCCATTACGTCCCTGCGTATGGCGCTCCATCTCTCCGCGCCTCTACGGTAGCTACCCGTACCCGTCGGCATCAAGGGGGAAAACCCGCAAAGCGCATTTGGCTGCATCGATCCATGTAGTCGATGGTGTGTATTTGGCTCTAGGGAGCCAGGTCTATTGCCAAGCGACCTCTCAATAGGATGTTGAGCAATGGCGCCCAAATCAAGCCTTCCCTACGTCGACGAGCTGCCGATCGAGATCGGCGCGGACCGGGCGACAACCTGGGCCGCGCTGTTGCGAGTGGTCGAGGGGTCGTTCGCATCCGCCCGCGGCCGCGGGCCGGCACGACTGCTCGCCTGTGAAGACACCGAGCTCTCGGGGCCACGCCCGCTTACGCAGGGCTCCGCGTTTCCCGGCTTCCACGTCGAGAGCGCCGAGCCGTCAAGCGAGCTCACCCTCGCCGGCCGCCACCGCTTCTCCACCTACCGGCTGAGCTTTCGCCTCGAGGATGCGGGCGCCGGACGCACGCGGCTCATCGCCGAAACACGCGCCACCTTCCCGGGCCCGAAGGGAAGCGTCTACCGAGCCTTGGTGATCGGCACGCGGATGCACGTCCTCGTCACCCGCCGCCTGCTCACCGCGACCAAGCGCCGGGCGGAGCGCAGCTGACCGGCTGGTCGGCAATCCGGCCGGTCCTCACCGGCTTCCTGCTCGCCGCCGACGCCTTCGTCGTTGCCGCCCTACTCGTCTCCCGTCGCCACGGGTGGCTACCGCCCCTCATCGCCTTTGGCGCCCTGCTGATCGGGCTGATCGCCTTCGAGGTCTGGGCGGTGCGCCACCGGCACGATGACGACCGCGGGCCCTGACCTTTCGGTGCGCCTTATGCACTCCAGGGGCGCATAAGGCGCACCGCAACGGTCGTCTCCGGCACCTCCGAATCAGCCGTTGCGGCCGATCAGCATGATGCCGGCGATCGATGCGGTGGCAAGTAGTGCCAGAGCGATATCTGTCCGACGCTCGCTGTCTCTCATCCCACACTTAGAACACTTCACCGCACCCAAAGATGCTCTGATTCGGCCTCAGCCGCCTTCCTCGATTACCGCCCGGCGCAGGGCCTCGTCGAAGGACTCGGGCTCGATCCCGAACGGCTCGGCGCCGCTGGGGTCGGTGACCACGGTGGCGCTCCTCAATCCCTCGATCAGGGGCCGGGCCACGTTGGTGTCGACCGGCGTCACCAGGCCGAGCCAGAGCGATGAGAGCCAGGGCGTGATCAGGGGGACGGGGATCTGGCGGCGCGGCTCCTTGCCCATCGCGATCGCCATGCGGTCCAGCATGTCGGCGTAGCTGAGGATGTCGGGGCCGCCGATCTGGACCTCGCGGCCCTCGGACTCGGGCACGTCGGGCGCGCGCCGCAGGTACTCGACCGTGGCGTCGATCCCGATCGGCTGGGTCTCGGTGCGCAGCCAGCTCGGGGTGATCATCACCGGTAGGCGACCGACCAGGTAGCGCAGCGTCTTGTAGGACTCGCTGCCGGCGCCGACCACCATCGCGGCGCGGAAGTAGGTGAGGGGCGGGCCCTCGGCGATCAGGACGCGCGCGGTCTGGTGGCGGCTCTGCAGGTGCTCGGAGGCATCGTCGCCGCCGAGGCCACCGAGGTAGACCACCCGCTCGATCCCTTCGCGTTTCGCCATGCGACCGAAGTTGGTCGCGCCAAGGCGCTCGCGCTCGGCGTATCCCCCTCCCCCGCCCATCGCGTGGACGAGGTAGTAGGCGACATCGACGTCGGCGCCCGCCCCGGCCAGGCTGTCCGCATCGGTGATATCGCCCTCGTGCAGCTCCATCCCGGCCGCCTCGAGGTGACGCCCTTTGGCCCGGTCGCGGACGAGGCAGCGGACCGAGGCATCGGAGTCGGCGAGCGCCATCGCCAGTCTGCCGCCGACGAATCCGGTTGCTCCAGCGATAAGGACACGGCGCGCGATCTACTCAAGCTACCCGGCCGGGCTGCGAAGCTAAGCAGGTGCGCGTCCATCATCTGAAACGAAGTCAGCGAGTCGAGGTGCCGATCGACCGGGCTTTCGCCTTCTACGGCGACGAGCGCAACCTCGAGCCGCTGACACCGCCCTGGCTCCATTTCGAGGTGACGACGCCCCGCCCGATCTCCATGGCGGCCGGCACCTTGCTCGAGTACCGGCTGAAGCTGCACGGCGTGCCGATCCGCTGGCGAACCCGGATCGACGCCTGGGAGCCGCCGTCGCGCTTCACCGACTTCCAGGAGAAGGGTCCCTACAAGCTCTGGGAGCACACCCACACCTTCGAGGCCGACGGCGAGAACGCGACAGTCATCCGCGACCACGTCCGCTACGCGATCCCGTTCGGCCCGCTCGGCACGCTCGCGCACCGGATCTTCGTGCGCAGGGACCTGGCGCGGATCTTCGACTACCGCCGCGACGCGGTAGCGGCGAGCATTACCGCCAAGAGCTGAGCGCCGCCAAGGTCTAGCCGGCGCTCACCAGGTTCTATTGCTCGGCCCTTTCGGCGCTCTTGATCAGCCGCTTCCACCATTTGCGGGTGGTCCGACTCGCCGACTCATCCGCCTCCTCCATCTGCTTCAGCAGGAGGGCCGGCGCTCGGGCCGCCAACTCGAGCGCCAGGGCGTCGCTTTCAGCATCCCGGAGGGAGCCGAACCTGGTGAGGGCCTTGGAATTGTGCGACAGATGGCTGTCGGCGACCCAACCCAGGATCTCGGCCGCGCTTGTCCCGTGAGCCCTCCGGACCGCGCAGGCCATCAGGGCGTGCAGAACCTCCTCGTCATCGCTGCCTGGCAAGGTCGCTTCGATCGCGCCCCAGGTGGCGGCGACGTCAGCAGAGCGGCTAGCCGAAGACACGGCGCGCTCGATCGCAAGCTCGGCGATCGAGCGCCCCAGCGCCGACTCGTTCAGCTCATCCACCGCGCTGAGCGCAACCGCAGCCGTGCGGCCGCCCCGCCGTTTCATCTCCCGAAGCAGGCGAATCGCTCGGCGGCTCTCCGCCGAGCCGCTCCTTTCAAGCAGGTCCAGGGCCGGCGCCCAAGCCCCCAGCGCCAGGAGACGAGCCGCGAGCTCCTCGCAGATTCGCGACAACGACTCCGACGGTTCCGGGTGGCGATCGCTCGCGAGGGCTTCGAGCACGCACTGCGCGGCGACAGCGGGAGGGAGAGGCTGCAGGATCGGCCACAGCCGCCGCCCCCAGGGGTCGGCCGAAAGCTCGACGAGAAACGCCGGCAGCAGAATCCGTCGGCTGTCCGGATCCAGCCGCTCGAGCATCGCCAGGCAGTGATCCTTCGCGGCATCGTCGAGCTGGACCTCGGTCAAGAAACCCGGCCGCGAACGGCCCGCAGCGGCGAGCCGTGTCGCGGCCGACGGATCCTCCAAGCCGAGCTCGAACATCGCGGCGAGATAGGTGTCGGGGACCTCTGGTACAGCGGCGCAGCTGTCGATCCGGTCCCGAGCCCCCAGCAGCAGCGGTAGGGCCTCGGGGGGCTCGACCACTCGCTGCGACGCCTGCGCCAAGAGGAGAGCCGCGTCTGAGCCGCGCAGCGTCACCGCCGCCGCTTCGCTTTCCAGAACCAGGTCGAGGACCGCGTCCCGCACGCTTTCGCCCTGAACTCCACCCAAGGCGGCGATGACCTGGGCGCATCCGGAGGCCGCGACGGTGGAGCGATAGCGATCGGCGATCGCCCCGGCGAGCAGATCGGCCTCGCCCCGATCCATCCCCTCGACGGCCATCCCAACGGCAGCGAGGACGTCGGGGTGCGCGCCGTGGACCGCCGCCGCCACGGCTGTACGCCCATCCGCCGTCTCGCAGATCAGCCCGATCACCCCGGCATCGGCAAGCAGGTCGTCCGAGTCGGCGATGCTCTCACCGCGGCTCAGGCCGACGATGCGCCGGGCGGCGCGCCAGATCGCCGCCGCCGCCGATCCGTCCTCGGCCCCGGGGCGGGCCGTCCGGGTCGCCGCGTCGCCGAGCCGATCTCCCTTCGCCAGCTGATCCAGGGTGAGCAACCCCCCCTCGTCGAGGTCCTTCGGCAGCGCCAGCGAGCGGCTCGGCAGGCCAGGCTCCGGTGCCTCGGAGCCGACCAGGTCAAAGGGGAAGACCGGATTCCCCTCATAGGTGGAAAAGCTCAACCCGGCCAGCGCACCGGGGGCGAGTCGAGCAACAACCCTCACCGCTCTACCCAGATCCTCCGCCGAAGCGGTGACGGACAGGCGCGCATCGGCGGGCTTGGTGAAGAGGTGGTAGGCGAGGGCGATACCCGCCTGCATGTCCTCACCGCCGGGCCGGCCGCCTTCGAGCGTTATCTCGTCGAGCGCTATCGCCGGCAGCCGCAGGCCCTCGTCCTCGCGGTCGGCGGATATCCCGTCCCACCAAAAGGGCGAGCCGAAGGTAGCCGCGATGGCCGCCTCCGGCAGCTCGGCTGCCGGAGCGACGAGAAGGTGGGCGGCGAAATTCCCGCGCTTGCCCATCTCGGCCGGAAGCCCGACCCTCCGGAACCCGATTCGGTGCCCCTCGTAGTCGAGCCAGCCGAAGGAGACGGGCAGGTTGTCCTTGGCGCCGCGTGGCGGGTCATACCTGCAGAGGCGCCGCACCATCGGCATCGCCGCGGCCGCCGGCCCGGCCTCGAGACCGGGCGACATCGCCGCGATCTGAAATCGGTTGACTCCCTCTACTCCCCGCGGGGCCCAGGTGTAATGGAGCTGCTCAACCGGACTGGTCACCTGACGCTCATCTGAACCTGTGCCAAGACCGCGGCAAGGGGGTCGATGCAGTTGAGCGGCGCGACCTGGTGACTCAGGTTGTCCTCGCTGTCCGGCGCCGCCCCCAGCGCGCTGAAGGCGTGGAAGGTCACCTGTCCGTTGCCACCACGGCCACCCGCCGCCGCCTGCTTGCCGTACTCCCGGACGGGATCGAGAATGTCGTATGCGCTCTGTTCTTCGAGGAAAGCGGCCACCTGCCGGCTGCTGCTCTTGATGCGCTTGACGAAAGACGGGGGGTCCTCCTGGCTGGGAGCGGGCGTCAGGAAAGGAAGCTCGCGACCAGTCGCTCCCGGCAGCAGATCGGCCTTGCCCAGCGCGATGGCCACCGGGATCACCTCGCCGCGATCGACGATTCCATCGGGACGAAGACAGGCGGAGAGGAGCGCGCCCTGGTCGAAGCCCACTTCGTTGCTCCGCAGGATCCACTCCGGCAGGCCGGGCCGCAGCGCGTCGATCTCGCGTGGGTCGATGACGAAGATGATGCCCCTGGCACCCCGCAGATAGGGAGCCGCCACCGCCCTGGTGCGGGGATCGGCCATGGTCTCACCGGCGACATCGTGGAGGATCAAGCTGACCCTCCCGAGGTTGGGCAACGTGGCGTTGAAGACGAGTGGCCGGAAGCGAATTTTGTGCACTTCGGCGTCGGCCTGGCTCACGTCGAGGATTTCGTTCTGCCGGAACAGCGGTTCGTAGTACTTCTCGCGGAACCGCTTCGCGGTGCTCTCGTCCAGGCCGAAATCGCGACACCCGATCCTGGCGAGTCCCCGCTGTCGGCTCGCCTGGGTGAGACTGGACGCGAGCAGGTGGGTCTTACCCACCCGGTTCACCCCGACCACGCCGATCACCAGTGCCGGCCGCTCGTCGATCGACTGGGGCAGCGGCAGTTCGCACCTGACGCAGGCGCGGGCGGGCAGGTCCTCCCGCGCCGCGACCTCGAAGACCGGCTGCATGTTCGAGCTGCCGCCGATCGCTCCGAATCCCCCCCAGCTCCTCTTTTTCTTGGCCGCCTCGCTGGGCGACTGCGCGACGATTGGCCAGCCGGTCTTGAGGGTTTTCTTCGGTTTCATCCGCGACGGCAGATTGATCTGGCTCGCTCCGGTCGGCTCGCCGGGCAGGAACTCAGCGCCTGGGAAATTGGTGGCCACAATTGGGCAATCGCCCAACCTGATCTCCTCGGCGCAGTAGGGACAGCGGCGTATCGTTCCGAGCTTTGCCATCTCAGTCCTCGGCGAAGGGGTTGCCCGACGATTCACTCAAGCCGAAACGACCTAGGAGGCGCCGGACGACACCATTGCCACCACCGGACTCGTCCTCGGCGCCACCGAAGGTGAGAACGCTAAAGATCAGCCCGAGCACGAAGCTGGCGTTGGGAATCGCTGCCGCCCCAAGGAACACACCATTGGTTTTCGTCGCTTCGGCCAGGATCACCGCGAAGGTGACCAGCGTCAACATTCCCAGGAGCACCATCCAGCGGATCGCCTTGTAGGTGCTCCGCTCCAGCACGTAGAAGAAATACCAGCCAAACGCAACCGCCGCGCCGCCAGGGATGATCGCGGCCAGCAACTTCACCCCCTCACCGACGGGGCTCGAGCCTGCCAGCGAGTCGACCAGCTGTTCGGCGAAGCCAATCCCGGCCACCTCGGAGGCAAGGGCGACCACCGCGCCGCCGATCAGTGCGAGTGCCCTGGGGAAACGCTCGCTCTCGGGGGCGAAGATGACCAACCACAAGAGAAGGAAGAAGAAGACCGCGAGGCTTGCGACCAAGAATACGTACAGGAGGATGTTGAGAACGGTGGAGAAGGTCCCGCTGACGGCGGACTCCGGTATGTCGACCGTGGTGTGACCAGCGGTGCGGACCCCGCTGTATCCGCAGAGCGCCTTCAGCCTGTTGTCCCCCGTCTGGGTATCCGACGGGATATCCCACTCGACCTGACCCCGGCCCTTGGCTCCGAGGTAGATCCCCGGCAGACGGGCCCGATCCTTCTTGCTCCCAAGCCACTCCGAGCACTTCGACCTGGCTCGGCCACGGAGATCGACTGTCAGTGTCGAGCCCGACACAGAGCCGACAACTCGCAGCCCCTCCCTACCCTTGCCGTGCGACGCCCCGCCGGCGCTCGCCGACGGCGCCAAAGCACCGATGATCAACGCGGCGAAAACCAGGGCTGACCATCTCATAGCCCCTCGACCCTTCATCCCTTTGAACAAGACGCCTCCAGTGTTGCTTGCGGCTGGCGATCCTAGGGACGTTTGATCAAGAGAAGTAGCTTTTCTCAGGGAAAATGCATTCTTTGGCACTAATTTGGTACTTATTAAGTACCAGCGCGAATGCCGAGGTGTGCGCGGTCGCCGCTGCCGGTCAGCTTGACCTCGGCCCGCCCGGGGAGATCAACGGTCAAGTCTCCCGACCAGCGATTTGCCGGCGGGGCGGCCCGATTGAACCGCCCCGTGCCCGAGAACGGGGCCACGGGATGCAGGGTTGCGGTCTGCACTTTCGAGTTGAATACAAAGGTGCTGGCGGGCTCGACCGCGTTGGCAAATCGGCCGATCGAGACTCCTTCATGGATTTCGGAAACCTCGGCTTCGTAGTGCGCCGCGGCGGACTGACGGTTCTTCACCACTCTCACGTGCGCGCCTTGGCGTGACGTTCCGACGTAGGCATTGAGTTCAGCGCCGGGCAAAAAGGCACCGCCACTTCCGCCCGAGATACCAGGACAAAGGATGTCGATCAGGAAACCGAGGTCCCCCTTCGCGCTGGTGGCTTCGACCGAGGTAACTCCCTCCTCCCCGTTGAAGCGGATGGTCCCTTCATAGGAGCCGGAGTCGAAGGCAAACGACCTGCCACCACAGCTCGGCCGCACTCTCTTCGCTCGGCCGGAAGGGTGAAATGTGACGGCGATTTCACCTAGCGCGCCGAAACTGGCCTGCATCGACGTTTTGGTCACGGTGGCGGGAACCTCGTAGACGGCGCCGTTGCGCTTGCCCAGGACGAAAATCCCCACGGTGGCAGGTTGGCCTTTGTGGGCTGGGGCACCGAAGACGAACAGCGAGTACCCATTGCTCGCTTCGACTTTGAACGAGCCCGGAGCCGGCAAAGGGGCGAGAGGATTTGCCGCTAGGACACTCGACGGCGAGCTCCACGCTTGAATCGGAAGCAGAGGACCGGCCTGGGCGGATGCGACGCCGAGAATTCCTGTCAAGGCGCATAGCGCCGACAGCACGACCAGTCCCCTCCCTCGCCTGCTCATTGCTCGACCTTATATGAGACGGTCAGGCGACCTAGAGTCAAAGCCCGCTTGCTTGAGTCTCGTCAAATACCGATTTAGAACCTCGCTATACACTCGGCGCGTGCGGGGGACAATCGTTGGGGCACTGCTGTCAGCGCTGATCTTGGTCGGCGGGGCCAATGACGCAGGCGCCGCCACCCTCCGGGCGGAGTACCGGTTCCAGGGCGACCTCGCCTCGGAAATCGCGGGAGCCCCCGACCTCGTCGACATTGGCCAGGGCAATCGTTTTGCGCTCGAGCGGATCCACGGCCTTGGACCCCGCCAAGTTCTGAGATTCCCGGAAGGCAACGGCTTGTCTCTAGCGACCACGGGACTCGTCAACCCCACCAACAACTCTGTGGTGGTGGTCTTTCGACTGGCCAATACGGATGGCTACCGGCGGATCCTCGACTTTGCCGGCGGAGCCTCAGACATCGGGCTCTACAACCTCGACGGACGCGTGGCCCTCTATGGCGCCGAAAGCAGGAGCGAGAACGCTGTGCTGAACAACTCCTTTGCCGAGATCGCTCTCACGACCGCCGCCGCCGGGGGCGCGGAGCAGGTCACCGCTTACTTGAACGGGACCGAAGTCGCCGCAGGAAAGGCTGCCTCGGGGTTTGACCTCGGGTCCGGGCAGTTGCGGTTCTTCCGGGACAACACGACTGGCGCCTTCCCCGGTGAGGAGTCGAGCGGCGCGGTGTCCTGCGTTCTGGTCTACGACGGGACCCTGGCCGCAGATGAGGTGAGTCAGGTTGCCAACAACCTGACGCTGTGCCCAGCGCCAACGCCGGCCCCGGGGCGAGCCGAAGCGGCGGTGACGGGCAAGCCGAAAGCAGCCAGGTCGAGAGGCTCGGCGGTGGTCGATACCGGCCTGACCGTGAGCTGCCCGATCGGCACGACCCGCTGCCCGGCGAGCGGTCGCGTCGATGCCGCCCCGACTGGCGGGACGGCGGCGCGGGGCGAGCAGCTGGGCGTGGTCGGGTTCACGGTGCCCGCCGGCGAGAGCAGGAGCGTGCGGGTGCTTTTGAGGAAAGGCGGGACACGAGCCCTGGGCGATGCCGGAGCACTGAAGGTCAGGGTCTCGGCGGAGATCAAAGCCAATGGAAGAACCGCCAGGGCAAAACAGACGGCAAGGATTGTGGTTCCGCGGCCACCCGCCTTCAGGCCCGGCAAGTACACCGGAACCACGAGCCAGGGCCTTCCGATCTCGATCGCCGTGAACCGAGCGGAGGTCCGAACGGTTCACTTCCGCTGGCGCGGAAAGTGTGGCGACGGCAGGGGGCATGCGAACACGGTCATTCTCCGGGGAAGGGCACGGGTACGTCACGGGCGCTTCTCCTTGGGAGCACGCCTCGACAGCGGGGGCTCAGCCCAGGTGAGCGGCCGACTCCACGCCGACCACGCCTCCGGCACGTTGTCCCGCGTGGGCGCGAGCATTTCCGGCACCAGCTGCACAGTGGAGAACGTCAGCTGGCACGCCCGCACCTCTGGCGTCGAAATCGGAACCTCGGGCTAAGAGCCCAGGCCTCGCCCGTATCTCGTACGCATGGTCAGACCCTTCATCGCGTGATGGTCAGTGGAGTGCCGGCGCCGATTCGTCTCGCCAGCCAAGTGATTGCACGGGTGCCGAGCCGGATGCAGCCGTGTGAGGCCGCCGTCCCCAGCGCGCCCGTGAGGTTGTTCGTGCCGTGGATGCCGATCTGCCCCGGTCCTCCCTCGAATTCCTGGAAGACGTTCGACCTGGCGCTGGTGGCCAGCGCGAAGGGTCCGCCGCTTTCGTGGGGGAGAGAGCTAGCGCCTCTTCGACGAAGAACGACCCCCGCGGGGTAGGCGTCGAGGGCTTGCCGACGATCGCGCGGAAGTGGCGGCGAGCGCGATCGCCGCGGAAGACGGTGAGGCGGCGGCCCGAGAGGTCGACCACGATGCGCCAGCTGGTGGAGGTAAGCCTCGTCCGGTTGGTGGAGATCCAGCCCCGGTGGCTGTTGGGTCGCCCGGAAGGCGGAGTGCGGACCCTCCGAACCTTCGAGTTAACCCTTTCTCGAGCGCTTGGGCCTTACCGAAGAACATCTTTGACTGCGAGCAGGGTCACGATGCAGACCCATCCGAAGAAGACGGCGACCTTTTAGGCCAATACACCGCAGCGTTGATGGCAAACCCGACGGCGAGAATCGCGTCGAACAACCTGTCGCGGGCCGACAGCACGGCAAACGCCGCCCAGGTGAGGCTCATCAGCAGATAAGCCCCAATCGCCCATCGCCTTTGCCGTGGGGAGAGCGGGCGACGTCCCCTGACCCCGCCCTCATACAGCCCCAGCGTCGCAGTCGCCCGCTCGGGCTCCCCTCCAAGCCGCGGCAACCCGTTTCGCGTGGTGTCAGAGAGATTTCGTCGCATTCCGACGACGACGACTGCAACGCCGAGGGTGACCGCGACAACCAAGGCGACGAGATCGCTACTCATCGATGCAACCTACCGCGGCCAGGCGGAGTACCGCTACGGGGATTCGAACCCCGGTTTCCGGACTGAGAATCCGGCGTCCTAGTCCCCTAGACGATAGCGGCGAGGAAAGGGCATTCTAGCGAGAGGGGCGGGGGCGCCGTCGCGCCGGGGTGCCGGGGTCTGGGCGCTGGGAATCGATAGATTGCCCTTCCGCGCGGCTGTGGCGGAACTGGTAGACGCGCACGGTTCAGGTCCGTGTGGGCGAAAGCTCGTGGAGGTTCGACTCCTCTCAGCCGCACTTAGGCGGGCTGGTGAGCGGGGGCTTGCCAGCCGGCCCGGGCGGCGGTGGCGACGAAGTCGTCGGCGAAGATCGGCCAGAGCTTGCTCGGCAGGTCGTGGCCCATGCCCTCGATCAGGTGTAGGTGGGCACCTGGAATGGCGCGGGCCGTGGCGCGGCCGCCGCTGGGGCGGATCAGGGTGTCGCGGGTGCCGTGGATCACGGTCACCGGCAGGTCGAGCTTGTGCAGCGCCGCGGTGCGGTCGCCGGAGGCGATGATCGCGTGCAACTGACGCAGCACGCCGCGTGGGTTGTGGCCGCGATCCCAGGAGCCTTCGGCCACACGCAGCAGGCGCTCCTCGTCGGTCGGGTAGGCGGGCGAGCCGATCAGCGCGTAGGTGCGTTGGATGCGCTTGATGAAGGCGTCGCGGTCGCGTGGCGCCTCTGCCAGCATCAGGGCGAAGACCTTCAGCGTCGGCTGGCCGACCCAGTGGCTGCCCGTGGTCGAGTGCATCGAGACCAGCGAGCGGATCCGCTCGGGATGCTCGATCGCCAGCGTCTGGCCGATCATCCCGCCCATCGAGATGCCGACCACGTGCGCCGACTCGATGTCGAGGTGGTCCATCAACCCGACCGTGTCGGCGGCCATGTCGGAGAGCCGGTAGGCGGCAGTCCCACCACGGCGCAGCAGTAGGTCGGCGCGCCCCGGCACGTAGGCGCCGTCGAGCCTGGTCGAGTGGCCGATGTCGCGGTTGTCGAAGCGGATCACGCGAAAGCCACGCTCCGCCAGCATCGAACAGAGGTCGTCGTCCCAGGCGATCATCTGCGTCGCCAGGCCCATCACGAGGACCAGCGGCTCGCCATCGGGGTCCCCCACCTCCTGGTAGGCGATCTCGATTCCGTTACTGGGCGCGAGGCGCTCCTCGCTCAACTCGGCCATCGGGCAAGTCTAGCCAGACTGGCTGCCTGGCCAGGAGACAAGTGCAACGCGTAGACCGCCCATAGGGTGGAAAAAACGTTGCACCGCTAGTTTGGGCGGCGATGCGGACCGCAATCGTCTCTGACCTGCACCTGGGCGCCGGAACCGGCGAGGACCTGGTCAGCGATCCGGCGATCCGGGCGACCCTGCTCGAACGCATCGCCACGGCCGACCGGCTCGTTTTGCTCGGCGATGTGCTTGAGCTGCGCGACTTCCCTTTGGCGCGGGTGCTGGAGCTGACCCAGCCGTTCTTCGTCGAGCTCGGCGAGGCGATGGCCGGACGCCGCATCGTCCTCGTCCCTGGCAACCACGACCACCGCCTGGCCGAGCCGCTGCTGGAAGAGCTCAGCCTCGGCGGCAGCCCGCTCGGGCTCGAGCACCGCGGATTGCCCGCCGGCGAGGCACTGAACCGGATCGGCTCCTGGCTCGGCGCGGCCGAGCTCAGCGTCGCCTACCCGGGCGTCTGGCTGCGCGACGACGCCTACGCCACGCACGGTCACTACATGGACTGCCACATGACGCTGCCGCGGCTGGAGTGCGTCGCCGCGGCAGCGGTGATGCGCAGCGGGCGCCGCCCGCCGGAGGCAGCCGCGCCCGGCGACTACGAGCGCGTGCTGCGCCCGCTCTACGGCTTCGCCTTCGGGCTCGCAGACGGAGGCTTGGCGAGCAAGGCCAACCGGCCCTCCGAGCGCGCCTGGCGCCTGGCCACCAACCGCCACGCCGGCGCGCTTACCAAGGCCGTCCGCAAAGCCGCGTTCGCAGCCGGCATCCCGGCCGGCATCTGGGCGCTCAACCGCCTGCTGCGCGCCGACTTCGCGCCCGACGTCTCCGCCGAGGCGATCACCCGCGACGGCATCGCCGCCGCGACCGAGCTCTCGCGGCGACTGCGGATCGACGCCGCTCACGTGATCACCGGCCATACTCATCGCGCCGGCCCCGAAGAGAGCGATGCGCAATGGCCGCTCACCGACGGCGGCACCCTCCATAACACCGGCAGCTGGGTCTACGCCGACGTCTTCCATCACCCCGGCCGGCCGCCCGGTCCCTACTGGCCGGGGACCGTCACCTGGCTCGAGGACGAGGGACCGCCTCGGCGCGAACGTCTGCTGATCGAGCACCCGCGCGACGAACTGCGGGGCGCCGTTCAGCGCACGGCCGAGCGGCTTAGAGCCACTCGGCGATGATCCGGCCGATCTCCGGGCCAGCGTCCTCCTGCAGGAAGTGGCCGGCGTTCTCGACCGGGCGCGGCGGCGGGTAGTTGAGCTGCTCGGAGACCCTTTCCCCAACCGAGAGCGGCAAGACCATGTCGGAGTCGGCCCAGAGAACCAGGGTCGGCCGCTCGTCCCCGCGCAGCGCGTCGGCAACGGCCTTGCCCTCAGCGGCGCCGGGCGCATCGGGCTCGGTCGGCAAGATCAGCGGGAACGCCCGCGCGCCGGCCTTCGACTCGGGAGTCGGGAAGGGCGCTTCGTAGGCGGCAATCACATCCTCGCCGGGGTCGTTCTTGCAGCCGCCGCGGACCAGCATCCCGATCGGCACGTCGGCGTTGTCGCGGACGAACTCGCGGAACATCAGCCAAGCCTCGCTCATCCGTTGGTGGCCGGTGAAGGGGCCGGTCTCCATGATCACGATGCGTGAGAAGCGATCGGGGTGCTCGACCGCGAGCCGCAGCCCGATCGGCCCACCCCAATCGTGAACGACCGCGGTCGCGTCGCGGACGTCGAGCTCCTCCAGCAGCTTCGACATCAACTCGACGTGGCGGTCGTAGGTGTACCAATCGAGGTCGGCGGGCTTATCGGAGCGGCCGAAGCCGGCGTAATCGGGGGCGAGACAGCGGAAGCCGGCGTCGCGAACCGGCGGGATCACCTTGCGCCAGAGGAAAGACCAGGTCGGCTCACCGTGAAAGAAGACGACGGGCTTGCCCTCGCCCTCGTCGAGATAGGCCAATCGCAAGCCGTCGATCTCGGTGTATTTCGACTCGAAGGGAAAGTCGGGCAAGCCTTCCAGGCTCTCCTCCGGTGTGCGAACAATGTCCACGCTGCGGGAGATTACGGCACCTTGCGGAAAGGGCCTGAGAAGGATTGGATCAAGCTTCACTCACAGCTTGGACGAAACGACAAATCTCGCTCCAGAGCAGGAAAAACCGCTGACCCCTGGAATATCCTCGCACAAGTTCCTGTGCCTAGTAGTTAACGAAAGGGTTGGGTATGAACGAGGAGAGCACACTCAGCGGTTGGTGGGTGTTCGCGGGCGTACTGCTTTTGGTCGCAGGCGTCCTCAACATCATTTACGGCATCGCCGCAATCGGCGATTCGAAGTTCTTCACCGAGAACGCCACCTACATCATCAGCGGCCTGCACACCTGGGGCTGGGTCATGTTGATCCTCGGCGTGCTCGAGCTCGTCGCCGCCTTCTCACTCTTCTCCGGCGGAGAGTTCGGGCGCTGGTTCGGCATCTTCATCGCCGCGCTGAACGCGATGGGGGCGCTGCTTTCGATTCCCGCCTACCCGTTCTGGTCGCTGGCGATCTTCGCCCTCGCGATCATCATCATCTACAAGCTGACCGAGGGCCCGGAAGGCTCCGTCAGCTAGACGAGGAGCCAGCTACACGCTGTGACTGAAGGCCCCGGGGATCCGGGGCCTTCGTCGTGGTGGGGTCGGCGACGAGCGACGGCTCGGCAGTCACGAGTCGCGACCAGGGGGCCGGCGTGCGCTCGTTGCCCTCGTAGACGACGTCGACGCCGCTGAGGCGGTCGTCCCAGGCACGGCGACGCTTGTCGAAGAGGATGCCGAGGTAGCCGACGCCGAAGGCAAGCGTCGCCAGCCCCATCCCGATCAGGCGCTTGATCGAGCGGCCCAACGGCAGGCCGCGGGCGTCGACGTCGAGCCGCACGCCGAGGAAGCGCATGCCAAGCGTCTGACCGGCAAGCGACCAGAAACCAACCAGGTAGAGGCCGCCGAGCGTGAACCAGAGCGCCGTGCCAGCTGCCAGGGCGAAGTTGGAGACACCGTTGCTGTTGCCGGTGAAGGCCGAGGCGATCAGGGCCGCGACAGCGGCCAAGCCTGAGAAGCCGAGGTTGACGATCAGCACGTCGAGGGCGAAGGCGAGGCCGCGGGTAACCGCGCCGGCGCGATCGGTCGGCTCGACCCGGCGCTTGCGGAAGAAGATCTTGCGCACAACCCGCTCGAGGGCGCTGTCGAGCCGGCGCGTGCCGTTGCCGATCGTGTGGCCGACATCCTCGATCATGCCGACGCTCTGGGCGCTGATCGCGGCGCGGATCTCCGGCGCCTCGGCGATCCGCTCGACCAGTCGCTGGGCCTCGTCGCTGGCCAGCAGGCGGCGCCAGACCTCGTCGACCAGCTCGCTGTCGAGCGCGTCGATCAGGGCGTTCTTGACGGCGTCGCTCTCCAGCGCGCTGTTCATCGCCTCCTCGACGATCGGGCCTTTCAGCACCCGCGCAACCGCCCGTTCAACCGCCTCGCTCTCGACCGCGGCGACCATCGCCTCCTCGGCGGCGAGCTCGATCGCCTGGTCGAGCCCGGTCGCCTTGCCGACGTCACGGGCACCGCGCATGCCGGCGGCAAGCAGGCGCACGGAGAGCGGCAGCGGCTTGCCCGAGGGCCCCTCGCCGTTGGGCATCGAGTTCGCGTTCGGGCCGCTTGCCATCGCCCGGCGAGTATAGGGCGGGTTTCGTTGAGTACCGGCGGCTAGGGAAGCTGGTCGGCGGCGCTCATCGGGTGCAGCTCGCCGTGCTCGAGCGCTTCGGTGCGCAGGTGGCCGATCGCCTGGTACTCGGGCGAGGCGATCATGTCGAGGAAGGCCTGGCGGGTCGGGTATTCGACCAGCAGGACTGAGTCCCAGCGGCCGTCGCCAAGGAGTGGCAGTGCCGCCTCGCCAAGGAAGACCACGCGGGCGCCGGCCTTCTCCAGCAGCGGCGTCACCGCGGCGCCGTACTCCGCGTAGCGCTCCTGGCCGCCGTCGGGCTTGAAGCGCAACAGGTTGAGCATGACGACGGGCGAGTCCTCAACGGTCCGGGCCGCGAACGCTGCGAAGCCCTCCTGATTGAGTCGCTCGGGCTCCGGGTTCGCGCTCATCGCGCCACCAACCTATCGATGAACTCGGCCTGGGCGGGGTTGATCTTCCGCCGCGCCTGCTCGGGGGCGAACCACTCGGCCCGGTCGACCTCGGGGAACTCGCACTGCTTGCCCGAGCGCGGCGGCCACTCCATCTCAAAGGTGTTGCTGTGCAGGGTCGAGGGGTCGAAGTCGCCCTCGGCGGCCCAGCCCTGGACCAGCTTGCCGCTCTTTAGCCGCACCTCGCCAAGATCGGTGAGCCGCTCGGAAGTGAGGCCGAGCGAGGAGCCGATCTCCTCCTCCAGCTCGCGCAATGCGCAGACCCGCGACTCCTCTCCCTCGTTGAGTTCCCCCTTGGGGATCGACCAGGCGCCCTCATCCTTTTTCGCCCAGAAGGGACCACCGGGGTGCACGAGCAGGACCTCGACGGAATCCCCCTCACCGCGGTACAGCAGGATGCCGGCGCTGGTCTTTGTCACCGCCGAGACGGTAGTTGACGACTAAGCCACTCGCCTCAGCTCGCCGCGTTGGCTGCCGACCGCGGCGAGGGCGAGGCGCCCCGTCTCGGTCCCGCTCGCCCAGGAAACCTCGGAGAGCAGGCCGGGGGCGGCGACCATGTCACCGGCGAGAAAGATGCCTTCGCCGCGATCGACCGCGGGCCGGTCGCGCCAGGTCTTGCCGGGATGATCGAGCGGACCGCTGCGCCCGTCCATCACCTGGCGTCGGCGCCAGTTCTCGCGCTCGGCGAGCCCTGGGAAGGCGGCCTCGAGCAGGTGCTCGAGGCGCAGGGCCGTCTGCTCGGTTCCCTCCCCCGGCCGCACCGGCATCTGGGCCTGCACCAGCTCCTCGCCGGCGGGGGCCAGCGAGGGATCGGCGGCGCTGAACCGCTCGACCCAGCCCGCCTCGTCGAGGTCGGAGACGATGAAGGGATCGCCGCGGCGGTGCTCGAGGCCGAGGTCGATGCAGACCGTGTGGCCGCCGGGCCAGCTCAATCCCTCATTGCCGAGCAGCTCGCCTGCGTGGCCGAGCTCGGGGTGCCGCGGCGCTTCCACGACGGGGACGTGCTCATCGAGGTGGAGGCCAAGAACTACCCGTTCTACGTGGTGCGCTCGGGCGAGGTGGTGATCGTGGAGAGCTCCACGGGAGTGGACAAGGAGGTGGCGGTCCATCGCGCCGGGCAGTTCACCGGCGACGTGAGCATCCT
>Ga0105245_10000176_pt1 | contig 60974 bp, 50 predicted proteins | sample KBSM54metaG_FD_81523 | JGI IMG/M metagenome (GOLD analysis project Ga0105245, IMG submission 81523) | Miscanthus rhizosphere microbial communities from Kellogg Biological Station, Michigan, USA - KBS M5-4 metaG | ecosystem: Host-associated > Plants > Roots > Rhizosphere > Soil | place... | reverse complement strand
TCCTCGACGAGCCGACGAATGGCCTCGATCCGCGCTCGCGCGACGAGATGCTCGACCTCATCGTCGAGCTACCGCAGCGCCGCGGCTGCGCGATCATCCTGTCGACCCACCTGCTGCCCGACGTCGAGCGCGTGTGCGACCACGCCGTGATCATGCACCAGGCGTCGGTGAAGTTCGTCGGTACCATCGACGAGCTCCGCGGTGCGCGCGGCGACGACACCGCACTCACCGTCGAGGTCAAAGCCGATGCCGCGAAGCTCGCAGCCGCGCTGAGCGAAGCCGGCGCGACCTGCACCGTGAATTCGCCGATCCAGCTCTCGGTCGATTTGCCGCCGCAGGCGACGACCGAGCTCGTGTTCCGGCGCGCCCGCGACGCGGGCATTCAAGTCCGCGGCATCGAGGTCCGGCGCGAGAGTGTCGAGGCCGCCTTCCTGCGCGTCGTCGGTGCGGACAAGGACGTGGCGGCGTGAGCGAATCGACGATCCACGACCTCGGCTACAAGCGCTACGTCGGGACACGGCAACCGTCATCGCGGCGTTGGCGCGTGATCGCGCGCCACCAGATCGCGAACGGTTGGCAGACCTTCTTCCGCTACAAGGCGTGGCTCCTCGGCGCCGTGATCGTCACGCTGATCGCGGCCGCGTTCATCTTCATCGCGACCGACCAGCGCTGGCACCTCGGTCACGGCGTCCAGCAGACGTTCGCGAACATGGCGCTGCCGTTCGCGCTCGACTGGTACGGCCGGCTCGCGTTCATCGTCACGCTGCGGCTCGGCTCCGGCGTGATCGCAGCCGACTTCCAGCGCGGCGCGTTCACGTTCTACTTCGCGCGCTCGACCCGACCGCTCGATTACTTGCTCGGCAAGATCGGCGGCCTCGCCACGCTACTCGGCGCGATCCTGATCGCCGCGCCACTCTCGGTCGCGCTGATGCGGATCGGCCTCGCCGGTGCGGGCTCGACCGACGCGCTCGTCCCGCAGCTGTGGCTCGTGCCGAAGGTGATCGGGATCGGCCTGCTCGCGACGCTGTCGTACACGATCATCCCGCTCGCGTTCTCCGCACTCGTCGAGAACCGCCGCTACGCGCTCGGCGTGTGGGCCGCCTGGTACTTGATCGCCGGGCCCGTCGCGTATGGCCTCGGCAGGGTCACCCACCTGCCGCTCGCGGCGCTCGATATCGCAGCGTCGGTCAAGTCCGTCACGCTGCACCTGCTCGACGCGCCGGTCACGCCGTGGGGCCAGAGCGTGTACGACCTGCCCTCGCTGGCGGCGAGCCTCGTCTCGCTCGGCATCCAGATCGCCCTCGCGATCGCGATCGTGCTGTGGCGGCTCGATGCCGCTCAGCGCTCCGGCGTGGGGGGCGCGACGTGAGCGACGTCCCCGCGATCGCCGCGCAAGCGTGCAGCAAGTGGTACGGCCACGTGCTCGGCGTCTCGGACATCACGTACACGCTGCGCGGCGGCATCGTCGGCCTGCTCGGCCCGAACGGCGCCGGCAAGTCGACGCTGATCAAGCTGATCGCCGGGCTCGTCCGCCCGTCGCGCGGCGCGCTGTCCGTGTTCGGAGCGAACCCGTTCGAGGACGTCGCCGTCCGCCGCAAGATCGGCTACGCGCCCGAGCACGAGAAGACCTACGACGAGCTCACCGCGAAAGAGCTCGTGACCGCGCTCGCCGAGCTCGCCGGCGTCCCGCGCAATCGCGCCGGCAAGGCCGCCGAAGAAGCGCTCGCCGACATGGGCATGCAGAAGGCGATGGACCGCCGCGTGAAGGGGTTCTCGAAGGGCATGCGCCAGCGGGTCAAGCTCGCGACCGCGATCGCGCATCGCCCCGATCTCCTGCTGCTCGACGAGCCGCTGACAGGCGTCGACCCCGTCGCCCGCGCCGACATCGTGGACCGGATCAAGAAGCTCGGCGAAGCCGGCACGACGATCGTCGTGTCGAGCCACGTGCTCTACGAGATCGAGGCGCTGACCTCGGAGATCGTCGTGATCTACCGCGGCCAGGTCCTCGCCGAGGGCAACGTCTATGCGATCCGCCAGCTGATCGACAAGCAGCCCCACCGCATCCGCATCGAGTGCGATCGTCCGCACGCGATCGGCAGCGCGCTCGCGAGCGCGGAGCACATCGCGCGGATCGCGTTCGAGCGCAACGCCGTCTTGCTCGAGACCCGCGATCCGGACCGCTGCTACGCCGAGGTCTCGGACGCGGTGCTCGCCTCTGGCGTTGCCGTCCGCCAGCTGACCTCGCCCGACAACAACCTCGGCGCCGTGTTCGATTACCTCACGCGATCCGGCGGTGGCGCATGAACGAAGTCCCCTCCGCCGCGACCGCGATGCTCGCGCTCGCCCGGCTCACGCTGAAGCGGGCCACCCGCGGCAAGCTGATCTGGATCAGCCTCGGCATCGCGATCCTGCCGATGCTGTTCGCTGCGACGCTCTCGATCGGTCACCACGGCAACATCCTCGAGCCCGCGTTCGGCATGGAGCTGTTCGTCGTCGCGATCCTGCCGCCGCTGTTCTGCGCGCCCGCGATCGCCGAGGAGCTCGAGGACCGCACTGCGAGCTACCTGTGGTCGCGCCCCATCCCTCGCTGGGTCCTGCTCGCCGGCAAGCTCCTCGCGCTCGCGCCGTTCGCGATGGTCTGCGTCACCGCGAGCTGGCTCCTCACGGCATACGTCGGCCTCCAACACGCCCCACCCGCCGATACGATCGTCGCTGTCGCGACCGGTGCGTTCGGGGTCGGGGTGACGGCCAGCGGCATCGCCTCTCTCGCGCCGAAGCGCGGAATGGCGCTCGCTATCATCTACATCCTGATTATCGACCTGCCGGTCGGCCAGATCCCCGCGTCGTTGGCGTGGCTTAGCGTGACGCACGCCGCCAGCACGATCGCCGGTTTCGAGACCGCCTCGGTCGCGAATGGCGTGCTCGCGATGTCCGTGCTTTGCGCAATTTGGTTAGCGGTGTCGTTCTGGCGCCTCAGCCGGATCGAGGCCTAGTCAGCGGTTTTGTCAGCGGCGCCCCGGCCGAGTTTGATAGCGTGCGGGCATGAAGTGGACCGTCCTTGTCCTAGCGTTGATGGCTGTCGCCTGCGGCCCGAGCGATCGCAACGATAATTTCGGCACGGGTGATGGTGGCGGCAGTGGTGGCGGCGGCGGTGGTGGTGGCGGCGGTGGCTCGGGCAACGACGGCTGCTCCGATGCATCGAAGCTGATCTACGTCGTCGACGTGAACAACAAGCTCGCGCAGTTCAACCCGTCGACCAAGACGTTCAACGACCTCGGCACCTTGTCCTGCCCGACGCCGCCGCCGGTCAACAACAACGCCTACCAACCGTTCTCGATGGGCGTCGATCGCAACGCACAGGCGTACGTGCTCTACGCATCGCAGGACTCGAACAACGGCAACGTGCTTGGCAGCAAGCTGTTCAAGGTCGACACGACGCAGGCGGGCTTGCCGTGCACGGCAACGACGTTCTCCGACGCGTCAATGCTCGTGTTTGGCATGGGGTTCTCGACGACCACTGCCGGCGGCGACACCGACGAGCTGTTCATCGCCGGTGGAACTTCCGTCGCGACCGGTAGCAGTCAGGAGAACCTCCACAAGCTCGATGTCACGAGCTACGCGCTGAGCGGTACGGGCAAGGTCACGGGCTCGCCGGAGCTCACGGGCAATGCAAACGCAGAACTCTGGGGCTTCTTCCCCGACGAGTCGAGCACTGGTGGACAGGGCGCGCGGATCGAAAAGATCGACAAGACCTCGGGCACTGCAGCATCGACCGCGATGCTGACCGACACCGGGTTCTCTGGACAGCCGCTCAAGTGGGCATTCGGTTTCTATGGCGGCGACTACTGGGTCTTCCTCGAGAAGGACCCGTCGAGCGACATCCTCGGCACCAACCCCGAAACGCATACGACCGTCTACGAGGTGAGCCCCACCGGTCAGCTGATGAGCAAGACCGCTGCGACTGGGCGAGAGATCGTCGGCGCCGGCGTTTCGACCTGCGCACCTGTCGTGATCAGCCGTCAGTAGTTACGGCGCGCGCATGGCGAGGTAGCCATCGTACGCGGCCGCGGTGAGCGGCATGCCGACGATCGTGGCCGAGCCGGAGAACATGCCGCCGAGCACCACGCGTCCGTCGTCGTAACCGCGGATCGCGTAGCCAGCGTCCTGACCCGTCGAGCCGATGTCGGTCGAGTCGGCGTAGTTGCCGGTCGAGGCGCGGACCTCGATCTCGTACGAGTCGTAGTAGTTGATGAACGCGTACGGACCGACCGACAGGACCGGCGGCGGGGACGGGGTGAACGTGCAGCCGTGGCCGGTGAGCTCGTTGCCGCCGACGTTGAGCATGCCGCACATGATCCCGGTCATGTAGAGGTTGCCGTTCTTCGGAGCGCTCATCTCGTACGCCCAGCCGCCACCACCCGGATTGCCGCCATCCCACTGATCGACGCCGGCAGTCGACATCTTCGCGATCATGAGCTCGGGGTTGTGCGTGCTCGCGTTCGACCAACCGCCGTTGCCGAGATTGAGGATGCCGAGGAAGTTCGGACCGACGTAGAGGTTGCCGGCGGCGTCGGCGGTAAGTCCGACGTAAGCGACGGACGTCATCGCATCGTTGCCAAACCGCTTCGTGAACGTAGGCGCGCCGTTCGTGCCGGCGTACTTCGCGAGGAACATGTCTTGGCCCATCGCGGTGAGCACGCCGAGCCCGAAGTCGACGCTCGCGCCGAAGCTGCCGGCGACGACGACGTTGTCATCCTTGTCGACGACGATGCCGGTCGGAATATCGGTGCCGGTGCCACCGAATGCGCGCTTCCAGCGGAACGAGCCATCGAGGTTGAGCGAGACGACGAACGCATCGAGGCCTCCGGCGGGCGTGAACGTCGTCCCATCGACGGTCATCGCGGCGTCGTACGTACCGCTGACCGCGATCTGATCGGCAGAGACGCTCATCGCGTACGGCGTCTCGATGCCGCCGCCGCCGATGTCGAGCGCCCAGCTCGTGACGCCCTGCGGATCGAGACGCGCGACGAACGTGTCGTGCTGGCCGACCGCGTTCAGCATGTGACCACCGCCGAAGTCGACGACGCCGAGGAACGAGCCGTACACGTAGATGTTGTTGCTCGCGTCCACCGCGACGCGCGACGGCGTATCGGCCGCGAACGACTTGACCCAGATGTAGTTGCCGGTGAACGCGTCGAGCTTCGCGACGAACATCTCGACGACGTTCGTGCCGCCGCTGTCGAGCATCGTCGAGCCGAACATGACCTGACCTTCGAACGTGCCGATCGCGATCACGCCGCCGTCGCTCGTCGGGGCGACGCCGCTGACGGAGTCGCTGTTCGCGCCGCCGACCTGATCGAGCCACAACAGCTCGCCGGCGGTACCGAACAGGGCGCCGACCGTGTGATCGGCGTCGAGCACGATGTCGCAACCACTCGTGCCCGAGCAGCTGTCGGTCCAGCCGCGGAACGTCTTGGTCGCCGCGGTCGCGTCGAGATGAATGTGCGTGCCGGTCGCGAACAGCTGATCGCAGGTGCCGCTCGCGCACGTGAAGTCGCCGGACACCATGCCGGTGCCACTGCCCGCGATCTTCACGGTCAGCTTCGACATGCCGGGCGGATTGCCGGAGCCGGAGCCGGAGCCTCCACCCTCGCCCGTGCACGTGCCGCCAACGCCGTCGCCGACGTTGTCGCTCGAGTAGCGCAGGCCGGAGTCGCACGCGCTATCCGGGAACGCGCACCAGGTCTGGCCGCTCAGCGACGCGACGCACTTGCCGCCGCTCGCGAGATCGCAGTCGGTATCGGAGTTACACGGCACGTCCTTGAGTGCGGGACAGGCCGCGAGTGTGGCGAGCAAGAACAAGCCAACGACATGAAGCGAGCGCATCAGAACCTCCCCGTGACTGCGAACCCGTTGCTCGTGACGTTCAGATCGATCCGCGCCGTCTCGGGCTGCTCCGTCGCCGACGGATGCAACACGAGCTTGACGACGCCCGCTGCGACCGCGGCGATGCCGATGCCGCCGACGATGCCGCCGATCACGCGGTGCGAGTGCGCGGTGTTGCGGAGCGAGGTTTGCTCGGTCTGCCCCGCGGTCATGTTCGAATCGAGATCCTTGCTGCGCGCGTCGAGCAAGAAGTAGGTCGAGACGCCGAGCGCCGCGACGCCACCACCGACGAGGCCCCAACCGATCGGGTCGTGGTACCAGCGATCCGTCGAAGCAGGCGGCGGCGGTTCTTTGTCCTCGTTCGTCGCCACTGGTGCGGTCGTCGTCGGAGCCGGTGCGGCCGGCTTCACCGGCGTCGCCGGCGCGGGCGCATTCGCATCCTCGGTCGGCGGCGCGGTCATCGCCTTCTGATCGAGCTCGGCCTGCATCTGCTCGATGAACTTCTTCACCGCCTCGTTGTGCTCGGGGGTCTGCGGGCTCTCTTTCAAGAACCGCTGGTAGAACCAGATCGCGTCCTTGTACTTGTGGAGCTGGCGGTAGCACTGCGCGAGGTCGTAATCGAACACCGCCGCGGGCTCGACGAGCGCCCCCGCCTTGTATTCCTCGATCGCCTGCTCGAACGAGCGGATGTCGTAGAGCTTCGTCGCGACATCGAGGTGCTTGAGCGCCGCCGGATCTTTCGGGCGTGCGATCGGAGGATCGGCGAGCGCCGGACCCGCCAACGCGAGCACGGTGAACGCACACAGGAGTGAGCTCTTCATCTTCATAGGCGACCTCGTTATTCAGCTGCGTCGGGATCGAATTGCGCCGCGCTGCCATGTCCTGGCGGCTTCGGCTTGCTGTCGTGTGTCGACGTGGGACGCGGCCTTGCCGGATGCGTCACCACAGGAGGAGGCGGAGGAGGTGGCGTTGTCGCAGGCACCGTCGCCGCGTCGGGTGGCGGTGCAGGTGCGACAACCGCAGCGTCGGGGACCGGCGGCGGTGGGGGTGGCGGTGGCGGCGGCTTCACGACCGGCGCCGCGAGCGCGGCATCGGCCGGGGCGGCAGGCTGGGCCACCTTGTTGTCCTTGTGGAGCGCGAAGAACAACCCCGCGCCGGTGCCACCAGCGACGAGTAAGCCGACGAGCGCGTACTTCGCCGCCCCGCCCTTCTTCGGCGCCATCGTGATGTGCGAGCTCGGGTTCAGGCTGAGCGCGGCGACCGGCGTCCCCATCGGTGCGCTGCGGCCATCGCCGCGCGATGCCGGCACCGACGTCCCGCGATACGGCAGCATGCTCGGATCGCTGAACCGCGCGTTCGGATCCGTGCCCGGCGCGCGCACGAGATCCGGCGCGACCTGCGCGAGGATCTGCTGGCCGCTCGGCACGTTCGGCGGAATCGCCGGTACGAGCGCGGCGAACGCGAACGCGAACGCGCGCGCGGATTCGAGCCGTTGGCGCGGATCGATCGCGAGGCAGCGCTGGAGCAAGCTGACGAGCTCGGGCGGCCAGTTCTGATCCGCCGGCGGCATCGGCACCTGCGTCATCTGTAGGTGGAACAGGACGCGCGGATCGTAGAGGCCCCACGGCAACATGCCGACGCCGGCCAACATCTCCCACGTGATGATCGCGGCGGAGTAGACGTCGGCAGCAGCGCTGACATTGCCGGCGTCGCTATATTGCTCGACGGCCATGTAGCCCGGCGTGCCCATCACCGCGCCGGTCTGGGTCTTGAGATCGTTCGCGACCTCGGCGGCGTCGTGGGCGATGCCGAGATCGATCAGCTTGATGTCGTACGCGTTCTCGGCCGCGTGCTGGACGAAGATGTTCCCCGGCTTGAGATCGCGGTGAATGATGCCGTGATCGTGCAGGCACTGCAGCGCATCGAGCACCTGACACATGATGTGGAACGTGTGATGGAGCGTGAGCTTGCCGTGCTCGCGCAGGTGCTCGTCGAGCGGCCGGCCCTCGAGGAACGGCATCATCAGGAATAGCTGGCCGTCGGGCAGCATCCCGAAGTCGTCGATCGTGATCACGTGGCGGTGCTTGATCCGCGATGCGGCGAGCGCCTCGCGCTCGAAGCGCTGACGGATCTGCTCGTTGCGCGAGAACTGCTGGAGCAAGATCTTCACGACCTTGCGGACATCCGGCATGCGCTCGTGGACCGCGAGATAGACCGCACCCATGCCGCCCTCGGCCAGCTTCGTGTGGATCACGAAGCGACCGATCCGCGTACCGATCATCGGATCGGGCCTCACCTGGTCGAGCGAAGTCACTCCCAACGCCTCGAATCCATTATGCAAAGGTCGTCGGGCGAATTCAAGCCCGATGCTAGACCTCGAGCGATGCCGCGAGGTCGTAATCCGCGGCCTGGGTGACGCGCGCGCGGACGAGGTCGCCGGCTTTCGCTTCGCCATCCGCGAGATACGTCACTCCGTCGATGCCGGGCGCCTGGCCATACCAACGGCCCTCGAGCAGGTACTCACTCTCATCCGAGACGCCCTCGACGAGCACTTCGATGGTCTTGCCGACCATCGCCTCGTGGCGCGCGCGGCTGATCTTGCGCTGGATCTCCATCAGCTCTTCCTGACGGCGTGCGGAGATCTCGGGATCGACGCGGTTCGGCAGCATCGCGGACGTCGTGCCCGGCTCGATCGAGTACGTGAACGCGCCAGCGCGATCGAAACCCGATTCGGCGACGAACTCGCACAGCTCCTTGAACTCGTCCTCGGTCTCGCCCGGGTGGCCGACGATGAACGTCGTGCGCAGGACGAGCCCGTCGATCCGCGCGCGCAGCGTCTTCACGAGCTCGCGGGTGACGCGCGCCGAGTGACCGCGGCGCATCCGCTTCAGCATCGGATCGGCGATGTGCTGGAGCGGCACGTCGACGTACTTCACGACCTTGGGCTCCGCCGCGATCGCGTCGATCAGCTCGTCGTCGAACGCGCTCGGGAACGTGTAGTGGAGGCGGATCCAGTCGACATCGGCCTTGCCGATCGCGCGGAGCAGCTGGGCGAGCGTCGCGCGCGAGTCGGGCGAGCTGCCGGCGTCCCAGCCGTAGCGCGTGAGGTCCTGCGCGATCAGGTTGATCTCGCGGACGCCGCTCGCGCCGAGCGCCGAGACCTCGGCGGCGATGTCGGCGATCGTGCGGCTGCGCTGTGGGCCGCGCAGCTTCGGGATGATGCAGAACGAGCACGGGCGATCGCAGCCCTCGGCGATCTTCACGTACGCGGAGTGCTGCGCGCCGATCCGCACGCGCGGCGCATCGTGATCGTAGATGTACGCCGGCGTCTCGGTGACCTGGACAACCGGCAGCTTCTTCTTGCCCTTCGTCTTGGGCGCGGGGCCGAGCACCTTCGCGATCGACTGGAAGTCCGACGATCCGAGGATGTGATCGATCTCCGGGATGTCCTTCACGAGGTCGTCGGAGTAGCGCTGCGCGAGGCAGCCCGTCACGACGAGCTTCGTCGCGCCGCGCTTCTTGAGCTCGGCCATCTCGAGGATCGTGTCGACGCTCTCTTCTTTCGCGGCGTCGATGAATGCACACGTGTTCACGACGATCACGTCGGCCGCTTCGGGCTCGTCGACCAGCGCGTGACCGGCCGCTTCGACCTGGCCGAGCATCAACTCGGTGTCGACCTGGTTCTTGGGGCAACCGAGGGACACGAAATAGATGCGCTGCGAGGCAGTGGCCATGAAAGGGGCGCAGTCTGATCTGCCGCCGCCGGGGTGTCAATCAGAGAGAAAAGCGGATGCTTTACTCGTACTTCGACCACTCGACGGGGCCCGCGAGGAGCAGCAGCGTCTCGGCCGCGCCGACCTGGACGTCCGTATCCTGCGGCGTTGCGAGCTCCGTGAGGAGCGGCGCGAACAGCGTCGGGTCGGGCTCCGCGTCGAGGTGGCGGAGCCAGCGCGCCGCTTGGACCCGCAGCGCGGACACTTGCAGCTGCTTGATCAACGTCGGCCGCGCCTTCGCGTCGTGCGCGGTGACGAGCGCGGCGGCCGCATCCGCGTTGAAGTGCGGATCGGCGAGCAGCTGCTCGAGGTCCGGGATGACATCGGCCTGCCCCGCGAACCCGAGCGAGATCGTCGCGATCGCCTTGTCGTCTGCGTTCGCTTTCGGATCGGTGCGGACGGTCTGGAACACCTTGATGCCGCGCGGATCGGCCGCGAGCGCGAGCTGCTTCGCGACGCCGATGTGGAACTGCGGATACTCGAGGTACTGCGCGAGCGCGTCGGGAGCGCGCTTGTCGCCGAGCTGGCGCAGCCGGGTCGCGGCATCGATCCGATGATCGCGGTTCTGATCGATGATCTCGCTCACGATCCCTTCGACGGCCTTCTTGTTGCCGCCGCGCGCGAGGTCGTAGAGCAGCTCGATCTTCGTCGTGACGCTCGTCTTCGCCGGATCCTTGGTCTCGTTCGCGAGCGCGGTGGTGAGCGCCGTCAGCGCGGCCGGATCGCCGGTGCGTGCGAGTGCCGCGGCGGCGTGGCGCACGATCCGCGGCGAGCTCGTCGTCATCATCGTCGACAGGACTTCCTTCGCGCGCGCGATCGCGACCGCCGCGGTCGGTGCGGCCGGTGCGGCATCGACCGCCACGGCGACCGGTTCAGGCGCGGGCGGCTTGGTCGTCGCCGCGGCTTGCGAGTCGTGCTTCACGAACGAATCGAGATAGCCGAGCTTGTACGCGGCGAACGCGCCGCCACCGAGCAGCAGCACGATCGCGATCGCGATCCACGCGCGGCTGCGGTGCGGCGACTCGTCGTCGTCGGCCGAGACGTAATCGTCGACCCGTCCCGTATCCGCGATCTGGATCGCGCCGCTCGTCTGCGATCGCGAGATCCTCGGCTCCGACACGCGCGCGTCGCGCGCATCGGGCGCGCTCGTCACGACGCCCGACGCGGGCTCGTGCACGATCTCGATCACCGGGCCGCTGTCGTAGGTCGACGACGGCGTCGCGATCCCAGCGGCGGGCGTCGAGCGCCTCTTCTTTGCATCGGGCGGCGGCGCTGGCGGCTTCGTCGGCGGGACCACCGTCGGCTTGGACTCGGCTTCGAGCGCGTGCTCGCGGCTGCAGTACGACACGACCTTGCCGTCGCGGACGCCGACTGCAGGCGCGCGCAACGAATCGACCGGCTTTCCGCAGACAGGACAATTCATGGGTAGGCGAGCACCGCGGCGTCACCGAGCTCGGCGCGGAGATCATCGATATACCGCAGGAGGTGGTCGCGGCGAGCGAGCAGCGCGTGAATCTCTTCGGGGTGCAAGAGCGGTGCGAGCGGGTCATCCGGGCTCTCCACTGCGCGTTCCACCGACGCGTACGTCAGCATGCGAAGCCGCGTGACCAGCTTGCGCGAAAACCTCGAGATCGAGTGCAGCGGCTTGAGGTTCGCCTCGTGCCCGAAAGTGAACTGCGAGAACGACAGCGTGTTGTCCATGAAGTACAGCGTGCGCTGATCGCCCGTGCACTTCGTGTTGTTGCCGGTCCAGCGATCCGCGTTGTCGATCAATACGTCGAACACGATCATCGTCGACAGCTGCGCCATTTCGTCCGCGAGCTCCGGCGGCACTGCGGTCGTCGTGTTGTCCGCCTGGAGGTACGGAACCCATTCGGCCATGCCGAGCGGTTCGTCGATCCGGTGCGGGCCGATCATCGCGTCGCGGATCTCCGGGATCCACCACTGGACCTCGCCCGAGACCTTGCCGCCGTGAACGATCGCCTCGTCGTTCAAACGCTGGGTGGTGTACTCGCGCGCGTCTTCCGGTGCCGCCGCGATCAGATCGGCGAGATCGAACGTCGCCGCTTTCGCGGGCGCGACGTGACCGATACCGAGCATGCGATCGATCCGATACGCCGCGATCTCGCGCCGCGGATCCGATTGCGGATGGATCTGCTGCGGCTTGAACGCGGCGCGAGCGCCACTCGCGAAGTCGACTCGCAACGAAAGCGACGTGCCGCCGTGATTGAGCTTGATGCCGGTGACCTTCGTCGCCGCGAGCGGTGCGAGCAACTGATCGTCCGGCAGACCGAACACGGTCGTATCGCCGAGCGGCGCACCGACCTCGAGCCGCGCGCTCGGTAGCCGCGTCAGCGGATTCGCCGGCGTGGTCGCGGCGGAAGCCTCCGGTTGGAGGTACTCGCCGGCCATGTCGATCCCGTGGCCGGCGGCGACCCACACCCCGGCCGCTGCGCCTACCGCGCAGACGAGCTCGAGCGCGACGCAGGTCCCTAACCGCACCGCGTAAAAATATCACGTGCAGTGATTCAGGCGGAACTCCCGCCCTCGACGACGTAATTCGCCTTGCGATGGCGGGCGGTCGGAACGTGCTTCTCCCAGCAGACCACCGAGCAGAACCGCAGCTTCATTCGCCCCGTATTGCAGGAAGCGACGGTACAGCGGATCGCGGCAGTCCCCGGTGGGATCAGCTTGCGGCACGTGGCGCAGACCAGGCTCGCCATGCCCCTGGTTACCAGAGGCGCGCTTCGATATCCACTTCCGGATCTCTTACTGCGCCGTCAAGCACTTCACATGCGTATAGCGCTGCGTGACCTGAGGTTCTGCGCGTTGGATCTCGATGCGAAGGTTGTCGGGGCTGCCCGGGCAGCGATTCGGATCGCCGATCACGACCCAGCAGTCCTGCCCCACCGATGCGCTGTCGCAGCTGGGCAACGTCGCGTCGCCATCGGTCACCTCGCACATCGGCTGGACGCCGACCTGATCGCCGCGGGTGTCCGCGAGCTTCACCGCGAGGCAGCCATCGCCCATCATCTGGCGGGTCGAGATGCCGATCTGGGTGAGCGGCAGCGTCAGGTCCGCATTGCACACCGAGGTCAGCGCGCCGCGGCCCGCGAATTGCGAGACGAACTCCGCGATCCGGACGGCTGGATCCGCGACCGCTGGACCGTCATTGCCCGCATACGAGCACGAGTGCGCGAGCGCTGGGATCTGGGTGGTGCCGCCCTGCGGCGCGCGCAGCTCGACCTCGACGGGCGTTGGATCGCCGACGATCGCTGCGACCATGACCTGCGATGGATCTGCCTTCAGGTTGAAGCGCAGATCGTGCGCGAGCGCGTCGACGTCCGCGAGGTACGGTGAGGCCGTGTTCTGGTGACAACCGCTCTTCGAGCCGGTCTGATTCATCGCATCGGTCGTCGCGCCGCCGTCGTCGCACGTCACGCCGTAGCGCGTGCAGCGAAACGATTGGAGCGGGCCGAGCACGCTGATATCGGTCGACAGGAGCCCGGTATGCGCCAACGAACAGTCGTCCTCGTCGCTGAGGATCACGACCGCGAGGTTCGCGCCATCGCGCAGGAACCCGGCGTTCGCGCTATTGTTTGGAGAAACCGCGTTGGCGATCGCGGCCAGTGGCTGCTCGAAGCCACAGCCGCCCATGCCGACATTCGCGATCGCCGAGAACACATCGCCGAGCCCGCCCGTGTAGTTGACCTCGCGGCCCATCGGCCCCGCGACGTCCGAGATGTAGTTGCCGGTGATCAGCGTGGGGTTGTAGGGGTCGTTCCGCAACACGCCGGCCTTGCCCTTTTCGTTGCACGCACCCTGCGCGGTACCGCCAACACCGGGACCGACGGTTCCGTCGAGCGCGCTCGCGCCCATATCACTGGTGATCACGCCGACGTGCAGGTTCGGCAACCCGTCGGGCAACAGCGCGAGCTGATCCATCATCCTCGGAAAGCTCGCGCGCAGAGACTCCTGCTTATCGGTCATCGACGGCGAGTCATCGACCATGAACAGGACATCGAGATCGTGTACCGGGATCGCGGGCATCACCAGCACTTCTTGCATTCCACCGACGTTGACGAGGTCGGCGTGATCGGAACAAGCGGCGAGGACCAGCGTGGCGGCGAGGGTGCGCTTCATCAATGAGCTCCTTGGCATGCGGCGACCAGACGGCGGCGCTGCCCCGCGTGGGGCCAGCGCGCGGCGAACGCCGCGAGCTTGGTGGACGCGCTCGGATCGTTCGCGCGACAGAGCGCTTCGATCTCGATCGCGCCGATGTCTTCGGCGAGCTGACCGGCACCGCCGGTCTCGTGGCTATACGCGTTGATCGCGTCGCGGACGGCCGCGAGATCGCCGGTGCGCAACGCGCGCGCTGCAAGCTCGACGAGCTCGGTCTCGCGCGCGAGCGTCGTGCGCGACGGGGGCGCAGGCGGCGCCGGCCGCGGCATCGGCGGGGCGATCACGGAAGGCCGAGGCGCCGGCGCTGGGACGGCAGCATCGAGATCCTGCAACGCGATCGCGATCGTCGGTTGCACGACCTCGTGCGCCTCGCGCTCGGGCGGCGGCGTGATCGTCGGCGCCACCATCTCCGGCGCACGGTTCGCGCGAACGACGGCGACAACCTGCAACGCCCCAGCGGTCGCGACCCCGATCGCCGCAACGACGGTGAGCTTGGCCGCGACCGCCTTCACGCCCAAACCTTTCGCGAGACCCGCGATCCCGAACCCGGCGCCCGCGACCGCGACCGTCGCTTCGATCCGGCCGCGCAGCCGCGAGACGGTGTCTGGATCCGGCGCGAGCTCCTCGCGGCCGAGATCGAGTAAGGCACGGGCATCGGCATCGAACGCGTCGTCGATCATCGCGATCCTTTCGCGCGTTCGCGCTTCACGGCGGCTGCGAACTCGCCCCGCGCCAACCGCAGCCGCGAGCTCGCGGTGTTCGAGTTGATGCCGAGCATGCGGGCGACGTCGGCGACGCTCTGGTGCTCGAGCTCGACGAGCGCGAACACGATCCGCTTGTCGTCGTCCATCCGATCGAGGATCGCGGCGACCTGGGCCGCCGCCTCGGCTCGCGCGGCATCGCGGAACGGATCCGCGGTCGACATCAGCTCGCTCGGCGGACCGGCGAGCGGCGCCCGCTTGCGATGCTTGGCGGCGACCTTGCGCGTGATCCCGAACAACCAGGTCGTGATCGCCGACCGACCTTCGAAGTCGCCGAGCCGGCGATGGACGACGACGAACACGTCCTGCGCGGCGTCCTCGAGCTGCGCAGGTGGCACGCCGAGGGAACGCAGCACGCGCCACACGAACGCGACGTGGTGATCGTAGACCTCGTCGAAGGTCACCCCGGCCTCCTCGGCGCGGTCGAGCGGTGCGGCGATCGCCGTCATGAACAGAAGCGTTGGTGCTCGGCCCCCACGCGATTCGTCACGAAATCGTCAAAACCAGCTCAGCTCGAGGCCGAACCGCAGGCGTTCGGCCAGGCGGGGCGCCTCGTAGACCGTCGCGTCCGCGCCGATCGAGAAGCGGGGCCGTTCGAACGCGACCTCGAGCTCCGCCGACCCGACCGCCGCGACGTGTGGCGCGATCGGCCAGTGGACGCCGCCCCCTGCGCCCGCAGCGACCCATCGACCGCTACCGCCGGTCGCGCCGAAGAAGCCGATGCCCATGCCGCGCTGCGAGCCGAGCTCGCCGACCACCCACGTGCGAACATGGCGCACCGGCGCCCAACCAACCCGCGCTGCGAGCGCCGTGAGACCGACCTCGACGCCGGTGCCCATCGCGACGTCTGCGGTCGTTGCCCGCCAGCGCTCGGCGGCGAGCTCCGCTGCGAACGCGCGATAGCTCGCCCACGCGCCGAGCTCTCCGCCCACGCCGGTGTCGGGAGAAAAGCCGTTCCCGGCGAGCATCGCGACGCGTAGGCCGCCGTTCCACTCGACGTTGTGCGGCGGCGCTGGCGGCGGCTCCGCGACGACGCGAGGCTCGGGTCGGGCTGCAGGCGGTGCGAGCGGAGCGCGCGGTTCGCCCCCTCCTCGCGCGACGATCACCGCGATCGCATCGGCGAGCTCGCTGCAGCTCGTTCCGGTCAGCTCGCGCGTCTCGTCGCCCGCGGTGACCTGTGCGACGAAGCCCTCCGAGGTCGCGACGACGTCGACCGCCGCGGCGAGGTCGATCTGATCGGCCGGCGCATCGAGGTTCTCGACGATCTGTGTGCGCACGGCGGCCTCGTCGGGACAGCCGGCCGGTGCGTGCCACGCGAGGTCGACACCGGCGTGCGCGACTCTCGCCGCCGCGACACCGACCCACACGAGCAACCTGCGCACGGCGCGATACTAGTCAGTGCGGATCCGATCGTCACGCGCGTTCTCGCGACGCGCTCGCACCACATCTATGCGCGCTTACTCGATCGCGCGAATCTCGGCTTCCAGATCGCCACCGGAGAGGTCGCGCAACATGCCCGTGCCATCGATCAGGACGGTGTGCGGGATCGAGACGACGCCGAACCGCTCGCTCGTGGCGCCATCGTCCGCGAGCAGCTGGAGCTGGTAGTGCGCCTTGTCGAAGATCTGGCGGGCCTCGGCGGCGTCATCGAGGTTGATCGTGAGCACGTCGATCTCGGGATGCTTGCGCGCGATCTGATCGAGGTGCGGCATCGAGCGCAGGCACGGCCCGCACCAGGTCGCCCAGAAATCGACGATGGTGATCCGGCCGGGTTTGCGCGCGACGTGCTCGCCGAGCGCACCGTTCGCACCGATCCGCGCGAGCGCGAAGGCCGGGGCCGCGCCGCCGGTCTGGAGTGGGCGCACGAGGTCGGTGTTCTGCGCGACCCAGAGGACCTGCACCGCGAAGCTCGCGAGCGCGAGGGTCGCGACGATCCAGCCGGCGCGGCGCGCGACCATCGGCAGCGCGGTTGGCGGTGCGGTGTCGGTGCGGAGCGCGATCACCGCGAGGACGGCGAGGACCGCCATCCAGCCGAACGACGCGATCTCGACGGCCCAGCGCAGCGCGTTCGGCATCGGCAGGTTGCCGACGCTGACGATCGTCTGGGCGACGAGGTGGACGATGATCGGTGGCAACGCCACGACACACGCGATGTCGAACGCGCGGCCGGGCTCGCGCTTCGCACCCGCGACGACGAAGATGATCATCGCGGCGATCACGAGCGCGGCGAGCTCGAGCGTGAGCGTGCCGGTCAGGATCTTGGTGAGCGACGCGAGGCCGAGCTTGCCGGCGACCGCGAAGCCGAGCCACGCGGCCTGGACGAGCCAGCGCAGCTGGGTCGCGACCAGGAGCACGACGATCGCGACGAGCAGGTCGCTGCCGGAGCGCCCGGGATACGCGCGGTCGCCCGCGATCGCGAACGCTTCGCGCGGCCGCGTGATCGCGAGGCCGATCCGACCGAGCAGGCTCACTTCTTCGCGGATCCGCTGGTCCGCTGCGCCATCAGCTTGCGGGCCTGCGCCACCACCGCCGATGGCACGCCCCTGCTCTTCGCGATGCCCGCCAGGTCCTTCTCCCGCAGGAACGGGAGGAACCGCATCGTCTCGGTCACCGGGGTCTTGGGGTTTCTGCACAGCGAGTACTTGATGCCGTAGAGCTTGGTCCACTCGCGCTTCGACGCGATGTACTTGATGACTTCTTCGGAGAGGCCTGCGTTACTTGCATAACGTGCCGCCTCGAACTCGGTTACGCCAGGGCTCTTGATCGCGGCCACGGCGACCATCTTGATCGGGTCCCGGATCGCCTCGCCGCGGATGACGCCGTTGCCGAGCTGGGCCGCGCGGATCTTGCCGGGCACGGACAACTTGTTGAACGGCTTGTCTTCTTCGACCTTGTCGTCGTTTTCCTCGGGCAGGACCTTCTCGGCGTCGCCCACGACTAACGCGTTCTCCTCGCCGACCGCGAGCGCCGCGTCGAGCAGCGTATCGGCCTCGGCGTAGCTCTCGGGCGGCGTCGGGTGGGCCTGGAGGGCGCGCGCGATCTCGTCCCAGGCGGCCAGGCCGGGGACGCGGACGTCGTTGCGGACCGCGAGCTCGACGACGCGATCGACGGTCGACATCCGCGCGGCCTTGTTCTGGTACATCGCCGCGATGATCTGCGGGTGGCGGAGGAGGCGTTGCTCGTTCGTCGCGATCCGTTCGACCTCGCGTGAGCCGCCGTTCGCGGCGAGGAACGCGATCGTCGGATCGGAGATGTTCGCGTTCGAGACGAGTGCTTCGAACGCCGCCGGGTTGTCGCCGACGAGCTGTGCGAACAGATCGAGCACGCGCGGATCGGTGGCCGGATTCGCGAGCGCGCCGGCGAGCAGCGTGTCGGGAAGTCCCATCGCGGTCGTGCGCGCCGCGGTCGCGAGGTTTTGATCGCCGTCGATCGCGAGCTGATACAGCACCGCGATCTGATCGGCGGGCGGCAGCGGGACGAGGCCGCGCGACGCCATCATCCGACCGGGGCCAGCGCCGAGCGCCTTTTGGGCGGCCGGCGACAGCTTCGTCACGTCGAGTGGGGTGTGCTCGGTCATTGATTCCGGTGATACAGGATCTTGAGACCCTTCAGCGTCAAGAGGTCGTCGGTGGCTTCGATCGTCTTGGTCTCGGTCGCGATCAGCGGTGCGAGCCCACCGGTCGCGATGCACCGTGCCGGCCAGTCGACCTCTCCGCGGATCCGCGTGACGATCGAATCGACCATGCCGGCGTAGCCGTAGACGAGGCCGGCTTGCATCGAGTGAACCGTGTTGCGCGCGATGATCTTGCCCGGGCGGGCGAGCTCGACGCGCGGCAGCTTCGCGGCATGCTCGTACAGCGCCTCGGCGCTGATCTGGATGCCCGGCGCGATCACGCCGCCCATGTACTCGCCCTTCGGGTTGACGACATCCCAGGTCGTCGCCGTACCGAAATCGACGACGATGCAGCCCGACTTGTACTCCTCGAACGCGGCGACCGCGTTGACGATCCGATCGGCTCCGACCTCGCGCGGGTTCTCGTAGAGGATCGGCATCCCGGTCTTGATCCCGGGGCCGACGACGAGCGCCGGGCCGCCGCAGTGGCGCTTGAAGAACTGCTGGATCCCGAACAGGGTCGGTGGAACGACCGACGAGATGATCCCGGCGGTGATCGATCTCCACGGGAATCCGTCGAGGTCGAGCAAGGTCTTGAGCAGCACTGCGTATTCGTCGGACGTCCGCTGGGCGACGGTCTGGATCCGCCAGTGTGCCGCGAGCTCGTCGTCGCGGAACACACCGAGCACGGTGTTCGTGTTGCCCACGTCGACGGCAAGGAGCGTGGTCATCGTTCGGTGAGATGGTAGCCCACGGCGCCCCGAGCGTAGTAGGCTCTGCCCACTTATGCGGGGATTCCTCAGCTACGTCTGTTTGATCGGTGTCTTGGCCGTTGTCGCGTGCGGTTCGTCGGACAAGCCGCCGGGGCCGCTCGACAAGCACTTCGACGAGATGTACATCGCCGCGATCCCGCTCGACCAGAAGGCGAACGTGGTCCAGACCCAGCAGAACTGGAACGTCGCGCGGATGGAGAACGCGAACGCCGACGCGCAGGTCAAGGAAGCGGACAGCCAGCTCCACCAGGCGCGCAACGATCTGTCGGCGTCGAAGCTCGCCGTCGATTCGGCGACCTCGAACAAGAAGAGCGCCGACGCGTCGGCCGACATGAACCGGATCAACGACGCGACGAAGAGCCTCGCGACCGCGAAGGACGTCCAGAAGGCCGCCGAAGCGCGCGTGAAGTACATCGAGACCTACCGCGCGTACCTCGGCCGCTACCTCCGCTACACGCAGGAGAACATGTACTTCCGCGAGGCCGAGTTCGAGGCCGCGAAGGCCCAGCTCGCGAAGACGAACAACATCGCGCCGAAGGGCGTGACGTTCGAGTCGTTCCCGAAGCAGCAGGACGACCGCCGCAGCCGTACGGAATCGGCGAAGTCGAAGGCCGAGAGCGCGAAGGCGTCGGTGACGTCGCAGCGCGATAACTGGCTCCACGTCCAGGAGACGGCCGACAAGGAAAACGGCCACGCGGGCGTGTACTGGGATCCGATGGCGCCGAAGGTCCAGCCGACGGCGCCCGTAGCGACGCCGTCTGCATCGAACTAGAGAGAGAGTTTGGTCGCCGCCGAACCACAGCCTGAAGAGGCAGCCCGGATCCTCGTCGTCGACGACGAGCGAGTGATCCGAGAGATCCTGGCGGAGTTCCTCACGCTCGAGGGATTCTCGGTCAACACCGTCGAGGACGGAGAGAAGGCGCTCGTCGAGCTCCGCCTCCATCCGTACGACCTGTTGATCACCGACCTCAAGATGCCGCGGCTCTCCGGCCTGCAGCTCTTGGAGAAGATCGAAGCCGAGCGGCTCGGCGTGCTGACGGTCCTCATGACCGGGTTCGGCACCGTCGAGACCGCGATCGAGGCGATGAAGAAGGGCGCGTACGACTACCTCCTGAAGCCGTTCAAGGTCGAAGAGGTGATCCACGTCGTCGAGCGCGCGCTGTATCGCCAGCGGCTCCAGACCGAGAACATTCGACTCCGCGAGGCGCTCACGATCTATCGGGTGTCCGAGGCGATCGCGCTGTCGCACGAGATCGACAAGATCCTCGATGTCGTCCTGCGCGCCGCGATCGACGAGGTCAAGGCCGACGTCGCGACCCTGCACCTGCTCGACAGCAGGACCGGGATGTTCGAGGAGCGGGTCCGGATCGTCGGTGCCGAGCTCGATCACAAGGTCGGCGTACCGTCGCTCGCGTTCCCGATCCTCACCGAGCAGTTCGCGCAGGGCGTGCCGATCCTCGCGCACGGCGGCAAGGCATCGCGGTTCTTCACCGAGTCGGCGGCTCCTCAAGACCTCAGCTCGTTCGTCGCGGTCCCGCTCCAGGTCCGCGGCAACATGGTCGGCGTGATGAACGTGTTCGCGTTCACCCCCGGCAAGAAGTTCGACGAGGGTCACCGCAAGATGCTGTCGGTGCTCGCATCGCGCGCCGCGAGCGCGATCGACAACGCGCGCCTCTACGGCGAGCTCGTCCATTCGAACGAGAGCCTGCGCACCGCGAATCAGTCGCTCGAAGAGATGTTCCAGCAGACGGTCGCGGGCTTCGCGCAGGCGCTCGAGGAGAGCGACCTCTACACGCGTGGCCACAGCGAGCGCGTCGCGGTGTACTCGGAGATCCTCGGCCGCGGGCTCACGCTGCCCGATTCGGAGATCCGGCGGATCGTCCAGGCGGGCGTGATGCACGACGTCGGCAAGATCGGCGTGCGCTACGACATGCTGAACAAGCCCGGCAAGCTGACGCCCGAAGAGGTCGCGGTGTTTCGCCAGCACCCCGAGAAGGGCAAGCGCATCCTCGATCCGGTGCCGTGTCTGCACGGCCTGATCGACGGCTGCTGGTGCCATCACGAGTGGTTCGACGGCGGCGGTTATCCGCGCGGCCTGTCGGGTCACAACATCCCGCTCGTCGGCCGGATCGTCGCGATCGCCGACGCGTACGACGCGATGACGTCCGATCGCGCGTACCGCCGTGCGCTCAGTCACGAGGTCGCGATCTCCGAGATCGAGCGCTGCTCCGGCTCGCAGTTCGATCCCGAGCTCGGCGACGCGTTCGTGAAGCTCGTCGAAGCGTGGCGCCGCGAGATGCGCGAGCGCGGGATGGACTCGCTGGTCCCGAAATGACCGCGCCGAATAGCTTCTGCAACTTCTGCGGCACCAAGTTCCCCGACACGAGCCACTACCCGCGGACCTGCTCGAGCTGCGGCGCGATGGTGTGGGCGAACCCGATTCCGGTCGCGGTGGCCCTGGTGCCGGTCGGCACCGGGTTGCTCGTCGTCCGCCGCGGCATTCCGCCCGGCGTCGGCAAGCTGGCGCTGGTCGGCGGCTTCATCGAGGAGCACGAGTCGTGGCAGGTCGGCTGCGCGCGCGAGGTCCGCGAGGAGACCGGCGTGATCGTCGATCCGGCCTCGTGTCAGGTCCTCTGGCTGTCGTCGACCGAGCCTCGACCGAACCGGGTTCTAATCTTCGCCGTCACCGAGGCTGTCAACGCCTTACCGCCGTTCGTCCCGAACGCCGAGACCCAGGAGCGCGGCGTGATCTTTGGCCCGGGTGGGCTCGACGAGGATTTCGCATTCTCCCTCCACGCCGAGGCCGCGAAGAGATACTTCGCCGTGCGCGGGATCACCGGCCATCACGCATTCGCGCCAGGCTAGCTGCTGCCGTATAGTGGCCGCGCCCGATGTTCGGGATTTCGGGGAAATACCGTCTAGACCATCGTCTCGGCGGCGGCGGGATGGCGGAAGTCTTCCTGGGCTCGATGGTCGGCGCGGAAGGCTTTTCGCGCAAGGTCGCGATCAAGCGCGTACTCCCGGGGTTCTCCGACAACCCGGCCTTCGGTCAGATGTTCGTGGCCGAGGCGCAGATCAGCGCGCAGCTCCAGCACCCGAACATCGTATCGGTGCTCGACTTCGATCGCGACAGCGAGAACCGGCTGTTCCTCGTCATGGAGCTGGTCGAGGGCCGCGACCTCGATGCGCTCGTGTCGAGCGGCCTCCTGCCGATTCCGCTGGTCATCTTCGTGATCAGCGAGGTCCTGCGCGGCCTCGGTCACGCGCACGACTTGCCGGTGTCGACGAGCACGCTGCGCGGCATCGTCCATCGCGACGTGTCGCCGCACAACGTGCTGCTGTCGTGGGATGGCGCGGTCAAGGTCTCGGACTTCGGCATCGCGAAGGCGCGCGAGGCGAGCGCCGCGACCGCATCGGTGTTGATCAAGGGCAAGCCCGCGTACATGTCGCCCGAGCAGGCGAACGGCGAGCAGCTCGACGGCCGCAGCGATCTGTTCGCGGTCGGCATCATGCTGTGGGAGATGCTCGTCGGCCGCCGGTTGTTCGTCGGCGAGGACACGCGCACGACCCTCGCCGCGGTGCTGTTCGGCCAGGTGCCGCGGCCGCGTTCGTTGCGCAGCGAGATTCCGAAGGACCTCGAGCGGGTCGTCATGAAGTTGCTCGAGCGCGACCTGCCCGCGCGCTACGCGACCGCCGAGGACGCGATCCAGGATCTGCTCGAATGCAACGACGCACCGAAGGCCGGGCGCGAGCTGCTGATGAAGACGCTCGCCGAGCGCTTCCCGCAGAACGCACCGGTGCGAGGCAGCGCGCTTCGCTCGAAGGGGGGCGCACCCGGGCACACGCCGCAGCACGTCTCGTTGCCGCCCAATGCAGGCACGTTGATGGACGGCCAGGCCGGCCGCTCGTCGACCCCGAACGCGATCCCCGCGACCGCGATGCCGAGCATCGGTGCCGGACGCGGTGCAGTGACTGCGACCGCGAACCTCCCGATGCGCAAGAGCGGTGCGAAGACCGCCGTGCTGATCGCAGCGGGGCTGTTGAGTGCGGTGCTCGCGTTCATCGTCGTGATGGTCGCGACGAACAAGAAGCACCCGGCCGCGGTTGCGGACGCGGGCTCGGCCCAGACGATCGCCGTAACGCAACCCACGGTCGTCGATGCCGGCATGGTTGAAGCACCTCACGATGCTCCTCCGATCGTGCCGCAGAGCGTTCCGGATGCGGCGGTCGCGGCGATTTCCCCCGACGCCGGTGTGCCGGAAGTCGCTGCCCACGATCACCAAAAAGGTGCATCTTCGAATGGTTCGGGCCACCCTTCGCCCAATCCCGGCCCCGGCCCGGGCGAGAAGAAAGCCAACGGCGCGATCCACATCACCGCGATGCCGGTGTTGACCGTCACCGTCGACAAGACCACGTACGGCGATACGCCCAGGACCGTTCCACTCGCGCCGGGCAAACACAAAGTTCACCTCACCAACGAGAGCGGGTACGACGAGACCTTCATGGTCACCATCGACCCCGGCAAGACTCAAGAGATCACCAGGTTCAAATGACGAAGCGCTTCGCCCAGTTGGCAGTTCTCGCGATTTTGTTCGCAACTTCCACCGCCCGGGCCGATATCGGCGTCGTGGTCACCGGTGAAGCAACGCTGCAGCCTCAGCTGCTCTCGCACCTCGAGAACTGGCTGAAGAAGCGCGGCTACCCGGTCTATTCGTCAGCGCTCGAGCCCGATGCGATCAACACGCTGATCGATTGCTTCGTCGTCGAGGATCTCAACTGCGCGAAGAAGGTGATCGAAGCGCGTGCGAAGTCCGACACGATCCTCTACGCGCGCGTCGATATCGCGCCGTCGGAGAACGGCAAGCGCGACATCTCGATCGTCGGCTACTGGGTCGCGAAGCATCACGACACGATGGCCGAGCGTCGCGTCTGCCACGCCTGCACCGAGAAGCAGATGCACGATGTCGTCGAGGATCTGATGCTGGTGCTCGGCAAGGATCCGCCGACCGGCTCGCACGTCCACGTCCCGACGCCGACCCAAGCGGCCGAGGCGACGACCGCAACCGAGCCCGAGGCTCCTGCAGTCCAGACCGACGAGCAGCCTCACCGGGTCGTCCCCGCGGTCGTGATGGGCATCGGTGGCGCGCTCGCGATCACCGGCGCCGTCCTGTTCGCGACCGACAGCGTGTCGCCGACCGGTCCGCAGAGCGAATATCGCACCGGTCGTACGGCCGGCGTGATCTGTATCGGCGCTGGCGTCGCGACGGCGGCAGTCGGCGCGTACTTGTGGTTCCACGAAGGTGCGCACTCGGCACCGGTCGCGTCGGTCTCGCACGACGGCGCGGTCGTCGGTTGGGCGGCTCGGTTCTAGAGCCGGCTAGGAGAACGTCATGCACAAGCTTCTGATCGTTTCGGGTTTTCTGTTCGCGGCCTCGGGTTGCAAGAATGGCAACTACTGCGCCGGCAACCCCGATAACAACTGCAACGAGCACGCTGCCGATGCGCAGAAGCAGATCGACGGCATGGAAGCGCTCGACTGCACGGTCGCTGGCTGCGGCGACAGCGGCAAGGTCTGCGACTCGACGACGAAGGCATGCGTCGAGTGCACGACGACGGAGTCGGCCGCGTGTGGCGGCACCTCGCCCGTATGCAAGAACGACGCATGCACCGCGTGCGAGGCGAGCGCCGATTGCGCGTCGCAGGCGTGCCTCGGCACGGGTGCGTGCGAGGACGCGAGCATGGTCGCGTACGTCAAGGCCGGCAGCTCGGGCGACTGCCTCACGCCGGCAACCGCGTGCGGCACCGTGCTCGCGGCACTTGGTACCGGCCGACCCGTGATCCGCATCTCGGGCACGCTGAGCGAGAACGTCGCGATCAACACGGGCACGATCACGCTGATCGGCGACGACGATGGCTCGACAAAGATCGGAAGCACGATCGGCGGCTCCACGCTTCTAACGGTTAGCGGCGCCTCCACGAACGTCACCGTCCACAACATCAGTTTTGTCGGTGCAACGGCGAACGCCTACGGCATCACGCTCCTTACCGACCTCTCCCATCCGCCGTCGCTCGAGCTCGATGAAGTGAGCGTGACGGGTACGGGCGGCACCGGTATCGCTTCGACGGGTGGCACGCTCGTGATCGATCGCGCAAACATCGCGCACAACGCCATCTACGGGATCAACCTGTCGTCGACGACGATCCACGTGAAGAACGTGTTCATCACGGACAATGGAACGCCGAGCTCGCAAACCGGCGGCATGACCCTCGCCGGCGGCGGCGGCACGATCGAGTTCGCGACGATCGTGAACAACCACGGCTTGAACGATGGCAGCTCGCGCGGGCTCGCCTGCGGCAGTGGCACCATTACGGTCGACAGCTCGCTGCTCCAGACGAACGACGGTCCGCAGTTCAGCGGTAGCTGCACGTTCGCGTACTCGAACGTCTTCCCCGATACCGCGCCGAGCGGTACCGGCAACGTCCGCATGCAAGTCACGTTCGCGGGTTCTAACGATTATCACCTCGCCGCGAACTCGCCGATGAAAGACATCGCGAACCCGGCCTCGACGGTCCGCGACGACGTCGATGGCAACTCGCGCCCGCAGGGCGCCATCCGCGACATCGGCGCTGACGAGCTGATGCCCTGAAATAAGCGAGCGCTCGCTGAATGCGCTACGCTCGCAGGGCTGATGCGCGTCGCGCTGCTGTCTCTGGCATGCCTCGCCCTCGCGACGGGGCTCGCCCACGCCGACGGTCCGAAGATCGGCGTCATCGTCGTGGGCGACCAGGCGCCGCGCGTGACCGCGTACCTCGAGCACTGGCTCGAGAAGCACGACCACCAGGTGGTCCCGCAGTCGATGTCGGCCGACGCGATCACGACGGTCACGAACTGCCTCCTGATCGACGACCCGAAGTGCGCGCGCAGTGTGGTCGAGCAGCGCGCGAAGGCCGACGCGGTGCTGTTCGCGCGCGCCGAGCTGAGCAAGGACAAGAGCTTCGTCCTGAACGCGTACTGGTTCGCGAAGGGCCACGAGGCGATCGCGGAGCGCCGCGCGTGCGAGCACTGCGCGGAGGACGAGTGGCATGGCGTCGCCGACCAGGTGCTCGACGCGTTGACCGCGCAGCTGATCAAGACCGGCCACCTTCACGTCGAGTCCGAGCCGACCGGGCTGATCGTATTCTTCGATAACGAGCAGGTCGGGCTCACCCCGCTCGATCGCGACGTGCCCGCGGGTCACCACCGCGTCGACCTCCTGCGCGACGGCCATCATGTCGGCCGGCGCAACGTCGAGATCGATACGAACGACACGACCGAGGTCCACATCAAGGCCAAGATCGAGACGACCACGACCGGCGGTGGCGGCTCGTACACCGTGCCCGGCATCGTGCTCGGCGGCGGCATCGTCGCGCTCGGCGCCGGCAGCATCCTGCTTTACTACGGCTCGCTCGGCGGCTCCTCACAGAAGTTCGTCTACCCGGACTCGACGCCGATCGGGATCGGCGCGATCGCGGCAGGTGTCGGCGCGACCATCATCGGCAGCGTCTTGTTCGTTCAAGCGGGTCAATCCAAGTCCACGCCGGTCGTTTCGATGACGCATGACAGCGCCTATGTAGGTTGGTCAACGCGGTTTTAGGGGACGTCCTTTACGTGAGAGAGCGTACGCGCGAGGATCGCGAGATGCGGTCCTGGCTTCTCCTCGGCCTGGTGTTGGCGGCGGGCTGCGGAAAGCAGCTCAATCCCGACTACTGCGAGGCTCACGCCGGTGACCCGGACTGCGTCGCGCACGGCTTCATCGCGATCGATGCGGCGCCGCCGTGCATGACCGACACGGATTGTCCCGATCCGGCGCATCACGTCTGCGACCCGATGATCCACGCGTGCGTCCAGTGCACGCCCACCGATCACGCGGCGTGTACCGGGCCGACCGCGGCGTGCAGCACCGGCGACGTCTGCGTCGGCTGTACGAAGGACGCGGACTGCGGCGGCGGCGTCTGCCTCGTCGCGAGCAACACGTGCGCGGATGCGTCGACGCTGCTCTACGCATCGCCGGCCGGCGCGACGAGCGGGGCGTGCTCGATGTCCGCGCCGTGCACCCTGCCCTACGCGGTGTCGATCGCGGACGCGACCCATCACGTGATCGAGCTGCTGGGTACGAGCTACAACCTGAACGCGACGCTCGAGCTCGGCGTCGATGGCCTCCTGTTGCTGCCCTCGCAGGGTGCGAAGCCGGTGATCACGACGCCGAGCGGCACGGTGTTTCACGTCACCAAGTCGGTCGAGCTCGACGGCCTCGAGATCCAGGGCACGAACGACGACATCATCGTGTGCGACGGCAGCGCCGGCACCGTGAACCTGGTGCTCGAGCAGGTCAGCGTTCACGGCAGCACGCGCGACGCGATCAATTCGAGCAAGTGCAACGTCACGATCGAGCGCTCGCGGATCTTCGCGGCGAAGGAAACCGCGGTGTGGGCCGACGACGCCGTGATCAACCTGCGCAACTCGTTCATCTACTCGAACGGCGCGACGACCTATCAGTACGCAGCGGTCACGCTGCGCGGCAACACGACCGGCACGATCCAGTTCAACACGATCTCGTACAACACCGGCTACGACCAGAAGGTCGGTATCGGTCCGCACCAGCAGGACATCACCGAACCGTCATCGCTCGACTGCGATCAGAACGGCGGCAACAGCGTGTCCGTCATCGGCAACCTGTTCATCGAGGATGGTCAGGTCGCGGTTCGCTACACCTCGTGCAGCGGTAACTACACGACCGATAACTTCATCGGCAAGGCACCGGACGCGAACTTCGCGAGCCCGCCGACCGACCTCCACCTCACCGCGAGCACGCCGACCGGCACCAACAAGGTCCGCGACGACGGCAACACGAACTGCTCGAACGACGGCCAGGATATCGACGGCGACGCCCGCCCGCAGAACAACGCGTGCGACTACGGCGCCGACGAGTTCACGGGCTCGTCGGGTTCGAGCGACTGAGCTCGGTCCGCAGGCTCTCGAGCACGTTCGCCGGCGCGCGCACGCGCAGCTTCGTTCCGTCCTCGTCGTGCGCCTCTTCGAGCACGGTCGTGCGCTCGTGGATCGCGTGGACCATCCGCTGGTGCGACCACGGCACCTCGAGCAGGGTCTCTTCGAGCTTGCCGCCGAAGTGCTCGATCAGCCGCTCGCGCAGCGCGGCGACATCGGCCGGTGCCTTCGCCGAGAGCTGGATCGCATCGGGATAGTGATCGGCGAGCGCCTCGCGCGCGGCCGGATCAACCCGATCGATCTTGTTGAGCAAGAGCCACGACGGCGCGTGGTCGGCCTCGATCTCGCGGAGCACCTCGCGCGTCACGGCGAGCTGATCGGCGTGCGCCGGATCGCTCGCATCGACGACGTGGAGCAACAGATCGCACTCGGCCGCCTCTTCGAGCGTCGACCGGAACGATGCGACGAGGTCGTGCGGCAGCTTCTTGATGAAGCCGACGGTGTCGCTCACCAGGATCGGCGGCTCGGTCGGCGGCACGAGCCGGCGCACCGTGGTGTCGAGCGTCGCGAACAGCTTGTCGGCGACATAGACCTCGCTCGAGGTCAACGCGCGCATCAGCGACGACTTGCCCGCGTTCGTGTAGCCGACGAGCGCGACGGTCGGCAGGTCGCTGCGCCGATCTCGGCGAATCTTCGAACCGCCGCCGATCCGATCGAGCTCGTCGCGGAGCTCGGCGATCCGGTCGCGGATCCGCCGGCGATCGAGCTCGAGCGCGCTCTCGCCTGCACCCTTGCCGCCGATGCCGCCGCGCACGCGATCGCCGCCGCCGCCGGCCGCGCGCAACCGTGGCGCGAGGTAACGCAGGCGCGCGACCTCGACCTGGAGCCGCGCCTCGCGGGTCTTCGCGTGGCGATGGAAGATCTCGACGATCACCGCGGTGCGATCGAGGACCTCGACGCCGGTCGCGGTCTCGAGGTTGTGCTGCTGGGTCGGCGTGAGATCGTGATCGACGAGGACGACCTTCGCCTTCTGCGCGCGCGCGACCGGCGCACCTTCCGCTGCCGCGGTGTCCTCGGCGTCGAGCTCGGCCTCGGCTTCTTCCGCGTCCGCGATCGCGACCGCATCGGCCTGGCGCGAGCCGGGCTTGACGTACTTCGGGACCTCGCCCGAGCCGCCGGTCCAGCCCGCGAGCTCGACGAGCTTGCCCTCGCCGAGGACGACGCCCGACGCGAGCTTCGCGCGGCGCTGAACGACGCGCGCGATCGGATCGAGGCCGAGCGTCTTCGCGAGCCGCTCGAGCTCGGTGATCGACGACTCGAGCTCGCCGTCGGTCACGCCGGGCAACTGCACCGCGACGACGACCGCCGGAGGGCGCGCGTCGCCCTCGGTGAGCCTACTGATGGTGCTGGTCTCGATCATCGGGGCCGCGGACCTTACTCGATCCCGACCTCGGCGGCGAATCGGATCAGCAACTCGGCGAACTTGCGCGGCGCCTCGGCGTGCAACATGTGGCCGGCGTTGGGAATCATGACCAGCTCGGCATCGGGGAGCACCGCCGCGAGCGCCTCGAGCGTGGGCCGAAACAACGGCGCCGAACGCTCGCCACCGAGCAGGAGCGCAGGAACGTCGCACGTGCGGAGCTGCGCGTAGCGTGGCTTGTAGGCGATCAATGCCTCGGAGTCGGCCTGGATCTCGGCCCAACGCTGGCGCGATCGCTCGCGAAACGCCTGCGGGATCCGCGCGTACGCCTCGGGGCCGAGCACGGTGCGCAGGAAGTACTCGCCGGCCGACGGGCCACCTTCCTCGCGGACCCGGCGCTCGAACTCGGCGTAGAACGCCTTCTGGGCGCCCGCGAACTCTGGATCGTCCGACGGTGGCATCGGTGGCTCGATCAGGACCATGCCTGCCACGATCTCCGGGCGGGTCCGTGCGAGCTCGAGCGTGATCACGGCGCCGAAGCTCGAGCCGACGACCACCGCATCGTCGCCGACGAGCTCGGCGAGATCCGCGGCGTGCTCGGCGACCGTGGTTCGCGTGAAGTTGCGATCGGGCGCGACGAGCTCGAATTTGTCCTTCAGGGACGAGCCGACCTGGATCGCCCAGGTCGTGTGGTCGGTGGCGCTGCCGTGGACGAGAACGACTCGCGGCCTGGACATCGCGCGCACCTTACTCGAAGCCCGGCCCGACCAATAGGCTATGATCGAGCGGATGGCCGCCCCGGACGACGACGACGCGTTCGCCGCGACCGTCGCGCCTGCGCCGAGCGTCGTGCCGAAACCGGTGGCGCCGCTCGAAGATCCGCTCTCGCCATCGATCCCGAAGGACGCGCAGACGCCTTCGTTCAAGAAGGTCGTGCTCGGCACACACGACAAGCGCCCTGCCCCGGCACCGGTGGTCGCGAACGAGCTGAGCTCCGATGCGACGGTCGCCGCACCGGTGACCGGCGAGCTGCCGCCGCTGCCCGAGGTCGCGCGGACGCTGTACGCAACCGCCGACGAGATCGCGCGCGGCGGCATGGGCCGGATCGTCGCAGCGGAGGATCGGCGGCTCGGTCGCCCGGTCGCGCTCAAGGAGCTGCTCGATCCGAACGACGACTCGATGCCGCGGTTCCAGCGCGAAGCGCTGATCACGGCGCGGCTCCAGCACCCCGGCATCGTGCCGGTCTACGAGGCGGGCCGGTGGCCGACCGGCGAGCCGTTCTTCGCGATGAAGTTGGTCTCGGGGCGCCCGCTCGATCGCGTGATCGCGGAGACCGAGACGCTGTCGGAGCGGCTCGCGCTCCTCCCTCGGCTCGCCGCCGCGTGCGACGCGATCGCGTACGCGCACAGCCAGCGGATCATCCATCGCGACCTCAAGCCCGGCAACGTGCTGATCGGCGACTTCGGCGAGACCGTCGTGATCGACTGGGGCCTCGCGAAGGATCTCGATGCGGCCGACTCGCTCGACTCCGCGAATCGCGCGCCGCGCTCGAAGAAATCGAAGACTGCACACGAGACCGCGTCGTCGACGCTGACCGTCGCCGGCTCGGTGATGGGCACGCCCGCATACATGGCGCCCGAACAAGCGCGCGGCGAGTCCGTCGATCAGCGCGCGGATGTGTTCGCGCTCGGCGCGATGCTCTATCACGTGCTCGCCGGCGCGCCGCCCTACAACGCGCGGACCGCGACCGACGTGATCGCGGCGGCCGCGCTCGGCAAGATCATCCCGCTGCGCGAGCGCGTGAAGAACGCACCGCGCGACCTCGTCGCGATCCTCGATCGCGCGATGGCGCCGAAACAGGGCGACCGCTATCCGAACGCGGGCGAGCTCGCCGAGGAGCTCCGGCGCTTCCTGACCGGTAACCTCGTCGAAGCCCACCGCTACACCGCGCTGCAGCGGGTCGGCCGGTTCGTGAAGAAGCACCGCGCGGCCGTCACGATCTCGGCGATCGCGATCGTCGGCTTCGCGGTCGGCGGCACGCTCGCGGTGAATCGCGTCGTTCGCGAACGCGATCGCGCCGAATACGAGAACCAGATCGCGACGACCCGCAAGATCGCCGCCGAGCGGCTGATCGATTACATGTTCACCCACGTCCAGACCCAGCTGACCGGCATCGGTCGGCTCGATCTGATGGCGGGCCTCGGCGCCGAAGTGAAGCGCTATTACGATCGGCTCTCGAAGATTCCCGGCGGCATGCCCGCCGAGGACGAGCGCCGGATGGCCGAGGCGATCGAGCTGATCGGTCGCGCCGAGCACATCTCGGGCAAGCCGGATCAGGCGCTCGAGACCTGGGGCCAGGCGCGCGACAAGCTCGTCGCGTTGATCGGCAACGACAAGCAGGGCGGGACGTTCCGGCTGCGCACGATGATCGCGAAGCTCGACTTCGAATCGGCGCAGATCTATCAGGAGCGCGGCAACAGCGCGTCGGCGCACAAGTACTTCGAGCAAGCGCGCGACGAGTACGCGGCGCTCCAGCGCGAGCAGCCGAAGGCGCGCGAGATCATGCTCGCGGCCGCCGAGAACCGCGACGTGCTCGGCGACCTCTATCGCCACGAGGGCAAGATCGATCAGGCGTTTGACGAGTACACCGAAGCGAAGACGCTGCGCGACACCGCCGCGAGCCAGGGCAACGGCCAGGTCACCGAGGAGGTGATGGCGCTGTCGGCGAGCCACATGAAGCTCGGATCGATCTATCAGGCGCGCGGCGACTCGCAGCTCGCGCTGACCGAGCTCCAGACCGCGCTGAAGCTGCGAGAGTCGGTGCTCGCGTCGTCGCCGGACAACGTCGAGTTCCAGAAGAAGGTGATCGACAGCGAGGAAGAAGCCGCGCAGCTCGAGAGCTCGCTCGGCGACGACAAGTCCGCGATCGACGCGTATCGCCGCGCGCTGCCGGTGATGGCGCAGCTCCAGCGCCGCGATCCGACGAACACCGACTGGCAGTACCAGCGCGGCAACATCCTCGCCGACCTCGGGTTCGCGCTGATGGACAGCGGCGAGTTCAAGGAGAGCACCGCGACGCTCGAGAATGCGATCGCGGTCCAGAAGGACCTCGTCGCGAAGGATCCGAGCGGCACGCGCTACCAGTTCGCGCTGTCGCGGTCGTACACGCGCGACGGCGACGCGCATCTCGCCGTCGGCCAGACCGACGAGGCGATCGCGCAGTACAAGGCCGGGCTCGACGTGCGCAAGGAGCTCGTCGCGAAGGATCCGAAATCGGCAGCGGCGCGCCGATCGTACGCGTGGTGCTTCGCGAAGCTCGGTGCGACGTACGCACAGAAGGGCGACACCGCGAAGGCGCTCGACATGCACCAGCGCGCGCACGAGCTGCGCGCCGCGCTCGTCACCGAGTCGCCCGCGAACGGCGGGTTCAAGAACGAGCTCGCACAGACCGAGATCTCGCTCGGCTCGCTGACTCGCGATCCGAAGCTGGTCGAGTCCGGCATCGCTCGCGCCCGCGCCCTGGTCCAGGGCGATCCGCTCAACCTCGAGTGGCGCGAGACCCTGGTCGAGGGCCTGCTCGCGACCGGTCACGCGCAAGGTGAGAAAGCGGCGCGCTCCGCCGCGCTCGACGAAGCGCGGTCGATCTCCGAGGAGGCGATGCGCCGCACGCCGCAGAACGTCCAGTGGCCGGGCTACAACGCCGAGGCGCACGCGGGACTCGCCGACCTCGGCGACGCCGGCGAGTGGAAGAAGGTCAGCGACGTCCTCGAGCCGCTCGCGAAGGCGGGCCGGCTACCGGCGCCGCGGATCCCGCTGCTCGAACGCGCCCGCGCCCAGCACTGACCCTGTACCATCGGGGTCATGGTGGAAGATCCGGAACATGACTTCCTCGGTGCGCACCGAGACAAGATGTGGACGTACTTCATCCTGCTGGCGCTGCTGATCGCGCTGGTCGTGGTCGTGAACCTGGTGTGGAAGAACCCGGGCGCGGCGAGCGAGCACATGAAGTCCTTCATCGGCTTGCCGGGCTGGGCGCTCGCGACCGTGATGTTCCTCGCCGGCGCGTTGATCTTCTGGGTCGGCCTCAAGGTCGAGCCCGATTGGCCCGAGGCGATCGGCGCGTTCTTGATCGCAGGCGCCGCCGTATGGTTCGAGCTGATCGTCGGCTGGGGCCACTTCGACATCGGCGGGCTCATCGTGATCCCGTATCTCGTGCCGGTCGCGATCTTCCTGTTGCTGCTGATGTACGGGATCCGCAACAGCCGTTAAGGCGCGACCCCGTACAGCGCGAGCGCGTTGACCGCCGCGGTGGGCGTGATCGACAGCGGCCCGAGGCTCGCCATCCCCGACGCCGTGAATGCGATCGCGAGCGCATCAGGTGCGATCGCGGCGAGCTGCGTCAGCGCCTTGGCGCCGCCGGTGATCGCTGCGAGCTGGGTCGCGTGGAGCTGGGCATCGAGCGCCGCGATCACGATGTCGTCGCCGATCGGCGTGTAGCTGAGGTTCGACAGCGTGCACGGTCCGGTACACGGCAGCGCGGCGAACACGCGATCGCCGAGGCGCGCGAGCTCGACGCCGCCGGTGCGGAAGGCCGCGGTCGCGGTGCCGGTCGCATCGAACCGGACCACCACGTTCGTGCCCTGTGCCACGGGAAGCGTGAAGCTATCGATCGCGACATCGCCAGCGATCGCGGCCGACAGCGTGCAGCCGCCATCGCTCGTCGCAAGGATCGATGCGCCGGCACCGACGCTGTCTTGCATCGCCGAGCCGATGCCGCGCACGAACTTCGGGTTGCCATCGCGATCGAACCGCGCGATCCACACGTCGCGCATGCCGGCGGAGGTCAGCGCCTTGCCGAACACGGTCTGGTCGCCCGAGAACTGGCCGATCGCGCACAGCTCGTCGCCATCCGGATCGACCGGGCCCGCGCCCATGCTGTCGGTGGAAGTGACCGCGAGCGCCCAGCGCGGCATGTGAGTCGCCGGATCGACGCGCGCGAGGAATGGATTCTCGTCGGAGGTCGTCGCCGGGAAGCTCGCCGACCCGAGCATGCCGCCGCCGCCGTAGATGCCGGAGAGCGCGACATCGCCATCCGCGTAACCGGCGGCGAACCAGCTCTGGATGTTGAACGACGACGACACGACATCGACGACGAGCGATTGCATCGCCGCCGCGTCGATCGCGATCGAGATGCCGTCTTGATGGCCGGTCGCGATCGCGCACGGCCCGTACGCTGGAGTCGTCGCGCCCGATTGGCTATAGCCCGCCGCGACCACGCCATCACCCGCGAGCGTGTTGCCGAGCGTGCGGATCTGGCAGACCGATGTCGAGTCCATCACCGTCGACGTGCTCGCGACGCCGGTCGGATCGAGCCACACGAGGCCGCCGCTCGAGTACATCGCCTGGCCGGTCAACGCGGTGCCCGCGATCGTGATCGCGGCTTGAAAGCCCTCGAGCACGGCGACCCGAGCCGCCTTGCCCGCGATCGCCGGTGCCGCCGCGTTGCCGTCGAGCACGATCAGGTAGCGCGGCCCCGCCGAGCCGGTGCTCGCGGGCGCGTCGATCATGCCGCTGTCACCGCCGCCAACGTCGTGGGTCTCGAACTCGAACCGCCCGCACGCCGCCGCCACGAGGCAGACGGGGAGCAAGCGGCGACACATCCGTCCCAGTATACGGCTCAGCGCGCCGCGGGCGAATGATCGGCGAGGATCGCCACGAGCTCCGCGCTCTCATCTGTCGGTGGTGAGCAGGTCGGTCCGCTGCACACGAACGCGCGCGCGCGATCCGCTGCAGGATTCTTGGCCTCGAGGATCGACGGCTGCGCCCACGCCCCCGCGATGCACAGCGTCGGCGCGTAGACCCGGCGCGCCGATGTGACAAGTTCGTCGCGGCCCGTGCCAGCGGTCACGACACAGACCTTCGCGTGGAGGTAGAGATCGAGCGCGCCGACCAGCGCGGACGTCGCCCACGCGTTGACGCCGGTCGTGCCGGTCAGCCGCTGCGCGAGGTAGCGCTCGGCCAGCGCGAGAGCGGACTCGTCTCCCGCGACGAGTCCGAGCCGGAGCAGCGCGCGCACCGCGATCGCGGCACCAGCGGGAATCGCGCTGTCGTGATGCGACTCGGGGCGATGGACGAGCAGTGCGTCGCCGGGCGGCGAGAGATAGAACACGGCGACCCCGTCTTTGTCCTCGACGAAGCGCGTGCGGATCGTCGCGACGAGGCGCGCGCCGAGGTCCCACCACGCGCGATCGCCGGTCGCTTCGGCCAGCTCGAGGAACGCATCCGCGCAGAACGCGTAATCGTCGAGCGTGCCCTCGAGCTCCTTCGTCACGCCCTCGTGGTGGACACGCCGAACGGTCGTGACCGTGCCGCTCGCGATCATGTGATCGCGCAGGAACGCGGCGACGCGCAGCGCGAGCGCGAGCGCGGGGTCGTGGCCCGTCGCACGCCACGCGGCGAGGAGGCCGGTGATCGCGAGGCCGTTCCACGCGGCGAGGACCTTGTCGTCGGTGCCCGGGCGCACGCGACTGGCGCGCGCCGCGAGCAACTTCGCGCGGAGCTCGGCGAGCTGCGCCTCTTCTTCTTGCGAGCTGCGCTTCGTGATCCGCGACAGCACGGTCGTCGCGTGCTCGAAGTTGCCCTGATCGGTCACGCCGTACGCGTGGTTGAAGATCAGCGCGCCCGAAGGACCGAGCACGGTCTTCACCTGCGCGGGCGTCCACACGTAGAACTTGCCCTCCTCGCCCTCGCTATCGGCGTCGAGCGACGACCACAAGCCGCCGTCTTTGTCGGACAGCTCGCGCTCCAGGAATGCGACGGTCTCCTGGATCACCTCGCGCGACCGCTCGTCGTGGGTCTGCGCGTAGACCGCCGCATAGATGCCGAGCAGCTGGGCCTGGTCGTACAGCATCTTCTCGAAGTGCGGGACGAGCCACTTCGCATCGACCGAGTAGCGCGCGAAGCCACCGCCGAGGTGATCGTAGATGCCGCCTTCCGCCATCCCGCGCGCCCACTCGAGGAACGCGGTCTTCGCGGCCTCGCCGAACGGCAACCGCCCGGCGCGTGCGAGCAATTCGTGGGTCGAGCTCGACGGAAACTTCGGAGCGCCGCCGAGCCCGCCGTACTTCGGATCGCAGCGCTCGGCGAGCTGCTTGCCGGCCGAGATGATCAGCGAAGCGTTCAACCGGCCCGGCTCGCCGCCGAGCGCACCGCGGCGATAGTGATCGTCGACGCGCTGGAGGCCATCGACGAGCGCGAGCGCGTTGTCCTCGGCATCGGCGCGCCGGGTGCGGAACGCATCGTTCATCGCGCGCAGCGCCTCGGAGAAGCTCGGCCGCCCGAACTTCGCCGTCTTCGGAAAGTACGTGCCGAGGAAGTACGGCCGGCCATCCGGTAGGCAGAACGCCGAGAGCGGCCAGCCGCCGCCCTCGCCCATCACCTGGATCGCGTTCATGAAGATGGTGTCGACATCCGGGCGCTCTTCGCGATCAACTTTGATGTTGATGTAGAGCTCGTTCATCAGCTTCGCGGTCGCCGCGTCCTCGAAGCTCTCGTGCGCCATCACGTGGCACCAGTGACACGCCGCGTAGCCGATCGAGACGAAGATCGGCTTGCCCGTGCGCTTCGCCTCGGCGAATGCCGCATCGCCCCACGGCCACCACTCGACCGGATTATCGGCGTGCTGCCGCAGGTACGGCGAGCTTTCGGTGGCGAGACGATTCGGCATATGGGGGTACTATCACGCCCATGCTGCGCAGCGTTTTCGCGATCGCATTCGTGATGGCGTGTCATCCGGCACCGGCGCCGACGCTCGCTCGCGCCGCACCGCAAGCGGCTCCGCCGATCGCGCAGACCTCGCCGGTCAGGCAGGATTTCGACTTCCAGCTCGCGTCGTACGGACCGCTCGCAGAGACGATCACGACCGGCCATGGCCCGTGCGAAACACCAGCGCCGCGCGGACCGATCCTGTTCGTCGCAACTGGCGTCGACCCTTGTAGAAAAACCGCCGGCCGCCACGGGATGTAGGTTCGACGAGAGCTGCTACGCTCTAGCCGTGCTCCGCGTCGCGACGATCGTCGCCGAGACCGAGGCCGAGGGACCCGGCCATCGGTTTGCCGTCTGGCTGCAAGGCTGCTCGATCCGCTGCCCGGGTTGCTGCAACCCCGAGATGTTCGACGAGCGCCGCGGCGAGCCGATGACGCCGGCGGAGCTCGCGGCGCGGATCCCCGCGACGGTCGAGGGCATCACGCTGCTCGGCGGCGAGCCGTTCGAGCAGGCGACCGAAGCCGCCGAATTCGCGCGACTCGCGAAGGCGCGCGGGCTCACGATCATGGTGTTCAGCGGCTACACGCTCGCCGAGATCCGCGCGCGCGCTGACTCCGCACCGCTGCTCGATCAGGTCGACCTGCTCGTCGACGGCCGCTACGACCGCGACAAGCCCGAGCCCAAGCCACCGGAGGGCCGGCGCTGGATCGGCTCGGCGAACCAGACGATGCACTACCTGACGAGCGCGTACTCCGCGGACGATCCGCAGATGCGCGCGGCGAACACGATCGAGATCCGGATCTCGGCGAAGAGCCTGCTCGTCAACGGCTGGCCGAGCGCGGATCGGCTCGTGCGGCGAAAATGACCGACGACGACGACGACTACGAGCTCCCCGCCACGGTCGCCGCCAGCGAAGCGGAGATCATCGCGATGGCGCGCGCGTTGACCGCACCGCAGGCGCTCGACGTCTGGGGCCTGCTCGCCGGTTCGCGCACGCTGCCGCCGAAGATCGGGCCGACGTGCGCCGAGCTGATCGGCGATGCGCTCGCGCAACTGTGGCCCGCGCTATGGCGGCGCGATGGCGCACGGCCCGGCGCTTCGATCCGCGCGGGAAACGTCGTCCGCGGTCGTGGCTGGGAGCGCAACCCGGTCGCGGCGCTCGATCACTCGGCCTACACGCTCGCGCTCCTGCGCTGGCTCGTCGAGATGCCGCTCGCGACGCCGGGCGCGGTCGACAAGCTCGGTGCGAAGCCGGCGACGATCGGCGATCAGGTCGTCGCGTACCTCGCGCTCGACGTCGCTTCCGAGACGCCGGCGCAGCTCACGATCGCGCGGTCGTCGCAGGCAGCGAAGTCCGCGCTCGCGTGGCTCGGGTTCGCGCACATCTTGCCCGGCGAACCGCCGGAGAGCTTCGACGAGCTCGTCACCGGCGCCGGCGCGGTCGTCGTCGAGGCGCTCCAGCTCGATCTCGCGAAGCGCTGGCGTGCGGTGGAGCTGACGAAGCGCGCCGAAACCGACCCCGATCACCTGATCGCGATCGGTCGCGGTCAGGACCTCACGCTGACCCGGTTCATGGACGCGTGCACGCGCGCGGGCCGGCGCGACCTTGCCGGTTTCATCCTCGACGCTATGCTGCCGCTCTTGGCACGTGAGGTCGCGCCGTTCCCGAACGACCTCGATCGCACCAAGCCGCTATCCGTGAGAATGGCCGCGCGCAACGCGGCAGGCGCCCTGCTCCGCGGCGTCAGCAAGTGGTGTGAATGGGACCGCGCCCACCGCGGCGTCCGGTTCCTCGACGACGATTACGAGGCCTCGCAGTTGTTGCTATCCCGCTTTGAAAAATCCGCCAGCCACGGCGCCGACGTCCTCGTGCCGACCTGGCTCGCGCAGCTCGCATCACTGGCACCCACGTCGGGCACGGGCTCGGCTACCATCGAGCCAGACACTGGCACTGGCAAGGAACACCCATGAGCCGAGCGATTCAAGTCCGCGTTTCCGAGTCCGTCGTCCGCACGGTTCACGTCGAGGACGGCGTGCAATCGCCGCTCGAGCTCTTGCCGGTGCTCGCGCCGGAGCGGATGGCAGAGCTGCTCGCGAAAGAGCTCGAAGCTCAGGGGTTCAAGCGCGAAGGCAAGCTCGCGACCCGCAAGGATCCCGACGGTGTCGAGATCACGGTCGACCTCGAAGCGGCGACCGTCTCGGTCAAGCTCGCAGCGGATACCCGGCTCGCCGAGCAGGTCGAGCTCGAGACCCGCGCCGCGGTCGAGACCCAGGCCGCTGCCGAAAATCGCCTGCGCGATGCCGCGATCGACGAGCTCGAGCAGCGCCTCGCGCAGAAGACCGAAGCGCTCCGCCGCGGTGTCACCGACAAGCTCGAGAAGAAGCTCGCGGACCTCCGCGGCGAGCTCGATGGATCGATCGGCCGCGCGACCGTCGCCGCGTTGACCGAGCGCGCCGAGCAACTCGGCAAAATCGAAGAGATCGCATCCGACGAAGCAGGCAACGTGACGATCAAGGTGAAGCTGTAGCCATGACCCGCGTGCTCGCCGAGACCGAGCTGCCGAGCGAGCTGTCCGCGTTTCAGGCGGTCGATGCCGCGTATCCGCAGGAGCTGACCCGCTGCTACGACGCGCTTCGCCGCCGGCTCGCGGTGCTGATCGAGGCCGAGAAAGAGCTCGCGCCGTACATCTATCGCAGCCTGCGCGACCGGCTGAAGGCCGATGGCACGCGCTGCTTGTACCTCGACGGCCGCGCGTCGTCGGACTTGCCGCCGCCTCCACCGGGCGCCTCGCTCGTCGGTGCGATGATCCACCAGATCCGCGAGGTCGTGCGCGGCGCGGTCGGCGAGCGCATCGTCGTGCTCCCGCACCTCGACATCCTCGGCGCGAGCGGTGGTGCGGGCTTCCTCGGCGCCGAAGCGCGCGAATTGATCCCGCTGCTCTACGAGAACCCCGAGGTCCTGTGGCTCGGCTTCAAGGATCCGGCGTTCCCGCTGCCCCAACCGATCACGAATCTGTTCCCGCATCGCGAATCGATCGTCGGCATCCCGCGCGACCGGCTCGCGCACCTGATCACCCAGCGCGAGGCGCGCAAGCTCGGCCGCGGCTTCGATCCGTATCAGCTCTACAAGCACGTCTCCGGCGTCAACGCGGTCCGGTTGCGCCGCCTGCTCGGCTCGCTGACGGGTGAAGACTATCCGAGCGATCCGGCGCCCGCGATCGCGCAGCTCCGCACCGCGACGCTGTCGAACGACGTCCAGCTGCCGAACGTCTCGCTCGATACCGACATCGGTGGCTACGGTCCGGTGAAGGACCGCCTGCGCGCGGAGATCCTCGCGATCCTCGCCGCGAAGGACAAGCTCAACGACCCGAACCAGATCGCGCGCCTCGAGGGCCTGCTCCCCCGCGGCATGATCTTCTGGGGACCGCCTGGCACGGGCAAGACGCTGTTCGCGAAGGCGATGGCGACGGCGCTCGGCGCCGCGGTTCAGATCGTCTCGGGCCCCGAGCTCAAGTCGAAGTGGGTCGGCGAGAGCGAAGAGAACCTCCGCGCCGTGTTCATGAAGGCGCGCCAGTCCGCGCCGAGCGTGATCGTGTTCGACGAGCTCGACTCGTTCGCGGCCGCGCGCGGCACGTATACCGGCTCCGGCGTCGAGCACTCGATGGTCAACCAGCTGCTCACCGAGATGGACGGCTTCCGCAAGGAAGAGCTGGTATTCGTCGTCGGCACGACGAACTTCGTCGAGTCGCTCGACGCGGCCCTGCTCCGCCCCGGCCGGTTCGAGTTCGCGCTCCACATCCCGTATCCGAACGCGGACGACCGCCGCGACATCCTCAAGGTCCACGACAAGCGGCTCGAGCTCCAGATGACCGAGCCCGCGCTCGAGTACGCGGTGAAGCGCTCGGCCGAGCACGTGCCGGGCCCGAGCGGTGGCACGCATTACTCCGGCGATCACCTCCAGGCGCTGTGCCGCCAGCTCGCGCGCACGCGCTTGCGCGAAGGCATCGAGGGGCCGACCGAGCCCGGCGCGATCGATCGCGCGATCGAGCAGTACCTCGATCTGCCGAAGCTGACGAAGAGCGAGGAGCTCGTCGTCGCGACTCACGAGGCCGGTCACGCGGTCACCGCGCTCGGCTGCAAGCACGTGCCGCCGATCGATCGGATCTCGATCCGCGGCGATATCGGCGGCGCGCTCGGCTACGTCCAGCACGCCGATCGCGCACACCGCTACGTCGTGACGTACGCACAGCTGCGCGACACGATCTGCACGATGTTCGGCGGTCGCGAGGCGGAAGCGCTGATCCTCGAGGACGTCTCGATCGGCGCGGGTAGCGACCTCCACAACGCGACGTCGATCGCGCGCGCGCTCGTCGAGGAATACGGCGAAGAGGTTCCGGAGCTCGCGATCGGCCGCTGGGCGCTGCACGAGCACGACAAAGATCACTCGGAGAGCACGCGGACGCGGCTCGACAATGCGATCGCGAAGATCCTCGAGCACGAGCGCACTCGCTGCCGCCAGATCCTGACCGAGAAGAAGGCGCTCGTGATCGCGCTGCGCGATCTCTTGATCGAGCGCAAGGTCCTCGACCGTTCGTCGTTTGCCCACCTGGTGACCTAATGGCTGATCTGACTCTCCGCTTGCGCGTCGACCCGGTGACCGGCCGGCGCGAGATCGTGATCGACTACTCGAGCGACTCCGACGCGCTGCCGTTCGAGCACGAGGAAGAGCATCGCCAGCTCGCCGAGAAGGTCGTCAACGGCGGGCTCAAGAACCCGAAGGTCGAGGTCAGCCGCGAACAAGAAGGCGGCGCGAGCGAGGAACCCGCCGCCGAGCAACCGACCGCGACGCCGACGGCAACGAAGCAGTAGGCATGGCGCTCGGGTTTGCAGATAGCGACGCGCTGTTGGTCGCGATCAAGACCGGCTTGATCTCGAAAGAGGTCGCCGCGGGCAGCGCGCGCGTCGGACGAGCGAACCAACTCGTCGTCGTCGAACCCGACAAGGCGGTGCCGGCCGGCGTGCTGCAGAAGCTGCGCGCAGCGGGGGTCAGCGACGCAGCGCTGCCGAGCAATTCACACGCGGTGCGATGCTGGGCCGAGGCGCTCGCGCCGGTCGCGGTCGGCGTCGCGAAGCTGCCGGCCTTGTGCTTGTTCGTCACCGAACGCGTCGCCGATCTGCTCGACGTCGCGGCAGAGCTCGTGCGGCTCGGCTGCGATCGGATCGATCTCGCGATCGCCGGAGATCACGGCGTGCTGCGCGTCGTCGATCCGCCGACCTACACCGTCGTTCGCGCGCTCGATCGCGATCATGGCTTGCGCGTGTTCGCACCGGATCCCGCGGGCCAGGAAGCGATCTGGGCCGAGCTCGGCTACCACCATCCGCTCGCCGAACACCTCCGCACCGAGCGCGGCATGATGCTGCTCGCCGCGCGCGATGGTTGGCGAACGATCGCCGACCAGGGCTGGATGACGCTCGACGCCGCGCTCGAGCTCGGCGTTCCCGAGCGCGCCGACAAGATCGCCCAGGGCGCGATGCCGGAGCGCCGCAAGGTCGAGCTCCGGCTGTCCTCGGGCCGCCGCGACGTCACCAGCATGTGGGTGATCCGCGAGGACGCGGTGGCGAAGGTCGACAAGCTGCTCGAATACCTGCCCGAGGAGGTCGTCGGTCGGCTCACGTTCGCGGTCAGCGCTGCGACGCCGCCGACCGTGATCCTGCGCGCGCGCACCGGCCGGCATGCCGCGCCCGATCTGTCGATCGCGGCAGAGGAGTACGCACCGCTCGGCGGGATGGCCGATGTCTACGCGCCGACCGGTGCGATCGTCGAGCCTCCACTTCGCCGCGAACGGCTGCGCTCGATCCTCGCGATCGAGGCGCGCGAGGTGATGTGGCTCGCCCGCACGGCCGGCAATAAGTTCCGGGTCGAGCGGATCAACGACGACGCGTTCACGCCGCTCGGCGAGTGGGCCGACTACGTCCTCCACGCGAATGCACCGGCGCTCGCCCCGTGGGTCCGCTCGCGGATCTACGACTTCGCGACGTTCGTGTCGACCGGCCTCGAGTGGGCGAGCGAGCGGCCGCGCGATGCGGACATCGATCCCGAAGCGAAGCGCAAGCGCCGCGATCGCGGCAAGCCCGCGGCAGCGGTCGTCGAGGACGAGATTCCGATCGCCCAGCCGAAGCCGGCGACGCCGAAGCCGAGCGCGAAGGTCACGGCACCGTCGTCGACGCCAGCCCAGCAGGTCGCGATCGATGCCGAGCTCGCGGCGCTCGAGGCCGAGTTCATCGCGCTCGATGCGCCGGGCGATGCACCGGAGCGGATCGCGCTGCTCGATCGGCTCGGCCACACGTACGCGCGGCTCGATCGCAAGCGCGATGCCGGCCTGTGCTTCGCGCGCGCCGTGTGGGAGTCGCCGCCGGCCGAGGCCCAGGCGCGGCTCGATACGTGGATCGCCGCGGATCTGAAAGCGCAGACTCCCGCGAAGGCGCTCGACCGCGCGCTCGCGCTCGAGATTCCGAGTGGCGACGACGTCCGCACCGTCGCGGCGCTCACCGCGCGGGTCGTCCCCGCGGTCGCGAAGGATCCGCACAAGGTCACCCGCTGGCTCGACGATCACGACGGCGAGCTCGACGCGCGCACGCTGTGGCTGTCGCGGCTCGGCCTCGCGAAGCTCGCGAACGGCGATCCGTTGCTGCTCGCGCACGCGCGCGATCGGATCCTCGCGCGGCTCGCCGGCGGTCTGCCCGTCGAGCGCGAGCTTCCCGCGTTCTTGCGCCTCGCCGGGCGCAGCGGCGCGCTCGGCAACGCGAGCGGCGAGCACCTGACGACCGCGCTCGACGAGCTCGCGACCCGGATCGACAAGACGAAGCGCAAGCGCACGCCACTCGAGGCACCGCCGCACCTCACTGGCGCGTACGTCAACTACCTGCTCGCATACGGGTTCGCTCGGATCGGCGGCGCGGAGCGTGCGCGTGGCCTCGTCGCCGATGCGAAGAAGGCGCTCGAGCCGACCGCGGTCGATCCGGTTCACGCGTATCTCATGGCGGCATACGGCGCGCGCGTCGATCAGGCGATCGCCGGCGTCGCGTCGGAGACGCCGCTGTCCGACGAGCTCGGCACCCAGCTCGCGAACCTCGATCGCGTCAATCGCTACAAGGTCGACCGCCTGCGCGAGGCGTCGCGGATCCTCGAGCCGCTCGACCGCCCCGACGCCATCGGCGCGTGGATCAAGAAGGAGAAGGACTCGCGCGGCCCCGAGTTCGCGGCGCTGCGCGAGATCACGGATCCCGTGAAGCGCGCGAAGGCAGTCGACAAGCTCGTCGATACGGCCGCGCAGAACGACACCGAGCGCGAGCGCTTGATCGACGGCATTTTCGACGTCCTGCTCGAGCTGCCCGAGTCCGGTGCGGTGCCGATCCTCAGCCGGACGTGGCCGCTGATCACGCGGGTCGCCGAGCCGCGCCGCGCGGTGCTCTACGCGGAGGCGCTCGTCGTCGCCGGTCACTTCGGCCGGACCGAGCTCGTGCCCGCGATCATGGACGCGCTCGCCGCCGCGATCCGGCTCGTCCAGGGCGCGGATCTCGAGCGCGTGCTCCAGCACAGCTTGCGCGCGCTGCGTCGGATCGGCCTCCGCGCCGAGGTCGCCGAGCTGCTCGCCGAGGCCGAGCATGCGCTCCCCGCAAACCGGATCGAGGCGCTGCGCGGCAGGCTCGCGCTCGCCGCCGGCCTCGCGTTCCTCGGCGAGACGTCGCGCGCACTGCCGATCTACGAGCAAGCGCGCACCGCGCTGACCGAGAGCATGGTGCTGCCGGTCCGGCTCGATCTCACGCGCGCGCTCGCCCTGGCCTACGCCCAGGCGCCGCTCCAGCACGCGCTCGGCGGCCTGACCGACCTCGCGAACCAGCTGCGCGACATCACCGATAGCTACGGCACGAACAGCCACTACTGCCTGTCGGTGCTCAACTTCGTCGAGTCCTTGGTGCTCGGCATCACGTCGGATGACCTCGCGCTCGGCGAGGCCGGCCGGCGCTTCGTCGAGGACGACGAGCACTTGATTCGCCGCCGCTTGCACCGCGATCTTGGAGGAGCCTCGTGACCGCTACTGCCGAACCTGCGACCGTGCTCGACGCCGTCGAGCGCGCCACCCGAGCCAGCTACGACGACCTCGCGAAGGACTCCGCCGGGCTGCGCGATCGGATCAACCGGTTCCGGATGTCGCTCGGCCGGTTCTTCGTCGCGAAGCAGCCGCTGATCGATCTGATGTGCGTGGCCGCGGTCGCGCAGGAACCGCTGCTGCTCGTCGGTCCGCCCGGCACCGCGAAGTCGGACCTCGTGATCAAGTTCAAGGACGCGCTGAAGATCCCCGACGGCGAATACTTCGAGTACTTGCTCACGCGCTTCACCGAGCCCTCCGAGGTGTTCGGCCCGATCGATATCGCCGAGCTCCGCAGCGGTCGCTATCTGCGCCGCGCGAATGGCAAGCTGCCGACCGCGCGCCTGGTGTTCCTCGACGAGATCTTCAAGGCGAACTCGGCGATCCTCAACTCGCTGCTCACCGTGATCAACGAGCGCAAGTTCTACCAGGACGGCCAGCCGGTCCCGGTCAAGCTGCGGATCCTGCTCGCGGCGACGAACGAGCTACCCGAGAACGTCGAGCTCGCCGCGCTGAAAGATCGGTTCTGCCTCAAGGCGGCATGCCGCTCGGTCCAGGACGATCACTTCGTCGAGCTGATCGACGCGGGCCTCGACGCGTACACCCAGCGCGAGCTCAACCAGAAGCCGTGGATCGAAGGCCACGCGACGCTCGAGGACTTCGTCAAGGCGCACCGCTACCTCACCCACGTGCTCGCGCGCCGGACGAACGGCCCCGACGGCAACCAGCTCCGCGACCGCGACCTCTACTTCTCCGACGAGCTGCTGCGCGAGCTCCGCCGCGTGTTGAAGACGCTGGTCCGCGAGGACGGCGTCTTTGTTTCAGATCGGAAGGTGGTGAAGCTGTACCGCCTGCTCCGCACCCACGCGTGGATCACCCATGGTGGCGCGGTCGAGCGCTCGGACCTCCGCCTGCTCGCGTACCTCGGCGAGACCCGCGACGAGATCGACCTGCTCGAAGAAAAAGTGCCGAGGTTGCTCGGCCTGTCGTGACGGCGGGGACGAAATCACCGGTCCGCGAGCTCCGCACGCAAGCGGATGTCGCGAGCTGGCTCGCCGCCGGCCTCGCGCTGCGCCGCGTGCCTTCGCAAAGCGACGACGACGAGCACCTGATCGGCCAGGCGATCGGCGCGTGCGCGAACGAGCTGCCGTCGCTTCCGCCGCCCGGGATGATCGCGGATGTCGCGGTGCTGCTCGGCGGTGCGCGGTTGCCGCTGTCGACGCCCGTGCAATCGAGCGACGACAACCTGCGCGCGGCGATCCGCGCGTACGACGACGACGTGCTCGCGCGCCTCGTCACGAACTCGCGGTTCGACGACGTACTCGCCGCGTACGCCCATCTCGCCGCCGGCGATCGCGCGACCGCGACCGCGCTCGTGATCGGTGCGATCTGCGAGCGCGCGAGCTTCGCCGGCGCGTCGGTCAGCCCTGCAGCGCTGCGCCGCGCCCTCGCCCGCCCCAAGGACGAGCGCGAAGCCGCAGGTCGCACCGAGCTGCTCGGCGGCGCGACGGCGCAGCGGCTCGCAGATGCCTACGATCGCCTCGCTCGCTCCGCGCGCCAGGCGCGCGCGCTCGTCGATCAACACGAGGTGTTCGCGCTCGATCACCTGAACGTGCTGCGCGACCTCGGCAGCCGGATGACCGCGGATCACATCTCTGCCGCCGCGACCGCGATCGAGTCTTCGCTACCGCGAAGGTTGCCCGCGAACCGGATGAACCGCGGCGTGCGCGACACCCACCTCGCCGACGAATCGCTCTACCCCGCCGGTGGCTTCACCGCGATCACGCCGGGCGGCTCGAACGCGAACGTCGAGAACCTCGTCACCTCCGAGCTCGTCTACATGGAGGACGGCGCCGAGCCCGACGTGTTCACGCTGCGCTACGTCGAGGGCGAGCTGCTCTACTACACGCGCGACGACAGCGTGTTCCGCCGCCATCGCCAGGTCATCGGCATCGCGCTCGGCGCGGATCTCGACGACGCGCGCGTGAAAGATCGCGAGTTGCCGTGGCAGCGTTTGATCCTCGCGCTCGGGCTCGTCGTCGCGGCAACGCGCTGGCTCGCGGAGCAGCTCGGCGATCACGCGCTGACGATCCGCCTCGCCTTCCCTCCAAACTTGCTCTCCGAAGAGCGCGATATCGTCGCGTTGTTACTCGGTGGCGAAGTCCAGCGCGGCACGGTCGTGATCGAGCACGTACCCTGGCAAGAGCTGGTCGATCAGACCGCCGCTGCCGGCGCGACCGCGATCTCGGACGTCATCGTCCTGTCACTCGGCCCCGTCCCGATCGTGCCGAAAGGACTGCGCGCGCTCCACGTCAACCTCGCGGGAGTCGCGCCGACCGCCGCGCCCGTCGGGAGCACGCCGGCGGAGCCGAGCGCCGATGCGTGGCGCGAATGGTGCGAGGTCGCCGAGGATCTCCTCCGCTGGCTCGTGTAACGTTTCGGTCCATGCCGCGTTACGAATTCGCTGAGGGTGGATCGAACAAGTTCTGGGAAATCAATCTGACCGGCAAGTCGTTCACGACGACCTACGGGAAGATCGGAACGGACGGTCAGACGACGATCAAGACGTTCGGCTCCGACGCGGAAGCGAAGAAGGAAGCCGACAAGATCACCGCGGAGAAGGTGAAGAAGGGCTACGCGCTCGCAGCGGGCACGCCCGCTTCCGGTGTGAAGGCCGCACCGGCTCCCAAGGCCGCACCTGCAGCGAAGGCCGCGCCGGCGAAGGCGGCACCGGCTCCGGCTCCGGCTGCGAAGGCCGGCGCGCGCTACTTCGAGTTCAGCGAGGGCACCTCGAACAAGTTCTGGGAGGTCTCGCTCGACGGCAACTCGGTGCGCACGCGCTACGGCAAGATCGGCACGCCGGGCCAGTCGACGATCAAGGACTTCTCGTCCAAGCCCGACGCGCAGAAGGAGCTCGACAAGCTCGTCGCCGAGAAGACCAAGAAGGGCTACGCCGAGGCAACGCCCGGTGGCGCGGCGCCGGCTCACGCACCGAAGACCACGGCGCGCAGCGACGGTCAGGCAACGGCGGATGCGCGCAACCCCGAGCTCGAGAAGGCGATCGTCGCGAACCCGACCGATCGCGACGCGTACGCGGTGTTCGCCGACTGGCTCCAGGAGCAAGGCGATCCGCGCGGCGAGCTGATCTCGATGCAGCTCGCGAATCGCGACAAGGCCGCGCGCCAGCTGATCGACAGCAACCTCGACTACTTCCTCGGCCCGCTCGCGAGCGAGCAAAAGACGCGCGACGGCCTCGGCAACAACTCGGTCTCGCACCTCCGGACCTCCGCGCAAGAGAAGGAGTGGCAGAAGACCGGCGAGCAGGCGTTCCTGTGGCGCAACGGCTTCATCTATCGCGTCCGCCTCAGCCACGACATGTATTTCGATGCCGAGTGGAAGGGCAAGACCGCCGAGGTGCTCGAGCAGGTGCTGAAGCATCCGTCGGGCCGCTACGTCGTCGAGTTCTCGTTCCAGACCAACGGCGATCCGAGCGAGGACAACAGCCTCCAGGACATCATCGACGTGCTCGGCAAGAAGGCGCCGCCGACCACGCGCAAGATCACGTTCGGCGACAACGTCGATCAGATCAGCTGGCACAACACCGGCAACCTCGGGAAGCTGTGGAAGGGCGTGCCGAACCTCAAGATCCTCGAGATCGAGACCGGCCACTTCGACGTCGGCAAGATGGAAGCGCCGAACCTCGAGCGCGCGATCTTCATCACCGGCGGCCTGTCGAAGTCGTGCGGCAAGAACATCGCGACCGCCGACATGCCGAAGATCAAGCACCTCGAGATCTATTACGGCGACGACAACTACGGCGGCGATTGCTCGGTCAAGGAGGTCAAGCCGCTGCTCGACCGCACCGACCTCGAGGACCTCGAGTACCTCGGCCTCAAGAACTCGATGTTCGCGAACGACATCGCGAAGGCGATCGGCGGCGCGAAGATCCTGAAGGGCCTGAAGACGCTCGACCTCTCGCTCGGCGCGATGACCGACGAGGGTGCCGAAGCGCTCGCCGCGGCGAAGGGCTCGCTCGCGCACCTCGAGTGCCTCGATCTGACCCGCAACTTCCTGACCAAGAAGGGCATCGCGGCGGTCAAGGGCATCTGCAAGAAGGTCGTGACCGAGAAGCAGGAAGAGGCCGACGGTGACGGCGACGACGTGTACTACTACGTCAGCATCGCCGAGTGATCGTCGTCGGAAATCCCGAGAATCGTCGCGTCGCGATGTTTCTCGGGGCGCTCGCAGCCCAGGGGGGCAAGCCGCCGCGCGTCGTCGCGTGGATCGATCTGGTCGAGCCCGGTGCGCCGGCCCGGTTGCTGAGCGGCGACGCGCTGATCCGGATCGACTCGTTCGGCGAGAGCGATGCGGTCGAGCGTGCCCTCCTCGGCCGCGGTGAAGCCGCCGCGCGTGCCGAGGGCGTTCCCGCGATCTCGGCACGTGACCTCGCCGCGATGCCGTACGAGCTCGGCAAGATCGTTCACCCGCGCCAGCTCCACCTCGGGTTCCTCGCGGTGCTCGCCGAGATCGAGGCGGCGACCGCAGGTGCGCGCGTGCTGCCGCCGCCGCGCGCGATCCGCGAGCTGTTCGACAAGGTTGCCGCGGCGGAGCGTTGGCGCGCGCTCGGCATTCCGATGGCGGAGTCGCTTGCGGGCGCGACCACGCCCGACGAGGTCCGCGCCGGGATGCGCGAGCGCGGTTGGCCCGCGGTGTTCGTGAAGCTGACGTCGGGGAGCTCCGCGTCGTGCCTCGCGCTCTTCACGAGCCACGGCGACAGCGAGCACGTCCTGACCACCGTCGAGGATACCGGCGTCGCGCGGTTCAACACCCGCAAGCTCCGCCGCCTGACCGCGCGCGAAGACATCGACGCGGTGCTCGGCTTCATCCTCGGCGAACGCGCGATCGTCGAGCGTGCAGTTCCGAAGGCCCGGCTCGACGGACGCTGGTTCGATCTGCGCGTGCTCGCGATCGACGGCGAGACTCCGTTCGTCGTGATGCGCACGTCGCCGCATCCGATCACGAACCTCCACCTCGGCGGCACGCGCGGAGATGTCGCCGCGCTGCGTGCGCGAATCGCGCCCGCGGCATGGGATGCGGCGATGGCGAGCGCGGTCGCGGTCCAGCGCGCGACCGGCGCATTTCACGTCGGCGTCGACCTCATGTTCGAGCCCGATCTCGTCCATCACCGCGTGCTCGAGGGTAACGCGTTCGGCGACCTGTTGCCGAACCTCGAGAGCGATGGCCTCGATGTCTACGGCTGGCAGATCCGGCGGCTGCTCGGGACGGCGCGCTAGTGCGGAATCGCGAGCTCGAGGCGCGGATCGTCGCCCATCCCGAGGACGACGAGAGCTGGAGCGTCTACGCGGACTGGTTGGAGAGCCACGGCGATCCGCGCGGCGAGGTCCTCGCGATCGCGATGCGCGCGGAGAAGGCGCGCGATCCGAAGCTCGAGCTGATCGCGAACGCGCGGCTGATCCGCCATGCGCCGCAGCTGTGCGGTGGGCTCGTCGAGACGTTTCGCGTCGGCTCGGTCGGGCTCCCGGAAGGTGTCGGCTGGCGGCGCGGTTTCGCGAACGCGCTGCGCTTCGATCCGGGCACGGTCACGCGCCCGCTCGCGGAAGCGGTCCGTGCGGCGTTCGCCGAGGAGGCGTGCGCGTTCGTCACCGATGTCGTGATCCGCAACTCGCTCGAGGCGATCGATGGCGCGATCCTCGCGCTCGCCGAGGCGGCGCCGGCGTCGGTGCGCGAGGTCGTGCTGTCCAGCGGCGCCAACATCGCCGATGTCACGCCGCTGTTCGCGCTCGCGAACCTCGTGCGGTTGCGCTGCACCGCGAATGACGATGGCGATGGCCACACGCCGCTGTCCGCGCTCGTCGCACACGCGGCGGCGCCGTGGCCGCTGCGCATCCTCGACGTCAAGCCGCGCGCGACTCCCGAGACCGCAGCCGCACTCGCGAGGCTGTTCGCTCGTGCCGACGTTCCGCTCACCGACGTCACGATCGCGATCGGCGGGGGCATCCTGGTACGCGTGCCGCAGGTCGAGCGGGAAGCGCGCGAGCAGTTCGCGAGCACCGTGTGTCGGGCCATCGTCGCCAGTCCGCTCGCGCACCAGATCCAGCGCCTGTACCTCCACCTGCCGTTCAGCCGCGACGACTACCAGCAGTTCGTCAAGCACGTCGGCAGGTTCACGAGCCTGCATTCGATCGTGCTCCCGAGCCGCACGTTCACCAAGAAGCTCGAGGTCGCCACGATCGCGCAACGCGATGCCTACAACGCGATGTTGCGTGCGCGGCATCGGTAGCCGAGACCACCGGCGAGCGGTACGGTCGCGGCATGAAACATCGCAAGCTCGGAGCACTCGACGTCGGCGCGATCGGCCTCGGCTGCATGGGGATGTCGGAGTTCTACGGCAAGGGCGACGACGCCGAGTCGATCTCGGTGATCCATCGCGCGCTCGACCTCGGCGTCACGCTGCTCGACACGTCCGACATGTACGGACCGTTCACGAACGAGGTCCTCGTCGGCAAGGCGATCAAAGATCGCCGCGACAAGGTCGCGCTCGCGACGAAGTTCGGCATCCAGCGCGGCTCGGATCCGCGCGACCGCTCGATCAACGGCAAGCCGGAATACGTGCGCGCCGCGTGCGACGCGAGCCTGAAGCGGCTCGGCGTCGATCACATCGACCTCTACTACCAGCACCGCGTCGACACGAGCACGCCGATCGAGGACACGATCGGCGCGATGGCCGACCTCGTGAAGGCCGGCAAGGTCCGCTACCTCGGCATGAGCGAAGCCGGCCCCGACACGCTGCGCCGCGCGTGCAAGGTCCACCCGATCACGGCGCTCCAGACCGAGTACTCGCTGTGGACGCGCGATCCGGAGGACGGAATCCTCGCGGTGTGCCGCGAGCTCGGCATCGGCTTCGTCGCGTACAGCCCGCTCGGTCGCGGCTTCCTCACCGGCCAGATCAAGAAGTTCGAGGATCTCGCGCAGGATGACTTCCGCCGGTACAACCCGCGGTTCCAGGGCGCGAACTTCGCGAAGAACATGGAGCTCGTCGCGCACATCACGAAGCTCGCCGATCAGAAGGGGTGCACGCCGGGACAGCTCGCGCTCGCCTGGGTGATGGCGCAAGGCGACGACATCGTGCCGATTCCGGGGACGAAGCGCGTCAAGTACCTCGAGGAGAACGTCGGCGCCGAGCGGGTCGAGCTGACGAAGCAGGATCTCGCGGCGATCGCCGAGATCGCACCGAAGGGCGCCGCCGCCGGGCTGCGCTATCCCGAGGCGGCGATGAGCTCGTTGAACCGCTAGAGCACGGGTAAGCGAATGCCGGCGGCGCGAGCCTCGGGCACCGGGACGCGCTCGAGCAGGCCAGCGGCGTAGACCTTGTCCAGTTCGAGGTAATCGAGGTGGACGTAGCCGATGTGGCAGTGGCAATCGATCTGCGTGCACGCGCGCGGGGCCAAGGCCGCGGCCCAGTCGTCGGCGTAGAGGTTGCCGATGACATCCGTGATGAAGTGGCAGCGCCGCATCGCGCCGTCGCCGTCGACGGTGATCGCGCGCTCGCCGGCACCGCACGCGCGGCCGAGGCTGGGATAGCGCTGGGTGTTGAGCTCGAACAGCGGATCGATCGCGCGCCACATCGCGACCTCGTCGGTCGAGTAGCCGAGCGCCTTGACCGCGTTGATCCACATGTACGTCGCGGCCGGCAACGCGGCGCGGAGCGAGTGCGCGGCGGCGGCGTGCTCGCGTTGGCCGACGATACCGACCGAATAGCGGATGCCGTGATCGTCGAGCGTGCGGCACTGCGCGAGGAACTTCGCTTCGGTCGTCCACTCGGGGTGGTACGTGCACCACAGCGCGAGCTTGTCGGGGTTCGCGCGCGCGACCCAGTCGAGCGGCGCCGACAGGTTCGTCTGGATCGCGCAGCGCGAGATCTGCGGGAGGTGCGAGAGCTCGACGAGGCCGTCGCGATACCAGCGGCGGATCAACGCCTCGCCCCACGGCGTGACGAGGATCCCGAGCTGGTCGTCGGCGGGGCGCAGCGCGAGCCAGCCGACGAACCGCCGCCAGCTCGCTTCGTCGCGCGCGAGCGCTTCTCGATCGTCCTTGCGCTTCGCGAACGGGCAGTACTCGCAGCCGTAGTTGCAGCTCGCGAGCGGGCCGCGATAGAGGATGTCGAGCTTCACGCGAGCTCGTACTCCGCCATCCGAGCGCGAACGGCCGTCGAGTACAGCCACGGCCCGATCGCGTCGGCGCGCGCGAGGCCGGCGTGGGTGAGTCCGAGGATGTCGCCGCGCTGTTCGGCGAGGCCGCGCGGTGCGAGCTCCGCGAGCTCCGGGAAGTCCGCATCGGCCGGTGTGCCGAACTTCGCGCGGTACGCGGCGAGGTCGAGCCCCTCGTCGGAGAGGAGCGACAGGATCAGCCAGCGCCGGCGCTGCTCGGTAGCGTCGAGTCGGATGCCGTAGTCGGCGACGGCGAAGTCGGTCTCGCTGCGCTGGACCCAGCGATCGAGGATGTCGCGCACGCCGCGCGCCCCGACCGCCCATTCCGTCGAGTAGTGGAGGCCGCGGGTGTACGAGCGCGCGCCGCAACCGAGGCCGACCATGCCGTCGTCCTGGCAGCAATAGACCGGTCCGCTCGCGCTCGCACCTCGGCGAAACATCCGGAGCGAGACCTGGTGATAGCCGGCTTCGAGCAGCATCGCCCTGCCCTGGTCGTAGAGCCCGACGCGATGCTCGTCGACCGCTTCGGCGCCCTTGCGACCGAGTGTCGTCAGCGGACGGACGTAGAGCGGATAGAGGTAGACCTCTTCTGGCTTGTACTCGAGCGCCGAAGCGAGCGTCGTGCGCCAGGTCGCGGGCGTCTGCCCGGGCAAGCCGTACATCAGATCGACATTGAGCGTCGCGACGCCGGCGTCGCGGATGGCTCGCAGCGCGCGATGGACCTCGCCCGGTTGCTGCGGGCGATTGACCGCCTTGCACTCGGTCTCGAGGAAGCTCTGGATGCCGATGCTGATCCGATCGGCGCCCCCACCGACGACGACGGCGAGGCGATCGGGCAGCGCGGTCTCGGGCGAGGTCTCGACCGACATCGGGATGTCGGCGCGCGCGCCGAGCGAGCGGACGAGCCCGAACAGCTGGGCGAGCTGCGGCGGCGTCAGCAGCGTCGGGGTGCCGCCACCGATCGCGGAGCGCGCGAACTGGAACGCGCCGCCTTCATCGAGCGCGCGGCGCACGACCGCGACCTGACGCGCGAGCGCCGCGAGGTACGCGGTGACGAGCTCGTCGGGCGGCACCGGCCGCGTGAACAGGTTGCAGAACCCGCAGCGGTGCTCGCAGAACGGGATGTGGAAGTACGCGAACAGCGCGTCGCGGCGCTCGCCGGCCCACAACGGGCCGAGTGGCTCGCCCGGCTCGATCCGGCGATACGCGGTCTTGTGCGGATACGCGTAGACGTACGACTGGTAGCGGGTCGCCGCGAGTGCGTCGTCGAGTGCGGTCATCGCCGGACCTCCGCGTACGGCACGGTCATCACGTTCGGATGCGCGATCCGATGACCGACGTAATCGTCGTCGCCGTAGAGCGTGCCGTGATCGCTGCACACGATCGCGAACAGCGGGCCACGCGCCGCGAGCACGTCGAACAGCGTCCCGATGTGGCGATCGACATAGCGCAGCGCCGCCGCGTGGGTCGCGCGCGTGTCACCGGTCGCACCGTCGAGATAGAAGTGATTCGGCTGGTGGAGCGCCGACACGTTGACGAACGTGAACGCGCGCCGCGATGCAGGCAACGCCGCGAGCTTCTCCGCGACGACGCCGATCTGATGCTCGAACGAGCGCGGATCGGTGACGCTCGTCGCGCGCGACCAGTGCGCCTCCGCGAACATGCTCGGGAACACCCGGCCGAGCGGGTTCTGCCGGTTGAAGAACCCGACGCCACCGACGCACAGCGTGTGATAGCCGCGCGCCGCGAGGCCCTCGACGATGTTCGCACCGTCGAGCACGCAGGTGCCGGCCGCCGTGGTCTCGCTGCCCTCGAACCGCAATGCGAACCGGCGCGGATGACGGCCGGGCCGCACGGGCGTCGGCAGAAAGCCCGCGAAGAACGCGGCGTGCGCCGCATACGTGAACGAGCCCGGCGTGTGGCGCTGCTCCCACTGTCCGACCAGGCGCGCGAGGTTCGGCGTACGCCCCGCGGCGAGCTCCTCGCTGGCGACGTCGTAGCGCAGCGTATCGAGCGTGATCAGCGCGAGGTCGTGGCTGCCCACGATCGCGTTCATGTCGACGTCGCTCGTTACCACCGAGCGAGCCTACCTCACACGCGGCGTTCGAAGCGGACCGGCGCCGGCACCGCGAACACGGGCTGGAGGATCCGGTGCGACAACGCGCCGATGCTCGCGATCGTGTACGTCGGCGATAGCGCGAGCGTCGCGGGCCACGGCGCGCGCGGCAGCCACGCGGTCATCATGCCGAGCGCGGCGGCGGGGGCGAGGTCGGTCTCGGGGTCGTCGCCGACGAACACGCACTCGCTCGCCGGCACGCCGGCCCACGCGAGCGCGCGCTCGAAGATCGCGGGCGCCGGCTTCGCGATGCCGAGCTCGCTCGACACGAACACGTCGCGGATCACGTGCGCGAGGCCCGTGCGCGCGAGCTTGTCGCGCTGGGCCGCACCGCCGTTCGTGACGACCGCGATCCGCGCCTCGACCGCGAGCCGCTCGATCGCAGGGCGGACACCGGGCTCGGGCTCGACGCGAGCGGCGAGCTCCGCGGGAAAGGCCGCGGCGAGCTCGGCGACCGTGCGCTGGATCCCGAATCGCTCGATCATCCCGGCCGCGAAGTGCAGCCGCGGGCGACGGCCGCGCTGGTCGAGCTCGACGATCCAGGCGAACGCCTCGGCATCGATGTCCCCGACCTGCGATGCCGCCCAGCGCTTCAGCGCAGCCGTGCGGTCGAACAGCGTGTCGTCGAGATCGAACAGGATGGCGCGAACCACGGGCGAGTCATGCCCGGTTCGCGGGTCGAAGGCAACGGGGATCGTCCTCAGGCAGCGGTGAATCGGCCAGCTGCGGCGGCGAGCTCGGCCGAGACCTCGGCGCGTGCGGTCTCGGTGTGCGGGAACGCTTCGAGAAATCGCAACTCGCGCGCGAACGCGAAGATCACCATGCCGAGGAACGCTCGCCATCGCACGCCGCTGTCGCGGACCGCATCCTCGACGATCGTGCGCGCCGGGCCCGCGAGCTGGGACCACAGGAGCGCCAAATCCCAGTCGCGCGGATGAACGCCGGCACACTCCCAGTCGACGAGGCCGAGATCCTCCTCGTCGTCGGGGTCCGCGATCGCGTTGCGCAACAACAGATCGCCGTGGCTGAACGCGGTCGCGGGATACGCGGCGAGCGCCTGATCGATCTGCTTCGCGAGCTCGCCGTCGATGCCACCTTCGCGGCGGCCACACAACCGGACGCCGTCGCGGATCCACGTCGGATCGCTCGGATCTTCGAGCAAGCGCTCGCGGAGCTGCGCGCGGACGCGGGCGGGTGGCGCGGCGATCGCGAGCTTCGGCGCGTAACGCGCGAGCTGGTCGTGCATGGCGATCAAGGCGGCGATCGTGCGGATCGGTAGCGCGGCGTGTGGTCGCCGGCGTTCGGCGAGCGGCTCGCCGGGCAACAGCTCGACGACGAGCAGCTCGTGATTCGCGGCGATCAAGCGCGGCGTGCGAACGCCGGGCGCGCGCTCGGCGAACGCGCGATAGATCGCGACCTCGTGCTCGAGGTACCAGGCCCACACCGCGTTCGGCTTCTTCAGCTGCTTCGCGAGTACGGCGCGCTCACCGATTCGGCCCGCGATCAACAGTGATTTGCGCGCGGGCCTCGCGCTCCCGTCCACGACGAAACCGGGACACAGCGCGGCGACGCGTGCAGCGAAATCGCTTCCGGGCTCTGGCGTGTCCACCACGAGCGATTCTATCGTCATTGACGGTGCCGTCCGGGGTGGCTAATGGCCGAGATCGCGACGACGTTCAGTCGATGTTGGTGCAATTGCAGTCGCGCCCCGACGACGTCGACCAGCGCCTGCGCGCCGCCGAGGCGCTGGATGCGCAGGGGAAAGCCGACGACGCCGTGGCCGTGCTCGCTCCGCTGCGCAACATCACCGGGCACGAGGCGGATGCCGGCCTGCCCTGCCTGTGCAAGGCGTGCTTGCCGACCGCACCGCGGACCGCGCAAAGCGGCGAGCTCGCGTTCGTGCGCTCGTTCGCGGTCGCCGAGCGCAAGGTGCTTCATTTCTGGCAGCTCGCCGATCAGCACCGCGCGGAGATCCGCGCCTCGGTGACGACCGCGTTGCGCGCGCGCCTGACCAAGAGGCCGGCGTGACGCTCGCTGGCTTCGTCGCGAGTGCGCGCCGCGATCGGATCCGCGCGATCCGCGATGCTAGTACCAGCGGCGATCTCGAGACGCTCGCATGCGCGCTGCGCCGCGTGCTGTTCACCGACGCCGATGCGGAGGTCCGTGCGGCCGCTGCGCGCCGGCTCGCGGTCGTGGTCTACCCGAGCGAAGCGTGGCTGACCGACGCGCTCGGCGATCACTCGCCGATGGTGCGCGAGGCGCTCCTGCGTGCGCTCGCCCGTCGCGGCACGCTGACCTCGGCGGATCAGGTGCGCCGCGTGATCGAAACGGATCGCGTGTGGTGGGTCCGCCGCACCGCGGTCTACGCACTCGCCGCGATCGCCGGCGCGAGCGAGCTCGCCGCATTCGAGGCCGCGCTCGCGGATCCGTTCTGGCGCGTCCGCCACGCCGCGATCAAGGTACTCGCGGTGCTCGGCGCGCGCGACGCCAACATTCGCGACGAGCTGGCCGAGCCCGAGGGTCCAGCTCGCTCGGCGCTCCAGTTCCTGCGCGCGACGTGGGGCCCGGTCGCGGTCGAGGCGCCCGCGCATGGCGCACCGCCGAGCCTGTTGCCCGAGGCGCTGCTCGATCCGGATCCCGCCGTCGTGACCGCGCGGCTCGCGTCCGCGCCGGTCTCCGCCCTCGCGCTCGTCGAGCTGCTCGCCGATCCGCACGCGCCGCTCCGCCTGCTCGCCGCCGATCGCCTCGCTGCGATGGCCGATCCAGCAGCGTTCACCGCCGCGCTCGACTGGCTCGACGAGCCGCGCGTGCCGAACGCCGCGGATGCGGTCGAGCATCTGCTCGACGGGCTCGGCGATGGCGCCGTCGAGATCGCCGAGGTCGCGCTCGCACGCACGGCGCGCCCGGGCGCCGCGGCGTGGGCGATCCGCTGGGTCGTCGCGACCAAGCTCGCTGCGCTGTATCCGAGCGCACGCGCAGCCGCGGATCGGGATGCGCGCCTGCGCATTCACGCGCTCCCACTCGCGACCACCGACCAGCTCGCCGCGTGGGCCGCACCGGATCTGATCGACGCGATCGCGCTCGAGCTCCACGAGCGTCACGCGCATGCCGCGCTGCTCGCACTCGACACGGTCACCCACCCCGCCGCGCGCGCGCTCCAGATCGATGCCGCCGCGCGGCTCGGCGAATGGGCGCGCGTCGAGGCCGGCCTCGACGACCTCCATCACGGCCCGCGCGCGATCGCGACCCGCTGGCTCGTTCGCAGCGGGCGCAGCGACGGCCGCGCCCAGCTCGCGGATCTCGACCCGGCCGTGCGCGAAGCCGCACTCGCGAATCCGCACCACGCAGCCGCGTTGATCGGCGATCGCGATCCCTGGGTCGCGCGCGCCGCTGCGGAGCAGCTCATGCTCGCGCGCGAGGCGACGCCGGAAGTCCTCGCCGCCGCACACGCCGCTCATGCGTCGGCAGATCCGTGGGTGCGCGCCCGCGCGTGCCTCGTCCCGATCGTCGACGAGGCGCTCCTGGCCCGCGCGATCAGCGCGCTCGCCGACGACGCCGAGATGGTTCGATCTGCCGCACTCGAGACCCTGACCCACTACGAGCCAGCGGTCGTCGAGCCTCGGCTCGCTGCGTGGGTCGCCTCGCGCGAACCGAGCGCGATCGAAGCCGTCGCCGAGTCGGCGCACGTACCCACGCGCGCGCCGACCGAGCGCCGCGCATTCGGCCGCGCCGGCTTCGACGTCGCACCGCTCGCGATCTCCGGCGCATTCGATCTGTCGCAACCCGCGCTCGAGCTCGCGGCAGCGAACGGCGTCGACCTGTGGTTATGGGAGCCCGCCTACGAGCAACTCACGAAGTTCCTGCGCGCGCGCCCCGACGATCGCGTGATCACCGGCAGCTATCACGCCGACGCGCGCTCGATCGAAGCGGACGTCGATCGCGCGCTGCGCAAGCTGCGCCGGCCGTACCTCGATGCGTTGCTGTTGTTCTGGTCGCGCTCGCCCGCGCGCGTCGATCCGGCCGCGTACGCCGCGATCGAGCACCTGAAGCGCTCCGGCAAGGTCCGCGCGCTCGGGTTCTCGACGCATCATCGCGAGCTCGCGCGCACCGCGATCACGAACGCGCCGTGGGACTGCGTGATGATCCGCCACAGCGCCGCGCACCCCGGCATCGAGACCGAGCTACTGCCGACCGCACGCGAGCTCGGCACCGCGATCCTCACGTTCTCGGCACTGTCGTACGGCCGCATGCTGTCGGGGCCAAACGCGCCAACGGCCGCGGATTGCTATCGCTACTCGCTCGCACAGCCCGGCGTCACCGCCGTGATCTCGGCGCCGCGCCGGCGCAGCGAGGTCCGCGAGAACCTCGCCGCGCTCGCGAATCCCACGCTGACCATCGAGCAGCTCGCCGAGCTCCGCGCTCACGGCATCGGCGTGCGCGCCGAGAACCAGCGGTTCAACACGCTGCTTCGCCAACCGACGCGCGATGCCGCCGCCGCCGCCCGCGAGCTGCTCGCCGCGGAGATGCCGCCGACCGACGACGTCCAGCGCGCGCTCCCGAAGCCGAGCAGTGCGCGCCCGGCTCGCACGAATCTTCGCAAGACCCGCACGCGCCGCTGATACGATCGCACGGCCCGAGACGGGCAGAGCTAGCTTTCTGTCCGTGGCGCAACGTCACGGCTGACCGCGACCGATCACGAAGAACGTCCAACCGGGAGGCGAATTCGTTTGCGACTCCTACACCCTTCGGGTGCCGCCCCCCGGTTGTGTGCTGCAGAGCAAGTAGCTCCCGTCTCGGGCGTGTTACCGTTGATCTGCCTGGGACGTGGACCGAGCTAGCTTTCTGTCCGTGGCGCTACGTCACGGCTGACTGTGACCGATCATGAAGAACGTACAGCCACGGGGGCGAAGCGTTTGCGACTCCTACACCCTGCGGGTGCGCCCCCGAGGCTGTGTGCTGCCGAGCAAGTGGCCCTCCCGTCCCAGGCACCTCATGGATCAATCTCACGTACTCGTGCTCGTGCACGTGCTCGTGCTCGTGCTCGTGCTCGTGAAGGTCGCGTTCACCGATCCTCGCGACCCGGAGGTGCTCCGCGCACGGACCGACGAGCGGACGTTCGCGTGCGCACGGATCGAGCTCGGTTTATTCCGTACCACTGAGGCTGACCCTACGAATGGCGGGCGTGAGCTCGCGATTGGAGAGCGGACTCGACGAGCACGTGCACGTGCACGAACACGAGCACGTGATCACGTCTTACCCGTTGGGCGGTACTTCTGATGTTCACGCTCGTCGAGCTCATCTCCGAGTTGAAGGCTCTCGCCG
>Ga0105245_10000171_pt1 | contig 61689 bp, 59 predicted proteins | sample KBSM54metaG_FD_81523 | JGI IMG/M metagenome (GOLD analysis project Ga0105245, IMG submission 81523) | Miscanthus rhizosphere microbial communities from Kellogg Biological Station, Michigan, USA - KBS M5-4 metaG | ecosystem: Host-associated > Plants > Roots > Rhizosphere > Soil | place... | reverse complement strand
GAGAGCGATCCGGCGAAGGATTGGTTCGTCACGTTGGGAAATCCCACCGACGTACTCACCGCGATCGTGGTGACGAATCCGGGCAGCGGCTACACGAGCGCGCCCGAGGTGGAGATCACGGGCGGCGGCGGGACGAAAGCGAGTGCAACGGCGAACGTCAATGCTGCCGGCGGCGTCGCGTCGATCGATCTTTGGAAAGCAGGCGCGGGTTACACGTCGGAGCCGACGGTGACGCTCACCGGCGGTGGCGGCAGCGGCGCGACCGCGCGCGCGATTCACTCGTTCGTGAACATGCGCGCGGCGGCCGGCGATCCGACGCAGAACATGGCCGTGACTTCGCGCATGGTCGATGCGAAGACGGGAAGCATCATCACGTTCGACCTCACGCTGTCGCAACAAGGTCCTCCCTTCCTCGTCCTCGGCTCGGGCATCATCCCGATTCCGCTGACGTGCGGATCGCCGCTGCAGACGAACAACTTCTACTACTCGCTCACGAAACTGCAGGCATCGGGATCGATCTCGATCGACGGCGAAACGCTTCAGGTCAGCGGCGTCACGTGGATGGATCACGAGTACGGCGCATTCAGTGCGGCCGGCAAGTCGGTGAAGTGGATCTTGCAGGACATGCAGCTCGACAACGGCGTCTGCATTTCGAACTTCACGCTCGATGAGCCGGACGTGGACACGCCGACGTCGAGCATCGCCACGCTGCAGTATCCGGACAAGCCGACGATCTGGGTGAAGACGACGACCACGCCGCGAAAGCCATGGACGAGTCCCGAGACCGGCAAGACGTACTTCATGGAGCTCGAAGTGACGATGGAGCGCGGCCTCATTCCGTGGTGGCCGAACGCGTCGCTCACGGTGACGAGTCTCATCGACTCGCAGGAGTTCGCGCTGCCGGCCGGCTCGGTTTATGAAGGAGTCGCGCGCGTCGTCGGAACGTTCAACGGAGATCCGGTCTCGGGGACGGCGTGGAACGAGCAGACGGCGCGCTGACTACGCTACACTAGCTCCACCCCAAACATGCCCAGCGCGTCCGAGATCGTCGGCATCCTCATTGTCATATTTGTGCTGTGGTTCGTGTTGAAGCTGGCACGCGTGGCAATCCGGCTGATCCTCTTCATCATCGGGATCATGCTGTTGATCGGCGCTCTCTATTTTCTTTTCGTGAGGTGAATCTTCTTGAGTGATGATCGCAAATACAAGCATCGTGGCTATCAGGACAGCGGCGGATACGGTTCCGGCTCATCCGGCTCGTCGAAATCATCGCGTCCGCAAATGCCGCGTTCCGAACTGCCGAAACAGCGGATGGAAGGCGCGCCGCGCGGACGCACCGCCGGCGGCTTCGGCCCCGAAGCTTTCAAATGCAACAAGTGTGGTCACATCCGCCAGAACCTCGGCGATCTGACCAACGACGAAGTCTGTCTGCGCTGCGGCGCCGACATGCACATCTGCGGCAACTGCCGCTTCTTCGATACGACGACGACGTGGGAGTGCCGCGAGAACATCCCCGCGCGCATCTCGAGCAAGCACGCGAAGAACGAGTGCACATTCTTCTCGCCGAAGATCGTGCGCGATCTCGCCGCCGACAAAGCGGGCAAGCTGCAGTCGCCCGACGACGCGCGCAAGGCGTTCGACGCACTGTTCAACAAGAAGTAGTCGCGATCAGCGTCCGAAGATCCACTTCGCCGCGGGAATCGTCGCCGCCGCGCCGAACGCGATCAGCGATCCACCGACGATCTTGCGCTGCTTGTCTTTCAGGTTCTTCGATACGAGCAGCCCGATTCCGGCGCCGAGCGCGACGCGCGTTCCGACGATGAATGCGAGCTGTGGCGTAGTCAGTTTTCGTTTTCGCATATCGTGAAAAGGATCACGGCGCGTGCCAGTGTATCCTTCGCCCGCTTGCTGATCAGTCTCCTATTCGCCGCGCTCGCCGGCGTCCTCTACGCGCTGTCTTTCCCCGACTTCAGCGTCTCGTGGCTCGCGTTTGTCGCGCTCGCTCCGCTTCTGATCGCGATCACGCGCGCGAAGCGGGCGCGTGCGGCGTTTATATACGGCTGGGTCGCGATGACGGTGGCGTGGCTGATGATGGTGCCTTGGGTCGTGCGGGTGATGTCGCACTACGGCGGTCTTCCGTACGTCTCCGGCGTTCTCATTTTCATCGCGATGTCGCTTTACCTCGGCGCTTACGGCGGCGCGTTTGCGATCGTCGTCTGGTATCTGCGGTTGCGCGAGCGATTCGCGCCGTGGCTGCTCATCGCGCTCGTCTGGGCGGCGATCGAATATGCGCGCACGTACTTGCTCACCGGATTTCCGTGGAACTTGATCGCAGCCGCGATCGTCGACTACACGCCGCTGATTCAAATCTCGCGCGCAAGCGGGCCGTATCTCCTCGGCTGTCTCGTCGCGTTGCCGTCGATCGTGATCGCGTGGCTCGTCACGCAGCGTCCGCGCGGCATCGGGCGCGTCATCGTCATCGGCGCGACCGTCATCGTGTTGTTTGTGTGGTGGGCGACCGGATACGTCGCGTCGCAGTGGCGTCGCGGCGACGCGCTCGCGCCGCAGGAGACCGCCGCGCTGTTGCAGCCGAACATCTCGCAGGAGATGCGGTGGAACGACGCGAACGTGATGGAGATCCTGGTGCGGATGATGTCGATGACCGAAGACGCGGCCGATCACGGTGTGAAAGTGATCATCTGGCCGGAGTCGACGGTACCGTTGTCGTTCGCGACGACCGACATCTATCGCAACAACATCGAAGAGACTTCTCGCCGCCGCAACGCCGACATCATCCTCGGCTCCGTCGCCGAAGATCCTTCGCGCCCGAACCGAATGTGGAACGCGGCCTTTCTCGTGAGCGGCGGAAAAACGATCGGCCACTACGACAAGATTCGCCTCGTGCCGTTCGGCGAATACGTTCCGTTGCGCAAGATGCTTTTCTTCGCGGAGAAACTCGTGCACGCGGTCGGCGAGTTCGAGTTCGGCACGAACGACAAACCGTTGCGCGGCCGCTACGCGTACGGTCCGGCCATCTGCTACGAAGTCGTTTTTCCGCGCATCACCGCGACGCAGGTCGAGCACGGCGCCGAAGTGCTCGTGACGATCACGAATGACGCGTGGTACGACGGCACCTACGCGCCGCGACAGCATTTGAATCAAGCCAGACTGCGCGCGGTCGAAGCGGATCGATGGATGTTGCGCGCGGCGACGACCGGCATCTCCGCGGTGATCGATCCGACGGGGCGCATCGTGCAAGAACTTCCAATGGGACGTGAGGGAACGATCTACGCGCACTTCGCGACGAAGAAGACGCTCACGCCGTATGTTCGCTACGGCGATTGGTTCGCGTGGCTGGCGGTCGCCGGTGTTTTTTACGGCGTGATTTCCCGCCGCCGGATCTAACGAAAGTTATCTGGCAAGCGCCGATTGATGGGTGTAACATCCGCCCGCCCATTTTCCAATTTTCGACAGTCCTTCAGGGGGTTCCCATGCGAATCGACGGCGGTACGGCTGTGCGCTTTTCGCGAATTGTGATCGTCATCACGTTTGCGTTGTCACTCACGTTTTCAGCTGCAGCCGCACCCGGCGCGCGCGAACCCGGACGATCTCCGGCCGAGTCGGTCGGTGTCGCCAATCCGGTCACGCAACCGACCGCATTTCTCGTCGTCCTCACCGAAGATTCCGCTGCGCACGCGTGGGCGCAGACGATGGAGAACGGCGGCGTCAGCGCCTCCGCATCGAAGCACGCGCCGCGCGCGCTCGTCGCGCTCGCGGATGCCGCGGGTCGCGCACAAGTAGAAGTCGCCGACCGCCAGCAGCAACGCGTCCTCGGCCGCATCCAGGCGCGCGGCATCCACGCGAAGACGATCTATCGCATTCAGCGCGCGTTGAACGCGATCGCGCTCGAAGTGAGTCCGAGCGATGCCGTCCAGATCAACGACATGCCCGACGTCAAACGCGTCATGCCGATCGAGCTCGAATATCCCACGGCGAATACGCCGGTCGGATCGAACGCCGTTCCGTTCATGAACGTCCCGACGACGTGGCAGCTCCCGGTGGGCGCTGGAAACGCCGACGGCACCGGCGTGAAGATCGGAATCATCGACACCGGCATCGACTACTTGCACGGCGACTTCGGCGGAAGCGGTTTGCTCGCCGACTACACGGCGAACAATCGCACCGTCGCACCCGACGCGTACTTTCCGACGGCGAAGGTCGTCGGTGGAACCGACTTCGCGGGCGACAACTACAACGGAACGGCGGCGACGATCGCCGCGGATCCCGATCCGATGGACTGCAACGGACACGGTTCGCACGTGTCCGGCATCGCCGCCGGATTCGGCGTCACCGCCGGCGGCGCGACGTACGGCGGTCCGTACAACGCTTCCGCGACGATCGACTATCAGAACTTCCGCATCCATCCCGGTGTCGCGCCGAAAGCGTCGCTCTATGCGTTGCGCGTCTTCGGCTGCGGCGGCGGCACGAACCTCACCAACGCCGCGATCGATTGGGCGATGGATCCGAACGACGACAACAATCTCTCCGATCACCTCGACGTCATCAACATGTCGCTGGGATCGGACTACGGCACGATCTCGTCGTCGACGGCAGTCGCCGCGGATGCAGCAGCGGCAATCGGTGTCGCGACCGTCGTCTCCGCCGGTAACTCCTTCGACAATTACTACATCGCCGGCTCGCCTGGTTCCGGCGACCGCGTCACGACCGTGGCCGCAGCGGCGGACAACGGACTCGTCGCGACGGTCTTCCGAGTCAACTCTCCCGCGGGAATCGCCGGCAACTACGGCAACACGATCTCCTTGCAGTTCGGCGGAACGCCTCCTCTGGGCGGAGTCACCGGAACGTTAGTGCAGGCGATCGATCCCGCCGACGGTGCGGGACCATTGACGACGGACGCTTGCTCGCCGCTCACGAACGCCGCGGCGATTGCCGGCAACGTCGCGTTCATCGACCGCGGCACGTGCGGATTCCTTCAGAAAGCGCAGGCCGCACAGGCGGCCGGCGCGATCGGCGCCGTCATCGCCAGCAACAGCGCCGCAGCGATCGGCAACATGGCCGGCGTCGATCCGACGGTCACGATTCCCGTCATCCTCATCACACAGGCAGATGGCAACACGCTGCGCTCGAACCTTCCGAGCAATCCGAGCGTGACGTTCTTCAACGCCGGCGATCTGCTCGCGTCGTTCTCATCGCGCGGCGTGCGCGGCGGAGCGTCGAAGCCGCGCCAAAAGCCGGACGTCGCGGCTCCCGGCTCGAACATCACGTCGGTGCAGACCGGCACGACTTGCACCGGGGTTGCGCCGTCGAGCGGCTGCCAGACCGTCAACGCCACCGGCTTCCTGGCCGGTAGCCAGACGCTCGTCCTGTCCGGCACTTCGATGGCCTGCCCGCAGATCGCCGGACTCTCGGCGCTGATGAAGCAACTCCATCCCGACTGGTCGACGGAAGAGATCAAAGCCTCGATCGTCAACACGGCCAATCACAACATGACCACGCTGCCGGACGGCGGCGGCAACAAGCTCGCGGTTGCGCGCGCCGGCTCCGGCCGCGCCGACGCGCTTCGCGCGGGAACGACGACCGCGGTGGCGTTCAACGCCGACGAGCAGGGAACCGTCGGAGTCGCCTTCGCAGAGGACTTTACGACGCCAGGCACTCGTACCAAGAAAGTACGCGTCGAGAACAAGGGCTTGACGTCGGTGACCTATGACCTCTCGATCGTGACGTTCGAAGACGCACCGGGAATCTCGTTCTCGCTTCCGGGCGGATCGAGCCTCACCATTCCGGCCGGCGGCTCGACGACGATTGACGTTCAGTTGAGCGTCAACCCGGCCATCCTCACGCACTTCCGCGATCCGAACACACCCGCCACGCAAGCCTTGCCGGGATCTCTCTCCGGTCTTGGTGTGCACAACCGCCACTGGCTCACCGAAGAGTCGGCGAACCTGGTGTTGAGCGTGAGCGGAAGCGAGAAGCTGCGTGTTCCGCTGCATGCAACGTCACGTCCGGCGTCGACCATGAGCGGAGCCTTGACGTCGAGCGGGACGAATGTCGCCAACGGCGCAGGCGTGACCGGCAGCGACACGTACACGCTCAGCGGTGCGGGCGTTTGCACCGGCAGTCTCGCGGCGTCGGTCTGCAGCGGCACGTTCCCGAATGACGAAGTCTCGCTCGTGATGCCGTTCGAGCTCCAGATTGCGAGCCCGGCCGACCCGGTGAATTCGCCCCGCGCGAACGACGTGCAGTACGCCGGTGTCGCGTACGACGCCGTCGCCAACAACCTCATGTTCGGCGTGTCGACGTACGGCGATTGGGCCTCCGCCGACGAGTCGACGGTCAACATCTACATCGACATCAACAACGACGGCGTTGTCGACCGCATCCTGGGCGGCGCAAACGCGGGACGGGCCAACAACAGTCTCTTCTCCGCGTCGAGCGGCAACGACGTCTACATGACGCTCGTCCTCAATCCCACGGTATCTCCGAACGGCGTGTCGGCACCGAATGCGCCGGCGCGCTTCGTCACGAGCGATCCCGGCGCGCGCGACAACGCTCTCTTCCGTACCAACGTGCAGATGGTTTCCGCCGCTCCCGCGACCCTCGGCTTCCCCGTCGGCACGACGGCATTCAAGTGGAAGGTCGTTACGTGTCCCGGCTTCGCGATCTTCTGCAAACAGCGCAACGGTTTTCAGTTCGATGAGACGCCGTGGGTCGCGTGGGACTACGCGAATCAGGGTCTCAACTTCAACGGCACGCGCATCGTGCAGGACGTTCCGGGCGCCACGATTCCCGTGACCTGGAACACCACGAACCTCACGACCGCCGGCAGCCTCGGCGCGCTGTTGCTCCACACGCACAACCTTCAGGGCGCGCGCGCGCAGGTGATGCCGCTCGCCGGTGCGCCGACGACGGATCTCGCAGTGAGCCTCAGCGCATCGCCTTCTGCAACGACAGGACAGAACGTCACGCTCACCGTGACGGTGACGAACAACGGCGGAGCTGCTGCGGCCATCCAGGTCCCGGTGACGATTCCGCCGGGCATGTCGTACGTGAGCGATGACGGCGCGGGTGCGTTCAGCACGGCGACCAAGGCGTGGACGATCGCCGCGCTGGCGAACGGCGCGAGCGCGACGTTGCACATCGTCGTCGCACTGACGTCGAACGAGCCGCAGGACATCGTCGCGCAAATCGCCGGGGTCACGCCGCTCGACATCAATTCCGCGAACAACACTGCGCAGATCACTTACTCGCCGTTCCGCACGGCGAACCTCGCGCTCTCCGCAGTCGCGGGCTCGCCGACGGTGTTCGCCGGCAGCACGGCGACCTACACGTACACGTTGACCAACAACGGCGCCGACCCGGCGTACGCCGTCAATCTCTCGGACAACTTCACGTCGTTCCCATCCCTCAATGCGACGGGCTCCGTCGCATCGAGCGGCTCCTACAACACCGCGACGCACGTCTGGAACGTGGCCGGTCTCGATAACGGACGCACGGCGACGTTGCAGCTCAGCGTCACCGCGCCGAACATGGCCGGCACGCTGACGACCAACGGCACGGCGACGTCGACAGTCGTCGATCCGAACGCGGCGAACAACAACGCCGCCGCCAGCCTTCAGGTGCTCTCGCCGTCGAACGTCACCGGCACGAAGACGTTCAGTGGCACCACGTATCCCGGCTCGACGGTAACGTACACGGTCGTGCTCTCGAACAGTGCTGCCTTCGATCAGCAAAACAACCCAGGCAGCGAATTCACGGACATTCTTCCCGCTGCGCTCACGCTCGTCTCCGCGAACGCGACTTCGGGAACGGCAGTGGCGACGGTCGGCACGAACACGGTGACGTGGGACGGTGTGGTTCCCGCCAGCGGCTCCGTGACGATCACGATCACGGCAACGATCAAGAACACGGTCGTGCCGAATACGACGATCTCGAATCAGGGAACGATCTCGTACGACGCCGACGGCAACGGCACGAACGAAGCGACGAACCTGACGGACGATCCGGGCGTCGCCGGCGCCGCGAATCCGACGTCGTTCGTTTCGACATCTCCGGCCACGATCTCGGTCGCGACGAAGACGGTGAGCGGACAGTTCCGCGCGAACGGCGCGGTGGTGTACAGCGTGACGCTCACGAATAGTGGACCGTCGACGCAGCTCGACAACTCCGGCTCCGAGTTCACCGACGTTCTGCCCGCCGCGCTCACTCTGGTGTCTGCAAACGCGACGGCCGGAACCGCGGTGGCCACGGTCGGCACGAACACGGTGACGTGGAACGGCAGCCTCGCGTCCGGCGCGTCGGTGACGATCACGATCAACGCCACCGTCAACTCCAGTGTCCCGGCATTCACCACCGTGTCGAACCAGGGCACGGCGAGTTATGACGCCGACGGCAACGGCACGAACGAAGCGTCGAAGGTGACCGACGATCCGGGCACAGGCGCGGCGAACGACCCAACATCGTTCGTCACGCAATCGCCGGCATCGCTCGCATCGCCGACGAAGAGTGTGAGCGGTCAGTTCTACGTCGGCGGCGCGGTGACCTACACCGTGACGTTGACGAACAGCGGCAGCAACACGCAGCTCGACAACCCCGGCAACGAGTTCTCCGACGTCCTCCCGTCGTCGCTCACGCTCGTCTCCGCGAATGCCACCAGCGGCACCGCGGTGGCGACCGTCGGTACGAACACCGTGACCTGGAACGGCTCGATCGCCAACGGCGCCAGCGTCACGATCACGATCAACGCAACGGTGAAGTCCGGCGTCGTCAACGGAACGACGGTTTCGAACCAGGCCAGCGTGAATTACGACGCCAACGGCGATGGTACGAACGAGACGTCGACCGTCACCGACGATCCGAGCACCGGCGCAGCGGGCGACGCAACGTCGTTCGTCGTCGTCTCGCCGTCGTCGATCGCGAATCCGAACATGACGGTCAGCGGCGCGCCATACATGCCGGGCAGCACCGTCACGTACGCACTGACGATCATGAACGGCGGACCGGGCGTGCAGGGCGACAACCCGGGCGACGAGTTCGCAGTCACGCTTCCGGCGTCAGTCACGCTCGTGAACTCGTCATCGAGCGCTGGCACCACCAACCGCACCGGCAACACGGTGCATTGGAACGGATCGCTGGCCGTCGGCGCGAGCGTCAACATCAGCTTCACTGCGACGATCAACAGCAACACGCCGGTCAACACGGTCGTCTCGGCGCAGGGCACGGTCAACTTCGATCAGGACGGCAACGGCACGAATGAATCGTCGAAGGTGACGAACGATCCGTCCACCGCCGCGGCAAACGATCCGACGTCGTTCACGGTGGTCTCGCCGGCGACGGTCACGACGGCGTCGAAGACCGTTAACCCGACCGTCGCACAAATCGGCAACACGATCACGTACACGGTGACGTTCACGAACTCGGGACCGGGAACGCAACTCGACAATCCGGGCGCTGAGTTCACGGACGTGCTGCCGTCGACGTTGACGCTGGTCTCGGCCAACGCCAACTCCGGAACGGCAGTGGCGACGGTTGCAACGAACACGGTGACGTGGAACGGCCAGCTCACCGCGGGTGCGAGCGTCACGATCACGATCACGGCAACGGTCAACTCGAACAACAACACGACGATCGCGAACCAGGGCACAGTGAGCTTCGACGCCGACGGCAACGGTACGAACGAGTCGACGAAGCTCACGGACGGACCCGGTGGTGGCCCGACGATCCTCACGCTCCTCGGCAACATTCCGGCGCTGTCACCGCTGGCGCTGATGCTGCTCGCAGTCGCTCTCGCAGCGGCGGCGATGTTCGTGATGCGGCAACTGCAATAGTTGAATCTCAATCGATCGGAAAAGCGGGGCGCTTCGGCGCCCCGCTTTTTTGGCTGCTATGATCCACGGCGAAGATCATGAGAGACGACACACTCAGCATCATCGACGACCTCCGCACTCGACTCCGCTCCGTCCGGAGCTATCTTTGACCCTGCCGGCGCGCGGAAGACGCTCGATGAGATCGAGCGCGAGATGTCCGCTCCAGGTTTCTGGGACGATCCCGAAAAAGCACAGAACGTAGGCCGCAAGCGCGCCCGCGTCGAGAAGCGCATCGCGAGTGCCGAGGCGATCGACTCGTATGCGGAAGAGCTGGAGGTGCTCCTCGAACTGCAGAAGGAAGGGGAGAGCGTCGACAGCGAGATCGACGCGCTGCTGGTGAAGCTCGAGGCCGACATCAGCTCGACCGAGCTGACGATGAAGCTCTCCGGCGAGCATGACGACCGTGACGCCATCATCGCCATCCATCCCGGCGCGGGTGGAACGGAGTCGCAGGATTGGGCGGAGATGCTCCTGCGCATGATGCTTCGCTACTGCGAGCGCAAAGGCTGGTCGACGGAGATGGTCGACTACACCGCGGGCGAAGAAGCGGGGATCAAGAGCGCGACGTTCATGGTGCGCGGCGACTACGCGTACGGATATTTGAAAGCCGAGCGCGGCGTGCATCGCCTCGTGCGCATCTCGCCGTTCGATGCAGCGAAGCGGCGGCATACGTCATTCGCATCGGTCTACGTCTATCCCGACATCGACGAAGACATCGAGATCGAGATCAACGACAAGGACCTGCGCGTCGACACGTATCGCTCCTCCGGCGCGGGCGGACAGCACGTCAACGTCACCGACTCCGCGGTGCGGATCACGCATCTGCCGAGTGGCATCGTCGTCACGTGTCAGAACGAGCGCAGCCAGCACAAGAACCGCGACGTGGCCATGAAGCTTCTGCGCGCGAAGCTTTACCAGCTCGAAATCGAGAAGCGGAAAGACGAGCAGAAAAACATCGAAGGGGAGAAAAAGGAGATCGGCTTCGGCAGCCAGATCCGATCGTACGTGCTGCAGCCGTATCAGATGGTGAAGGACCTGCGCACGGGTTACGAAGTCGGCGACCCGCAGCGCGTCCTCGACGGCGATCTCGACGGATTCATCGAGGCGTATCTCGCGCAGCAAGCGCGGACTACGGCGGACTAGATGGACGGGCTAGCGGGTGGCGGGTCGCGGGACATTCAAGCGGTTGCGTACTTTTCGCCGATGCCGCCCGCGAGGACCGGCATCGCACACTACTCGTCGATGCTCGTTCCAGCGCTTCGTCAACATGTTGACGTCGCGGTGATCGACTCACCGGAACTGTCCCGCCACCCGCTAGCCGCCACCCCGATCTACCACCTAGGCAACAACCCCCATCACGCCTGGATCTACGAAGCTGCCCTGAACACCCCGGGCGTCATCGTCTTGCACGATGTCGTGCTGCATCACCTCATCGTCGAGATGACGCTCGCGCGCGGCGATGCGGACGGTTACGCGCGCGCGCTGCGCGCGAATCATGGGGCGGCGGGGGAGGCGTGGGCGCGCGGGCGGGCGGCGGGGCTGCACAGTGAGATGGGGAACTTTCTTTTTCCTGCGTCGATCGAAGTCGCGAACCGGTCGCGCGCAGTGATCGTGCACAACCAGTGGGCGCGTGATCTCCTGCTTTCGTTTGGTGTGACGACGCCTGTGTTTGTCGTGGGACACCCGTTCGTTGGGTCGCAGGTCGCAGGCCGCAGGTCGCAGGAGAAGCGCGCCGGCGTTTTTGGATTTCTCACTTCGGCGAAACGTGGCGAGGTCATTTTGGAGGCGGCGGAGCGCGCGGGGGTCCAGTTGCTCGTTGTGGGCGAGGCGGCGCCGAACATCGATGCTTCGCGGTTCAAGGCGACTGGATACGTTGCGGATGAGGACTTCGATCGCTACTACGATCAGGTCGATCGCATCGTGAATCTGCGTTATCCCTCGGCGGGGGAGACTTCGGGGACGTTGATTCGCGCGTTCCAGATGGGGAAGCCGGTCGCCGTGAGCGACTACGCGCAGTTCGCGGAGCTGCCGGATGAATGTGTGGTGAAGATTCCGCTGGGCGAGGGTGAAGTGGACGCGCTCGTGGACTTCTTTCAACGCGATTTCGATCACGACGCGATCGCGAAGGCGCAGCGCGCGTGGCTCGACGAGAACGCAACGCTCGAGAAAACGGTGGAGGGATATCTTCGTGCGATCGCAGCGAACGATTCCACTCTTTCCTGAGATGCAGGTCGTCGCCCAAAACGGCGACCAGCTCACGCTGCGCAACACGGGCGACTTCACGCTTCTCACGCGCGTTTACGGCCAGCCTTCTTATCGCCTCATCGCCAAACTCTTCGATGGCGATCGCGAGATCGCGAACGCATGGATCCAACTTCCGCGCGATCTGAAGCCGGGCGAAGAAGCGACGATCACCATTCCGCATCGTGCCGGCGCGACGCTTCGCCTTTATCACGCCATCGAAGGCATTCCGATGCTCGAGCCGGAGGCGTGGCATGCCGCCACGCTTTGACGCGGGCGCGCTCGATCGCCTGCGCGTTGTTCTTCAGCAGCGCCCGGCGATCGAGATCGATGCGCCGCAGCATCGCCGCGCGTGTGTGTTGATTCCACTCATTCGCGAAGCCGACGGCTCGTACGTTCTCGTCTTCTCACGCCGCGCAGAAACGCTCGCATCGCACAGCGGACAGATCGCCTTCCCGGGCGGCGCCGTCGAACCGGAGGAAACGCTCGAAGACGCGGTCACGCGTGAAGCCGAAGAAGAAGTCGGAATCCCGCGAACGTCGGTCGAGCTGATCGGACGCCTCGACGATCTCATCACCAACAGCGGCTTCCTCGTCGCGCCGTACTGCGGCATCGTCCACGAGCGCGTCGAGTACGTGATGCAGCAGAGCGAAGTCGCTGAAGTGTTCGAGGTGCCGGTCGACGCGCTGCTCGACAGCGGCCAGCCGCAAGTCCGCTTCGTTACGTTTCGAAAGCGCCAGTATCCGGCGTATTACTACCCGTACCGCGACTACGAAATCTGGGGACTCACCGGACGAATCGTGAAGTCGTTCCTCGATCTGGTGTGGCTGTCGCTATGACTTCCCGATGATCGACGCGACGTAATCCTCGAGCCCTTTTCCTTCCACGCCCGCATCGACGAGGATTCCGTTGACGACGTACGTCGGCGTCGCACGGATGTCGTTCGAGAACGCGACCGCGATCCCTTTCAGGATCTCATTCCTCAGCGTCTCGTCGACGACGTCGGCGTCGTACTTTTTCAGATCGAGATCGTGCGATTGCGCAAATCCGCGCGCGAAGTCGTCGATCGTGAACGTCGACAGCTTCTCCTGATTCTCGTAGATCTCTTTCTTGTACGACCAGAACGCCTCGGGCTTCTGGCGGTAGATCGCGCGGCCGGCCATCGCGGCGGCGAACGACCACGGATGCATTTGCGTGAGCGGCAGGTCGTAGCGGATGTAGCGAACCTTGTCGCCGTACTTCGTCAGGATCTTCGGCAGGTAGCCCGACGCGTGCTGGCAGGACGGGCACTCGAAGTCGGAGAACTCGATCACCGTGACTTTCGCATTCGCACCGCCGGTGACCGGCGAGTGCGCGAGGAACGGCTCGAACGCTTTGAGGCGTCCGGCCTTCACGTCTTCCGTGAGCGGACGGAAGTGGCCGAAGAAAAAGACTTTGCCTTCCGGATCGATCTCGCCTTCGAGTGGCAGCTTGCCTTGCTCGGTCGTCTGCAACAGTGTGACTTTCAACAGTCCGTCGCGCGTGAGCGTCTTGTCGACGACCGGCGTGAAGTACTGCTGCATGTGATTCGTCGTGAAGCGCTTCAGCTTCTCCTCGATCGTCCCTTCCTTCTCGTCGTCGAGGAACCAGGGAACGCCGAAGTAGAAGCCGCCCTGTCGCGACGTGACGGCGAGGTACTGACCAACGCACGAAGCGCGCGGGCTGTCCGCGACAACGACGAAGCCTTTCAGGTTGTCCGGCAGCACGTGAACCATCTCGCCGTACTTCAGCTTCAGCCCTTCGCAGACCGGCAGCGCTTCTTTGATCATCTTCTCCACCTTCGCGTCGGGCGGAGTCTTCAGCGGCTGCATCTCGGCGTCTTTTGGGGCGTTCTGAGCGAACGCGGCGGTGGCCGCGAAAACGGCAAGGCAGGCGATCAATGTCTTTTTCATGCGATCCGTCGAAACGACAGCTGAGGCCGCGCCTATTTCGACATCTCCCTTGAAATTCTTTCCACTTCGGAAAACACCCGCATGAAGTTCTCTCCCATGACCTTGCGGACGTCTTCATCGGAGTAGCCGCGCTTCTTCAGTTCGGCGCGCAGAGCGGGGAGCTTGCTCACGTCTTCCATCCCGACGGGATGATTGCCGCTGATGCCGTCGAAGTCCGAGCCGATGCCGACGTGATCGATGCCGGCGACCTTCACCATGTGATCGATGTGGTCGGCGATGCGTGTGAAGGGAACCTGCGGCAACGGATTCTGCTCGTACAGCTTGTCGAGGCCTGCCTCGAAGATGTCACCCTCGCTCGGGTCCTTCACTTTCAATTCCGCGATCTGCGGCGCGAGCTTCTTCGACCGCTCGTCGGCAGCGACGCGCGCGTTCTCATCGAGGAAAACCGTGTAGAAGTTCACCATCGCCACGCCGCCGTTCTTCGCGAGCGCGCGCAGCATGTCGTCGGTCATGTTGCGCTTGTGATTCGAGAGAACGCGCGACGACGAATGCGACGCGAACACCGGCGCCTTCGACGTTGCGATGACGTCGTAGAACGTCTTGTCGCTCACGTGTGAGATGTCGACGATCATGCCGAGGCGGTTCATCTCCAGGACGACTTCCTTGCCGAAGGGAGTGAGGCCGTCGTGCTTCGCGTCATCCGTCGAAGCGTCGGCCCAGTTGTTCGTGTTGGTGTGCGTGAGCGTCATGTAGCGCGCGCCGAATCGATGGAACGCGCGCAGGAGCTCGAGCGAGTCTTCGATGGCGTGGCCGCCTTCGATGCCGATGAGAATCGCGCGCTTGCCGTCGCGCGCGGCGGCGCGGATGTCGGACGTCGACGTCGCGAACCGCGCCCACGTCGGATAGCGATCCACCATTTCGTGGATCGTCTCCATGATCTTCATACAGAACGCGGCCGCGCCTTTGTTCGCGTACTTCGCCGGAACGTAGGCCGCGAAGAACTCGGCATCGAGTCCCCCCGATTTCATGCGCGGATAGTCGACCTCGCCTTTGCCGTTCCACGCGCCGAGGTTGAAGGGCTCTTTGAGATATTCGGTGGGAGTGTCGGCGTGCGCGTCGACGGTGACCGCCGGCGGCGGCGCTGCCGGTTTCGTCGCGCCGAAGGCGCTCAACGAAAAACAGACGCAAAGAAAAAGCGCGATGCGTTTCAGCATCGCGCCAGTGTATGCGAGTGTCCGTGACTCAGTTATTCGGCGGAGCCTGAGAGATGCTCTCCATCGCCTGCCCGACTTTGCCGTTGTTCGCTTCGACGGCGATGTCGCCCATCGAGACGATGCCGACGAGCTCGTCGTTGTGGTTGACGACAGGAACGCGCCGGATCTCCGAGCTCGACATCAATCCGATGACGTCGTTCACGGTCGCGTCTTCTTTGACTTTGCGGACGCTCTTCGTCATCACGTCATTCACCTTCGCCTCGAGCGGATTCTTTCCCTCGGCGATGCAGCGCACGACGATGTCGCGGTCCGTGACGAGTCCGATGATCTTCTTGCCGTCCACGACCGGTACGACACCGGTGTCCTGATCTTTCATGATGCGAGCGACGTCGCGCAGGCTGTCCGTCTCCGTGACGCATTGCGGATTGGGCGTCATCACATCGCGGATGTGCTGTTGATTGGCCATTAGTCCTCCTTGGATTTCCATCGAAGGAGGAGCAATGTGTGCGCCAGAGAAAGTGCTAGAACGAAATGCGCAGTCCGCCGCTCAGCGTGATGTAGCGAGGGCGAGCGGGGAGGCGGACCCAGTGGTACGCGCCCTCGACGACAAGGCCGTAGCGGCGCGAGAACGGGAAGTCGGCATCGACGCCGGCGCTGAATCCGATGTTCGTGTCATCCGAGCCCGCTCCCGACTGGTTCTGCCGATACATCCCGACGCCGGCGAAGAGTCCCGTCTTTCCGAACGCCTCGGAGAACTTGTAGTCGATGAGCGCGTCGATGTGATCGATCTTCCCTTTGCCGTCGGCGACGCGGTTGCCGTCGCTGTCGAGCGCGATGAGCGGTCCGTTGATCTGCTCCGCTTTGATGCGCAGCCACGTGCCGGGCTCCATCTGCACGCCCCAGTAGACCGACTTCACGGAGTTGCTGAACTTGAAGTCATTCACGCCGGTCTGGCCCTGACTGCCTTTGACGTCGTTCACGAGCTTCGTTCCGCCGAAGAGAATGCCGAACTCCGAGGTATTTTGCGCCGCGGCCGGAAGCGCCGTGATGATGAGAATCGCAAGGAAAAGGGCCGTTTTTTTCATGCGCGGCACTATACGGGATGAGTTGGAGTGATTCAATTGAGGACTCCTTTCGAGCGGATACAATGTCGCGCGTGGAGAGCACCCTCGCCGGCGCGCTGTCGTACCTAGGACGTGAAGCGGCGCGAATCGTTCTGCCCTCCTGGTGCGCGGCGTGCGGCGGCGAGCTTCCGTGGCGCGACCGGACGGCGTCGTGCTGCGCGCGATGTTGGTCGGCGCTGCCGAGAATCACCGGTATCAAGTGCAGCTCGTGTGCGCTTCCGCTGGCGGGCGACGCCGAGGCGCGGTGCATCGATTGTCAGCTCGATCCGCTGCCGCTCGCATGGTGCGATGCGTGGGGCCACTACGCCGGCGTCCTCGAGCGGCTCATGTACGCGTTCAAATTCAATCGCCACGATTTTCTCGATGACGCCTTCGCTGCGCTGCTCGAAGAGACGCTTTGCGAGCGCGAGTTCGACACGATCGTGCCGGTGCCGATGTCGCGCAAGAAAGAGCGCCGCCGCGGATACAACCAGGCGGAACTGCTCGCGCGTGCGCTGGCGAAGCGAATCGATGTCCGCTGCGAGATGCTGCTGACGAAGACCAGCGAGAGCCCGACGCAGTCGCTGCTCTCGCGCGCGGAGCGCGCCGAGAATGTGCGTCACGCGTTCCGCGCATCGAAGAAGACGAACGGCAAGTCGCTCCTCCTCATCGACGACATCTGCACGACGGGCGAGACGCTCCGAGCCTGCGCGAATGAGCTGCTTCGCGCCGGCGCCGCGCGCGTTTGCGCGATCACCGTAGCGAAGGCGAGTTGATGGATTTCGATTTAATCATCATCGGCGGCGGCATCATCGGCGGCAGCGCGCTCTATCACCTCTCGAAGATCGGCTACAACGGACGCGTACTCGTGCTCGAGCGCGAAGATGCGCTGTCGAAAGGATCGACCGCGCTTTCGGCGGGCGGTTTCCGCAACATCTGGACGACGCCGATCAACATGAAGCTCACGAGCTACTCGATCCAGCGCCTCAAGAATTTTCACGAGGAGCTGCAGTTCCCGATCGGCTTCGATCAACGCGGCTATCTCTTCTGCCAATACGAAGAGAACTTCGAGAGCGCGAAAGAGTACGGCGCGCAGTGGGAGAAGAACGGCGTGCGCATCGAGTTCCTCGACGCCGCCGGAGTGGAGAAGAAAGTCCCGGGCCTTCGCGCCGGCATCGATCACATCGATCCCGAAGTCAACGATGTCCTCGGCATGAAGCCGATCGCCGGCGGCGTCTTCGGTCCCGACTGCGGCAGCTTCGATCCGTCCGCCGCTGCGCAGGGCTATTTCGAGCGCGGCATCGAGGCCATGAGCGGACGCGCGGAGCTGCGCTTGCGCACGGCGGTGAAGCGATTGCGCATCCGCGACGGCGCGTATGAAGGCGTCGAACTGGAAGACGGGACGTTCATCGCCAGCGAGAAGATTCTCGTCGCCGCCGGAGCATGGACGAATCAACTGCTCGAATGGTCGGGCCTCGGCGGCGACGATCTTCCGCCGGTCGTGCCGATCAAGCGGATGCTCTACATCACGAACTTTCCGCCGATCGAAGGATTCGATCGCATCCCGATGACGATCATCGATCAGGGCATCTACTTCCGTCCCGAAGGTCCGAATCTGTTGATCGGCAAAGCGGATCCCGACACGCCGCCGAGCTTCGATATCACGCCGGACGCGCAGTACTACGAAGAGCAGATCAACTATTACCTGCAGGAACGCATCCCCGGCATGGAGCGCTGCAGGTTGATGTCGATGTGGGGCGGCCTGTACGACACGAACGCCGTCGATCACAATGCGGTGATCGGCGAGCATCCGCACTATCGCAATCTGTTGTTCGCAACCGGCTTCTCGGGACACGGCGCAATGGAAGCGCCCGCGGCAGGACTGGCGATGGCGGAGATGATCAAGTTCGGCGAATACCGAACGCTCGATTGCACGCCGCTGTCGATCGCGCGCTTCTGGGAAGACAAGCCGATTCACGAAACGATCGTGATTTAAGTTGAGAAATCTGGCGATGTGGCCCTCTTTAGATAACGAAGGAGGTCCTCATGGCAAAAGAGTCCTACATCGCGCGCGCGAGTGCCGAGGTCGCGCTGGCCGTCGCGAACACGACGTCGCCGTTCAACATTGAAGTTCGATTTCTTGGCGGTCTCACGACCGTGCAGCAGAACGCGTTCAAGGCGGCCGCGGATCGGTGGGCGCGAGTGATCGTCGGCGATCTGCCGGCGATGATGGTCGACGGTGAGCTCATCGACGACGTTCTCATTCTCGCGGAAGGTTCAGACATCGACGGTCCGGGTGGCATTCTCGGACAGGCCGGTCCGACCGATCTTCGTCCCGCGAACGCCGGAGCCGCCGCATTCATCCCGGCGAAAGGTGTGATGCAGTTCGACAAAGCTGATCTCGCGAAGATGGAGCAGAACGGCACGCTCAATGACGTCATCACGCATGAGATGGGTCACGTCCTCGGCATCGGCACGATCTGGCGTCAGAAAGGCTTGTTGAAGAAGCCGGGAACCACGAATCCGACGTTCACCGGCGCCGGCGCGAAAGTCGAATTCGGCAAGTTGAAGGGCACCGGGCCCGCTGAAGTGCCGGTCGCGAACGTGGGCGGACCGGGAACGCGCGACAGCCACTGGCGCGAGACGGTGTTCGGAAACGAGCTGATGACGGGCGTCATCGCGGGTGCAGGAAATCCGATGAGCCGCATGACCGTCGCGAGTCTCAAAGACCTCGGCTACGTCGTCAACCTCGAAGCTGCGGAGCCGTACGCGCTCCCGAACCATCTGCTCATGGCCGAGAACGCAGTGCTCGCCGCGGGTCCGATCAACGAAGGGATCATGCTTCCGATCATCCCGCGCGTCGGCCCGGAAGACAGTTTGCAATAGAGTCGCCGCATGAAAGGCATGAAGCGGCCCGTCGCGGAAGTCCTTCCGGAATCCGCGACGGTGCCGCAACGCAACATCCGAAAAGCGCCTGAGCACTTCACGCACGAGGTGAAGGAGCAAGTGCCGTTCTGGTACGACGACGCCGGTAAGAAGAATCCTGACGGCGAGCTGCGTGACGGCGCGAAGGTCGTCATCGAATCACGCGAGGGGACCTACGCGTGGATCACGGATGATCACGGACTGCATGTTCAGGTCGCGCTCGACGCGCTCGTCCCGCTCGCGTGAACTGTTCGCAACGCCGTTGACGCCTTTCGCGCCGATGCGTAGCCTCACGTCGTGCGCCGAATCGTCGCGATAGCCTTTTTCTTCGCCAGCGTCTCCGCGTTCGCCGACTCCGTCGCCGACGTCCGCAACACCGAGATCGCGTTCGCGAAAGCGTTCGCCGATCGCGACGCCGCGAAGTTTTTCTCGTACGTCGCCGATGACGCGCACTTTCTCAGCGCTCGCGGCGTCTTGAACGGGAAGCCGGAGATCGTGAAGCGGTGGTCGGAGTTCTTCAAAGGCAAGCAGGCGCCGTTCAGCTGGCGGCCGGAGCGCGTCGTCGTCGTGAACGACGGCAAGCTCGGACTCTCGACCGGTCCGGTGTTCGACAGCGATGGCGTGCAGGTCGGAATCTTTTCTTCGATTTGGGAGAAGCAAGTGGACGGAAGCTGGAAGGTGAAGTTCGACGGTCCGGGCGCGCCGGCGCCGGTCGAAGAAGGATTCATCACGTCGTTCGACGGCGTGAAACTGCACTACCGCAAAGTGGGTCACGGCAATCCGACGCTCATCGTGCCGCTGGAGACGCACCTGTACGACGAGTTCGCGAAGCTCGCGGGCTCGGCGACGATCATCGCGTACGACCTGCGCAGCCGCGGACGCTCGACGCGCACCGAGGCGGTGAGCATTCAGAACGATGCGAAGGACTTGGAGGCGGTGCGCAAGTTCTTCAACGTCGATCGATTCATCCCGGTAGGTTTCTCGTATCTCGGCATGATGGTCGCGCTGTACGCACGCGAGCATCCGGAGCGCATCGAGAAGATGATTCAGATCGCGCCGCTGGCGATGACGCCGGCGGAGCGCGGGTTCGCGGAAGACGACGGCGGCGCCCCGAAGGATCTGGTCGAAAAGCGCGATGCGATGTTGAAGAGCGGCGCGATCGACACCAATCCGCGCGAGTATTGCGAGATCGATCAGAAGGTGTTCGCGTATGCCGTGGTCGGCGATCCATCGCGTGTGAGCCTGATTCCAACACACTGCGAATACGAAAACGAGTGGCCAAAGTACGTGATGCACACGTTCAAGCTGCTGATGTCGGGACCGACGATCTCGTTGACGAAAGAAGACGTCGCGGCGATCACCGCGCCCGTGCTCGTGATTCACGGCACGAAGGATCGCAACGCGCCGTATCAGGGCGGCGTGACCTGGTCGCGCAGCCTGGCGCACGCGAAGCTCGTGACCGTCGAAGGCGCCGCGCACGGCGTGTTGTGGGAAGAGAATGAAAAGGTGATGGGCGCGATCCGCGAGTTCATCACTCCTTGGGACTCACGTCCCACTTCGGACGGTCGCGCCAGCGATCGTGAAACCACACCCACTGCTCGGGCACGCGGCGCACCTGTTCCTCGATCGCGGCAGTCACGCGCGCGGTGAGCGCGATCGGATCATCGTCTTTCTTGCACCGAATCGGATCGGAGAACTTCAGGATTTGGATTCCGTCCGCGCGCCGCTCGGTCAGCCCGATCGAGACATACGCCTCGCTGCGCACCGCGAATCGCGCCGGACCGATCGGTGTCAGCGCAGGGATTCCGAAGAACGGCACCTTGACGCTTTCGGTGCGGATGTTCTGATCGAGCACGAACGCGAGCATGCCGCCTTTGCGGATCACGTTGATCATCTCGCGCGCCGATGACGTCGATCCGCGATCGATCGTGCGCACGCCGGCGCGCGCGCGAAGATGCGTAATGTAGTCGTTCATTTCCTCTTCGTCGCGGCCGCGCTGGAGCACGCTGATCGGACGGCCGTACAGGCCCATCGAATAGCACAGCCATTCCCAGTTGCCGCAGTGCGCGGTGAACGTGATGACGCCGCTGCCTTCGTCGATCACTCTGAGGATGCCTTCCATGCCGGTGATGACGTTCACTCGATCGCGCGTGGGCGGATCGAGATTCGGCATCCACAGGATCTCGCCGAGCATTTCGCCGAGGTGGCGGAACATGGCGCGGATGGTCTTGCGCTTCTGTGCTTCGGTCCAATCAGGAAACGCGAGGCCGATGTTGCGCAGCGCCTTCGTTCGTTCGCGGCGGACGACGTACCACGCCATGCGCCCCATCGTGCGTCCGATCATTCGCGCGTGGCGCAGCGAGAGTTTGCGCGCCGCCGCGCCGACGATCAGCAACGCGCGAAAGAGGATGCGGCCTCTAAATGCTCTGCGCTTCCGGTCGTCCACTCGCGAATTCCTGAACGATGCGATCCCATTCGCCGCGCTCGCGCAGCAAGCGCTCGACGATTTCACGAAACGCGCCCGCGCCGCCGCGTGACTCGAGCTTCCACGTCGCTGCTCTGCGCACTTCCGGCGCCGCGTCCGACGGCGCCGCGGAGATCGCCGCGGTCATCATCAGCGCAAGGTCGGGAAGATCGTCGCCGGCGTAGAGAATCTGGTCGAATGTGACGCCGAGCTTCTTGGCGACGCGCTGCACTTCGTCGAGTTTGTTCGCCGCGCCCTGGTGCAATTCCGTGATGCCGAGCTCGCGTGCGCGCCGCGCGAGTGCGGGCGACTCGCGGCTCGTGACGAGCGCGACGACGATTCCCGCGCGCTGCGCGAGCTTGACCGCGAGTCCGTCGCGGACGTTGAACGCCTTGATCTCGCGGTTTTCGCCGAGGTAGAGGATGGCGCCGTTGGTCCAGACGCCGTCGACGTCGGAAACGATCGCTTTGATGTCCGCGGGGCTCGCCATGTGCGCGCGAATGGTAACGTAATGCGCAATGGCCGACGCGCTCACCTACGTGTTTCCCATCATCCTCGGCATCAGCCTCGGCGCATCGACGGGATTGCACACGACGTTGCCGTTGCTGCTCGTCGCCGCAGCAGCGCATTTTGGATTCGGCAACTTCGCGCTGCGCGGCGATTTCGCATGGCTCTCGACCGACACGGCGTTGATCGTTCTACTGATCGCGGCGATTCTCGAGACGATCGCGGACAAGGTGCCGGCCGTCGATCACGCGCTCGACGTGATCGGCACGTTCGCGCGTCCGGTCGTGGCGACGATCGCAGCGGCCTCGGTGTTCGGCCACGGCGATCGAACGACGGCGGCGATCGTCGGGTTGATCGTCGGCGCGCCGGCGGCGTTCGGCGTACATGCGGCGAAAGCGGGATTGCGCGTCGGTTCGAGTGCGATGACGCTCGGCTGCGCGAATCCGTTCATCTCGTTGATCGAGGACGGACTCGCGGCGGTGTTGTCGCTGATCGCGATCTTCGCTCCGCTGATCGCGGTTGCGTTGTTGATCGGACTCGCGTGGTTGTGCGCTCGCATTCTGCGGCGCGTCAATGACGGAAGTGCCGTTCCCCAGTGAAGACCATCGCCACGCCGCGCTCGTTTGCGGCGGCGATCACTTCTTCGTCGCGCATCGAACCGCCGGGTTGAATCACGGCGCGGACGCCGGCATCGGCGAGGATGTCGAGTCCGTCGCGGAACGGGAAGAAGGCATCGGACGCAGCGAACGTCCCCGCCGTCGGCAAGATCGATTTCATGATCGCGACTTTGGCGGCATCGACGCGGCTCATCTGACCGGCGCCGACGCCGACGGATTGCGACTCGTTCGTCAGCACGATCGCGTTCGACTTCACGTGCGCGCAAACGATCCACGCGAACTCGAGGCCGTTCATCTCGGCGTCGGTCGGCTGGCGTTGTGTGGCGACGCGCCAATTCTCGCGACCGCTCACACGATCGGGTGACTGGATCAGGAGACCGCCGGCGGCACTGCGAATGTCCCACTCGCTCGCGATGCCGGACGCCGCGATCAGCCGCAGATTCTTTTTCTTCGCGAGCACGTCGCGCGCTTCGTCGCTGAATGACGGCGCGACGATGACTTCGAGAAACATCTCCGCGATCGCGCGCGCGCAGTCGCCGTCGAACTCGCGGTTCGCGCCGATGATGCCGCCGAACGCGGAGAGGGGATCAGATTCGATCGCCGCTTTGAGCGCATCGTTGAGTGATTCGCGTCGCGCGACGCCGCACGGATTCGTGTGCTTGATGATGGCGATCGCGGGCTCAACGAACGCGTTGGCGAGCTTCATCGCCGCATCGAGGTCGAGGAGGTTGTTGTACGAAAGCTCCTTGCCTTGCAACTGATGCAGCGGATGATCGGATTCGAAGCTCGCCGTTTGGTGCGGGTTTTCGCCGTAGCGCAGTTTCCAATGGAGGACAGGCGCCTCGCCTGTCCGGACAGGCGAGGGCGCCTGTCCTCCACCGGACAAGAAGCGCGCGATCGTCGCATCGTATGCGCTCGTTTTCGCGAACACCGCGATCGCGCACTTGCGACGGAACTCGTCGCTCACGTCGTCGATCTGCGCGATGAACTCCGCGTACAGCGCGGGATCGCACAACGGCAGCACGTGGCGATGATTCTTCGCGGCGGCGCGGAGCATCGACGGACCGCCGATGTCGATCTGCTCGATCGCTTCGTCGATAGTCACCCCTTCTTTGTTGATCGTCGATTCGAACGGATAGAGATTCACGACGACGAGATCGATCGGCGGAATGGCGAGGCGCTCGACGTCGGCGAGGTGATCGCGGTTGTCGCGGTCGTGCAGAATCGCGCCGAACACTTTCGGCGTGAGCGTCTTCACGCGTCCGCCGAGGATCTCCGGCGCGCCGGACCATTGCGCGATCGGCGCGACGGGGATGCCGGCGTCGCTCAGATGCTTCGCCGTGCCGCCGGTGGAGAGGATCTCGACGCCGTGCGCGGTCAACGCGCGCGCGAGGTCTACGATGCCGGTCTTGTCGGAAACGGAGAGGATGGCGCGTTCAATTCGATGCATTCAGGAGCAGATTGCCGCCGCGGAGCGCGGGCGCGCTGCGCACGTCCCCGCCGGCTTGCCTCCAGATGAAGTAGTAGACGTTCACGAGATCGGTGACGGCGTGCGAGTAGCAGACGGACGCGACGCCGAACGCGGTCGAGCGATCGTCGAAATCCGCCGACGTGTGCTGCACGCCGGCGCGAAAGTACTCCTCGCTCATCAGCGGATAGAGCTTCGATGAGCGATCGATGGCCCGATCGAGATACGACGTGAGCTGGAAGTTTTCGTCGAGTCCGTAAAAGACGGTCGGGAACTTCGACAGGCGGCGCTCGAAGTACTGCTCGAAATCATCGTGTGCAGGACCGAGGCGCTGATCGGCGTCGCTGGTGTGAAAGGGATTGTTCGCGTCGGCCATCAGATGCGCGATCGTGCCGAGGCGCTCGACGACCATCGGCATCGGATCGCCTTTGCGGATCGACGCGATTGTCGCGCGCGTCTCGCGCTCGATGCGCTCGCGGAGCTTGCCGCTCTTCGACAACACGAAGTAGTGGTGCGTGTCCGCCCCTTCCTCCGCCTCGGCCCGATCGATGCCGGCTTTGTAGTCGGTGTCGAACTTCTGGAGGAGCATGCGCAGGTCGGGGGGCGCGAGCGCCGCGCCTTTCAACGCGATCCGCTGATCGGATGCGCGCGTCCAGGCGTGAGCGGTGATCGGAAGGAAGAGGATGAGAAGCGCGATGCGTTTCATCGACGCGACCATGATGACATGGAATGCCCACCTCGAAGCGCTCTACACATGCCGCGCGTGCCCGAATGTTTTCGGATCGCCGGTCACGGGCGCCGTTGCGGGCGCGCGCGTGATGCTCGTCGGACAGGCGCCGGGACCTCATGAGGTCGAAGACCGGCGCCCGTTCGCGTACACGGCCGGCAAGCGCCTCTTCGCCTGGTTCGCAGATTTCATCGACGAAGAGAAATTCCGCGAGCGCATTCACATCGCGGCGGTGATCCGCTGCTTTCCCGGCAAGGACGCGAAGAGTGGCGGCGATCGCGTTCCGGACATCGACGAGATCGCGCGCTGCGGCGCGCATCTCGATCGCGAGATCGCCTTGCTCTCGCCGCGTCTCGTGATCGCGGTGGGAACGCTGGCGTCGCAGCAGCTGATCGGAATCGCGCAGCTGAAGGATGCCGTCGGCCGCATGCATCGCACGAAGCGCGCGGGGAAAACGTTCGACGTCGTCGTGTTGCCGCATCCGTCGGGACGCTCGACGTGGTTGAACAAACCGGAGAACGCGAAACTATTGCAGCGATCGCTCGCGCTGATCCGCGAGCATCCGGCGATGGTCAGTCTTCTTCGAGGAAGATCGACTGCCCGCCGAGCGAGGTCTTGAACGCCCACACGGAGAGCGCGGTGATGATCGCAACCGATACCAGCGACGTCGATGTCGCCCACGAAGCAACGCCGAATGTGAACGGGTAGGCGAACGTCATTCCGAACACTGCCTGAAGAACGGCCACGGCGAGAAGGCCGGAGCGCACGAGCACGAAGGTGAGGATCGCTGCGACGGCGACGCCGAAGGGAATCAGGTGCGGATTGCCGTGGTATGCGGCAGTCAGCGCGGTGAGGATGAGAAGTACGAGCGCCGCGATGCCGAGAGAGCGTCTGCGCAGCAGGATCGTGAGCGTTACGAGCAGGACCGTCAGTATGAGTCCGCTCGCGATGCCGTTATCCATCGCATACAACACGTGCGACAGCGCATAACGCAATCCGAGAAGCGATTTGAGGTCGGAGTCGTGCGGCGTGAGCGGCGGTTCGAGCGAGAGCCAGCGCGTGATCAACGGCGTGAGCGCGGCGACGGATGCATGCGCGACACCGCCGGCGATGCCGACGAGAACGTCGCGGCCGACCATCGGGTCGCGCCACTTGCCGGACATGAGACGCGTCCACGAGATCAACCGCTCCGGCCAGTGGCGCCGCACGTACGGCTCGAGCGCGATGTAGAGGACGTAGAACACGAGCGCCCAGAACGCCGCGACCGCGATCGCGCCGGCGAGCGACGATGGTTCGCCGCGAATCGGGATGTGGTAATCGCAAGCGAGCATGTACGCGAAAAACTCGAGGAGGAAGACGACGGCCGCGAGACGGAATGCACCGCGCCGGTCGCCGCGTCCTCGCTGCAGGTTGTGGGCGGCCAGCGCAATCGACGCGAGCGTGAGCGCACCGAGAATGATCGTCAGCGTGATTTGGAGCGAGCTTCCCTCGAAGATGATCTTGCCGGCCGTATCCTGCTTCTCCCACGGACCCGAGACGTGAAAGTAGACGGGCAGCCCGCGCGCCGCTGCTGCTTCGACGTGAAGCGGTGTGCCGTCGTCGGGATGCACGCCATTCCACGCCGCGCGCGCATCGGCATAGAGCGCGGGCGTGTCGTGGGGCGGCGCCGCAGTGAATTTGTGCTCGTCGAGACCGGCCTGCGCGAAGAGCAGCGGCCAATCCGGTGCGTGCGCCGCGGATGACGGCAACAACGGCATCGCACTGAGCGAAACGAGACGTCCTGTCGTGTCGATCTCGAGGTTCGCGCCGCCCTCGCTGAGCGCCGGATCGTCCAACGTTGCCATCGGGCGATCGTCGATCGGCGTCAATGGTCGTCGTGACAGGCGAGTCCAGAAGACGAGCGCGGGCGGCCCGTGACGCAGTCGATTCCATCGTGAGGGCGAGCGGTCCTGATCGGCAACCCAGACGAAGTAGCGCGATTGCGAATGGAATCCGGTGGCGCGATACGGAGGCGCTGAGAGTCCGATCGCGGATGCGATGTCGACGGCGCGCTGTTCGAGCACGGCGGGCGGTTTGTCGAAGGGCACGAGCGACATCAGAAGAATGCGCGACTGCGCGGCGCCGACGACGAACGTCAGCACCGCGATCAACGCCAACAATCCCCACGCCTGCGCGCGTGAGAGCGACCCTTCCGTTCCCGCCGCCGCGACGGCGCGCGGCGACGGCGTCTCTCCCGCAGCGATTGCCGCCGCGAGCGCGTCGCCGCCGGGAAGCAACTCGTACACTTCGCGCGCGGAGCGCGGACGCTGTTCGGGATCGCGATTGAGACAGCGAAGGATGACGCGCTCCGTGTTCGCGTCGACGTCGCGCACGTACGCGGACGGCACGGTGAGCTCACGGTCGTGTTGCTTGCGGAGCTCGCTGATGTCCGAGCCGGTGTACGCGCGTTTGCCGGTGAAGGTCTCGTACATCACGAGTCCCAGCGCGTAGATGTCGCTCTGCGGCGACGCGGCGCGTCCGATCAACTGCTCCGGCGCCATGTAAGCGGGCGTGCCGGCGATGTCTTCGTTCTCGGCGCCGTGCGTGAGCGCGAGACCGAAATCCATGATGCGCGCCTCGCCGTGACTGTCGATCATGATGTTCGCAGGCTTCAGGTCGCGATGCAGGATTCCTTTCGCGTGCGCGGCGGCAAGTCCCGCGGCGATGCCGCGCGCGATCTCGATCGCTTTGTCCTGCGGTAAACGTCCGATGCGGCGCAGCAAACGCGCCAGATCTTCGCCGTCGACGTACTCCATCGCCACGAAGTGCGACGCGCCCCAGTCCGCGATGTCGTAGATGCGGCACACGTTCGGATGCGCAATCTGCCGTCCGAGCCTCACCTCGGAATGCAGTTTCTCGAGGAGCGCCTCGTTGTGCGCGAGATGCGACGGAAGGAACTTCAGCGCGACGGCTTGTCCGAGCTTCAGATCATCGGCGCGGTAGACGTCGCCCATTCCGCCGGAGCCGAGAAGGCTCGCGATCCGGTAGCGCGTCGCGATGACGGTTCCCGGCGCGAGCTGCGATCCGGCAATGGATCCTGGCTCGGTCGGCGAGGAATCGAGTCTTAGAGTCTTGTCGTCGGTGTGGATCTGCCGATTTTACGGCACGGCGGCAAATGCGTCGCGCGTCAGGTTCTCCGAGCCGTCCTTCGTCACGACGACGTCGTCTTCGATGCGAATACCGCCGAACTTGCGGAAGCGATCGACCTTGTCCCAATCGATGTACTGCGCGTCATCGCTCTTGCGGAGATCGCCGAGGAGTGACTCGATGAAGTAGAAGCCGGGCTCGATCGTGAAGACCATGCGCGGCTCGATCTTGCGCGTGAGTCGCAAGTACGGATGACCCTCAGGTTTAGCGATCGTGTTGCCCGTGGGATCGGCGAGGAATCCGCCGACGTCGTGAACTTGAAGCCCGAGGTAGTGGCCGACGCCGTGCGGGAGGAACGTGCTGCTGATGCGCTTCTCGACGATTCCGTCGGCGTCGAGGTCGCGCACGAATGCGAATCGCGCGAGCAGCTCCGCCACGCGGCGATGCGCGAGCATGTGAATGTCGGGATAGTTGACGTCGGGCTTCACCGCGGCGACGAGCGACTGCTGCGCTTCGTCCATCGCGTCGACGAGATCCTGGAACTCGTCTTTCTTCTTCGAGTACGTGCGCGTGATGTCGGACGCGTAACCGTTCACGCTCGCGCCTGCGTCGATGAGAAACGAGTGGCGCGAAGCATCCTCGAGATGATTGCGCTCGTGCAGCACGTAGTGCAGCACGGAGGCGTTCTCATTCAACGCGATGATGTTGTTGTACGGCAGCTCCTCCTCGGTGTGATCCGCGGCGCGCAAGTAGGTGAGGTGGATCTCGTACTCCGACTGCCCCTCGCGAAACGCACGCTCGGCGGCGACGTGTCCGCGCGCAGCGCGCGCGTTCGCGCGACGCATGCACGCGATCTCGTAGTCGGTCTTCCACGCGCGCGCCCAATGCAGGCGATGCAGCAGCGGCTCCGGGTTGCTCACTGGGGCGCCCGCGCCCTCGCCGGCGTTCTCTCCGATGATCGCGACGGATCCGGTTCCCGGCACATACTCCTTCGCGTGATCGGCTTCGCCGATGATGTGAATGTCGAATTCGTCGACCCAGAATCCGCGCGGCGCGCCCGCGGGCTTGTACCAGTAGTCGACCGGTTGGTAGTAGACGAGCTTCGGCTTGTTTCCCGGCGTGTAGACGATCAGGCAGTTCGGGTTGTCGACGATCGGAACCCACCACTTGAAGTGCGGGTTCGGACGGAAGGGATACGTGTTGTCGTCGAGAAACGCGACGTGCAGCGCCCCCGCCGCGATGACGAGATGATCGAAGCCGGTTTCGGCGAGCGCGCGGTCGGTGCGCGAGCGGACTTCGTTCAGGTGGTCGTGATAGAGCGCGGAGAGTTCTTGCGGCATGCGCGCGCGAGAATAGCAAAACGCCCCGGCGATTGCCGGGGCGTTTCAGTGAGTGAAGCTGTCGATGAAGGCTACTGCTTGACGCAGCCGCCGGCGCTGTTCGACCACTCCCACTGGTAAGCAAAACCGGTGGCGTTGTCGATGAACGGCGTCGGGCTCCACGCGCACTTGTCGTCGGCTTCGTAGCCGCGGCGGTCATACCACGCGTTGAGGTCCGGATCCGAGATCGCTTCGCGCGACTCGTGAATCGCGAAGTGGTTCGCGTTCTGGTTGATGTTGAAGCCGGAGGTCTGGCAGCCGGAGCAGCTCGGGTACGGCTCGATCGAGTACTTCACGTCGCGGCCGCCGTCGCTGAAGTGACCGTGATACGCGCAGTAGGCCAGGTTCGGTCCGCCGCACGACGTGCTGGAGCCGTCGGACGAGTACGAGGTGCTCGGGATGTAGACCATGTAGACGGTGCTCGTGTCTTCCGCGCCGCCGAAGTACTTCGTCACTTCAGCCTGGACGAGAGCGTCGGTGACGTTCGCCGGAGGCGTCGAGGTGTCGAACTTGTCGTTCGCGCCGCCACCCATGTTCGTCGCCGCGCCGCTGGCCGCGCTGCGGTACTGCGTGAGCATGCGGTTGTAGTTGTACATACCGCTGTCGCGGAAACTCTGCATCGCCGCGGTGTACGAGTTACCGGTGCCGAAGCCCCAGAAGATGCAAACGATTTTCGGCGAAACCATGACGGGGCCGCCGTGATCGATAACGGGTTGCCCGCCACCGCCGCCGCCCGCGAAACCGTTGGCCGGCTGAGCGTGGCCATTGGCAATGTTCAGCTCGATCGTCGGATTCTCACCTGCAAAGGCAAACGCCGCGACCGCCAGAGTCATGACCACGAGAACAAGAGCTTTCTTCATCGACTGGGTCCCTCTCCTTACGTTAGTTAAGTGTTGAAACGAACATTGTTTGACACTTCGAATGGACGAGGCTTAGAGCAACCGCGTTGCCAATCCGTAACGCTAGCTAACCTGTTGATTCTAAAGGACGGTCGCACCGGGAATGGTGCTTATGTGGGTCAATGCTCGTCGAATCTCGGGTCAAAACGTGAGCAATGGTATAGAAAATGAGCCGCCCAAACGTCAGCTTTCGAACGAGCCGAGGTGCTCGAGAAGCTGATCGATCGACAAAAGGTGCTCATCGCCGTTCGGCGCGCGGAAAACCGAGTGATACCAGCCACGGATCGCAACCGGCGTCAGCGTTTCGCCCGCGAGGTGGATCGCCTTGCGACGGCCGAGGTTGAGGAAGACTCGTTCGTAGGCGGAGCGGGTCAATCGCGACGGCGCGCGAGTCCTCAGTTCGCGTCGATCCGCGGAACGCCGCGCGCGATCGCGGCGATCGGCGGAGGTGCCCTGCCATGGCGCGTCGTCGATCGGCGATGCCGCATCTGCAAGCTCGGGAAGCACCGATCCCCATCGCGTCGCGCGACCGACGTCGTCGTACGCAGCGGGACGTTCGTCGAGATCGAGAAGCGACGGCGTTTCGCCGCGCAACACGGAAAACAGCAAGCGCTCACTGAATGGATCAGCGACGCGATGAATCGACTCGCGAAAATGTTCCGCGGTCTCGAGCGCGATCGCGCGCAGCGACATCGTTCGTCCATCGCGCGTCTTCCATTCCGCGGCGTTGATGTCCGCCGTGAATGGATTCTTCGGAAAGTGCGAGTCGCGCGCGAGCCAGCCCTTTCGCGTGGCGTGACGTCCGGGAGTCAACCCCGCGAGCAGAGGAACGCCGCGCGACTCGAAGTCGTCGAGCAGATACGAATCGGATTCGATGACGTCGCGCGTGATGCCGACGATCAGCGCCGTCGCCGCCGCCATCAGTCCGGGATCGGGCGTGAAGTCGAACGTGATCTCGACTCGATCGCGTCGCGGCCGCACGCCGATCCCCGTCGAGCGCCGGTTCGCACCGACGACGATCACGGCGACGGGCAGCAGTTGTGCGAGCAGCACCGCGAGCTTTTGAATGTTGCGATTGCGACTCCGCACTTCGCTCGCGAGCTCGAAGGAAATGTTGAAGTGACAGCTGAACGCCTGCAAGCGCACGCGATGTCCGGTTCGTTTCTCCCACGCATCGAGCTGATCGCGCACGAATCCGATCTGCTCCCACAAGCTGCGCACGACGCGCGCCGTGCAATGCGGCGCGATCTCGATCACCGGCGTCACCACTTCGATCACGCCGCCGTCGAAGTAGAGCGCGCCGCCGGTCGGCAACTGCAGCGACTTCGACGTTCGCTTCAACAGAGGCTGCTGAATGAAGGCCGACGGCGTGCGCCAAATCTCTTCGGGAACGACCTCGACTTCGTCGACGAATACTTTGAACTCGGCTTCGAGTCCGATGACCGGCAACTCCAGCTCGTTTCGATAAGGGAAGCGCATGCTCTCTCTTCTTGCATCAGGAGCAAGCGATGAACCAGCGCGCGCCGATTGTCGAAGTGCTGCGCCGCTTCGCCGCGGCCGGCGGACGCGTCATCTACGTCGCCGATGTACGGCGTCGCGGAAGAGGTTGCCGGCGAGTTGAAGTCGAACGTGCCGGATCCTTTCGTCGCAACGAAGGTCTGGACGCGCGGACGCGAGAACGGCATTGCGCAGCGATCGATGACGCTGCTTCGCGCGAAGCAGATCGATCTGATGCAGATTCACAATCTCGTCGACTGTGCGCACGCATCTCGCCACACTGCGCGCGTGGAAATCCGAGGGGCGCATTCGCTACATGGGCATCACGCATTACACGACGAGCGCGTTTGACGATCTCGAGTCAATCATGCAGGGCGAAGAGATCGACTTCGTGCAGTTGCCGCTATCGGTTGCGTTGCCGGACGCCGAGGACGGTTGCTGCCGCTCGCGCAATCGCGCGGCATCGCGGTGATCGTGAACCGGCCGTTCGAAGGAGGCTCGCTGTTTCGCCGCATGCGCGATTCCGGCGACGACCAATCCGGAGCACATCATCGAGAACATGCGCGCGGGCGAAGGGCGGATGTTGAGTGAAGCAGAGCGGAAGAAGCTGCGCGGCTACTTGAGCTTGAAGTAGACGACGAGCTCGTGAACGACTTCGCGTGCTTCGCCTTCGACGAGGAGCGGCCGGAATCGCCACTGCTTGATCGCTTCCACGGTCGGCGATTCGAACATCTTTCGCTCCGGATGCTCGAGCACGGTCAGCTCTTTCACGCGGCCGTCTTTGCCGATGATGTAACGCACGACGACCTGGTCTTCGTATCCGCGAATGCGTCCCCACTCGGGATACTCCGGATAGTCCTGACGCTCGACGTAAAGCGGGAGCGCCTGATTGCGTCCGAAGTGCACGCGGCCGTCTTCGCCGAGGAAGCCGCCGAGGATGCCTTTGGGTGTGCCGCCGATGACGCCGCCGGGAACGCCGGCGATCGGATCGCCGCCGATGACACCACCGGTGATGCCGCCTTCGACACCGCCGACGACGCCGGTGTCCGGCGCTTTCAGCGGCTCGATCGCGGCGAGCGTCGTGATCGGTTGAATCACCGGAATCGTCTCAGGGATCACCGTCGGTGCCACTTCTTTGTCCGGCGGAATGACCTGCGTGATGTGCGGCTGCACCGGCTGTGCTTTCGTGATCGCAGCGGGCGGCGGCGGGGGAGGCGGAGGAGGCTCGGCGAGCGAGTACGACGTGATCAGCCGGGGCGGCTCGATCGGAAACTGCGTGCGCACGAGGGCGACGAAAAAGACGACGCCCACGGCAACGGCGTGGATCCCGATCGACATCGGAAGCGACTCATACAGAACCCATCGCTGCCGCTTGACGAACGCATCTGGGCTGACGGTTTCGAACATGGCGGAACGTCACATGCTACCGGCAACTCAGTGAAGTTGGAAGTTAATTGTGAGCTCGTGCACGACTTCCTGCGCCTGACCTTCCGCATCGAAGAACGGAGTGAATCGCCAGTCGCGGATCGCGTGACGCGTTGCGTCTTCGAAGATGCTGCGGTGCGGCGGATCGATGATCGTGATTTCCTTCACGCGCCCATCCTTGCCGATGACGTAGCGGACAGTGAGGTTGTCCTCCCACATCTTCAGACGCCCTTCGTCGGGATACGTTGGGTACTCCTGACGCAGCGCGCGCATCGGCAGCGGCTTGTCGCGTTGAATGTGCACGCGATTGTCGGGAGAGAGAAGATTGATGCCGCCCTTCACGCCGCCCGGTTGTCCGCCGGGCAATCCGCCGGGGATGATCGCCGCTCCTTCGCCTTCGTCTCCGCTGGGCGGCGCGGGGGTGACGGGATGCGGCTCGAGCGGCGCGGGATCGCTGGCGGCGACGACGGGAATCGTGTCGGGAATGATGGTCGGCGCGACGTCGAGCGCCATCTTCTGCACCGGCGGCGCAACCGGCTGCGCCTTCGCGGGTGCTGCCGCGGGCGGTGGTGGCGGAGGAGGCGGGGGAGGCGGACTCTCGACGAGCACGTACGAGCGCACGAGGCGCGGCGACTCGATCGGGAACTCGACGCGCCACAGGATGTTCGCCAGCACGATTGCCCCGGCGATGACGTGCACGGTGATCGACACGGGAAGCGTCTGGTAGAAGATGCGGTGGCTGCGTTTCGAAAACGCTTCAGGGGCGACCGATTCAAACATGATGGATGCGGGCGATGATCATCGTAGCAAAGACATTTGGGCGATGCTCGCGCTGTTCGTCGCGACGGCCGCGGTCGTTGCGTGGCAGAACTCGCGTCTGACCGTTCTGTGGGATTTCAGTTTCGTCCTCGAGAACGCCACGCGAATCGCGATGGGCGACGTGCCGTATCGCGACTTCCCGTTTCCGTATCCGCCACTCACGTTTTTCGTGCAGTCGTTGATCATTCGCGTCTTCGGCCGCGCGGTCTGGCATCACGTCGCGTACGCGATGATCGCGGGCGGAGCGGCGAGCGCGATGACGAATGCGATCGTGCGCACGATCGAGCCGCGACGCATCGTCGCCCTCGCCCTCACTCTTCCCCTCATCATCCTCGGCATCTACTGCATCTTCCCGCATCCGTTCTACGACCCCGATTGCTGCCTCGTCGTTCTCGCTGTGATCCTGCTATTGATACGAAACGCACCATTCGCAGCGGGAGCAATGTCGGTGGTCGCGATCTTCGTGAAGCAGAACATCGGACTCGCGCTCGTGATCGCGCTGGTGGTGCTCGCGATCGCGACGCGGCGATGGCGCGCGATCGCGGGAGTCGCGACTACATCAACGATCGCGATCGGCGTCGTGGCCATCGTGTTCGGCGCAAGCAATTACGTGCACTGGACGATTCGCTACGCCGCCGAACGGCGATTGATGCCGATCTCCGAGTACTTCGAGATGTACGTCGATCCGACGCTCTGCTGGTGGCTCGCGTGCGTTCTCATCGGAGCGTTGATTCCGAAGTGGGGAGCGGCCCTGATGTCGGCGCCGTTCGTCTGGTCGATCGCGCGCATCTTTCTCACCGACGATCCGCTCGAGCGCGAGATCAACCTTCTGCGACTCTGGCCGCTGCTAATCGTTTGCGGCGTGATCGTCGCGTTGCGCGATCGCGAGATCCTTCCGCTTCTCGTCATCGCCGCGATTCACGGCGCGTTTCTGTCGCAGGTCACGTGGGGATCGACGTACGGCATCTGGCCGCTGCTCGTGATCCTGCTCGCATATGCGCTGCGCCGCACGCCGGCGATCGTCGCTTACGTCGTCGTCGCGGCGATTCTCGCGGGCGGGATTCCGTACGTGATCGAGAGCGAGCGGCTCACGTACCTCAAGCTCGAAGGCGAACGCCATCGCACGTTTGGATTCACCGCCGCCGGCGAATGGCTGCCGGATTTCGAAGAGCTCGTCGCGTGGACGGAGAAGAACATCCCGCGGGACGACGTCATCCTCTTTCTGCCCGGCGAGGACCCGCTGTACTTCGTCACCGGCCGGCGTCCGCGATTTCCCGTGCTGATGTTCGATCGCACGATCAATCCGTACGACGCCGCGACGATCGCGCGGCTCGCCGACGAGCGCAACGTGCGCTGGGTCATCATCAAACAGCGACTGCAGATCAACGGCGCGCCGATGGAGAACATCGACGATGTGGTGAGGCGAGTCACAGGTGGAGCGCATTTTGTGCGCCTCCGCGATTACGTGATCGCGGAACGGCCGCGCCGGGTTGTTGTCGCGACGGGAACTTCGGACAAGGCGCCCGGCATACGACCGCCCACCGCGAATTAGAGGGCGCGCGGTTTGAAGATTCCTCGACCATAATTCGACGATTCGCCATGTCCCGCTACATTCAGAAGATCAAGCTCCTCGGAAAAGAACGCTGGATCGGCTGGGAAGTCGACGGCGTCGGCACCGAGATTCAGGGACTGCTCAGCGCCGACGAGATGTCGGACGACGATCTCCGCAAGCACGGCGTGAAGGAATTTCACGAGCTCGACTTCGAAACGTTCATCGGCATGGCCAGGGCGCTCAATTCCGACGCCGCCGCGGAGCTGCTCGACGAAGACATCGAGTTCCGCCTCGACGCCCTGCAAGTCGGCATGGAGCGCTACCGCAGCACGAAGAAAACCGACGTCCCGCGCGCCGTGCTCCTCACGTTCTTCGGCGACGAGCGCCACATTCTTCATCCACGCGTCGTGAAGCGATTCATGGAGTGGGAGCAGCTGGGCGCGGTGGAGTTCATTGGGCGGGAGGAGTGCTACTTGAGGATTACGGGACGACTTGCGTGAAGGCCGGCGGCTAGCGGGTTGCGGGACGTTGAGGCCTGACCTAACAGCTCGCAAAAACCAAACTGTCCCGCCGCCCGCCAGCCGCTAGCCGGATATCCTGCCGCCGTGGAGCTGATCATCCTCGTCGGACTGCAGGGCTCAGGAAAGACGACGTACTATCGCGAGCACTTCGCGGCAACGCACGTGCATGTGTCGAAAGACCTGATGGCCAACGCGCGCAATCGCGAATCCATGCAGATGCAACAGATCGACGAAGCCCTCGCCGCCGGTCGAAGCGTCGTCGTCGACAACACCAATCCGACGATCGTCTCCCGCGCCCCGCTCATCGCCACGGGAAAGCGGCACGGCGCGCGCGTCATCGGCATCTACTTCGACGCGCACGTGCCGACGTCGATCATGCGCAACCGCCAACGCGAAGGGAAGGCGCGCGTGCCCGATGTCGCCATCTTCGTCACGAAGAAGAAACTCGTCGCGCCGTCGATCGAAGAGGGATTCGACGAAGTGCGTACCGTCGCGCATGAGGCCTGATCAACTTCTCCGCCGCGTCTTTCCGCCGATGCTGGCGACGCTCGTCACCGCGCCGCCGCCGGACGATCGCAACTGGGCGTACGAGATGAAGTACGACGGCTTCCGCGCCGTCACCGCAATCGTCGACGGCGAGCTCGAGATGTGGAGCCGCAACGAGCTCGATCTCGAGCCGCGCTTTCCGAACATCGCCAAGGCGCTCGCGAAATTGAAAGTGAAGGAAGCCGTCGTCGACGGCGAGATCGTAGCGATGGATGAGAAAGGCGTCCCGCGATTTCAACTGCTGCAAGGCGGCACGAATCGCGAGGCGGCGTTCCTGTTCGACGTCCTCTGGCTCGATGGCGAAGACCTGCGACGCAAGACGTACGTCGAGCGTCGCGCGATTCTCGAGAAGCTGCTGAAGCGAAAGCCGGCCGGCGTCGAGATCGCGCGCAAGCTCGATCTTCCCGGCATCGAAGCGTTGAAGGAAGTCGCGCGCGACGGATGGGAAGGGATCATCGGCAAGCGGCTCACGTCGACGTACGAAGGCCGCCGGTCGAAGGACTGGGTGAAGGTCAAGGCGCTCAATCAACAGGAGCTCGTGATCATCGGATTCAATCCCAGCTCCGCGACGAATCGCGAGATCGGCGCGCTGCATCTCGCGGTGATGGGGGACGACGGCGCGCTGCGCTACGCCGGGAAAGTCGGCACCGGATTCACATCGAAGATGCGCGTCGAGCTGATGAAGATGCTGTCCGCCGATGTGGTGGAGAAGCCGATGGCGACGCAGACGCCGCGCGCGAAGATCGCGACATGGGTGCGGCCGCGCCACGTCGCGCAAGTCGCATTCACCGAGTGGACGCACGACGAGAAGCTTCGCCATCCATCATTCCTCGGCCTGCGTCCCGACAAGGGGGTGAAGGAAGTGGTCCGCGAGAAACCGCAAACGTCGTCGCGCGTCAATTTCACGCATCCCGAGCGCGTGCTCTATCCGAAAGACAAACTGACGAAGCAGGAGCTCGCGAATTACTACGAGGCGATGGCCGAGCCGCTGCTGCGCGCGCTGAAGGATCGACCGCTTTCGCTCGAGCACTGGAACCAAGGCATCGACAAACCCTCCTGGTTCCACCAGCACCTCGGGCGCGAAGCAGCGACGTGGCTGACGACGGTGGAGACGCCGACGCGCTACGCCGCGCGCACGACGGTGAAGCATCTCATCGTCGATTCCGTCGACACGCTGCGATGGCTCGCGCAGATGTCGGTGCTGACGATTCACATGTGGGCGTCGCGCGCGCAATCGCTCGAAGAGCCCGACTGGCTCGTCTTCGATCTCGATCCGGCGAAAGGGAAGGGGATCGAGCAGGCCATCGAAGCCGCGATCATCATGCGCGGGCTGCTCGAGAACCTCGAGCTGCCGAGCATCCCGAAGACGTCGGGCAAACGCGGCATCCACGTCTTCGTCCCGCTCGCGAAAGGCTACACGCACGAAGATGCGAACGAGTTTGCATGCAACATCGCCGCGGCGGTGTGCAAGCAGGTGCCGACGATGACGGTCGAGCGCTCGCTGAACAAACGGCGCGGACGTCTCTATCTCGACTGCATGCAGAACGCGTACGGCAAGACGGTCGTCGCGCCGTATTCGCCGCGCGCGATCGACGGCGCGCCGGTGTCGGCGCCGCTGAAGTGGGACGAGGTGACGAAGAAGCTCGACCCGCTGAAGTACAACATCCGCAACATGGCCGATCGCGTCGCGAAGGTCGGCGATCTGTTCGCGCCCGCGCTGACGAAAGGCGCGAAGCTGCCGCAGTTCAAATGAACGAAGAGTGGCTGGCGCGCCAGTTTCGCGGAACGACCGTGAGCGAAGTGGTGCGCGATTGCGGATGGATTCACACCGCCGGCGGAACGGGCGTCTCGCTGTCGCTCTTCGCGCGCTGCGGCGATCACCGGTTGACGAAGGATGTCTTCGAAGTGCCCGCCGTGCGCGACTCGATGATGCTCGTGCATCGCGATGACGTGTCGCTCGCGCTCGCGGCGGCGCGCAAGACATTCGCGGATCGACTGCGCAAACTCGATCTCGACATGCGCGAGATCGATCGCACTGCGGAAACGATTGGATCGTTGTCCGCCGCGATGTCGATCGAAGAAATCCGCCGCGAAGTCCCGTCACGATCGCTCGGCGAACCCGGTCGAAAACTCGGACTGACGTCAACGCTCGTCGTCGCGCTGCGCGTCGCGCAACTCAATGGCCTGATCGTGCGCGACAGCGAAAATCGCTATCACCGCGCGCCATTCAGAACGAAGCCGGTGGATGATCTCGAACACGAGCTAGCGAAACGATTCGTCGAATGGGCCGCGCCAACGAACGCGGATGAATTCGCGTCGTGGGCCGGCATCGGCAAACGAGCCGCCGCCAAAGCGCTACAAGACCTCATACCGAGCAACCGCGCAACCCAGCAACCGCGCAACCCGATCCACTTTCTCCCGTTCCGCGACAACTACACCTGGTTCCACCGCCTCGAGCCGACGCATCACCACACCATCGTCGTCGACGGCGAGGTGCGCGGCTGGTTCGAATACGACGGCGATCAACTCGCGTGGCGGATGCGTGACGGCAAACGTCCGCGCGACGTGGCGAAGGTCGCGGAGAAAGTCGAGACGTTCATCCGCGAGTCGCTCGGCGATCTGCGCCACTACGCCGCCGACAACGAGAAGAATCGCGCCGCGCGCGTCGCGTGGGTTCGAGGCGACGCGTGATCGCGATCCTCTACTTCGCGACGGCGATCGCGTTGCTCGCGCTCGCGCATCGGTTCTTCACGCCGATGACGTTGCGCGCCGCGATCGTGTTGCTCGCGTTGCCGCTCTTGTTCACCGGTCGCGCGGTTCTGACGGGCAGGGTCTACGCGCCGGTCGAGCTGCCGTACATGACCGTGCCGCTCTCCGATCATCGCGAGGCGCTGCACGTTCCGCCGCCGGTCAACGGCGCGCTCGTCGATATCGCGTTCCAGATGATTCCGTGGCGCGAGGCGCTGCGCCGCTCGATCTTCGCGCATGAATGGCCGCTGCTCAACCGATTCATCTTCTGCGGCGACGTTCTCGCCGGATCGATGCAGCCGGCGGCGTACTCGCCGTTCACGTGGATCGCGCTGTTGTTGCCATCCGCGGTGAGCTTCGGCTACACCGGCGCCATCGCCTTCTTCATCGCCGGCCTCGGCGCGTATCTCTTCGCGCGCGAGCTCGGACTCGGCGAGCTCGCCGCGATCTTCGCCGCCGCCGGATGGATGTTCTCCGCCCAACTCGCGCTCACGATTCTCTGGCCCCTCGGATTCGCCTGGGCGTTCCTGCCGCTGATTCTCGCGGCCGTGCATCGAGGATCGATTCCGATCCTGACGACGGTGTTCGTGCTCGAGATCGTCGCGGGACATCCGGAGACGACACTGCACGTCGTCGCCATCGTCGGCGTTTACGCGCTGACGCGGAAGCGGTGGCGCGCGATGCTGATCTCCGGCGCGCTCGCGCTGCTCATCACCGCGATCGCGCTTCTGCCGTTCATCGACGCGTCGCGCCACTCCGGCGAATACAAGATCCGCACGAAGATCTTCGCGAAGGAACCGCTGCGTCTTCCCGGGACGAAGGTGCGCGACGCATTCATCGGCGACGTCTTCCCGTTTTCGCGAGGCGGCGTTCACTTTCCGCTCGAGCGAGCCGAGGGCGGGAGCATTCTGCTGGCGATCGGGGTGGCGGCGATGTTTGCGATCCGCCGCAAAGAGATCGCATTTTTCGCTGCGTTGCTGGTCGTCACGTTCCTCGCCGGTATTAACGCTTGGCCGGTCGCGCAGATCCTTCATCGGCTTCCGCTTTTCGACTCGGCGTTCAACGATCGTCTCTCGGGCGCCGTGCCGTTCACGCTGGCGATGCTCGCCGCGTTCGCGATGCAGCATTGGCCGAAGCGCGCGATGGTGATCGCGATGATCGTTGCCGCAATCGTGCTCACGATCGGCGCGATTCACTTCTGGCCGCTCGACAAGCAACGCGTCATCGCGGAGATCGCACCACTCGCCGTCGCGATCGCCGTCGTCGCATTCGCGCGCAAAGAGATCGCCGCGCCCGCGCTCATCGCGCTTCTATTGATTCAACGCACGCTCGCTGACGGCGCGATGATCCCGACGCATCCGCGCGAGATCGCGTATCCGCATCTCGCGCTGTTCGACAAGCTCGACACGCACGGCGAGCCGTTCCGCGTCGCGCCGCTCGGCGCGGCGATGTTGCCGAACACGCCGGTGATGTACGGACTCGAAGACGTGCGCGGCAACACACCGATGACACTCGCATCGTTCGGCGAGATCCTGCCGCTGTACACGAACCGCCCCGATGGCTGGTTCCTGCAAGTGCCCGATCTCACGCGGCCGATCGTGTCGATGATGAACGTGCGCTACTCGGTGCTCGAAGGGTGGACGCCGATCCCGCTCGGCTGGCACGAGGTGAACGTCGAGTTGAACACGCGCCTGATCGAAAACGAGCATGTGCTCCCGCGCGCATTCGTCCCCGCGCGCGTGACGACGGGCTCACCAGACGATCTCGCCGACATGGCGCAAGCAACCGACTTCGCGCAACGCGCATGGATCGCTCTTCCCGAAGTCGCCGATCGCGAGAACGGACCCGGACGCATGACGACGACGAACGGCCGCGACTTCGCCGCACACATGGAACGCGACGGCTTCGTCGTCATCAGCCAGGCCGCGCTCCCCGGATGGCGCGCCTACCTCGACAGCCACCGCATCAAACTCCTCGGCGCCAACCACGCCTTCCTTGCTGTGTGGGTTCCAGCCGGCGAACATCGATTGCGCTTGCGCTACCTGCCGCAATCGTTCGTCGTCGGACGCGCGATCACGTTCGCGACGCTTGCATTGATCGCCATCTTCGTGATCATCAAACGCCGATCATGAAATCGCACACGAAGCACATCGTCATGCACACGCGCGAGCGCATGGAGTTCGTCAACATCACCAGCGACGTCGAGCGCGAGCTGAAAGCGAGCGGCGTTCGCGAAGGTCTCTGCCTCGTCAACGCGATGCACATACCTCGCTCATCCATTCGCCGCGCACTTCCTCGGCTTCGCGCTGGGCTGCTGTCGATGTTCTTCTTCTACGTCGAATGACGCGGTTGGGAGTTTCGCGCTCGATTCATATTCGTCGCGATGATGTCCCGTTCTCTTTTGCGTTTCACCCACGGCCCACCCTTCACGCGAGAGCGTCGCTACGTCGCCGCCGCAGCGGCGTTGCACGCGCATCGAGCTGGCCACCATGTGTAAATCGCGCGCCCCCTCGTGGCGTCACTGTTTTTGCAGACCGACAGAACAAACCGGCGCTTCAAATCCGCAAAAACAGCGCCGCTACTTCACGCCCTCCGATCGCCTGTGGCTTCGTCTGCGGTTCACTCGTTTCCCCCGCGCATGCGCCGTCACGCCGCTTGCAGCGGGTTTCGTTTGTGTTGGCGGGCGTCCCTCGTGGGCAAGCGTCGCGCCGGCGCCCCCGTTGGTCGTGCTCAGACGATCCGGGCGCCTTCACGCTCGATGACGAAGGCGCTGATCTCTTCGCGCGTCGCAAGTTGAAGGGAGTGTTCTTGCTCGAAGCAAGTGATGTGGCCCCCCTAGCCTGAAAGTCATATCCGGGAGACGCCGTCGTGTTTGGTCGGGATGCGGGAAGGTATCTCCTCGGTGGACTTTCTTGATTCCGGCTACGCCAGGGGTATGGAAAAAGCAATTTGGGACACTCCTAAGCAGGTGGTGCCGATCACCGCACCGCACTGAAAGGAGACGCCATGGCAGAGAATGAGGGTCCCGGGTACGTGACAGAGACGCTTGCGAAGCTTCTACAGGAAGCGAATTCGAAGTCAGCCGCGGCCACCGGAGTATGCCTGATCACAATTCCCGGCAACCCGACACCACGCTGCGTTCAACTGACGGCCCAGCAGTGCGCCGACGTCAAGGGCGTATTCGTCGGGGGGAACTGTCCGTAGCCCGTCACGCCGGAGGAGTCGGGTGCCGTCACTTTTCACTCCGAATCGCGACCGCCGCCGTATTTCGGCCACATCGGCCTCAAACTTCACATGTGCCGACATCGTTCATGCCAGATCCACAAAAGAAACGACGGTGCGCGCGGTGGAAACAACACACTCAATCCGTGAGGTGAACGCCCGTGTGTGCATGTTCCGGAGGTGCAATGCTGAGCCGTGCCGAACAACCCTCAGGCTCCGTGCCGCACTCGCGGCCGCATCGGATCGTTTCAAGCACTTGTCTAATTATCGGCCTGTGGTTGACCGTATCTGCTACAGCTCAGGATGCCGACAATGCCCAAGGCGACGTTTTCGCACGCGTTCAGTGGTACGCAATAAGCGAGAAGGGTGCGTCTGCGTTATCCACGCAGGTGCCTGTAGTGGAGTTACCGGAAGGTAGCTTGCATTTGTCGACAGCTTTCGAGCCCTCTCAAGAAATTGCCTTCGCTGGCATAGCGCCACAGCGAGTCCTACTCAGAATGCGGCGGCTGCAACTCATCGCCGGAGCAATCGACGGTCACTGCGACTACGAGGGCGTTGCGCCGAATCACCTCTCGGTGACGGGCGGGGCGACAATCGAGGCCACATGGAATGTGGTGGGTTCGCCGCGCGCCACCGGCGCCCGAATCAAGGGTCGGTTTTCATGTGAGGGCCTTGGAGGTCTCGAAATTGATCTCCCGTTTTTGTCAAATGAGGACGGGGCGATCGTGCTGATGAAGTCGAAAGATCTCTCCGCGAAACAAGGCGTCATATTCATTCTAGAGGCACGGGGTCGTACGATGGCAGAGATACTCGAGAGCTTGAGCCAGCAGGATCAGGAAATGCTCTCGACTAAAGAGCTCGAAAGTTTGAGCCCTACTGGCGATCTCAAAGCAATCCTGAACGGCGTCGCATCTGAGGGTTTTACCTTGGGGTCCGGCGATCCTTTCTTAGCCTTCTTCGTTCCGAGATCGCGGCTTGCGCGAAACGTGTTGAATACTCAACTAATGTTAACTCTTACTGGAAGAGGGATGAAGCCGAATGAACAGATCATGACCTTGCAGGAACTCGCGGTTCACGGGTTTAGGTTCCTTCCCCCTTTGACGACACTACGCAAAGGTTCCGCTCAGTTTCGCCTGACTATTAGTACCCTTGAACGAAGGTCTCCCGTTAAGGTCGTTTTCGACGTTAAGTATATGGTGGACAACAACACCGTAGAAATCAGACCACGCTAGCGGTTCTCCACGACTAGGAAATGCGTGACTGGGCCGACTTGTCATTCACCAACCCGTTACTGCGGCTGCGAAGCGTGCGATTCTGTTCGCGGCGCTACCCATTTCTGATCTTCGACGAGCAACGCCAACAAAGCAAGGGCAAGATCAGCTTCCAGCGTCTCGTGAAACGCGCGACCTTGGCGGCCGAGCATCAGAAGTAGATACTCTTCGCCACGAGCGAGAATTGGCCACGCTGCAAGCAACGCTCACACACGGCCCGCACAAGCTGCGGACGCTGGAAGCAACCTGCTCCAGCCGCTCGGGCCCACGGCTGAGTGATCGGCTCGAAGTTCCCGCTTTTCGCCGTCCGCTCCGTCCCTCGAAACCGGCCAAATCCGTCAACTTGACATACATATTTCAGCATCGGTAACCTAGTGCCATCGACAACTACTGCGCCGGAGGGCCTTTCGATGCCTGAGAAAGACGATACCCTGCCACCTCTCCCGCCTCGCCGCGAACGAAGCGGCCAGAAAAAAGCGGCTCTAGCTTCCGCCACGGTCGCGGCTCTCACGCCGGATGTTCTCGCCGACATCAAAGAGAAACTCGGTGTCGATTTTAAGATTCGCTCCTCAGACGCTTCTGTAGACACGATCGCATCCTCGATCGATCCGAACGTCGGTGTAGCCCGTGAATACGACAAAGTCTATGACCGGACCAGCCCCGGCTATGATCGCGTCTACGATCGCGGATAGCGAGTCGGCTTCCTTCGACTCGTCCGATCAAGTCCGAGCGGATCAGAACGCGGCCGCTAAGCCGCGCTGCCGTCGGCCCATCGACTATATCCTTCTTAAGCTCGCGGCGCGGTGCAACATCGCGTGCGATTACTGTTATTGGTTTCGCGACGAGAGCGTTCTCAAGAAACCTCCGACGTTAACGACGGACGCGGAGGATGCTCTTATTCACCGTCTGCGTTTGCACATCGAGAAGTATTCTTTGTCGAAGTTTGCCGTTCTCTTCCACGGAGGGGAACCACTGCTCTTCGGGCCAAATCGATTCGCGCGTCTCTGTCAGCGTCTTCGCACCTTAGACGTAGAAACTGGATGCCGATTCAAGCTTGACGTTACAACAAACGGCCTTCTCATCAACGACGCTTGGGTCGAGCTTTTTCGGAACTACCAGGTCGGCGTCACACTAAGTATCGACGGACCCGGAGAAGTTCACGATGCGCACCGCGTCGATTTTAGCCACCGTGGTACCTATTTGCGCGTCATCGCGGCGCTCAATACCTTGCGCGCTGGTGGCATTCAGCCCGGGGTGTTGGCTGTCTGCACGCCAGATCGTGATCCCCGTGATCTTTTGGCAACCTTCGTCGACGAGCTCGATATTAAGGGCTTCGATATCCTCATTCCCGACGCTAATCATGAAGATAACCCGCCATCGATCGCGCCGTATTACAAACGCCTATTTGACCTGTGGTTGTCGGACTATGCTCCGCGCGGTGTTCGCATAAGAATTATCGAGAACATGCTCCTCGGGCTCATGGGAGGCGAGACTCGCTCCGAAACGCTAGGGTATGGCCCGGTTGATCGCGTGACGATTCTGACCGATGGAAGCATCGAAGCGCTCGACATTCTGAGAATTGCGGGCAACGGCTCAACCGCCAGTGGTCTGAATCTTGTCACTCACGAACTACAGGAAATCGAGCGAGACCCGGTGTGGCGATCGGCCTTGGATGCGTCTTTGACGCTCGCCGCGGCGTGTGTGAACTGCGTTTACTCACGTGCTTGCGGAGGCGGACATATCGCGAGTCGCTGGTCTAGTCTTCGCCAGTATGACAATCCGTCTGTCTATTGCGCCGATCTCAAGGCAATGTTCGAGCACGCATGGGCTACGATTCGACCGACTCTCTATGTCGAACCTCGCAGTGGCGCCACCGTACCGCTATGACCACCGAAGCTCTGATCAGCAACGATATTCTTCAGCGCGTGAGCGTGGTTGAAGAAGACCCGTTTCCTCATTTCGCCGTCTCTCCAGCGTTTACGATTGACGTTGCCGATGCGTTCCTCAGTCGGTTCCTGACCGATGCAGTTTGGCAACACAATCGGGAACACTTTTACGATCAGCACGACTTCGACGTGCTCCTTTCCTCCCAGACACGCGATCGGTCAGTTATGTCCGTGGCTCAACTTCTCAGCCTGAAGAACCAGGTCGCCGGTTTCTTCGAGACGGCGCTGATTGACAGGGTCACAGTCGTAGCTCACCGAATGTCAGCGGGCCAAGGAATCGGCGTCCATACAGATACGCCACATTTGGACCGCGAAACGCATCGTCTCGTACTCTTCTTCAACAAGGATTTCGATGACTCTTATGGCGGTCATCTAATCCTGCTTGCAGGCTCAACACCCGATACAGCGAAGCGTGCCTTCCGTCCGTTGTTCAACACCGGTGTTGGTTTCGCTCTTTCTGATCGTTCCTTCCACGCAGTTTGCGATGTCGTTAGCGGCGATCGTTTCTCGCTGGTATTTTCCTTTTGGGACGATCGACAAGTTCCTGAACCTGCCGATTGGCTTCACGAAGACTCCGATCAACCCGTTCCAGCTGGCGATCAGTCCGTATCGACGCGTCTCGTCGAGTGGGGCACGCAGCTCGTTCCACACTCTGGCAAGTCTCTTTACGATCATTTGTGTGGCGTAGGCGATCTCCTGGCGCAGTGGAACCTCGATGCAGATGTCGTCAATGCAGGAAGGTGTCACAGTCTGTACGGCACCGCGAGCTTCGAGACTGCCATCCTCGCTGGCCGGCGCCCGTTGCTTCGCTCGATTATCGGCTCACGAGCTGAGCATCTCGTCTATCTTTACAGCATCCTCGATCGCGCAAAGCTGTATCGGCTGCTAGTGCGAGGTCTGCCTTCTTACGTGCCTGGGTTGCTTGCCGATCGTGACATCGGTGTCCGCGTATCGCCAGAGGTGCTCTTTGGCCTCCTCGCAATTGATCTGGCGAACTATCTTGAGCAGGCGCACCGACAGGCACCGATTCAAGCATTGGCGGGCGCGGAACTTACCGCTTATCGCGCTATTTCTGATGCCTTGCCGGTGAGCGCTGCGAAGTCGCTCAACGCGTGGTGGCAGGTTGTTCTACAAACGCCCTGAAGCTCGTCGCAGACGGTCGCGTCTCAGAAGTGAGTCGTGCTAACACGACCGTCGGCCATCGCGGATTTACTTTAACGTCGAGCCTGAACTCGTGCTCGGTTGGAAGCGCCCGTACGTGCATATCCCGTCGCTCGCATCGGCAGAGCTTTTCGGCCCGGAGCAGACGCCGACCTGTAGCGCGCCGCTCGCCCTCGTCAGCTAACTCGCGCGTCGCTTCGTGCATGTGTCACAGTGCCATGCATGGCGCCACGTCTCACACTCTCGCGCGGTTGCTGTTCTTGAGTGTGCTCTTCGCCCGTTTTTTCCGTGGAACATTCACGCCGGGATTGGAAACATCGCAGCGTTTTGGTCGCTCGTGACACCAATTTTCGCTCCGAAAATTCGCGACCTTGCGAGTCACCAGTCTTCCAAGCGACCCACTGAAAACACGAAAGCCGCCAAGTCGCGGCTCATGAGCGACTTAATTTGGTGGGGCCGGCGGGCTCGAACCTCGCGACCTCCAGCGTGACAGGACGAGGGCTAACTTCGGACCCTGTTCGGGTGCGGCCCTTGAGAACGGCGTTGGCGAATGGCACCTTGATATTGGCTGTATTGCCGCACAGAAGGCGCTCTCGACTTGAGCTGGTGGGACTGCCTCAAAACACGCCCTCAACTCTCGTACAGGAAACTCGCTGTCGAACGCGGCGAATTCCGTCTATTCATCGATCGCGGCCGTGCGCGAACCGCGATTATCACCTCGCCGGCGCGACGACCTGCGGAAACTCGTGTCGGTAATTCGCCGGCACGTCGAACGTTGTGGCCCCGAACGTCTTCGGCTCGATCGACGTCGCGCTCCACGACAGCGTGTCGGTGAAGGGGCGCCCGCGCTCGTACATCGCGGTGACCGCTAACGTCTGCTTTACGACCATGCCGTTGAACGTCTGGAAGATCGCGGCGAAACGCTCGTCGATTTCCGCATAGCCGCTCACGATGCCGCCGCGGAATGGGAGCGCGGGCAGATCGGGCGCGGTCCACAGGATCGCCGTCGCGGTGATGAAGATGCGCACGTCGGTGCCGCTTCTGCTGTCGATCAACGTGTACTTGGCAAGGATGACGTGTTTCTCGGTGGGGTGACCCGCGATGGTTTCGCCCGACGTCTCGTCGTGCGCGTCGATCTTCGGCGAGTCGAGGTTGAGCTTCGCACCGTTGACCGCCAGCCGCCGCGGCGACATCGCGCCCGGATTCGCGTTCTCGAACCACGTGTGCAACTCGGAGTTGAGGCACGCGGCGTTCTTTCCGTCGCGCGAGACGATGCTGTCGCACACGATCGGAGTTGCCGGCGGCATGTCCATGCGAAAGCTCGCGCCTTCGATGCTGACGCGCACACCGTCGTCACGCACTACGAGCGTTCCGGCGCTCACGCTCGCGGCGATGAACGCCATCGCCGCTGCGGCCGCGATCTTTCGCATACACTCCTCCGCGTTTGAAGAGAGCCATCTTAACCGGAGCGTCGAGCGGTATCGGTGCTGCACTTGCCCGCGAGCTGACGCGGCGAGGGTGGGCGGTGGCGCTTCTCGCGCGTCGCGTCGACGTTTTGCGCGAGCTGGCGAGCGAGCTGCGCGACTCCGTCGCCGTCGAATGCGACGTCACGAACCTCGAGTCCGTGCGCAGCGCGGTGAAGGAAGCGGGCGGCGTTTTCGATCTCGCCATCGCCAATGCCGGCATCGGCGTTCCGTCGCATGCAACGAAGTTCAACATCCACGAAGCCGAGCAAATGGTCCGCGTCAACATCCTCGGCATGATGTATCTCTTCGACGCCGTCGTGCCATCGATGATCGCGCTGAAGCACGGACACTTTGCCGGCGTCGCGTCGATCGCGGGATTGCGCGGACTACCGACGTCTTCGGTCTACTCGTCGACGAAAGCAGCGATGCACGCGTTCCTCGAAGCGAGCCGCATCGAGCTCGCGCCGTACGGTGTCGCCGTGACGACGGTGAATCCCGGCTTCATCGCGACGCCGATGACCGACAAGAATCGATTCAAGATGCCGTTCCTCATGAAGGCCGACGAAGCGGCGCGAATCATCGCCGACGGCCTCGAGCGCCGCGCGCGCGTCGTCGAGTTCCCGCGGCCGATGTCGATGCTGATGCGGGCCGTCCGTCTGATTCCCGATGCCATCTACGACCGCGCCGCCGCGCCGTACGGCAAGCGGAAGATTCAGCACTGATGTGGAAAGACACGCTCGCCGTCCGACTCTGGTCGCTGCGCAACGTCTTTCTGTTGTGGTTCGTGAAGCCGTCGATCGTCGAGATCAGCGATGAGCGCGCGGTCGTGCGCATTCCGCTCAACTGGCGCACCAAGCGCCGCGACATCCGCGCCATGTACCTCGGCACCCTCTGCATGGGCGCCGACGTGGCCGGCGGTTTGATCGCGTTCAATCTCGTGCGCCGCTCGAACGCGAACGTGTCGTTCGTCTTCAAAGATATTCGCGGCGAGTTCTTCAAGCGCGCCGAAGACGACGTGCACTTCACCTGCACCGACGGACCGCTGATTCAGGACCTCGTCGCGCGCGCGCTCGCGAGCGATGAGCGTCAGGAAGCGACGGTGAGCATCGTCGCCACCGTGCCGAAGAAACTCGGCGACGAAGCGGTGGCGAAGTTCGCGCTCACTTTGTCGGTGAAGAAGCGCGGCTCAAGTCGTTGAAGAGCGTTTCGACGTAGCGATCGGTGGGGATGCCGCCCTTGCCGAGGGTGTCGTCCCACGCGGCGAGCGGCTTGGCCGCCTTGACCTGTTCGAGCGTCTTGCCGGCCTTCACTTCTTTCTCAACCGCGGCGTACGTCGCCTTCATCATGTCGGCATACGCGCGCAGCGCTTTCTTATCGCCGAGGGTGCCGTGGCCGGGGATGATCTTGACGTCATCGGGGAGAGTGGCGAGCACTTTCTCGACGCCGGCGATCATCCCTTTCACGCTGCCGCCGTTCTCGATGTCGATGATCGGAAAGAGGCCGTTCAGAAAATCGTCGCCCATGTGCACGACGTTCGCGTTCGGGAAGTAGATGACGGCGTCACCGTCGGTGTGGCCATTCGGAATGTGCACGGCGCGGATGTCTTCACCGTTCGCGTGGATCGTCGCGCGGTCGTTGAAGGTGACGACGGGCAGTGCGACCTTCGACGCCGGCGGCGTCACGCGCCCGTTGAAGGTCGATCCGCTCTGCAGCCGCTTGCGCACGTTCTCGTGCGCGACGATCGGCGCGTCGGCGCCGAACACTTCATTTCCACCGGTGTGATCGCCGTGGTAGTGCGTGTTGATGATGAACTTGAGCGGCTTGTCGGAGATCGCCTTCAGCGCTTCCTTGATCTTCGGCGCGAGCGGCGCGAACTGATCGTCGATGATGACGATGCCGTCGTCGCCGGCGGAGACGCCGATGTTGCCGCCGGAGCCGGTGAGCATGTACACCGTTCCTGCGACTTTGGTCGCCGTGATCTTGACGTTCGAGAAGTCGCGTTGTTGCGCGACGAGTGATGTTGCAGCGAAGACGTAGACAACGATCGCGAGTGTTCTGCGCATGAAACCGGATTCTATTCGTATCCGCATCGGCTTTCCGTGGTGGCTGCGCCCGTTCCTCATGAGCGGTGTCGACGGCATCACGATCGGCCGCCGCGTCTACCTCGCGCGCGACGACGAAACGCTGCTTCGCCACGAGCTCGCGCACGTGAAGCAGATCGCCGAAGCGGGCGTCTTCACCTTCTACTGGCGCTACGCGATCGAGTACATCCGCAATCGACGAAGCGGGATGTCATCCGCGGACGCGTATCGCAACATCTCGTTCGAGCGCGAGGCCGTCGAGGCGGAGAATCGCCTCATCGACGTATAATCAACCACTTACGATGCTCCAGTTCCATTCGCTCGACATCCCGCAACTCGAGCGATTCCTCGAACGTTCGCGATCGGGGTTGTCGCTGCGAGGGGAAGGTGTCGACCTCGATCTTGTCCTTCGGCAGATCCTGCAGAAGGCTTACGAGTTCGTCCCGAGCGAGTCCGGATCGATCCTGCTCGACGATCCGTTCCGCAAAGTTCCGCAGCGCCGCGACAACGAGTTGGTGTTCATCGCGACGTTCGGCGACTCCGCCGGTGACTTGATCGGCAAGCGCCTCTCCGCGGAGCACGGCATCGTCGGTCTCGTCTATCAGAACGGCGCGCCGTATCTCTCCGCCGACGTCGGCGAGGATCGCTTCTTCTATGCCGAGATCGACGAAGAGATCGGACACAAGACGCACTCGATCGTCGCCGTGCCGATCTACATCGGGAAAACGGTCTGCGGCGTGCTCGAGCTGGTGAATCGCCTCGAAGGAAAGAGCTACACGCAGCGCGACATGACGCTGCTCGAGATCTTCGCAGGCTACACGTCGTTCATGCTGCAGAACGCGCTCGACGCGAAGCGCGCGCACGAGCTGGCGAAGCGTGACGATCTCACGGGGCTCTTCAACGATCGCTGGTTCAACGTGCGGCTGACCGAGGCGTTGACGGATGCGAAGGCGAGCGGGAAGAGCGCGGTGCTGATCTTCATGGATCTCGATCGATTCAAAGTCGTCAACGACTGCCACGGACACCTCGCCGGCAGCCAGGTGTTGCGCGAAGTCGGATTCTTGCTGAAGCGCGTGGTGAGCAACAGCAACGCGACGGTGGCGCGCTACGGCGGCGACGAGTTCGTGATGGTGCTTCCCGACACGAGTATCAAAGAAGGCCTCCGCGTGTGCGAGGAGATCCGCCGCACGATCGAGACGAATACGTTTCTGTCGCGCGAGTGGGGCTTCAGCAACTCCGCCCTCAACATCCGCAACGTCCTCTCCGCCTCCCTCGGCATGGCCGAGCACATCCCCGATCGCAATTCGACCGTCGCCATCGAGCAGGAGAAGAGCGATCTTCTTCGCCGCGCCGACGCCGCGATGTACCGCGCGAAGTCGCTCGGAAAAAATCAGGTCGTCGTCATTCGCGCGGGCGAGACCGTTGCGAACAGCGGCGGCGAGCTCTCCGAAGCGATCGGATGACGCTGTCATTCCGCGCAGCGAAGACTGCGCGGAATCCCCTGCGAGACAGAACGCGTGAGGCATATGCGGAGGGGATCCCGCGTCCTCTGCGGGACGCGGGATGACAGAGCGCGCCGCTCGGAAGAATCGGCGTCATTGCTCTCGAATTCGACGGGCGGCATTTCGTTACCGGCGGGTCTTCAATTCTAGCGAATCGATGAGCCAGAAGTAAGTTCTGACGCATCCGAAATCGTTCTGCTATCCTCCGCCATCCCACCACGACGGAGGTACAAAACCTTGGCAAAAATCAAAGCGGAATACATTTGGATCGACGGCCAGAAGCCGACGGCGAAGCTTCGCTCGAAGACGAAAATCATCGACGGACCGGCGAAGGGTCTCGGCGACATCCCCGAGTGGGGATACGACGGATCATCGACGTCGCAGGCGACCGGTCACTTCTCCGATCTGCTGCTGCGTCCCGTGAAAGTTCTTCCGGATCCGCTGCACGGACCGGACGACGTTCTCGTCCTCTGCGAAGTGCTCAATCCCGACGGAACCGTGCACTGGAGCAACACGCGCGCGCGTCTTCGCCAGGTCGCGGAAAAGTACAAAGAGCACGATCCGTGGTTCGGCATCGAGCAGGAATACACCTTCTTCGAAGGCAATCGTCCGCTCGGTTGGCCGGAGTCGGGTTTCCCTGCGCCGCAGGGCGGCTACTACTGCGGTGTCGGAAGCGATGAAGTGTTCGGACGCGAAGTCGTCGAAGCGCACGCCGAGGCGTGTGTGCGCGCGGGGATTCACATCGTCGGCACGAACGCCGAGGTGATGCCGGCGCAGTGGGAGTTTCAGGTCGGCGCCGTCGGTGCGCCCGACATCGCCGACGAGCTGTGGCTCGCGCGATGGTTGCTATATCGCATCGGCGAAGAGTACGGCGTCAGCGCGACGCTCTATCCGAAGCCGGTGAAAGGCGACTGGAACGGCGCGGGCGCGCACACGAACTTCTCGACGAAAGCGATGCGCTCGCCGGGCGGCATCAAGGTGATCGAAGAGGCGATGAAGAAACTCGAAGCGCGCCACGACGAGCACATCAAGGTTTACGGCGCGCACAACGAAGAGCGCCTCACCGGATTGCACGAGACGGCGCCGATTCACGCGTTCCGCTACGGCATCAGCGACCGCGGCGCATCGGTGCGCATTCCGATGGCGACGACGGCGACCGGCATGGGCTACTTCGAAGATCGCCGTCCCGCCGCGAACATGGATCCGTATCAGGTCTGCGCGATTCTCATCGAGACCGTTTGCGGAGACTGACGAAACTTCCTTTCGCGCCCCTCGTCTGAAAACCAGGCGAGGGGCGTACAATCCTCCGGCTCGTGATGGCTGAGATCATCCTGAATCTTGCGTGGGCTGCAATCGCGATCGCCGCGTTTGCGCTCGCGCCTCGCCGCGATCTCCGCGCGCTCGCCGCACTCGGATGTCTGATCGCGCTGCTGTTCCCGATCGTCTCGGTTTCGGACGATCTGAACATCGACACGGCGAGGCTGTTCGAAACCTTCGCCGCGATTCTCGCCGCCGCCGGCATCGTGATCGCGCTCGTCGTGATGGCGCGCGTGCATTCCGAGTCGCGCGTGATGCCGGCGTTCGCGCTCGTCGTTCACGCCGATCCCCGTTCGCCGCCGCGCCGCTAATTCACCACGGCTTGCGGATCTCCCGCATTGCAGCCGTGGAGTGGCGGCGTCACCGCGCGTCGGCTATCCCCTGGGCCGGCGTCCGGGCTGCGGGGGCGCTGCCACTCGACGGCTTCATTCTTCCGATTGCGCGGTGTGCCGCGCTTCGAATTTCTTCACACCTGCGGTGTGCATCAGCCGTTCTTCGAGCGCGACGAGATCGATTCCACGCGCGGAGAAGAGGACGCTCCACACGAACGTCTCGTCATTTCGCGTCGTCGAGTGCCGCAGCGTCGTGATCTCTTTCGACTGCGCGAACTCCGACCACGCCGCGTTCACTTCCGGCAGCGCGGTTTCGATGCATTCGATTCGGACTTCGATGTGCTCGAGTCCGCGGCCACGGCGTGTGTCCACGGCGATCACGGCTTGCCGCATTCCGAACTGCACGATGAGGATCGCGGCGAAGACCACGGTGCCGACGACGTAATAGCCGAGGCCGAGGGCGACGCCCATGGAGGCGCTGGCCCAGAGGGTGGCGGCGGTCGTGACGCCTTGCACGTTCGCGCCGCGGTGGATGATCACGCCCGCGCCGATGAAGCCGATGCCGCTGATGACCGCGGCCGCGAGCTGCGCCGGATTGTGATTGTTCGCGCCGAACGTGTTCGACATCATCGCGAACGCCGCGGAGCCGATCGCGACGAGCGTGTTCGTCTTGACGCCGGCCGCTTTGTGACGCCACTCGCGCTCGACGCCGACGACCGCGCCGAACACCAGCGCGGCCGCGATGCGAAAAATGATCAGGTCCGTCGAAAGAACCACGCCGCTACTTTATCGACATCCGCGGCACGCTCAACAGAAACCCGTTCGGATACATCTCGAAGCCGTCGATGTTGCTGCGCATGATCGCCACGTTGTCCCGGTGATACAGCGATACGTACGGCAAGTCTTCCGCGAGGATGCGTTGCACTTCGTTGTACGCGACCTTGCGCTTGTTGCGGTCGAACGTCGCGCGTCCCGTCTCGATCAGTTGATCGACTTTCGGATTCACGTAGTACCCGCGATTCTGTCCGTTCGGCGCGAGCGCCTTCGAGTGAAAGATCGTGGAGTAGAAGTCGGGATCGGAGATGCCGGCGCGCCGCAGCGAGAACATCTGGAAGCGGCTGTTCTTGATGTCCTCCATGAACGTCGAGAACTCGCTCGACTGGATCTTCATATCGATGCCGACTTCCTTCAGCATCTGCTGGATCATCTCCGCCTGTTGATTCGCCTCGGCATCCGTCGAGGTGCGATAGGTGAGTGAGAATCGCGGCGCGCTTCCGTTCTGGCGGTAGCCGGCGGCGTCGAGCATCTGCTTCGCCGTGTTCGGGTCGTATCCGAATGACGGAAGGTTCTCGGCGCGCGCCCAGTGTCCCGGCGGGAACATCGTGTCGGCGACCGTGCCGTAGCCGTGAAGGAGGTCGCGGATGATGCGATTGCGATCGATGGCGTGCGCGATCGCCTGGCGCACTTCTTTTTTCGCGAGGATCGGGTCTTTCAGATTGAAGCAGATGTACTGATACGAGCCGCCGTGCGAAGTCATGACTTTGAAATTCGAGTCGTTCTTGAATTGATCGACCTGATCGTAGGGAACGGAGTTGATCTCGAAGTTGACCGTGCCGCGGCGCAGCTCGAGTACGCGCGTGGTGGCGTCGGGAATGATGCGCACGACGACGTTCGGGATCTTCGGCTTGCCGCCGACCCAACCGTCGAATGCTTTCATCGAGATGCGCTCGTCCGTCTTGTTCTCGGTGATCTGGTATGCGCCGGCGAGGATGGGAGTCTTCGCGTAGACGTTCGTGTCGGCGCCCTGCGGGAGAGCGAGGTACGGGATGTTGTCGAAGATGCCGGCGTTCGGTTCGGCGAGCTTCATGATGAACGTGTGATCGTCTGGCGCTTCGAAGGAGGAGACCGCGGCGTATCCCGACTTCTTCGCGCTTTGAAAGCCCGGCGCGAGGAACGACTCGAAGGTGAACTTGATGTCCTTCGCCGTGACCGGACGTCCGTCCTGGAACTTCGCATTCGGATTGAGGTGGAAGACGATCGTCTTGTCGTCCGGCGTCTCCCACTTTTCCGCGATGTCGGCGGTGAAGTCGCCCGTCGGCGTGAGCTTGATCAGCCCCGACGCCGTCATGTCCCAGATGCGACCGCTGTAAGTGTCGGTGCCGACGCGCGGATCGAGATTCGTCGGAGGTCCGTCGAAGGCGATGACGAGGGTGTTCTTGTCGCCGCCGGCGGCGCTCGCTCCTTTTTTCTCACCGCCGCCGCACGCGACGAGGAGGGCGATCGTGGACGCGATGATGAGCGCTCTGGTCTTCATTCGTTCAACTCCTTAGGTGGCAGCTCGCAGGTGGCGGGTCGCAGGAAAACCCGTGACCTGCGACCCGCGGCCTGCCACCTGGTTCCAAGAGACGTGCCTGCTATCATCCCGCGGCGATGCGCCTCAGACCAATCATTCTCTTCGTGGCACTCGTGTTTCCACTCGTCGCCACCGCCCAGCAACAGAAAGTCATCGTCCTCGGCTTCGACGGCGTCGACGCGCGCTACACCGAGCAGTGGATGAACGAAGGGAAGCTCCCGAACCTCGCCAAACTCCGCGCGCAGGGGACGTTTCGTCCGCTGCGGCCGACTCTTCCGGCGCAAACGCCCGTGTCGTGGTCGACGTTTTCGACCGGCATCGATCCCGGCCGCACGGGCATCTTCGATTTCCTGCGACGCGATCCGAAAAACTACCTGCCCGTTTTCGCGGCCTTCGATGAGACGAAAGAGAAGTTCGCCTTCGGCGACAAGAATCCGATCGTCTTCGGCGGCATCGCCTTCGGCGTCATTGCGATCGTCGCGCTGCTTCTCCTGTTGCGATGGCGTGCGGCCGGCGCGACGCTGCTCGTGATCGCAGTCGTCGCCGGCGGCGCTGTGTTCGTCGCCGCACAGAAGTACTTGCCAGTCACGCGACCCGGCGTCGTCAATCGGCGTCAGGGCATTCCGTTCTGGGAAGTCGCCGCGAAAGCCGGCAAGAAGACGATGGTCGTGCACGTGCCGGTCACGTTTCCCGCAAACGATTTCGGCGAAGAGCAGCACCTCCTCTCCGGCCTCGGCGTTCCCGACATGTCCGGGCGCGTCGGCAAACCGTTCTTCTTCACGTCGGAGCTCGACTTTCACCGCGCGGGTTCGAATGAGTTCTCGATCGAAGTCGTACAGCTCGAAGACAACAAAGGCGTCGTCAACACGAAGATTCAGGGACCGCCAAACAAACTCTTTAGCGAACCGCAGTACATCTCGATCCCGATGACGCTCACGATCGCAAACGATCGCAACTCCGTGCAGATCGAAGTGAGCGGACAGAAGTTCACGCTCAAGCCGGGCGAGTGGAGCGGCTGGACCGACTTCGTTTTTCCGTTCAATCGCTTCATCAAGCTGCACGGAGTCAGTCGCTTTCATCTGATTGCGTCACAGCCGGAAGTGAAGTTGTATCTGTCGCCGATCAACTTCGATCCGCGCAGCCTGCCGCCGGGATTCAAGATCTCCGCGCCGACGAAGTGGGCGCCCGATCTCGTCAAGCAATACGGCTTGTACAAGACGCTCGGCTGGCAGATCGATACGTGGGCGATTTCCGAGGGGTTTGCGACGGAGCAGATGTTCTGGGATGACATGGAGTGGACCGTCACGCAGAACAGAAAGATGTTCGACGCGTTCCTCGACGGCGATCGCGATCTGATGGTGCAGTGCTTCGAGTTTCCCGATCGCGTCGGTCACGTGTTCTGGCGCTTCATGGATCCGCGTCATCCCGCGTACGACGCGAAAGGTGCCGCGCAGTGGGGCGGACATTTACTCAAGGCGTATCAGCTGATGGACTCGATCGTCGGCGATGCGATGGTCGCCGCGGACAAGCATCACGCCGCGCTGATCGTGTTGTCCGATCACGGATTCGCGTCCTTCCGCAAAGCGGTGAACTACGACACTTGGCTCGTCGTGAACGGCTACATGACCCTCAAGAGCGGCGTGCAGGTGAAGCAGCGCAACGTCGAGATGCTCTTCGATCAGGGACAGTTCTGGGAGAACGTCGACTGGTCGAAAACGCGCGCGTACGCGATGGGACTCGGCGAGTTGTACATCAACACGAAAGGCCGCGAGTCACAAGGAATCGTGGAACCGGGTGCGGAAGCGGAGGCACTCAAAGCGGAGCTGCGCCAGCGTCTGGTGCAGTTCACCGATCCGGAAACCGGCGAGCATCCGGTGCGCCGCGTCGTCGCGCGCGAAGAGATCTACAAGAAGTTCGATCCGAACATGATTCCGGATCTCTTCATCACCAACAACGACGGCTACCGCGTCTCGTGGCAAACCTCCCTCGGCGGCATTCCGAAGGATTTGCTCGAACCGAACAAGCAGGTGTGGAGCGGCGATCATTGCTCCGTCGATCCCGAGATTGTGAAGGGGATCTTCTTCTACAACCGAAGACTGTCGACGGATCGGCCGCCGTACATTGCTGATGTTTATCCGACGGTGTTGGGTTTGCTGGGAGTGAACTCGCCGTACGAGTTGGACGGCGTAGAGTTGAAATGATGGATTTCGACAAAGTGCTTGCGCTGATCGACGCCATGAACGAGGAGGGTGTGGATTACGTGACGTTCGGCGCCGTTGCCATCAACCTGCTCGGCATCGTCCGCGCGACGACGGACGCGGATTTCTTCGTGAAAGCAAACGTCGAGAACATCGACCGTCTGAAGAAGGCACTTCGCCGAGTGTGGGATGATCCTCACATCGACGAAATAACGCACGAGGACCTTCTCGGCGACTACCCATCCGTGCGCTATGGACCTCCCGACGAATCGTTCGAGATCGACTTCTTGACGCGCTTGGGTGAAATGTATTCGTACGACAACGTGCCGGCGGAAATCGTCGAATACCGCGGTGTGAAAGCGCGCGTGGCGACACCCGCCAAGCTGTACGAAATGAAGCGGCGCACCGTTCGCCCGAAAGACTGGGGCGATGCTTGGGCATTGAAGGAAAAGTTCAACCTGGAGTGAGATCGCCATGCCCGTCAAGAAATACCGGACCATCGAAGAGATGAACGAAGATCATTCTCACGAATGGTTCAAGACCGGCGACCCTGAGATCATCCGCAGGATCCGTTATCTCTGGCACTTGTCCGAGGAGCTCGTGCAGCCGGTCGGACTCTGCATCCCGCGCGGCGTCCGCAAGTACCGCTCGATCGAGGAGGCGAACGCCGACCGTGATCGATGGGAGACGGAGCGTGTGCGGCGACTCCGTGAATACCGCGAAGGAAAGCGCAGCAGTTAGTGGACTACAAACGCCTCCTAACTCAGGTCGAAAAAACCCTCGAAGCCATCGAGACGGGCGACGCTCCGGAATGGACCGTGGCGATGATCGCCGAAACGATCGCTACGAACTTTCGCGACGAACTCGGGATCTCGGGCGGGCGCATTTACGAGAGTCGCGGTGACGACACCTTCGTCATCGTCGGCAAGTTCGGCGAGGCGAGCGACGCGGCTCTCGGCATGGTCGTGCCGCGCGACTACAAGCCGATCGAGCTCGTGCTCGAGAACGGCATCGTCGTCATGGATCCGAACGATCCGGGCATCGATCCGGTGCTCGAGGAAAAACTCGGCGCGCGGCGCTTCGCGGCCATCGCGGCCGGCGATCACGAATACATCGTCAGCTTCGACGTCGCGCCGGAGCTCGGGCGCGAAGACATCCTCTTCTCGCTCAACCTCATTCGCTACGTCATCAATCAACGCGTGCGCGCGCAGCGGTTCGAGTCGCTCATCGTGCAGGCGCAGCGCATCCAGGCGTCGATCCTTCCGCAGCGCGTTCCGCAATATCGCGGCTTTGACATCTGGGGCCGCACCGTTCCCGCCGAAATCGTCAGCGGCGACTTCTACGACTTCATCCCCATCTCCGACAACATCCTCGGCCTCACCATCGCCGACGGATCGGGCCACGGTCTGCCGGCGGCGCTCGTCGTGCGCGACATCTACATGGGTCTGCGCATGGCCACCGATCGCGACTTCAAGATCGTCAAGACGCTCGAGAAGTTGAACCACATCATTCATCGCAGCCGGATGACGACGAAGTTCGTGACGCTGTTCTACGGCGAGCTCGAAACGGGCGGCATCTTCATTTACTCGAACGCCGGCCACAATCCGCCGTTCCTATTGAAGCGAACGCACATCGAGCATCTGAAAAACGGCGGTCCGGTTCTCGGACCGACGCCCGACGCGACGTACACGCGCGGCTTCGCGAAGCTCGATCCGGGCGATCTGCTCTGCCTCTACTCAGACGGCATCGTCGAAGCGCACGACAAGCACGACCGCGAATTCGGACTCGAACGGCTGCAGCGCGTCGTGAAGGCGAACCGCTTCCGAAGCGCGCAGGAGATCGGACAGGAAGTGCTCAATCGCGTCGCGAAGTTTGGAAGGGCGGGGGAGGACGACCGCACCGTCGTCATCGTGAAAGCGATTCAGACTTGACCGACGTCCTCTACTTCAACGGCCGCTTCACGACGACCGACGAACGCGTACTGAGTGTCGAAGACCGCGGCTTCCTCTTCGGCGACGCCGTCTACGAAGTCTTCAAGTTCCTCGGCAAGCGTCCGATTTTTCTCGCCGATCACTGGCGGCGCTTGTCGAATGGTTTGCGCACGATCGAGATTCGCAATCCGTGGGAAGAGCAGATGTTCGCATCGACGATGCGCGAGTTGCTCGAGCGGACGGCGTTCGATGACGGCATCGTCTACATCGAAGTCTCGCGCGGCGAAAGCGAGCGCGCGCACTTTTATCCCGAGGATCTAACGCCGACCGCGGTCGCGTTTTCGCGCCGCTACAAATTTCCCGACGCGGCGAAGAAGGAGCGCGGCATCCGCCTGATCACGGACGCCGATCTCCGTTGGAAGCATTGCGATGTGAAGTCGGTGAACCTGCTTGCGAACGCGCTGTCGAAGAAGAAAGCACAGCGCGCCGGCGGTGACGAAGTGCTCTTCATTGACGGCGACATCGTTCGCGAATGCGGCAGCTCGAGCTTCTTCATCGTGAAGAACGGACGCGTGATCACGCATCCGCTCGATTGCCACATCCTTCCCGGCGTGACGCGCGATCATGCGATCGCGCTTGCGGGCGATATCGTCGAGCAGCGCGAGATCAGTGTCCGCGAGCTCGAGGACGCCGACGAGATCTTCATCACGAGCACGACACTCGGCGTCATGCCGGTGTATCAGATCGATGGCGGTGCGATGCGCGCGCGCGGTCCCATCACCGCCGATCTGCAGCGGCGTCTCGACGAAGAAGAATCGCGCGCCTGATCGTTAGCGCACCGCGTGTTTTCTCGCCGGCGCTCGGAGAAAACGATTGAGGAACGCATCGACCTCGTCGTAGATCGCCGGATCGAGCCATGCCGGATCGGACTGGCCGCCAACGTTCGCGATGATGTCGAGTGACGACCACACGCCGGCGGCGCGGAGCGCGTCATCGAGACGTTTGCTCTGCTCCGTCGAGATCGAGCAATCGTTTCCGCCGTGCATGATCAGGAACGGCGGATCGTCTTTCGAAGCGAAGAACGCGGGACTCGCGCTGCGAGCCGTGTCGGGGCATTGATCGGGAGAGCAGCCGAGGAGCATGGAAGTCTCGGTGCCGAGACGGCTGCATGATCCGTTGTTGGCGATCGTGAGGTCGGAAGCGCCGTACCAGTCGACGACGGCAAGGACCGGCGTCGTTGTGTGATCGTGCATCGCGGCGAGCGCAGCGAGATGTCCGCCCGCGCCGATACCCCACAGCGCGATGCGTGTGCCGTC
>Ga0105245_10000168_pt1 | contig 62053 bp, 58 predicted proteins | sample KBSM54metaG_FD_81523 | JGI IMG/M metagenome (GOLD analysis project Ga0105245, IMG submission 81523) | Miscanthus rhizosphere microbial communities from Kellogg Biological Station, Michigan, USA - KBS M5-4 metaG | ecosystem: Host-associated > Plants > Roots > Rhizosphere > Soil | place... | reverse complement strand
CCGCTCGGCACCCAAGGTCATCGCTCGCGCCGATCGCGAGCCGGCACTCGCATTTTCCGGTCACAACGGCGCCGCCGAGCTTCGCCTCGCACTGCCCGAAGGTGCGCGGGTCAGCGAGGGCCAGGCATTCCAGCAGGTCGCGCAGCTGATCGTCGATGGCGTCGATCCCGACGCCGTGCTCGCCGATCGCGACGTCTCGGCGGCGCACAGCCCGGTGACCAAGATCACCGCGCGCCGCGATCCGCGGATCCCCGGTCGCGTGACGATCCGGATCGATCTGCTCGTGCCGTGCACGACGAAGCTCCAGCTCACGCCCGATGGTGCGCGCTGGTCGATCGCCGAAGCCGTCGCCTGGTAACGTTCGAGCTCCCGGTTCCGCTTCCCGATTCCCTATTCGAGGTCGAACGAAGCGAGCGGAGCGAGCGACACGAGCGAACGTCCGTGATCGAACGACTCGAGCGACCGCCAAACGAACGCTCGAGTCAGCCGATCGCCGAAGCCACCGCGTGGTAGGGGGTCGAGCTCCCGGTGGGCGACTTCAACCGGTCAGCGCAACAGGTCGTCAAGTACCTCGGCGGGGTTCGGTAGTCGAGCGTCTGTCGAGGCCGCGAATTCAGCTGGCGCGCGACGCGGTTGAGGTCGCCGTTCCGCTTCCCGATTCGCTAGTCGAACGAAATAGGGAACCGTGAAGCGGAACCTGAACGAGAACGCTAGCGCTTCACGACGGCGAGGATTTCTTCGTCGGACAGCACGCGGTTACCGCGCTTCGCCTCGGCAAACACCGCGGCGACGAGCTCTTTCGTCGGCTCGTAGCCGCGCTTCTTCAACCAGTACACGACGTTCGATTCGCCGGAGTAGTGACCGACCTCGATCTCCTGCTCCTTGCCGAACATTCCGGCGGGCACGCCCGAGTAAATCCGATCGGCGAGCCACGCATCGCCCTTCTTCTCGGCCTTGATGATCGCGGCCGCGTGCACGCCGGTCGCCGTGCGAAACGCATCGGTGCCGACGAGCGGATACTGCGGGTGGATCGGCACGCGCGTCGCCTGCGACGCGGTCTTGCACCACAGCACGAGCTTCGTCAGGTCGTGCTCGGGCAGCTCGCCGAGCAATTTCAGATTTAGCAGGATCTGATCGAGCGCCGCGTTGCCGACGCGCTCGCCGATGCCGAGCGCCGTGCCGTGGATGCGATCCGCGCCGTACTCGATCGCGAAGATCGAGTTCACGACCCCGAGCCCGCGATCGTTGTGGCCGTGCCAGTCGATACCGACATCGTGGCGGCCCATACCATCGAGCATGTTGCGCGTGAACTTGAGGAGGTTCTTGATCCCGTCCGGCGTGACGTGACCGACCGTATCGCACACGATCAACCGCGAAGCGCCGTGCTCGACGGCGTTCGTGAACAGCTTCGTCAGCACCTCCGGTCGCGACCGCGTCGTGTCTTCGGTGACGTACGCGACCGGCAGGTTGTACTTGCGACCGAGATCGATCGCGTCGGCCGACAGCTTCATCATCCGCGCGAGGTCCCAGTCCTCCGCGTACTGGCGGATCGGCGAGCTGCCGATGAACGCGAGCACCTCGATCTCGATGCCGACCTTCTGCGAGATATCGACGACGGCCTGGACGTCGTTGATGTGTGTGCGCGCCGCGCACGACGCCTTGACCCGCAGCTTGCGATCGCGAATGTGCTCCGCGATCACCGTGACGTCTTCGACCGCGCGCTTGCCGGCGCCCGGCAGACCGATATCCATCGTGTCGATGCCGAGATCGTTCGCGAGGTCGACGAGCCGGAGCTTGTCATCGATCGAAGGATCGACCACCGAAGGCGACTGGATCCCGTCGCGCAGCGTCTCGTCGAGAAACTGGATCCGCCGCTTCGGCGACAGCTTCGCGACCTTCTCCACCGAATTCCAGTCGTAGATCAGCTCGTGATCGTCCATGGGCAACCTCACATCACGGAATGAAGGATCAGGATCAACAACAGCGTCGCGCCGAGGATGATCGCGAGCATCAACACCCAGCCGAGAACCAGCGCAGAGGCCGCGAGACCGAGGCCGAGCAACCAGTAGGTGCTCGACTTTTCCTTGCGGATGATCGCGACGATCGCGGCGAGCGCGGTCAGCACGAATGCCGGCACGCTGATCCGCCAATCGGGCGTCGACCACATCTTGTCCTGCGAGATCGCGACGACGATGAACGCGAGCGCTCCGAGCGCCAGCGTGACCGCACCCGCCGCGCGCGTCGCCACCCATTCGTGGCGTGCATCGAGGTGATCCGGTCGTTCCACGGGGACTGTATAGCCCAAGCGGAGGGCAAACGGCTGGGCGGCTAGCGCAGGCCGAGTTGCTGACGCAGCGTGACGTGCGCAGCGCTATACGCGAACTCGAGGACGTCCCGATCGAGCTCGCCGACCTCTCGCGCCCCGGCGAAAGCCGCTGGGATATCACCGCACAGGACCATCCCAGCGCGATCGGCCGTGCGCGACAGGCTCTTGGCCCATAGCGACAGGTTCAGGCCGCCGCCGCTCTTCGACAAGAGGCGCAGCGCCGACGCGCGAGCCTGACCGCGAACCTCGGGCGGCAGCGCGGCGACCGCGGCCTCGGCCTTCGCGGCGAACGGATCGTCGTGACCGACATCGGTGCCAGCGGCCTCGCGCACGATCGCGAGCACGACCGCGCGCAGGACGCGACCGGGCCGCGATGCACCGACGGCGCGGCCCGACCACAGGAACGTGAGCGCGCGGCCGAGCCGGAACACGAGCTCCGGCCGCTCGGGTGCGGTCAGCGCTTCATCGCCGGCGACGAGCACCGGCGGATCGGTCGCGAGCACGTGGATCTGCGCGCCGAGCTCGACGCGCGGATAGACCGGTGCCGCGACCACCCCGATCACACCCGCGAGCTGGTCGCGGACGCGGCGGAAGGCGGGCGGCAGGTCGGCCTCCTCGATCACCTGGCTCGGATCGAGATCGCCATCGGCGAGCGTCATCGGCGCGAGCGCGTGCACCGCCGGCGCGACGAGCTCGAGTAGCGCACCGAGCTCGACCGAGTCTTCCTTGTGGCGGAGCAGCGCCCACTGTTCGGTGGTCAGCGGCTCCGTCGGGATCCGCGCGTCGCGCAGGCGGTGTTGCTCGTACAGCTCCGCCATCTGGGTATCGGCGGTGCCGAGCGCGACCATCGTCGCGGCGGCGAGGAACGCGGCATCGGCGTGCCCGGCGGCGACGGTGTTGCGGACGAGCGCGGAGCCGGTCGCGGTGTCGTTGAGCGCTTCGCGCCAGCCCGCGCGGATCGGTCCGGAATCGCGGCGCGGGACTGCGCGCACGACGGCCGCAAGATCGGGGTGATTCGGTGCGAGCCGCTTCGCGTTCGCGACGGCGGCGTTCGCAGCAACAGGATCGTCGAGGTGATCGAGATAGACCTTCGCGAGGCGTAACCACGCCGACGCCTCGGGCACGCCGCCCTTGCCGCGCAATCGGAACAACACGCGCTTGATCACGCGCTCGAGCCTGCGCAGCTCGCCGCGCGCGACGAGCAACTGCTCGATCGTCGCGATCGCATCGGTGCGGGTCGGCTCGAGATCGATCGCGCGCTCGAGGTGGAACAGCGCGCCGGCTTCGTCGACCCGGAGCGCCGCATCGATCCGGCCCTTGTAGTCGTGCGACGGCGCGTGATCCGGGTTGATCGCCAGCGCCTGGTTGAGGTGACCGCGTGCGGCATCCGCACCTTCGGTGCGCGCGTTCGGCGTCGCTGCACTCCACAGCGCCCAACCGAGTGCGGCGTGATAGTCGGCCTCGTTCGGCGAGCGCGCGATCACGGTCTTCAGCAGGCCGATCGCCTGCGTCCACTCGCCCTTCACCATCCGGTCTTCCGCCATGCGGAACGTGAGCTCGGTGTCGAGTGCCGGTGGGACTTGGACCAGCTCGCCACCGGCGAGCTCGCGGTCGTACACGGCGCGCTTGCGCTGATCCGTGAGCACGGCATGCGCGGTGGCGTACGCCGTGCGGATCTCGTCGACCTTCTCGCGATCGCGTGGATCCGTGATCGAGCTCGCGAGCCGTTCGAACAGCGCGAGCTTGATCTGGTAAGAGTCGGTGATGTCCTCGGTCTTCGCGTCGCGATCGACGAGCAGCGCCGCGTAGTGATCCGCGCCCTTCAGGCGCGCGAGCTCGGCGACAACCGCGGTCCGGGTCGACGCGACCTGCTCGCGCTTCGCGTTGACCTCGGCGAGCTCGATCACGCCGGAGTCGGCCGCATCGGCCTCGAACAACAGAGGCGACGCACCGGATTCGGTCTTGCCGACCTGCGTGTCCTCGTCGTCGAACAGCAGCTCGTAGAGCTCGTCGTCGCCGGTCGCCGGCGGAATCAGCTCGAGCCGGACCGACGGGGCGCGCGCGATCGCCGGCTTCGCACCGAGCCCGATCGCGACGGCCTTCGTCATGATCGCGTCGCACAGCAGCAACGAGTCGACCGCGGTGCGCGCCTGGACGCGGTCGCCGTGCGCCTTCTCGATCTCGCTGATCGGAGCGCCCGCGCTGAGCGCGGCGAACGAGCGCTCTCCCATCAACTTCTTGAGCTCGTGCCGGAGGTGCTTGCCGCGCTCGGTCAGCTCGAAGCACATGCCATCGAGCCGAGAGAGCCGGGTCAGATCCTCGACAGCGGTTTCTTTGAGACCGCCGAGCACGACGTCGAGCATCCGCAGCTGGATGCCCTCGGCGGCCTGGTCGCCGTCGTCGAATCGCCATGCACCCTGCGGCCAGCGCAGTGCCTGGACCAGCTTGTGCCGCGCTTGCCGGCCGAGCTGATCGATCAGCTGCTCGACCGTCAGGAACTGGAGCGAGACGAGCGCCTCGCCGAGCTTCCCACCCACCGTGGAGGCGCGCTGGACCGCTTGGTGGTGCTGTTCCTCGGTGATCACGCCGCTCGACACGAGGAAGTGACCGAGCGTCTCGTCGCGCGGCGTCGACGCGGTGCTGACCGGATTGCCGTTGACGAGATCGACCGTCTTCGCAACGCGGCCGCGACGAAGCTGCAGCTTTCCCGTCGCAAGATCCTCGTGGAGGTCGAGCAACACCGCCGGCAGCGGCCGCATCGCGAGCTCCCCGGACCGCGACTGCATGAACGAGACGATTCTAGCTTATTCCGCGACGTGACACGCAGCGCGGGAGCCATTGCCGAGCACGCGTAGCTGCGGAAGCTCGGTGGTGCAGGCCTTCGGCTTGTCCTTCACGGGACACCGCGGGTGGAACGCGCAGCCGGCAGGCGGATCGATCGGGCTCGGTACGTCACCCTCGAGGATGATCCGTTCCCGGGGCCCTGGCGTGATCCGCGGGACCGCGGAGAGAAGTGCGGTGGTGTAGGGATGTTTCGGCTGGGCGTAGAGCGTCGCCGCGGTGGCGAGCTCGACGATTCGCCCGAGGTACATGACCGCGACTCGGTCGCAGATATGCTCGACGATCTTGAGGTCGTGCGAGATGAACAGGTAGGTCAGCCCGGCGTCGCGCTGGAGATCCTGGAGGAGGTTCACGATCTGCGCCTGGATCGAGACGTCGAGCGCGCTGATCGGCTCGTCGCACACGATGAACCGCGGCGCGACCGCTAGTGCGCGCGCGATGCCGACGCGCTGGCGCTGGCCGCCCGACATCTCGTGTGGATACTTGCGGACCGCATCAGCCGGCAGCCCGACCTTCGCGAGCAGCTCCTGGACCTTCGAGGTCCGTTCGGCTTTGTTGCCAAGCCGGTGGATCTCGAGCGGCTCCGCGATCGCCGCGCCGATCGTCATCCGCGGATCGAGTGACGCGTACGGATCCTGAAAGATCATCTGGATCTGCTTGCGCAGCGGGCGGAGCGCGGCCTGCGAGCGATGTGTGATGTCCTCGCCTGCAAACTCGATCGTGCCGGCGGTCGGATCGACGAGCCGGACCAGCGTGCGGCCGAGCGTCGACTTGCCGCAGCCCGACTCGCCGACGAGGCCGACCGTCTCGCCTTCCGCGATGTCGAGCGAGACCGCGGTGACGGCCTGGACGACGACGGGCGGCTTCGGCCACACGCGCTTCGCGTAGTGCTTCGACAGACCTTTGATCGAGACGAGCGGGTTCATAGCGGGAAGTGGCAACGGACGTGACCCACGCCCAGTGGAACGAGCTCGGGCTCGGTTTCGCGACAGCGATCCTGCACCACCGGGCAGCGGCCTGCGAACTTGCAGCCAACCGGCAGGTCGTGGAGCGACGGCACCATGCCGGGAATCTCCTGCAGCCGCTCGCGCGCCGAGCCGAGCGCCGGCACCGAGCGCATCAGGCCCGCGGTGTAGTGGTGATGCGGCGTCGCGAACAACGACTCGGCAGGTGCGCGTTCGACGATCCGCCCCGCGTACATCACGATCACGTCATCGCAGCTCTCGGCGACGACGCCGAGGTCGTGCGTGATCAAGAGGATGCTCATGCCGAGCTCCTTCTGGAGCGACGCGAGCAGATCGAGGATCTGAGCCTGGATCGTGACGTCGAGCGCGGTCGTCGGCTCGTCGGCGATCAAGAGATCCGGTTTGCAGGCGAGCGCCATCGCGATCATCACGCGCTGGCGCATGCCGCCGCTCAGCTGGTGCGGGTACGCGTCGAGCCGCTCCGCCGGAATGCCGACGAGCTCGAACATTTCGCCGGCGACTGCCCTCGCCGCCTTGCGGTCCACCTTGCGGTGGATCCGAACGGCTTCGCCGACCTGATCGCCGACCGTGAACACCGGGTTCAGCGAGGTCATCGGCTCCTGAAAGATCATCGCGATCCGATTCCCGCGGATCGCGCGCATCTCGTCGAGCGGCAGCTGCAACAAGTCGCGCCCCGCATACGTGATCGAGCCTCCGGCGATTCGCCCCGGCGGGGCGACGAGCCGCAGGATCGACAGCGCGGTCACCGATTTGCCGCAGCCCGATTCGCCGACGACGCCGAGCGTGCCGCGATCCGGAATCGCGAACGACACGCCATCGACCGCGCGCACGACGCCTCGCTCGGTGCGGAACTCGGTGACGAGTCCGTTGATCTCGAGCACGGCCATTCGCCTCGAAGCTACCACCGCCATCGTGATACCGTGCACGGTCATGAGGATTGCGTGGGTGGTGATCGCGGTCGCGGCGTGCGGAGGTAACGACAACAGTCGTCACATCGCCGATGGTCAGGGCAGCGGTGGCGGCAGCGGGATGCCCGAGCCCTGCAACATGATGATCACGTCGTCGCAGATCACGACGCCGGTGACCGGCACCCAGTGCGGTCAACAACTCGTCAACAACACGACCGTCGCGATCAACCTGAGCGTCACGCCCGACGCGTCGAACATGGTGATCTCCGAGATCGCTTGCACGATCGTTCCCGGCGTCGTGCCTCAGACGCTCGGCGCGCGCAGCGGCACGATGGGCTGCAATGTCGAGCTCGACTGGTACGGCCCGAACGGCGCTACCGATCGCTGGGACAACTCGATGCCGGCGACGATCAGCGTGACCGTCACCGACCTCGACCCGATCGGCGGCATGATCGATCTGAGCCTGGTCGACTCCGCAAACTCGCCGCTTACCGTGACCGGGACGTTCTAGCAGCCCGCTCACTTGCAGCCCTTCTGGATCAGCGGGTCATAGATCGGCGCCGCGTCGACACCGTCGACGTGGTGGTTTCGGACCCACGTGCAGTCGGCGTAGTAGTACGTGACGGTGTAGTCGCCGGGCGGGATCTGGATCTCGAACACGCCGTGCTCGTCGCTCAAGAACACCCTCTCGCCGACGAGGTTCGGACCGGTCACGACGACGGTGACGCCCTCCAGCCACTGGCGCAGCTGCGGATCGCAGGCGGCGCCGTAGAGATTGTTCGGCCCACGGTTCGAGAACTTGACCACGCCACACACGGGCGCGTTCTGCACGGGCCTCACGTCTCCGGCTGCGACGTTCTTGAGCGCTGGCTCGGGCGGTGGCGCACCGCCGCAAGCCATCAGCACCACGAGGAAAACGCGCCGCACAGGCGAAATAGTGTCACGCTCGGAGCGGTTCGCGCCCATACGTATGCATTTGCTCGATCGCACCGAGATCCAGCGCCTCGCCGCGGCCACCGCCGACGGCGAGCGGACGGCGATCGAGCCCTTGTTTCGACTGCTGTGGGCACCGCTCGTGCGCTACGCGACGCGGTTCCTCGGCGACGAGGCGCTCGCAGAAGACTGCGTACAAGAAGCAATGACGACGTGGTTTGCCCAGCTCGACCAGCTCGACCGACAGCGCGATGCGCTCGCGTGGGCGTTCACCCAGGTGACGTGGGCAGCGAGGACCGCGCGCCGCAAGCGCGAGCGCCGGCACGAGACGAGCGATCAGGCGCCCGAGCCGAGCGCCCTGCCCGATCACGAGGATCACGATCTCGTGCGCACCGCGCTCGCGGAGCTCGAGCAGTTGCCGGCGCGCGACCGCGAGGTGATCGTCGCGGCGATCACCGACGATGATCGACTGCGATCACAGCTCGCGCCAGCGACGTTTCGCAAGCGGCTCGAACGCGCATTCGCGCGGCTGCGCACATCGTGGAGGTCGAAACATGGAACGCTCTGATCGCGCGCTCGCGACGATCCGCCGCGCGTACGAACGAGCGCGCGCGCTGTCAGCCGGGCGTGGGCTCGTGCTCGCGGCTGCATTCGCGGTGCTCGCGATCGGCTTGCATCGCACGAACCACGCGACGTGGATCGTCGTCGCGGGGCTCGCCGGCGTACTCGCGGCCTTCGGCTGGCGCGGTGGCGCGTGGCGGCGCGGTGCACTCGCAGGCACGCTCGCGGGTCTGCCCGTGTTCCTCGCACCGACGATCGTGTTTGGCATCCTACACGGCCGGTTGCAGTGCCCGGATTGCCCGCTCGGTCCGACGCCGGCGTGCATCGTCACGTGCTTCGGCACGAGCGCACTCGTCGGGATCGCGATCGGATTCGCGGCGCGGCGCGAGTCGATGCGATTCGTGACCGCGGCGCTCGCATCGGCCTTGCTCGTCGGTCTGCTCGGCTGCGCGACGACCGGGCTCGGAGGTGCGCTCGGCATCGTCGCCGGCGTCGCGGCGGGTGGTGTCACCGGCTGGCTCGTACAAGGGCGCGCCGCGCACGCGTGATATACCCGCGATGATGATGAAGTGGTTGACGTCGATCGTCTTCATCGCCGCGTGCGGCGGTGGCGCGAAGCCCGAACCGATGGCGGCAAAGCCGACGCCGGCAAAGATGGGCGATGATCCGAGTTGCCCGATGGTCGTCGCGGGCGTCTCCGTCGCCGAGGAAGACACCGATAAAGGTGGTGCACTCGTGTTCGTCACGACCGGTGGCGACCTGATGGATCTCCGCCGCCGCGCCGGCGCACTCGTCGCGATGTACGGCGCCCAGAACGGCCCGGCCGAAGCGATGGGCATGATGATCAGCGCGGGCTCGCAGGCCTCGACCGAAGAAGTCGCGAACGGTGCGCGCGTCGTGTTCGTCGCGCCGTCGCCGGAGAAGGTCGGCCCGCTCCAGAACGAGCTCCGCATGCACGCCGGGCACCTCCAGCCCGGCTCGTGCAAGATGGCGATGTGATGCGCACGGCGATCGCGCTCCTGTTCGCGAGCGGTTGCGCGGTCGATGCCCCGGCGCTCGACGCGCATCATCCCGCGAATCCCGCGGCGCCAGCCGGTCGGCTCGCCGGCACTTCGCCGACGCTGCGCCCCGGCGTCGTCGACTATCAGGATGTCCCCGCGCTGCGCACCGGCGCACCGCCGGTTCACCACCATCACGGCTCATGAAGTGGTTGCTCGCGCTAGGACTGGCGGCTTGCGTTCCATCGACGCACGAGCTGCAGGGCCCGGTCGACGCGACGCTCGCGCAACGCGCCGGCCTCGATCGCAAGGCCGATATCGACGCGCTGCTCGCGAAGCCGCTCGACGCGCAGGCCGCTGTCGCGATCGCGCTCGCGAACAACGCGCGGCTCGCCGCGGCGCTCGATGACCTCGGCATCGCTGGCGGCGAGCTCGCGACCGCGCTCGGACTCGGCCCGCTCGTGCTCGACGGCCAACTCCGCTGGGGCGCGCACGGTCACGAGTACGAGGTCGATGCGATCCAGAACGTGTTGACGCTCGTCACCGCGCCGCGCAATCGCGCCGCGGCGCACGCCGACCTCGCCGCCGCACGCGCGACCGCCGCGACGACCGCACTCGCCCTCGCCGCGCGCACCGAGATCGCGTTTCACGATCTGATCGCGGCACAGCAGCTCGTCGAGCTCCGGCGCACCGCATTCGATGCTGCAGATGCCGCGGCGACGATCCGCGAGCACATGCACGCCGCCGGCAACACCTCGACGCTCGCACTCGCCCGTGACCGCGCCGCGCGCGAACAAGCGCGCATCGATCTCGCCCACGCCGAGGCAACCGCCGAGCTCCGGCGCGAAGCGATCGACGATCTACTCGGCCTCACCGGCGAACGAACGAAGTGGACCGCGACCGGTATGCTGCCCGAATTGCCGGCGGCGGCACCCGCGCTCGACGATCTCGAAGCCGCAGCGGTCACCGCGAGCCTCGATCTCACCGCCGGTCGTGCGCACGTCGAAGCGGCCGAGAACCGCGCCGGCGCGACGACCGTCGCCGCATTCCTGCCCGAGCTCGGCGTCGGCGTGTCCGCGATCGATCGCGATGGCGACACCGAGGTCGGCCCCGCGATCCGGCTCGGCCTGCCGCTGTTCGATCAGCGCAGTGGCGAACGTGCGAAGGCGCGCGCCGAGGCCGCGCGTCGCGATCACGAGCTCGCCGCGACCGGTGTCGAGCTTCGAGCCCGCGCTCGAGCGGTCCGCGTCGCGGCACTCGCGGCGCACGCCGAGGCGCGCCATATCCACGACGTGCTGTTGCCGCTGCGCCAGCAGATCGTCGACGAGACGCTGCTCCACTACAACGCGATGGACGCCGACCCGTTCGAGCTGATCGTCGCGCGCGCGAACCTGGTCGACGGCGGTGCGAGCTATCTCGAAGCGCTGCGCCGCTACGCCGACGCGATGACCGAAGTCACGGCCTTGCGCCGCGGCGTCATGATCCGGAGGTCTAGCGATGAACCGTAGAACGATGCTCGGTGCGAGCCTCGCCGCGATCGCGGCGCGCAAGGCGCTCGCGAAGGCGCCGAACCAACCGGAGCCTGCGCCCGAGACCCACAAGCCCGGCGGCGTGATCGTCCCGAACGGCTCGGTGCTACCCGGCAAGCTCGTCCGCGGCGTTCGCGTCTATCACCTCACGGCGCAGGAGTTCGATCACGAGATCGCGCCCGGGCTCACGATCAAGGCGTGGGGCTACAACAACTCGACGCCCGGCCCGGTGATCGAAGCCACGGAAGGCGAGCGGGTCCGGATCTACGTCACGAACAAGCTGCCCGAGGCGACGACGATCCACTGGCACGGCGTGTTCGTCCCGTTCGGGATGGATGGTGTCGCCGGGCTCACCCAGGAAGCGATCCAGCCGGGCAAGACGTTCAAGTACGAGTTCACGTTCGATCGCGCGGGCACGTTCATGTACCACCCGCACGTCGACGAGATGACCCAGATCGCGCTGGGCATGCACGGAATGATCGTGGTGCATCCGCGCAGTGGCGAGAGCGCGCGCGTGCGCGATTACTCGCTGATGACGCACGAGATGATGGTGCCCATTGGAGCACGCCGTGCTGATCCGCTCGCGATGAACGACTTCAACGTCCTCACGTTCAACGGCAAATCGTTTCCCGCGACCGAGCCGCTGCTCGCGCAAGTGGGCGATCGCGTAAGAATTCGCATCGGCAACCTCGGCCCGATGGATCACCATCCGATCCACCTGCACGGCCACGCGTTCGAGGTCGTCGCGACCGACGGTGGTGCGGTGCCTGCGAGCGCTCGCGTCCCGGAGACCACCGTGATCGTGCCCGTGGGCACGGTGCGGGTCGTCGAGTTCACGGCGCGATCAGCTGGGGACTGGCCCTTGCATTGCCATATGACCCATCACGCCATGAATCAGATGGGACATGCGGCAGCGAATCTAGTCGGAGCAGATCCGTCTGGAGTCGACGCGAAGCTGTCTCGGGTAGTGCCGGGGTACATGACCATGGGTCAGGCCGGCATGCACGAGATGAGCACCATGCGAATGCCTCAACCGGCAAACGCGATCTCGATGCTCGGTGGCAAAGGTCCACACGGAGTCATCGATATGGGCGGCATGTTCACGACCGTAAAGGTGCGCGACCACCTCGTTCCGGGGCAAGACCCCGGCTGGTACACCGGTTCACCGGCAGCCAGCGAGGCGAGCTCGTCTGATCTTGTGGGAGACGGAATCACCCCTTGATACAGTGAGGACTCATGCGCGCTCGGAACGTTCTTGTCATCGCTCTTGCCCTTTCGGGCTGTGCGTTCGACAACGGCGGCAACAACGGCGACGGTAGCGGCGACGGCGGCACGGGCTCGAACGATCCAGGCCCGTGCACGCTGGCCGACATCAACCTGACGGCGGCGACGCTCTCCGGTTGCTCCGACGCGAACACGACCGATGGTGTGCGTGGCACGGCGAAGTTCTCGAACCCGGTAAACGTCGCGCTTGGCCCGAGCGGCATCGCGTACGTCGTCGACTTCGATTCGAGCCTGCTCCGCAAGGTCGACCTCGACGGCAAGGTCACGACGATCTTCAAGGACAAGCGGTTCAACCGTCCGTTCGGCATCATCATCGCGCCCGATGGCTGGCTGTATGTCGAGTGCGACAACGACGTGATGGACGGCCACGGCAACACGAGCGGCACGATCTGGAAGATCAACCCCGCGGATCCGACCGGCGCGAACGCCCAGCCGATCATCCAAGGCATGATGCGCCCGCGCGGCCTCGCGCTGATGGCGAACAACAAGCTCGCGATTACGGACTACCTCGCGATGCAGGTGTTCGTCGGCGATCCGTCGACCGGCGGCGTGACGATGCTCGCGGGCTCGTACGGCGTCGCGACCACGCAGAACGGCAAGGGCGGCGGCGCGACGTTCAACGTGCCCTGGGACCTCGTGATCGATAGCGATGGCAGCTTGATCGTCACCGACTGGGGCGACCACTCGCTTCGCCGCGTCGCGATGGACGGCACGGTGACGACATACGCCGGCACGCCGGGCCAGCCCGGCAACGCGGACGGTCCGCTCGCGACCGCGACGTTCAACAACCCGAAGGGCCTGACCAAGGACGCGAGCGGCGCGATCTACGTGACCGACACGGGCAACCACACGATCCGCAAGATCGCGAACGGCATGGTCACGACGATCGCCGGCGCGGTCGGCGGCGGCTACAGCGACAACGCCGACCCGATGGCCGCGCAGTACTACGGGATCGAGGGTCTCGATGTCTCCGCCGACGGCAAGCGCATGGTGATCGCGGACGGCAACAACGGTGATGGCTCGCCGTTCAACCACGTCCGCGTGCTAACGCTGCCCTAGCAGTGCGCGAGGCCCTGGGGCGGGTCGATGTGGAACTTGTCGGCCTCGATCGTCAGGTTGATGTCGCGCGCCTTCGCATCGCCCCAGTCGACGAGCAGGTCCTGCTTGTTGTCGGGCTGCTTGAACTGGGTCTTGTTCGGCACGCGATGGCCCTTCACGTCGACGAAGTCGCTGTTCGCGACCGACCACCGGGTCTTGCCATCCGCGCCGACGAGCTCGGCGTCGAGCACGTCGAAGTGATTGTCGCGCATGTCGATCGTCAGCTTCTCGGTCCCGTCGGCGCCCTTCAGCTCGACATGCTCGACGCCGCGATTCGCGTCCCACGTCACCGTGCCCGTCGGGTTCGCGAGCACCGGCGGCGTCCCGACCGCGAGGTGCAGGAAGTCATCGGGCGCGAGCTCGATGTGAAAGAACTGCGCGATCGAACGCTGGTCGCACGGCCCGCTGATCGCGCAGTTGTTCTGGTAGTCGATGTAGACGAAGTTGTTCCCGTCGCACGCCATCTCGGCCATCGAGCTGCCGCCCGCCGGCGACAGCGCCGCGAACCGGACCTTCGCGCCGACGGTGCCCATCACGAGGACCTCGCCCTTCGCGCGCTGGTTGCCGAGCCAGTAGTCCATCGTCGAGTCCGCGCGGAACGAGGTCAGCTCGCCGCGCGCCTTCGCGAGCCGAGCGACGACCTCGTCGACCTTCGGCTCGGCGTAGGGACGCGAGGACTTCGATGTCCCCGCACAACCGATCAACATCACAGCTGCGAAAGCTAAGCGCATGCAGCTGTGATAGCGCGTCACTTCAATTCGTGCAGCAGGAACGAGAATTGATCGACCACGCGATCGACCTGCGACTTCACCATGTCGGCGCCACCGTGACCGGAGTTGCGTTCGATGCGTAAGTAGATCGGGGCATTCGCCGTTTGATCCTCTTGCAGCACCGCGGCGAGCTTGCGCGCGTGCATCGGATCGACGCGGTCGTCGTGATCCGCCGAGTCGAACAGCACCGCCGGATACGCGCGCTTGCCCTCGTCGACCGCGCGGCGATATGGCGAGTACGCCCACAGGATCTCGAACTGATCATTGTCGTCCGCCGAGCCGTACTCCGGCACCCAGGTCTTGCCGGATCCGAACAGCTGGTAGCGCAGCATGTCGAGGAGCGGCACCGCGCAGATCGCCGCCTTGTAGAGCTCGGGGTGCTGGGTGATCGCCGCGCCGATCAAGAGGCCGCCGTTCGAGCCGCCGTAGACCGCGAGGTGATCCTTGCTCGACCAGCCCTCTTTCTCGAGGTACTCCGCCGCGGCGGAGAAATCGTCGAACACGTTCTGCTTCTGGAGCAGCATGCCGGCCTTGTGCCAGTCCTCGCCGTATTCGCCGCCGCCGCGCAGGTTCGCGATCGCGTAGACCCCGCCGTGCTCGAGCCACACCATGCGCGAGCCCGCGAACCCCGGCGTCATGCTGACGTTGAAGCCGCCGTAGCCGTAGAGGATCGTCGGGTTCGATCCATCGCGCTTCACGTCCTTGTTGTGGATCAGGAACATCGAGATCTTGGTCCCATCTTTCGACGGGAACCACACCTGCTCGGTCGTGACCTTCGACGTATCGAGTGGCAACTTGATCCGCGCCCACTCCTCGGCCTTGCCGCTCTTGATCGACGTCTTGTAGATGATCTGCGGCTCGGTGAACGACGTGAAGCTGAAGTACGCGGTGTCCTCGTCGGGCTCGCCGCTCATCCCGCCCGACGTGCCGATGCCGGGGAGCTCGACATCGCGGACGTGCTTGCCGGCGAGCTCGTGGATCGCGATCTTGCTCGAGGCCTTCTCGAGATACGTCAGCGTGAGGTGGTCGCCGACGATGCCCCAGCCCTCGAGCGTGGAGTCGCTCTGCGCGATCAGCTCCTTCCACGCCGCGCGATCCGGGTGGTTCGGATCGGCGATCATGATCTTGTAGCGAGGCGCGGTGTCGTTCGTGCGGATGTAGAACTTGTCGCGCCACACGCCGACGTCGAAGATCGCCGGAACGCCGGCGACCAGCGTCTGCCACTTCGCGCCCTTCTTGCGCGCGTCCTTGAAGAACACGTCCGACGAGTTCCAGCCATGCTGGATCACCGCGGTCAGCCAGTGGCCGTCGCGCGAGATGTCGCCGCCGAGGAACGTCTCGGGATCGTGCGTCGCCTCGTGGACGATCTCGTCCTTCGCCGGATCGGTGCCGAGCTTGTGAAAGCGGAGCTCGGCGAACCCCGGGCGCTCGGCGATCGAGACGCTGCCCGACACCGCCGGGACCCACGTGTAGTAGAAGCCTGCGCCATCGGGCGTCCACGACGCCGCCGCGTACTTCACGCCGTCGATCACGTCTGGGAGGTCCTTGCCCGTCGCGACATCGATCACGTGCATCACGCTCTCGTCGGAGTTGTGCTCGCTGACCTGATACGCGACGTGCGAGCCATCGCGGCTCGGCCACCAGCCGTGCAGGCCCTTGCTGCCGTCGGCGCTCCACGCATTCGGATCGAACAGCACCTTCTCGGCGCCGGTCTCGCCCTGCTTCCAGTAGACGATCGTCTTCTCTTTATCGGCGTGCTTGCGCGTGTAGAAGAACTTGCCGCCGCGGTGAACCGGCGCGCTGATCGCGTCGAAGTAGAACAGCTCCTTGATCCGTGCTTCGAGCTCCGCGCGCAGCGGCAGCGCCGCGAGGGCTTTGCGCGTGTAGTCATCCTCGGCCTTCATCCATGTCTGGACCTCGGGCGAGTTCTCGTCCTCGAGCCAGCGATATGGATCGGCGACGTCCTTGCCGTGAATCTTCTCGACGATGTCGAGCTTGCGCGTCGCGGGCCACGGATGAGTCGGCACTGCAGTCACGGGAGTCTCCACGGTGGGCGTCGCCGAAGGCGGCGGCGCGGGCACGGTTACTTCGGGTTTCGAGGCGCCACAAGCGACGAGAAACACCAGCAGCGCTCGCTTCATGCCAGCGGCGTACTACAGATCTGCGTAGTGCGGGAGGTCGACGCGCCAGCGACCGTCGATCTCGAGTAGGTCGAGGCGCGCGCGTCCGCTCGGCGATACGATCTCGACGATCGCGCGATCGCCGCGCTGCTCGATCAGCGTGATGTCGGTCGGCGCCGCCGTCGGATCGAACGAGCCGATCGAGATCAGATCCTTCGCGCTGAACCGGATCGCCGCACCGACGAGATCCGTCGCACGTTTCGCACTCGCCTCGAGCGCGTCGCGCGTCGCCGGCGTCAGCAGCTCGAAGATCGCATCGCGATCACCGGTCTTCGCGGCGGTGAGTAGGTCGCGCACCGTCACCTCGGGACCCGCGGTCGTCACGCGGCAGCTCCGACCGGCGACCGCGGCGGCAAATGCCATCGCTGCAATCACGCTTGCCACGGCGGCAGCAGTCGAGCGTCGAGTTCCGAGTGCGAGTGCCATTTAGTTTCGTACTCCGGCGTGTTGTACACCACACCGCGTGAACTCGCGGCGCCACCAGGCATGCTCTCCGACGAGGAATGGCGCGTTTGTGGGGCGGTATTGCTCTTGCAGAATGGACCAACTAGACTGAATCATTCGGGTGGCCCCAAAACAGGGATGGCCCGCTTACGGAGGCTAGGTATGCGTTTGCATCGCATTGCGCAGTGGATCGGTGCCGTTGGTCTGGGTTTGGCGACGCAGGCATGTGTCGTCGAACCGACGACGCCTGTGAATAGCGGCTACGGTTACGCGAGCGGGCCTTCGTATCAGGCGCAGGCGAGCGTCTCGGTCGCGACGCCGAGCGCCTACACCGTCTCGAGCATGCCGCCCGAGCCGCTCTACGAATCGATGAGCGCGTCGCCGGGTTACGGCTACTCGTGGATCGATGGCTACTGGCACTGGAACGGGTACGAGTGGGTGTGGGTCAGCGGCCGCTGGGAGCGCTCGCAAGAGGGCTACGTCTACGTCCAGCCGTATTACGACTACAGCGGCGGCGCATACGTCTACACGCCGGGCTACTGGGCGCCGCACGATCGCGTCCCGTCGAACTGGCAGGTTCGCGATCATCGCGACGGTCGCCCGCCGGTCGTCGCGCCGCCGAGTGGCTGGCACAACCCGAATCCGCCGACCCGCAATCCGGGTGGTGGTGGTTGGGGCGGTGGTGGTCCTCGCCCGCAGCCGCAGCCCGGTGGTGGTTGGCAGCACCCGCCGGAGCAAACCGGTGGTGGTCGCCCGCAGCCGCAGCCCGGTGGTTGGCAACATCCGCCGGAGCAAACCGGTGGTGGCGTGATCAGGCCGGAAGGTCCGGGTCGTCAGCCCGAAGGTCCGGGCAACGGCGGCTGGCAGCCGAACGGTGGCGGTGGTCGTCCCGTCAGCGAACCGCCGCGTCCCGGTCGCGTGCCCGAAGGTCCGGGTAACGGCACCGTGCACCCCGAAGGTCCGGGCCGTCAGCCCACGAATCCGGGCGGTGGCACGTTCCAGCCGCAGCAGCCGCAGCCGCCGCGTCCCGAGCACATGCCGGTGCCGCAGCCGCTGCCGCCGGTACCGGAGCGCGGTCACGCACCGCCGCAGCCGCAGCCGACGCGCAATGTCGGGCCCGCTCCCAAGAACGAGCACGACAAGCGGAAGTAACGCTACGCGCGCGTGACGTGATCGATCATGTCGCGCGCTGCAGTCGCCGCGACCGGTAACGGATAGTTGAAGAAGCCGTGCGGCGCGCCGTCGTAGATCACGAGGCGCGTCGGCAGTCCGTGTGCCTCGCGCCGCGCTGCGAGTCGGCGCGCCTGGTCGACCGGCACGAGCCCGTCGTCGGTGCCGTGCAGCAGCAGCGTCGGCGCGATCGGCTGCGGCGCGGCCTGCGGAGCGCGCGCGCTCCACGCGGCGCGATCGGCGGTGCCGAACAACATCCGCGGCAGCAGCGTCGCCGGCCCTTGGAGATGGCCGACGTCGTACAACCCGAAGCACCCGACGACACCTGCGACTCCGGCGATCCGCGCCGCGGCGAGCATCGCGAGCGTCCCTCCGGCGGAGAGACCTGCGATGTGAATCCTGCGCGGGTCGAGGCCATAGCCGGGCGCGCGCCTCGACCAGAACGAGAACGCGTCGCACACGTCGTCGATCGCTTCGTCGAGGCGGCCACCGCGAAAGATCATCCGGTAGTCGATCGCACACACCGCGACCTTGGCGGCAGTGAGCTGCGCGACGAGGTAGCGCATCGGCTTCATCGTCCGCGAGCCGATCACGAAGCCACCGCCGTGGACGAGCACGACCGAGGCGCCGTTCGCACCGGCGGGCACGTAGAGGTCCGCGAGCGGCAAGATCTCGCCGCGGCGCGCCGGTCGCTCGCGATAGGCGACCGCCGCAGCAGTTGCCGCGACATCGATCGTTACCGGATCGCCGCGCAACGAGCGCAGCGACGTCAGCACAGCTCCATAGCGCAGCGTCATCGCGCACGCTCCCGCGCGAGCGCTTCGAGCTGGAGCTCGAGCCCGAACGAGAACAATTCGTCGAGATGCTGCGGGTCGAGCCACGCCGAGACCGCATCGACCCGCGGGAACTTGCGGCGAAGCGCTTGTGGCCCGCGCGGCGCCGCGAGCTCGTTCAGCGCGAAGCCGCTGCAGTACGAGCTGACGACTCGGTAGTACCGCGCCGTCACCCGATCGGTGATGCCCTGCGCACGCGCGAGCTCGAACAGCTTGTCGAGGAACTCGAACGTGTCCTCGCTCGCGAACCGGCGGGTCGCCAGCAACAGGAAGGCGTTCGGATGATCGTGCGCGATCTTGCGATACGCGTGGGCGACCGCGCGCAGCGTGCCGATCCAGTCGGGCTGCGGCGCGAGCGCGGCACCGGCGCCGGTCATCAACAGATCCGCGACCGCGTCGAGCAACGCGTCCTTGCTCGGGTAGTACCAGTAGATCGCCATCGCCTCGCAGCCGAGCGCCTGACCGAGCTTGCGCGTGCTGAACTCCGCGAGCCCGTGCTCGTCGATCAGGCGCAGCGCCGCCGCGCGGATCGTCTGTTTCGACAGGTCCGGCGGCTTCTTGACCTTCGCTTTCGTCTTCACGCGCGCGCTCCCATCCGCACGAGCCGCCCCGGACGTGCTCCCGTCAACGTTCCGCCTTCCGCGATCGGCACACCGGCGACGAGCGTCGCGAGGTAGCCCTCCGCCCGCTGGAAGAGCCGCCGACCGCCGGCCGGAAGATCGCGGCGCATCACGGGCCGCAGCAGCGCCAGGTTCGCCATGTCGACGACGTTCAGATCCGCGCGCATCCCGACCTCGATCGTCCCACGATCGTGGAGGCCGATGAACCGCGCCGTCGCGCGCGCTTGCATCTCGACGACGCGCTCGAGCGCCAGGCCATTCGCGCGGTCGCGCGCCCAGTGCGCGAGCAGGAACGTCGGCATGCTCGCGTCGCACACCGTGCCGACGTGCGCACCGGCGTCGGAGAGCCCGGGAAGCGCGCGCGGATGAACGAGCATCTCGCGCACCGCATCGAGGTTTGCAGCCGTGTAGTTGTAGACCGGGAAGTAGAGCAGCGCGTGGCCCTCGTCCTCGAGCAGCGCGTCGTAGAGGAGGCCGAGCACCGGCACGCGCGCACGCATCGCCTCGGCGCCGAGGCTGGTCTCCAGCTTCGGCTCGTAGCTCGGGCGCGCTGTCATCCGGAAGATCCGGAACGCGATCTTGTCGAGGCTCGCGAGCAGGACGTCCGCGAGCGGCGGGATCGCAGTGCCATCGCCGGCGACCTGGTCGGTCGTCTCGCCGAGGATCCGCGCGCGCACCTCCGGATCCCGCATCCGCGCGACGCGCTCGCCGAGCGGCAGCTGCGCGATCGCCTTGTACGACGGGAAGCCCATGAACGGATGGAACGTCGCCTCGAGGCCGAGCAACACGCCGATGCCACGCGCGCCGACCTGACAGCGCAGATCGAGACCGCGCGCCGCGGCGGCGTCGACGCGCGCCAAGATCCGCCGCCATTGTTCGGGAGCTTGATCGCGCTGCATCGTCGAGATCGAGAGCGGTCGGCCACCGCTCGCGACCGCCATCGCTTCGAGCAGATCGAACTCCGGGTCGAACCGATCGGGGCCGCTCGCGAGATCGAAGTCGCTCACCGCTTGCAGCACGCCGTATCCGAGCCCGTAGAACGCGCGCGCGATCCCGAACAGCTCGCGCGCCTCGGCCTCCGATGCCGGCGTCGCCGCGCCGCGCGCCGTGCGGTGGTTGTCGCTGCGCCCCGTCGAGAATCCCGCCGCTCCGGCTTCGAGCGCAGCGCGCAACAGGTCGTACATCCGCGCGACGTCCGCGTCGGTCGCGACCTCGCCTGCGACCGCGCGCTCGCGCATCGCGTACATCCGGAGCGCGTCGTGCGGCACCTGAGCGAGCACGTCGATCGTGCGCGGCGTCGCCGCGATCGCGTCGAGGTAGTCGGCGAACGACTCCCAGCCCCACGGAATGCCCTCGGCGAGCACGCTACCGGGGATGTCCTCGACGCCTTCCATCAGCTCGACGAGCGCGGCCTCGCGACCCGGGCGCACCGGCGCGAAGCCGACGCCGCAGTTGCCCATCACGCACGTCGTCACGCCGAGCAGCGAGCTCGGCGAGAGCTCGGGATCCCACGTGACCTGGCCGTCGTAGTGCGTGTGGAGATCGACGAAGCCCGGCATCACGTGCGCGCCGCGTGCATCGATCGTCCGCCGCGCCAGGCCGGAACAGTCGCCGACCTCGACGATGCGGCCGTCGGCGATCGCGACATCTCCCGCGAACGCAGGACGCCCCGTTCCGTCGACGATCGTGCCACCAGAGATCTTGAGGTCGAACACTGTCCGACTTTTACACTGTAAAATAATCCTCGATCAAGACCATTCTCGCGTGATAGCCAACCAGAGATGAAGCCCGCGCTCCTCGTCCTCGCGCTCACGGCCCACGCGACCGCGGGTGGCTTCGGTCTCCCCGATATCGGCGTGCGGCGCACTGCGATGGGAGCCGTGATCGGTCGTCCCGACGAGGGTGCGGCGATCTATCACAACCCGGCCGGGTTGCTGCTCGAGCACGGTTGGCACCTCTACCTGTCGATGGGGCTCGCGGTCGTGCGCAGCGAGTTCCAGCTCCACTCGTGGGATCAGAGCGATCACTTCCTCGGCGTCACCGCCGGGCCCGACGGCTACTACGCGCCGGTCCGGCCGACTCGTGCGATCGGCGCGATCCCGATGCTCGCCGTCACCGGCGAGATCATGCCCGGCAAGCTCGCACTCGGCGCCGCGGTCTACGTCGGCAACGCGCAAGGCGCGGGGTTCTCCCCCGACGCGGTCACCCGCTATCACCTGATCGACGGTTACGTCGTCGCGCCGCAGGCCGTGGTCGCTGCGTCGTACCAGCTGCTCGATTCGCTCGCGATCGGCGGCTCGCTCGGCGTGATCGACGTGCGGATCCACGAGCGCAAGGATGTGTTTCCCGTGTTCGACGGCAAGGACATCAGCTCGATCAGCGGCACGACGCCCGAGCTCTCGCTCGACGGCAGCGCGTGGGCGCCGTCGTGGATGATCGCGGTGTACGGCCACCCGCATCCGCGGCTGACGTGGGGCGCGACGCTGACGGGACGCGTCGACGCGGCGATGACCGGGCCGATCGTGATCACGTACAGCGCCGACGCGCCGAGCCCCGGCGATCAGCTCGTCGGCCAGCAGACGACGACGCAACTCCTGCCGTGGGCGCTGATGGGCGGCGCGAACTTCGATCTCACACCGCACGTCGAGCTCGGCGCGGAAGGTCGCTACTGGCTGTATCGCCAGTACCAGCAGCAACACACCGATGTCGTCGGCATCTTCCTCGTGCGCGAGCTGAACACCGCGAAGAACTACCAGGACTCGTGGCAGGTCTCGGGCGGCATCCGCGTCCACGATCTCGACGCTGCCCCGGGCCTCGACCTCATGGCCGGCACTCACTTCGATCGCACACCGGCGCCCGCGAACACGCTCACGCTGGATCAGCCGACGTTCCGTCACATCGGCCTGCACACCGGTGCGCGCTACACGGTGGGCCGCTACCGGTTCGGCGCGAGCTACCTGCGCTACTTCTTCCTGATCCCGACGGTGACCGACTCGACGACGAACCCGCCGACGAACTTTCGCGGCACAGGCTCGAACAACATCTTCACGCTGTCGGTCGAGGCGAGCCTGTAGTTACTCGACGCGAAGGGCGCGCTCGAACTCTTCCGGGTTCGAGCTCGCGTAGATCGCCGTCTCCATCGACACCGCGCCCGCATTGACCAGATCGATCAAGTGCTGGTCGAACAGCTGCATCGAGTAGAGGTCGCGGCCCTTGCGGATCAGCTCCGGAATGTCCTGGAGCCGGCCCGAGCGGATGCACTCGCGGATCGTCCGCGTCACGCGCAGGATCTCGACGGCGGGCAGGCGGCGGCGGCCGTCCTTGCTCGCGACGAGGCGGAGGCAGACGACCGCTTGTAGCGTGTCGCCGAGGCGATCGCGGATCACGTCCTGCGCGTCGGTCTCGAACAGGCCGACGTAGCGCTGGATCGTCGCGACGGCATCCGGCGTGTGGATCGCCGACATCACGAGGTGACCGGTCTCGGCCGCCTTGAGGCAGGTCGCGGCGGTCTCGCGATCGCGGATCTCGCCGACGAGGATCACGTCGGGATCCTGGCGCAGCGCGGCGGTCATCGCGTCCTTGAACGACTCGGTATCCGCGCCGACCTCGCGCTGGATGATCATGCACTTCTGCGGCTCGTGGATGAACTCGATCGGATCTTCGATCGTGACGATGTGCGCGTGCCGCGTCTCGTTGATGTAGCGCAGCATGGCGGCCATCGACGTGGTCTTGCCGTTGCCGGTCGCGCCGGTCACGAGGACGAGGCCGCGCCGCGCGTCGGCGATCTCCGAGAGCACCGGCGGCAGGTTGAGCTGCTCGATCGAGAGCACCTGGATCGGGATCAGGCGCATCACGATGCCGACCGCGCCGCGCTGGCGGAAGATCGACGCGCGGAACCGCCCGCGTTGCGCGAGCGAGTACGAGACATCGATCTCGGCGAACCGGCGCGTGAAGTCGGTCTGGATGTTCCGATCCTCGAGGATCATCCGCGCGATCGCTTCGGTATCCGAAGCGCTGAGCGGAGGCACCTTGATAGCGCCGAGCAACTCGCCGTGAAGGCGGTAGTGCGGCGGATACCCGACCTCGAAGTGAATATCGGAAACTCCCCGCTCCACTCCGAACGCCAAGAGCTTGTGAAACGCGTTGCGGTCCATGCGATCCGGTTCAGTTTAAACCCGGTCGCCCGGGTCCGGGCTTTGGGCCGGCCGCGTTTTCGGGGTCTCCGGGCTTCTTGAGGCTGGACAGCAGCGCCTCGCCGGTCGCCTCGTCATCGCTGAGCGGCTGCCACATCTGGTGCTGGGGCTCGGTAGGTTCCGGTGGCTCCGACGCGCGCGGCCGGCGTTCCCCCGAGGCCAATGCACCCGGTAAGCCGAAGTCCGACGTGATCTCGTCCTCGGGGCGACCGAACGCGTTGCGCGGAATCGCGTTCGTCAGGCTGCCCTGCGCCATCGCGATCGGCAGATCGCTGTCGTTGTCCTCGTCGTCGTCCGCGTCGTGCTGGACCTGGATCGGGATCGCCGGCTTGCTCGAGCCGGGCGATTCGACCGCGCGGAGCTCCGCGCGCACCGCATCCGGAAGCGTCGGGAACGGGGGCCCCGGGCGCGCCATGTAGTAGCCCTGGCCGTAGCGTAGGCCGAGGTCGCGCAGCGCGACGACATCCTCGACGTGCTCGATGCCCTCCGCGATCATCACGGCGTCGATCGTCTCGGCGATGTGGCGGAGCGAGCGCAGCATCTCGCGCTTCACCGTCGAGCGCGCGATGCCGCGGACGAGGACATCGGAGATCTTGATGAAGTGCGGGCGCAGCGACATCACGGTCTCGAGGTTCGAGTGGCGCGTACCGACGTCGTCGATCGCGACGCCGAAGCCCATCGCGGTGTACTGGGCGAGCGCACGCTTGAACGAGGCGAAGTTCTCGATCGCGAGGCGCTCGGTGATCTCGAACACGATGTTCGCGGGCGTCAGGCCTGCGGCCGAGAGCAAGTTGCCGACCTCGACCTCGATGAACGCCGAGTCGTAGAACGACATCGGCAAGAGGTTCACGAACAGGCGGTGGACCGGCTCGAGCGTCATCGCGCTGCGCAGTGCGCCGCGGAAGCACGCGCGGTCGAGCTCGACGGTGAGATCGACTTCTTCGGCGATCGCGAACAGCGTCGCCGGCGATTCGAACGACGTCCCGCGCGGACCGCGGGTCAGCGCCTCGTACGCGAAGATATCGCCGGTGCCGAGGTCGACGATCGGTTGGTACACGCTGGTCAGGCCCTCGCCGAGGATCACGTCCTGCAGCGTCGTCCGATCGCGATGCGCCTTGCGCTCGCGCAGGTTGCGCGCGTTCTCCGACGCATCCGAGACGACGCGCGCGGTGAGGCGCTCCGGCCGGAGCAGCGAGTTGCCGAGCACGCGCGCGGCACCGACGGTGATCCGCGGCTGCTCGCGCAGCACTTCGGTGACCATCGGCGCGAGCGCTTCCTCGACCGCGCGTTCGACCGCTTGCGCGAGCGCTTCGAGATCGAGGCGATGCGCGCCGCGCGGCGCGAGGATGATGAGGTAGCCGTCGCCGTCGCCGGACCGGCAGACCAGATCGGCGGGATCGAGCACCGCGCCGCGCAGGCGATCGAGCACCGCGGCCGCGTGATCGTAGATCTCGGAGTGATGCGCGACGCCCTGATCGAGCTCGACCTTGTGGAGCCGCGATAGATCGACGAGCAAGCACGACAGCGAGCGATCGCGGCTGAGGATCGACGTGACCTCGTTCATCCGCTCCTGGTACGGGCGGAACCGATCGAGCTCGGGCTCGCGCAGCTTGTTGAACACCCGGCTGTCCTTCGCCGCGATGTCTTCGCCCGACGAGAAGAAGTGAACGCGGCCGGGACCACCGCGCTTCGCACCGCGCAGCGCGGCCTCCGCAGCGGTCAGCAGCGACTCGGGATCCGCCGCGTCCTCGGGCAAGCACGCGACGCCGATCGACAGCGACAGCTTGCGCTCGTTCGGCAGCTTCGCATTCGCGACCGCATCGCGGAGGCGCGCGGCCTTCGTCAACGCGCCCGCCTTCGCCGTCTCGGGCAAGAGGATCACGAACTCCTCGCCGGAGTAGCGCGCGACGACGTCGCTCGTCCGCACGCGGTCCGGAGATTCGTCCTCGGCGAGGATCATCGCGATCCGGCGAAGGATGTCGTCGCCGGCTTGATAGCCGAGGTCGTAGTTGACGCTCGCGAACGCATCGATGTCGGCGATCAACAGCGACATCGGTTGCGAGTAGCGCAGCGCGCGCGCGACTTCTTCGCGCAGGCGCTCCTGAAACGCCAGGTGGGTATAGAGACCGGTCAGCGGATCGCGCAGCGTGAGCGCGTCGAGCTGGAGGCCCATCTGCGCGAGCTGTTCCGTCGCCGCCGAGATCTCGCGGCCGCGATCGCTGAGCTGTGCCTGGAGCGCGACCTCGTGCTCGCGCAGCTGCGTGTTGACGCTGCGGAGCTCGTCGACGAGGCGCGCGTTGTCGCGCTCGAGGCGAAACGTGTGGATCAGCTGATCGACGACCTGCAACAGATCGGTCAGCTTCCACGGCTTCGTGATCACGTAGTGGAGATGCCCCGCGTTGATCGCGGCGATCAGCTCTTCGGATTCTGGAAAGCCGGTGACGACGGCGCGACGCGTGAGCGGACGTAGCTTCGCCACTCGCGCGAGCAGCTCCGCGCCGGGCAAACCCGGCATGTGAAGGTCGGCGAGGATCGCCGCGACCTCGGAATGTTGCTCGAGCAGATCGAGTGCTGCCTGACCGTTCTCGGCCAGTAGAACATTACAGCGGGCTCGCAATACGCGGCCCAAGGCATTCAAGTTGTTGCGATCGTCATCTACGCAGATGACGACAGGCTTCCCTGGCTCGTCCGACGAGCTCGCCTGCGAAGGGTCTACTGCCAATGTGACTCCAGTATAGACAGGTCGCCCTAGCGCTTTGAACTAGCAAGACGCTCACAGTCTGGCGAGTACGACCTGTAGGAGCCACACGCCTCCGAACGCACAAACAGCGGTCGCGAGCCATGCGATCCGGATCCGAGGCGCCACGACGCGTATCAGCGGCAGTAACACCGCGAGTGCAGCCGCGGTCGTCACGAGTGCAGTGCCGAGATCAGCGACCAGCGCATGTGGGTGCGCGATCCCGTGGACGATCGCGAATCCACTGAACGTGGCCGAGCGCCAGCGCACGTTCTGAAGAAACGCAGTTTCGAGCGCCGCGTACATCACCGTCGCGGGCAACAAGAGCTGCGCGAGCAACGACGGGATCGCGATCCAGCCGAGCGCACCGGCGACATGCGCGAGCTCGTACAGCGCGAACATCACCGCGGCATCGCGCGCGGCGCGCGTGAACGTCGGTGCGAGCGCAGCGACGAGCACGATCAACAACGCGAACGCGAGGCGCTCCGGCGTGAACGCGAACAGCTTCGCGGGCGCGACGTCGAGGCCGATCGGATTGTCGGCGGCGATCACGCGGATCGAATCGGCATCGTCGTCGATCCGGACGAGCGCCTCCATCCGTTTGTCGAGCGCGAAGAACGCGGAGAAGTCGAGGATCAAGATCTCGATCGGCTGTACGCAGGTCACCGACCACGTCACCGCGATGAAGCCGTCGTCCTCGGCGCGCGCCTTCGGATCCCGCGCGCTGCACGTCACCGGCCCGTTGTCGGTCGGCACGCGCAACGCAAGCCAGCTCGCGACATACGCCGGCACCGTCGCTGCTGCAGCGGCGGCACTCGCGCTCGGCTTCGCATCCGGCGCGAGCTTCATCGGCTCGGTGACATCGCCCGGCATGCAGCGCAGGGTGACGGCCGCGCGCTCGCCGTCGATCCGGACATCGACATACTTCGTCGACGATTGATGCGCCGCCGCGATCCGCGCGAGCAGGATCAGGATCACGACGTAGCGCACGCTAGAGCTATCGCACGGCGCGGACGCCACGAGGCGCGAGCAGCACCGAAACATCGCGGCGCGGATCACCGGCGAGCTCGAGCTCCACGCTCGGCGTCACGCCCCAGAACGCGAGCGGCGCCGTCGTCATCGCAGCCGTGATCGCGGCGTCGTCGAGACCGGCCTTGCGCAACAGCGCGACCTCGTCGCGATTCGGTCCGGCGTCCTGGGTGTTGCCGAGGTCGGTGCCGTAGAGAACGGTCAGGCCCGCGGCGCGGAGCTGTCGCAGATTCTCGACGGCGCCGGCGCTGCCGCCGAACGCCGCGAGCGTCGAGATCACGGCGCGGCCTCGCCACGCGGCGAGCGTCGCCGGACCGAGCGGCTCGACGGGCGTGTGCGCGAGGATGTCGCAACCGGCGCGGCCGCCGGCGAGCGCACCCGCGTCCGAGAGCGCGTGGATCGCGACCTTCAGGTGATGCGCGTGTGCCGCCGCGACGGCGAGCGGCATCAGCGGCTCGGCGAGCCCGTCGTCGTCGCCGGCGATCTTGATCACCCGCGCACCTTCTCTCGCGAGCCGGTCGACCGTCGCCGTCACGCACGCCGGATCCGCGCAGCCGATGCCGTAGCCATCGCGGCCCCACGCATCGAGGGGATAGCCACCGGGATGGGTGAGCATCGGCCCGGCGCGCAGCACCGTGATCGGGAGCTTGGTTCCGAGCTCGCGCTCGGGTGCCGCGAGATCGACCGCAACCTCGACGCCGTGGGCGGCGAGCTCCGCGGCGACCGGATCGAGCGAGAGGTGGACGTGGCTATCGACGATCGGCGGCCACAGCGTCGGCGCAACAGCGGCAATTGGCTTGGCTGGACGACTACACGCTAGGAGCAAGCAGATCCACCAGCGCATGACGATCGTACGAATGAACAGAGAGTATCGATCACGCGCGCCGCAGCGCCCGAAATCTGAGCGAGCCGATATTTCGGCGAGCCTCTGCGCGCCGCGCCAGCGGCGCATGTGATCAACCGATCAGTACTCGCAGATGTACGGATACGACCCTGCGCCGGCGACGATGCCCGTCGTGCACGGCCGGTCATCCCAGCCCGGCGCCATCTTCTTGCCGGCGTAGAGAAGGCAGTCCTCCTGGTACAACCCGCCGCCGTTGTTCGGCTCGCCCGTCGCGAACGACGTGTACGTCAGCGGCGTGCCGTCCTCCCACAGGAACGTGCCCTCGGTGACCGCGTCGGTCGCACCGAGGAACGAATCCGCGTTCAGCGACAGCTGCGCGACGATCGCTTCCTCGGCCGCGCTCGTGATCTTCACGAGGTGTCCCGGTAGTGCATCGCACGCCGCTTTCGCCTGGGCCCAGGTCTTCGCGGTCGAGAAGAACAGGAAGCAGCTCGTCCCGTCGCTCATGTGGGCGTCTCCGCCCGTGCACGCCCGCGCATCCGGACCGGCGGCGTCACGCGGTCCCGGCGCGGAATCCGCGGAGTTACCGTCCGCGCCGACGACGTTCGGTCCGACGTCGGTGCCGAGTCGCGCGTTACAAGCCGCGAGTGCGAGGACGAACAGCGTGCGCACGACGATATTGTGCCGGACCTCGGTATGCGCTGACGAGAAACTTCGGTGTACGTTTCATCTCACATGAGTCGTCAAGCTCCTCTCGTCTTCATCATGGCCGCCGGTCTCGGCACCCGGATGAAGAGCGACATGGCGAAGGTCCTCCACAAGGTCGCCGGCCGCCCGCTGTTGCACTGGGTCGTGACCAGCGCGCGCACCGCGCACGCGTCGCGCGTCGTCGCGATCCTCGGCCACCAGATCGACACCGTGAAGGCCTCGCTCGAGGCCAGCTTCGGTCCCGGCGCCGTCGATATCGCGCATCAGACCGAGCAGCGCGGCACCGGTCACGCCGTGCAGTGCGCCTTGCCCGCCGTCGCGAACGAGCCCGACGATCGGATCGTCGTGATCCTCACCGGCGATGCACCGCTGATCCAGGCAGAGCGGATCACCGAGCTCGTCGACGCAGCGGCCGCTGCGCCCGGTGGGATGGCGCTGCTGTCGACCGTGCCCGATCGCGACATGCCGTACGGCCGGCTCGTGCGGGACGCGAACGGCGTGCTCGAGAAGATCGTCGAGCATCCCGACGCGACGCCCGAGCAGCGCGCGATCAAGGACACGAACGCCGGGTTCTACGCGATCAAGCTCGGCCACCTCCGCAAGGACCTCGCCGCGCTGAAGGCTGACAACAAGAAGGGCGAGCTCTACCTCACCGACCTCGTCGCGCACGCGTACGCGCGCGGCGGTGCGACGTCGATCGACGCGCCGTTCACCGAGGTCACCGGGATCAACGATCGCGTCGACCTCGCCGCCGTCGAGCTCGCGGCGCGCCGCCGGATCAACGAGCACTGGATGCGCGCCGGCGTCACGATGATCGATCCGAACAGCACGTTCATCGACGCCGACGTCGGCCCGCTCGGCAAGGACGTGATCCTCGGCGCCAACGTCGCGCTGCGCGGCAAGACCACGCTCGCCGATCACGTGTACGTCGATCACGGCTCCGTGATCACCGACGCGACCGTCGCCGCCGCGACGCACGTGAAGGCCTATTCGGTGATCTCCGAATCGCAGGTCGGCGAGCGCGTCCAGATCGGACCGTTCAGCCACCTCCGCCCGGGCTCGCGGATCGACGAGGACGTCCATCTCGGAAACTTCGTCGAGACCAAGAAGACGCACATGATGGCCGGCGCGAAGGCGAACCACCTCGCGTACCTCGGTGACGCCTCGATCGGTTCGAAGTCGAACATCGGCGCCGGCGTGATCACGTGCAACTACGACGGCGTGTCGAAGTCGAAGACCACGATCGAAGCGAACGTGTTCGTCGGCTCCGACAGCCAGCTCGTCGCGCCGGTCACCGTCGGCCGCGATGCCTACGTCGGCGCCGGCTCGACGATCACGAAGGACGTCCCGCGCGGCGCGCTCGCGATCTCGCGCGTCGCCCAGATCAACAAGGACGGCTGGGCCGACAAGTTCCGCGAGGTCCAGGCCAAGCGCAAGAAGGCCGGCGAATAGCTCGTTTCGCACGGTCGATCGCGCCCTCAAGCGCCCCGTTTCGCGTGGAGGTTTCGACGGGCACAGACCAGCGGCTTTCGTCGCGCGAGCACGTGCACGAATCCGGAGGAACCCGCGCGTCCGCGGTGCTAGATCTGGGTTCGAGGTGTTCTGTTCGATCGACAAGATCGACCTGGCCGCCAGGGTCGACGGAAAACCGATCGCGGTCCAGACGGATCACAGGTCGCGCGAGGAGATCCTCACTGCGCCCGAGCTGTCGGTGCTGTTCGCGATGGCGCGGATCGTCAACGCGCGCGCCCAGCTCGCCGACGACGGTCATCGCGACGCGGCGGTCCACTACGTGGTCGGCGACGAGCCACCGGCGATGCTGCGCGAGGCGCTCGCGGCCGCCGGAGCGACGCTGTCATTCGGCGAGACGCCGTACGAGAAGCGCGGCGATGCGCGCCTCGAGGTCCTCGAAGGTGGATCGGCCCACGCGGTCGGCATGCTCGCCGACCGCACCTTCGCCGAGCTCGCTCGCAGCGCTGCCGCGAAGGTCGGCGTGCGCGATCTCGCGATGGCGCTCCGCATGCTCGAGGATCAGACGTACGCGGCCCCGCCGGTGCGCGACGACGACGAGCTCGCGTACTGGACCCGGGTGCTCGAGCTGTCGGCGCTCGCCGGTGAGCTGCTGCGCGCGAAGTACGACGGGCGGTGGATTCAATCGGATCGCTCGCTCGTGCCGTTCGGGTTCCAGCTAACGGCGACCGAGACGCTGATGTTTCCGACGAACCGCGCGCAGCGCGTCGTCGAGGACGGCCGCGCGGAGTCGCTGTTCCTGCTGCTGATCGCGATCGAGGAGACGCTGCAGCGGCCCGCGACCGGCAGGTTGATGCCGAGCCTGCGCGATCGCCGCGACGTGATCCTCGACGAGATCGTGTGGCGGCCCGTGGTCTCCGATGACGCGCCCGCGGATCTGCCGATCATCGTGTGCGGCGTCGACGGCGAGAGCACGTTCGGCATGCTGCGCAAGGAGGCGCTGCCAAAGCCACCGGATGCGGCGCTCGCCGAGGCGTACGCGAACCTCGCGGCCGAGGAAGTCCAGCTCGAAGAGATCGCCGGCAGCGACGACGACGCGCGAATCATCGTCGTGTCGGGAAGTTTCTACGCGGCGGAGAAGGTTCTCGATCGTGAATTCATGCGCTCTCTCCACGACGACCTCGGCGCCGATCTGATCGCGGCGGCTGCGCCGGCGCGCGGCTGCTTGCTGGTCGGCAAGATCACCGACGAGCCGGTCTCGATCGCGCGGTTCGCGGAGCTCGCTCGCGCGCGCTACGACGAGAGCGGCGGGCGCTCGATCTCGCCGGCCGTGCTGCTGGTCTCCGACGGTCGAGTCGCCGGCTACGTGCGCGGTCCCGAGGATCGAGATCCGACCGAGCCGCACGAGCGGATCGCAGAACCGCCTGCTGCACCGCGCTCCCTGTGGCGTCGCCTGTTCGGTCGCAAATGAAGTACGCCGTCCTCGCGCTCGCGCTGCTCGCCTGCAAGGGCAAGCACACCTCGCCCCACGCCGACGACGCGGGCACGGTGAAAGATGCCGCCAAGGGCGATGCCGGCGTCGACGAGTGGCACGCGCTCGAGCGGTTTCCGAAGGTCGACCCGGTCCGCGTCGTCAACCTTCCGGCGAAGTCGACGGTGCCGCGCTTCGATGTCGGCGGTCCGGCGATCACGAATGGCATCGCGGTCGTCGCGTCGTCGCAGTTCGGCTTTGTCGCGGTCGACTACAACCGCGGTCAGATCATGTGGAGCAAGCCCGCCGGGATCCACGTCGCACCGCCGCTCGCGCGCGCCGGCACGTTCGTGCTCGTCGGCGAGTGCCTGCAAGCTCCCGACGTGAAGGATCACTTACTCGGCTGCGCTCGCGTCGTCACACCGACGGGCGGCGACCTCAGCTACGTGCCGATCCACGGCAAGGACGTCGCCGAATTCGCCGACGAGCCGGGGCCGCAGCGCATGTGGGCGACCGGCGATCACACGCTGTTGTGGCGGCGCGGCGATCGCGCGGTCAACGTCGACGAGCTCACCGGCGTCGCGACCGAGACCGCCGCGATCGATCCGCCGCTCGAGGTCACCTACAAGCAGAAGGCCTGGCAGATCAGCCATGGCGATGACGGCGTGATCCGCGCGACCCAGAAGGGTAAGCCGGCGTGGAACACGCAGCGCCCCTACACCGCCGTTCTCGGCGCGGTGTACCTGCCCGACCAGGGCCCGATGGTGCGCGTGTCGAACGCGGGGCGATGGGGCGGCCAGCCGGAGATGAACTTGATGGACATCGATGCGACCGGATCGATGAACGGCCAGGTCGCGGTACCCGTGCCGGGCATCGGCCTGGTCGGCCACGCGATCGATGCGATCGGCGATGTCGCGCTCGCGGTCCAGCTCGATCGCTCGCTCGATCATCACTTCATCGTGGGCTACGCGGCGAACGCGTTGCTGATGTGGGTTTACCCGCTGCCGAAGACCCAGCGCCCGGATCCGGTCGGCCTCGCGGTCGCTCCCGATGCGGTCGTCGCATTCCACGACGGCGACACCCTCACGGTCTTGCCGGAATTGTCGGCGCCTCCTACGGCGCCCGGCGCGGCGCGCGTCCCGTCGGAAAACCCGACACCGTAAGTCCGCGATCAGGCTTTGAAACGCTTGGCCAGAGCTTGGTATGCCGCCTGCTCTAAGGCTCGCCATGATGAACGTGATGAAGAGCCTCCTTACCGCGTCTGTTGCGATGACGCTCGCTGTTACTGGCTGCGTTCGCCAGGACGCCAATCCCACGAGCGACATCGACAAGGCGCTGCCGACGTCAGCGCAGGTCAAGATCAACCTGCCGCAGAGCGGCCAAACCCGCACGATCGGTGCGCTCGCGACCTACTACCTCGTCACGCGCGACGCGACGGTAACGTTCAACGGCGGTAGCGCGTGGGTGCTGACGCTGATCCACGCGATCGTGCAGTACCCGGTCACGAGCGTGAGCGGCGACGTCTACACGTGGGGCCCGTGGAGCGATGCGCTCGACCCCGCCGAGTACAAGCTCGACGTCACCGCGAACGCCGACGGCACGTTCGACTACTCGCTGTCGGGTCGCAACAAGACCGTCGCCAGCTCGCAGTTCGAGATGGTGATCACCGGCCACGCGGATCCGACGCCGGGCGAGCTCCAGGGCAACGGCGACTTCTTCATCGACTTCGACGCGAGCAAGCGCGTCGATCCGATCGACAACGCGAACGCGAAGGGCTCGGTCAACGCGCGCTACGACCTCGCGGCGAAGCACCTCGACCTCCACATCATGTCGACGGACGCGAACAACGCGCCGGTGGCGGCGGACTACGCGTACGAGCAAGGCGCCGATGGCTCGGGCGACATGACGTTCGATATCCAGGGCAACGCCGGTGGCACCGCCCTACTCGAGGACATGACGATCCGCTCGCGCTGGACCGCGAACGGCTCGGGTCGCGGTGACGCGCGCGTCACCGGCGGCGACCTCGGTACGGTGCAGGCGATCGCGTCGGAGTGCTGGGGCACCGACTTCCGCCGCTCCTACTACACCGACAACGTCAACTTCCAGGCGACGGAAGGTGATGCCGCGACCTGCGCCTACGCCGACGTCGACCTGCCGCCCGCGCACTGATCGGTCGATACGTGCACGTGCTCGTACTCGTGCTCGTGCTCGTGCTCGGTTCCTCGCTCGTGTAGTGGCGCCGCCGCTCGGGTCTGGTGCCGAACCCCATGTGCCCGGTCTGCGTCCGAAGCGGAACCCATGTGCCCGGTCTGCAGCACCCGGGGCAAGCGTGATTTGGACCGGCTTGCAGCGGATACGTAGGTCCGATTTCGACCGGGCGTCCGAGCACGAGCACGTGCACGTGTACGTGCACGAGAACGTAAGACAGGGAACAGACTCCCCGCCGTCACAGTTGACTGTTTCTTGCCGACCGAGGTAACAACCTCGTCGGAGGAACGCTATGGCTCAGATGCCCAAGGACGCTGCGGATCTGTTCGACAACCTCGTCCCGCAAGGTTTGAAGCAGTATCCCGACAAGGCTCGCGAAGTGAACGCGATCTACTGCTTCAAGGTGACGGGTGAAGGTGGCGGCGAGTGGACGGTCGACTGCACCGCCGATCCGCCGGCCTGCTCGCGTGGCGACTCGGGCAAGGCCCAGTGCACGATCGAAGTCGCGGCTGACGACTTCAAGACGATGCTCTCGGATCCGAACGCGGGCATGCAGCTCTACTTCCAGGGCAAGCTGCGCGTTTCCGGCGACCCGATGCTCGCGATGAAGCTCCAGCAGCTCCTCGAGATCGCGAAGTAGTCACCCCGCTCCCTGCTCGGAGCTCATTTGACCGGTAGCGGCTCGGCGAAGTGCAACGACTTCACGATCGGGTCGCACGGCGTATCGCTACACGTAAGCCGGTACATCCGATGCTGGAAGGGATTCCAGATCAGATGTGCCTTCTTGTTCGCGGCCTGTAGCGCCGCGAGCTTCGTCGGACCGATCGCGAGCGCGTCCCACGCGGACAGCTCGCTGATCGTCAGCACGAACGCGGCGCGCTTCTTCGCCGACGTCGCGGTCACGACGACCGCGTGCTGGGCCTCGTCGACGCTGCGCTCGACCTTCACCGTCGCCGGCACGTCGATCGTGAACGCGTCGTCGGGATCGTGGATCTCGAGCTTGCCGCGGGTGCCCTTGCGCTGGCGCACCCCGACGAGCGTGTCCGGATCGTCGACTGGATCGACGGCACCGCGGACGTGGACGCTCGCGAGGAACGCATCGCCGATGCCCTTCGTCGCGGCATCGGTCGTCGCGGTCGAGTTGATGATCAGGCCGCGCTCGAGATCGATCCGGCCGTCGAGCGTGATCGGCCCGGCGGTGAACCGCGTGACGGGTCGACCGTCTTGCATCCGATCGGCCTTGCCGACCTTGCCGACCTTCGCGAGCTCGGCCTCGAGGCTCTTGAATCCGCCCTCGTCGCGCATGTTGCGGCCCATCGCGATGATCTCGAGCTGGTACGACACGCCCGGCTTCGGCTCGACCGCGAACGTGTAGATGTCGAAGTACTTGCCGTCGGCGTTCGGGCGCGTCGATTTCGCGACCTTCGCCGTGGGCTTCGCCGGAAACGTCGCGGTCACGAGCGACGTCGTCACGAGGTAGCTGCCGTCGGAGCGCGCGGTGATCCAGAAATCGGCGACGCCGGCCTTCACCGATTCGCCGAGCGTGACGTTCGGATCGCTCGGTGACGCCACGATCGGCGACGGCGCATCGGCCGGGACCAGGGTTGCCATCAGCGTCGCGGCCGGTGACTTGTCGCCGCCGAGCGCGAGCGTGACCGCGTTGCGCAGGTCTTTGACCTGCTTCGCGTCGAGATCGCCGGTGCACGACCGCACGTCCTTGATCGAGAGCGAGTGCGCGGCGCAATCGACGACCTTGTCGGCCCACTTGTCATCGCCGCACGTGCTCGCGACCGCGCGCGACAGCTTCGCCGCGAGGTCGACCGCGTTCGTCTCGCGACCGGCGACGAGCGCGACCTGCGAGCCCGCACCGTCGCAACCGCCGAGCTTCGGCGCGGTCATCACGTAGAACCGATGCTCGACCTCGACGACGGGGAGCGTCGCGTCGAGCGCCGTCTTCTTGCCGTCGTGAGTCAGCTCGAGCGCGACGTGCACGCTGTGGGTCGTGAGATCCGCTTCGAGCGTACAGCCGCGCGAGGCCTTGTGGCCCTTCGCCTTGACGTCGGGTGTCCCGACCTCCTCGATGCCGGTGACCCGGAACGTGTCGCCCTTGTTCTGCGCGAGCTCGCGATCGAGGTCCTTCTGCATCGTCGCGAGATCCTCGGCCTCCTCGCTCGGCGCGCCTTCGTCGCACGTCATGACGTCGCGCTCGAGGCCCCTGCCGGCGTGCGCCATGATCTTCGCCCCATCGCCCGTACCGAGCGCCGCGAACGTCTCGCGGACCGCCGTGTCGCGATCGGGATAGCTCGGCGGATGCGCCTTGCCCTTGTGGATCATGACCATCGTGATCGCGATGCCCGAGCCGACGAGCACGGCCGCGGCGGTCCCATAGATCAGCGGCCGCTTCGACCGGACGCCCTTCGCGCGGTGCGCACGCTTCGGCCCATCCGGGCGCTTCGTCGCGTACGCCTGCGGCGTGACCATGACCTGCGGCGGGAACATCTTCCGGCACCGGTCGCAACCCCACTGCTGCTGGTCCGGAAACCAGCGCAACAGTGAGCCGCAGTCCGGGCAGGGCGGCCCCTGAGTCATCGACGCGATCGTACACTGCTCGCATGGTTTCGCACCCGCTCGCCGACGCGTTGAAAGGTGTTCGCGTCCTCGATCTGTCGCGGCTCTTACCGGGTCCCTTTCTGACGATGGTGCTCGCCGACATGGGCGCAGACGTCGTCAAGATCGAGGATCCGAAGCTAGGCGATTATCTGCGCGCGTTTCCGCCCGCGAAGGACGGCATGGCCGGGCGGTTTCTCGCCGTCAATCGCGGCAAGCGATCGTGTGCACTGGATCTGAAGGACACACAGCAACGCAACACGTTCCTCGCGATGGTCGAGAAGGCAGACGTGATCGTCGAGAGCTTTCGCCCCGGCGTGATGGCGAAGCTCGGGCTCGACTACGCGACGCTCGCGGCGCGCAATCCGGGCATCGTCGTGTGCTCGATCAGCGGCTACGGCCAGACCGGGCCGTATACGCATCGCGCGGGTCATGACCTCGACTACATCGCGCTCGCCGGCGCACTCGCGATGACCGGTACGGCGCACGGAACGCCGCAGATGCCGGGAGTGCAGATCGCAGACCTCGCGGGCGGCTCGCTGTGGGGCGCGACCGCGATCCTCGGCGCGCTCGTCGGCCGCCATCGCACCGGCAAGGGCGCGCATCTCGATATCTCGATGACCGAAGGTGCGCTCGCGCTGCTCGCCGCCGAGATCGGGAACATGGATTGCGGCGCGCGCCCGACCCGCGGTGCGGAGACGCTAAACGGCGGGCTCGCGTGCTACGGCGTGTACCGCACGAGCGACGATCGCTACCTCGCGGTCGGTGCGCTCGAGCCGAAATTCTGGCTCGCGCTGAACGGAGCGATCGGCAGGCCGCCCGTCGCGGCCGAGCTGATCGCGAGTCCGCCCGAGCAAGCGCGGATCCGCGGCGAGCTCGCTGCGATCTTCGCGACGAAGACCGCGGCCGAGTGGCACGCGCTGCTCGCGCCGCACGATTGTTGCGTCGAGATCGTGACCGAGCTCGAGGAGCTACCCGCACATCCGCTGCATCGCGAGCGCGAGGTGTTCTTCACGATCGACGGTGGTGCAGCCGGGCCTGTCCTTCAAGTACGCACGCCCGTCGGCAAGCCCGCGAACGCGACGATGCCGCCGAAGCTTGGCGAGCACACCGCCGAGGTGTTGGCGGAGTACGGCGTTCAGTCGTCGTAGTCGCCGAAGTCGATCTCGGCGACCGCGGCGAGGCGCGACAGTGCTGCCGCTGCATTGCGCGGCCCCGTGCCATTGATCCGCAGGCGGCGAAGGTTGTCGAACTGGGCGCCTTGGAGATAGGCGACGCCCTCGTCGGTGAGCTGGGTATCGAGCAGCGTGAGCGCTTCGAGCCTGCGGCCGACCGGACTGGTCGCGAGCGCGAGACACAGCCTGTCTGTCGAGTGGGTACCGCTGAGCGAGAGCTTCACGAGTCGCGGCGTGTGATCGGCGGCGAGCATCGGCACCACCGCGCGTGCATCGAGGCGTTCCCCGTGCTCCACGTTCGTCGGAGTGCGGATATCGAGCTCGAGCAGCGAGGGCCAAGCATGCGCTGCGAGCGCATCGCCGAACGTGCGACTCCAGCCGTAGCTCTCGAGCGCGAGCTTGTCTACGAACTGCGCGATCTCGAGCCCGGCGAAGTCGCGGAGCACGAGCTCGAGCTCCGTTGCGCTCGCACGGCCGCGGGCGTAGCGAATGAACCCGCACTTCCAGTCGCAATCGAGCACGTCGCTCGCATACCGCTGGGTCGCCTCGTCGACGATCGTCGTACCGAGGGGGCCCCATAGCCGCTTCGCCGCCATGAACATCACGCGCGACTCCTCGCGCGCCAGCTCTTCGCGCTTCGCGCCTGCACCGAACCGCGGCAGCGTCGCGAGCGCGTGCTGGATCGCGATCAACTGGCCCCACGGATCGCCGCGCTCGCTCAGCCAGTCGCCGAGGATCGGATAGTTGTCGAGGTTGTCGGGATCCTCGGCGATCGCTGCGAGGAGCTCCGGCTTCGACAGCGCGAGCTCTTCGTCGCGCTCGACCTCGGTCCAACCATCGGCGAGCAGCTGCTTGCACTCGCGATCGGCATCCCACTTCGCCTTGATCGGCGAGCTCGCGAACGGATCGAGCGTGATCTCGCGGCGGCGGCCGCCTCGCTCGAACACCCTCATGCAGCACGCGCGCCCGTCAGCTGGCGCGCCTTGACGAGCGTGGCTGCCGCGAGCCCGAGCGCGGCGAGCAGCGCGAGAACGAACACGAGGCGGGCGTGCGGGAACAGCATCAACATGCCGTCGACCCGGCGCGCCATCACGACGTGGCCGATCTCGTGGTGCTCGCGATCGCTGATCGGGAACTTCAGCACTTCGAAGTCGTGATCGCGATCGTGGACCTGGGCGATGCCATCGCGCGGCGCGACCGCGATCAGATCGTCGGTGAGCCCCGGATCCGCGACCGACGTCTCGTTCGGCGCGACGATCGCGAGCAGCGTCTGCGGATCGAGCCGCAGATCCTCGAGCAGGTGACCGACGTCCTCGAACTGGACGAGGATCGCACGCGCTTCGTTTGCCCCGGTCGTGTTGTTGCCGAGCGCGAGCGTCTGGAGGTGCATGACGACGAGCCCGTGCGGCGGCGCGCTGCCGAACACCTTGCTCGGCACGAACATCGGATCGGCGTACGACGTGATCAGGATGCTCGAACCGGTGCCTGCATCGAGCGCGCGCTTGACCGTGGGAATCGCCCGGGTATCGGTGTTCCACACCTGCGGCGCGAAGCTCGTGAACAAGAGGCGCCCCTTGTAATCGACGACGGCGCGCTGCTCCGTCGCGAGGCCTTTCCACTGCATCGACGCGAGCGTGCCGTGCAGCTTCTCGAGATCCTCGAGGTCGGCCTCCGGCGTGCCGAGGCCGAAATCGGCCTGATCGTGATGGCCCGCGACCTCGCGCAGCGCGGACTCCGAATACGCGACCTTCGCCGCGAGCTCGAGCTCGTTCTCGACGCGATGGATCGTCTTGTCGACCTCGACGCCGGTCAGCTCGAACGACTCGGCGACTTGCGCGGCGATCCGATCGCGAACCTTCCAGTCTGCGATGAGGCCGACCGCGAGCGCCGCCGCCACGGCGAGCGCGACCCAGCCGGTGCGCCGCCACGGCCGTGCGCGATCACGCGCGAGCTCGACGAGCAGATGGTCCATCGACGGAAACCGCTCCGCTGGCTTCGCCGACAGCCCGCGCGCGAGGATCTGGCGCAGCCCGCCCGAGACCTGCGTGCCGTGCGGAGCAGACCGCAGCTTGCCCGCGATCACGTTCTCCGACAGCTCGTCGTAGGTCTTGCCCTCGAACGGGCGTTCGCCGTACAGCGCCTCGTAGAGCGAGACGCAGAAGTTGAACTGATCGGTTCGCGGGTCGACGTCGCCGCCGGAGAACTGCTCGGGCGCCATGTACGCCGGCGTGCCGAGCACCGAGCCCGAGGTCGTGAGATTGACGTCGTCGATCGTGTGGCGCGTCCCGCTCTCGCTCGGCTTCGCGGCGGCGAGTCCGAAATCGGTCACGCGGATCCGGCCGTCGTTGCCGACGAGCACGTTATCGGCCTTGAAGTCGCGGTGGACGATGCCCGCACCGTGCGCGGCCGAGAGTCCGCGGCCTGCCGCGACGTACGCGGCGACGAGCTCGGAGACCGTGCGGGTCTCGTCGTTCTGCCACGTCCGCAGGCTGCGGCCGGTGACCAGCTCCATCGCGATGAACGCCGAGCCCTCGGACTCGCCGACGTCGAACACGCCGACGACGTTCGGATGACTGACCTGCGCCATCGACCGCGCCTCGCGGACGAGGCGATCCATCAGCGCCGGGTCGTAGCGCCGCAACAGCTTCAGCGCGACCATCCGGCCGAGCTTCGGATCGTGCGCGGCCCACACGACGCCCATCGCACCAGCGCCGAGCTTCTCGTCGAGCACGTAGCGGCCGAACGGACCTTTGGTCGTCGGCTCGCGCGCGCGGCGCGGAGGGATCAACCGCGCGGGCGGCGGCATCGTGCCGGCGATCCCGGCGGAGCTATCGCGCGTGGTCTCGAGTCCGGCAGCCTCGGGCGCCATCGTCTCCTCGAGGCCGATATCGCGGGGCGCCGGCTTGCGCGGCGCGACGATCTGCTCGGGATACGGCTGGGTCGAGCCGAGGTGGTCCTCGAGCGTGATCTTGGCCGTCGCACCGACGAGCTCGCGACAATCGTCACAAGTGTCGAGGTGCCCGAGCACGGTTGCGCGCACGGCCTCGTCGAGTGCGCCCGACATGAGGTCCTGGACGACGTTCGCGTCGAGGCACTCCACCGAGGTATTGTATACGCGTGACCGCCGACCGAGTGACCCAGCTGGCCGCCGCGAGTGGACTCGCGCCTGGCTCGGAAGCGGCGGTGATTGGCGCGTGGGACGCCTTGCTCGCGACGGGGCGCGCGGCATGGCCTGCAGTCCACGTCGACGAGGACAAGCTCGCGACGTTCATCGGCGAGCGGCTGAGCGGCGGCGACCTCGCGGCGGCGCTCGCGGCGGCACCCGCGGCGGATCTCGTGCTCGCCGGTGCCTGCGTCGCCCAGGAGCCGGCGGCTCACGCCGCGTTCGATGCGGTGCTCGTCGAGGTCGATGCTGCCGGGGCATCGGTCGGTGCGACAAAGGATCAGATCGACGAGGTGAAGCAGGTGCTGCGCCTCCAGCTGCTCGTCGCGAAGGAGGGCAAGCCGCCCGGGCTCGCCGGCTATCGCGGCAAGGGACCGCTGCGCGGTTGGGTCCGGATCACGGCGACGCGCGAGCTGATCCGCCACAAGAAGAAGGCGCAGCGCAACGTCTCGATCGATCGCAGCGGCGGCCGGACGCTCGAGGGCCTGCTGACGAGCGGGCGCGATCCGGCGCTCGAAGCGCTGAAGGCCGAGTACCGCACCGAGTTCGCGATCGCGCTGCGCGAGGCGATCGCCGCGCTCGGCGCCGAGGACCGCACGCTGTTGCGGCAATCGATCGTCGACGAGCTCTCGATCGATGCGATCGGCGTCGCGTACGGCGTGCACCGCGCGACCGCGGCGCGCTGGTTGACGCGCGCACGTGCGGCGCTCGTTGCCGCGACCCACAAGCGGCTGGCCGAGCGCCTGAAGCTGCCGGTCGATCAGATCGAGAGCGTGATCCGGTTGGTCCAGAGCAAGCTCGACGCGTCGATGATCCGGTACCTCGCCGAAGATCAGTGATACGTCGTGGTCGCGTACTCTTTGTACTTCTCGCCGTACTTGTTCAGGTGATCCGGCTCGGTGCCGCGCTTGAGCACGAGGTCGACCGTCGCATCCTGACCCGCGACGACCGTGACCCACCCGACCGCCGGCATCGTCGCGCGGCGCGCGTACGCGAACACCTGCCAGCGACCGGGCGGTACCCCTTCGATCGCGTACGTGCCGTCGGGCTTGCGCCGGGTGTGGCGGCGATTCGGTAGGACGAGGATGGTCGCGGCCATCTCGGGGTGGATGTTGCAGTAGACATCGACGACGCCGGGATCCGGGAAGTCCTTGTCCTTCGCGTCGCCGCGCTTGAACGAGCCGAGGTCGAACTTGCGCGTCGTCGACTGGGAGAACACGTTGTGCAGGAACGGATCGCCGTTCGGGAACGTGATGTGCTCGCCGACCGTGATCGCGACGAGGTCGGGGACGAACTTGCGATCCCTCTGCGCGACCTGGGTCGAGCTCGTGCCCGGCGGCTCCTTGAAGCCGACGACGTAGATGATCGCGTCGGCGTTCGAGGCCTTGCCGTCGGCATCAGTGATCGTCACCTTGCCGACGACCCGGCCGGTGCCGCCGGCGTGCGCGGCGGTCGCGACGGCCGCGACGATGACGAGCGCCTTCAGAATGCGATGCCCCAGTTGAGCTTCGGCGCGTCGCGGATCTGGTACACGCCGATCAGGTAGCTCGCCGACAGCCAGCTGCGGCCATGGCTCCACGCGATGTTCGGCCCGACGCCGATCCAGTCACCCGCCGAACCGCCCTTGAGCGCGACCTCGACGAGCCCTTCGGCGCCGATCCGGAGATCCGCGATGGTCTCGATGCTGACGCCGCCTCCGGCGTGAAGCTCGAAGTCTTGCGCGTTGGGTGAGACGTCTCCGACGACACCCGCATTGACGACCGAGTGGAAGATGCCGGTCTGGTACGAGCCGATCAGATCGACCTCGGGGACCCAGTGATCGCGCGTGCCGATCACGACGCGATCGATGGTCGCGCGAATCGCGGGAACGAAGTCAGGTGCATCGACCGGATCCGCCGTGACGAACCGATACTTCAGCTGCGCGCCGTAGCTGAGAAAATTCGTGTGCGGGGTTCCGCCTTCGACGTAGTCCCAATCGAACTGGACCGGCAGCGAGAGCTCGAGCTGATCGTTGATCCCGATCGCCGGCGCGAGCCACCACGTCGTGTTGTGATCCTTCGTCGACGGTGTGCCGTCTGGGCCCTGAAAGTTCTCTTCGGAGATGAACGTCTGGATCTCGGCGCCGCGCTCCGGCATGACCTGCGTGTCCTGCAGCCAGCCGTAGAACGTCCTGCCCGCGTTCGCGGTTGCGGGAACTGCCATCACCAGAACCATCACGAGCTGTCGAGCACCCACGTCGCGAGCTTACTCCATGTATGGTCGGGCCATGATCGACCACACCGGCATTCGGGTCAGCGATTTGGAAAAGAGCATCGCGTTTTATACGAAGGCGCTCGCGCCGCTCGGCTACACGTTGTTGGCGAAGTTCCCCGGCGGTGCCGGCTTCGGTATGAACAACAAGCCGGACTTCTGGCTCGACGGTGGTCAGGGCACGCCGAAGGATCCGATCCACATCGCGTTCCGCGCGAGCGGCCGCCAGATCGTCCGCGAGTTCTACAATGCAGCGATCGCCGCGGGTGCGAAGGACAACGGCGAGCCGGGCACGCGGCCGCACTACCACGAGCACTACTACGGCGCGTTCGTGCGCGACCCCGATGGTCACAACATCGAGGCGTGCTGTCACGAACCGTTCCTCGGGTAAGGATCGCGTAAGGGCGGGCATGCCCGACCGCCGTGCGGTGTTCCACCGGCATGCTCCACCTCGCATTCGTGATCATGGCCGGGCTGACCTCGTTCAAGGGCTGGGAGCTGTACAGCTGGCCCGCGGACCACAGCGTGAAGTACTCGCTGCTCGTCGGTACGAATCGCAACAAGACCGCGGCGGAGATCCACGCGAAGCCGCTCGGGCTTGGCGAGGTCGAGCAGAAGCTCGGCGAGCTCGCTGCGGGCCAGGACGTGATCTGGGTCGGGGACACGCGCGACCGCGCGCGAATCGAAGCCGCAGCGAAGCGGCACGGTCTGGTCCTGACGATCACACCGAGCTAAACGAGCGTGATCGGCTTTCCGTTCCCGCGCTCGTGCAGCGTTCCGATCTGCGCCGCCGGCAGCCCTGCGCCGCGGAGCTCGTCGACGCAAGCCTTCGCGCACTCGGCCGGAACGCACAGCAACAGACCACCGCTGGTCTGCGCGTCGCATGCGAGCGAGGCGAGTAGCTCGGCATCGCCCTCGCCTTGATCGCCGGCGAGTCCGCGACCGTCCGCCCACACCGTGTCGGGCGCGGCGAACTGGCGATTCGCCTTGCTGCCGGCGGGACACAGGTTCGCGCGCAGGTGGGTGAGCGCATCGGGCAACGCGGGGATCTGCGCGAGCTCGATTCGCGCCGCGACGTTGGAGCCGCGCAAGATGTTGCGAAGGTGATTGAGGAGGCCGAACCCGGTGATGTCGGTCGCCGCGGTCACGCCGTAGTTGTGGCCGACCGTCGCGCCGTCGCGGTTGAGCGTCGTCATCGACGCGATCGCGGCAGCCGCGGCGGTCTCCGACGCGACGCCCTTCTTGATCGCCTGACCGAGGATGCCGGTGCCGAGCGCCTTCGTCAGTACGAGCGCCTGCCCCGGCTTCGCGGTGCGATTCGACCACAGCTTCGCGGGGTCGACCTCGCCGGTGACCGACAGGCCGAACTTCACTTCCGGATCGCGCACGCTGTGACCCCCGACGACCGCGACCCCGGCGCGCGCGCACGCGTCGGCGCCGCCCGCGAGGATCTGATCGAGCACGATCATCGGCAGTTGTTCGTCGGAGAAGAACACGAGGTTCAGCGCGAACCGCGGCTCGCCGCCCATCGCGTAGACATCCGACATCGCGTTCGTCGCCGCGATCGCGCCGAACGCGTGCGGATCGTCGACGAGCGGCGCGATCACGTCGGCCGTGAGCACGAGGTCGCGCCCGGCCGCATGGTGGACGACCGCGGCGTCGTCGGAGTATTCGTGATCGACGACGATGTCGCGGGTCTCGGCACCGGCGTTGCGCTTGACCAGCGTGTCGAGCACCTGCGAGAGCTGGCCGAGGCGGAGCTTCGCGGCGCAACCGCCGCCGCGCGCGTACTCGGTGAGTCTGATCTTGTCGGTCATGGAACCGTGACGCCTTTGATGATCAAGTCGGAGACCTGCTTCCAGTCCGTCGTCTGCGCGACCGGCGCCTGGAGGATGTACGCGAGCCGATAGTGCGGCGTGATGAAGATCTGCGCGTACTGCGTGATGTACTCGCCGTTGTACTGGCCCGTGAACGTCGCCATCTGATGGCCCATCATCGGCGCGATGTTGCCGAGGTGGAGGTTCATGTCGGGGTTTTGTTCGATCCACTTCTGCGCCAGCTCGTGCGGATCGTTCGTTCCCGCGATCAAAGGGCCGAGGATCATGACGACGCGCGATTGCTTCGACGCGTAGATCTCGAAGCCGTCCTTGTTCACCTGCTCGAAGTCACTCGGCGGGTTGAGGTGCGCGCCGCGTGGAATCGGCGTCAGGGCGGTGCCGACCGCGTTGTCGGTCGCAGGCGCTGCCTGATGCTTCGCCCCGCCCTCGGCCGCCCACGGATCTTTGCTCGGCGTCTGCCACGGATCTTTCGATGGCTCGGTCGGCTTGTCGGGCTCGGCAGGTTTGTCGATCGGCTTGTCGCTTGGCTTGTCGACCGCCTGGCTCGGCGCATCCTTGTGGGTCGCGAAGTACACGCCGACCGCGCCACCACCGAGCGCCAGCGCGCCGACGATCATGATGATCGGCAGCTTGCTACTCGAGGGGCGGGGCTGCGGCGGCTGCGCGTACTGCGGTTGCGGATAGGGTTGATACGGCGCGGGCGTCGGCGAAGGCGCGCCGTAGTGCAGCCCGCCGGTCACCGCGGCAGTCGGCGCGATGCCGAGCGGTGCCCCGCCGGGTGGCGTCGCGATGCCCGGCTGGATCGGCATCGGCCCCGGCGTGTATTGCGGCTGCGTGTCCTGCGGCAGCGTCGCCAGCACACCCGCGAGCATGTCGGCGTACTGCTCCATGTTCGCCGGCCGCGCCGCCGGATCTTTCTGGAGCGCGACCATCACGACCTGATCGATCGCCGGCGACAGATTCAGATCCGGCCGGCGTTGCGACGGCGGCAGCGGCATCTCGATGAGGTGCTTCGACAGCATCGCCATGATCGTCGGCGCCTCGAACGGCAGCCGCGCCGTGACCATCTCGTAGATCATGCAACCGAGCGCGTAGATATCGGTGCGCCCGTCGATCGCCTCGCCTTTGATCTGCTCGGGCGCCATGTACTGCGGCGTGCCGAGCATGTCGCCGGCCTGGGTCATCGCCTGCTGGGTCGCGCGCGAGTCATCGCGCAGCTTCGCGATGCCGAAGTCGAGCACGCGGACGATGTCGCGCTGCTTGCCCTTGTCTATCAGCATCACGTTGTCGGGCTTGAGATCGCGATGGACGATCTGGCTCGCGTGCGCGTCGACGAGCGACGCCGCGACCTGGATCGCGATGTTGAACGCGCGCGCCGGCTGCAACGGCCCCGCCGAGCCGATCACCGAGCGCAGCGGCTTGCCGTCGATCAGCTCCATCGCGATGAACAGCGAGCCGTCGGTGTCCTGACCGAAGTCGTAGACCTTGACCGTGTTCGGGTGATCGAGCTTCGCGACCGCGGCCGCTTCCGCCGAGAACCGGCGCAGCAACATCTGGTTCGCGGAGAGCTCTGGCCGCAGCAGCTTCACGGCGACCGCGCGCTTCAGCGACATCTGCTCGCCGCGATAGACCGCGCCCATGCCGCCCTCGCCGAGCAGCGCGAGGATCCGGAACCGGCCCGCGATCTCGCGGCCGATCATCTCGCCCTGCTGGCGCAGTGGGCCCGATGCCGCCGGCTCCGGCGTCGTCGATTGCGCCGCCTTGCCGCACGCGGGACAGAACCGTGCATCGGGTGCGAGCGGCGCCTGACAGTGCGGGCAGTTCACGCCCGCCAAGCGTAACGCGAGGTCAGGTCTGGGCCAACGCGAAGATCGCGTATAGCGGCATCGACCCGCCGCGCAAGATGCGCACCTCGATTCGCGTCTGGTCGTACAGCGCGATCACGGCGAGCGCCTCACCACCACCGTCGGGCACGGCGACGAACGACAGGTACACGCGCTGCGGCGAGCCGTTGAACGTGATGCCCGACAGCACGTCGGCCTCCGCGCCCGCGAGCGACGAAACCTCGGCGTTCGTCACGAGGTTCGACACCGTGAGGTGGCCGCGCATGCCGTGCGTATCGATCCCGTCGACCGCCAGCATCGCGGTCGCGTTGTCGGCGACGCCGACGTCGAGGACCGGCGTATCGCCGACGCGCTTGCCGCTCCACGTGCCCTCGTAAGCGCGCACGTCGTTGCAGGCAAAAGCCAGCACCAGGCAAAGCGTGGCCCAACGCACGGGTCTCAAGGTAGCACCCACCATGTTCGGTGCGCTACGTTCGTGGCGTGCGGGGCATTGTCCTGGTGTGCCTGAGCCAGCTGTTGCTGGCGGCACCTGCTCGCGCGCAACCGGCCGGCGATCCGGAACCCGCGGACTCGCAACCCGCAGAGCCCGTCGGCGAAGGCACACCGACGCCACCTCCTGCTCCGGTCGACGAGCCACCGCACGAGCCGTTCCACGAGGACAACGAGTTCGGCCCGGTGATCATGATCGAGTCGATCGACATCACCGGCAACACCGCGACGCAAACGGAGATCATCCGGCGCGCGCTGCCGATCGCTCCGGGCGACATCCTCCACGCGAGCGATCGCCGCCTGCGCGACAGCCGATTCAAGGTGCTCGCGCTCGGATACTTCCGCGACGTCACGCTGTCGATGAAGAAGGGCAGCGAGCGTGGCCAGGTCATCATCGAGATCCACGTCGTCGAGCGCGGCACGTTCGTGCTCAACAAGCTGTGGTTCGGCTCGAACAGCGTGTCGCCGTACTGGCTCGGCGCGGATGTCGGCGAGCGCAACTTGCTCGGCCTCGGCATCGCGGTCGGCGGCGGCGTGATCTATGCCGCCGACGGTGACATCGGCGGCTCGCGCGCGCAGTGGGCGGGCGAGCTCCGCGCGGCGGATACGTCGCTGTACGGCTCGCGCTGGGGCGCGAACGGCTCGCTCACGCTCGTCCACGGCAGCGAGCCGTATCGGATCTCCGGCACCGACAGCGATGCCGCTGCCGAGTTCCTCGCGTTTCCGTATCGCCGGTTCGGCGGCCGCGCCGGCGTCACGTACGACGCGACCGAGCTGTCGCGGATCTCGGCCGGCCTGCGCGTCGAGTCGGTCGATACGAACCTGCCGGTCGCGCCGACCCGCACCTTGCCCGACGGTCGGATCGTCGACGTCGATCTTCACCTCCAACCCGGCGAGAGCCGGGTCGTCACCGTCGGCGTCGGCTTCGATCGCGACACCCGGCCCGACCCGATCCTCCCGCACGTCGGCGGTCACTTCGCGGGCAGCGCCGAGGTCGGCACCGCGGCACTCGGCTCGAGCTACGACTTCGCGACGCTGTTCGCGCGCTACGAGCACTGGTGGCCCTTGCGCGACGAACGCAGCGCGATCGGTGCGCGGTTCGCCGGCGGCGTCGTGATCGGCGATGCGCCGCGGTTCGATCGAATCCACGTCTCGGATGTCGACCACATGCTCACGCCGCGCGCGCTCGGCCTCGTGCTGTCGAACGCGGCACCGCTCGACATCCTCGGCACGCGGCCGGAGAAGCCGAGCTACGGCGAGGTCGGTGGCAGCGCGACGCTCGAGTTCACGAGCCAGCTGTTCCGCGGCACCGGCAAGAACCGGGTCTACGGCGGCGATTGGTTCATCGGCGCCGGCCTGTGGGGCCTTGCCCAGACCGACGAGCTGATCCTGCGCGACACCGGCGTGTGGAAGTCGCTGCCGATCGACATCTACGCCGATGCCGGCATCCGGATCGATACCGACATCGGCGTGTTCGAGCTCACGATCGCCAACGCGCTGGGTCGCGTTCGATGAAACTATCGCGTGCCGTCGTCGTGCTCGCGCTGTTCGCGACCGTCGCGGCCGCCGACGACGACCGGACCCCCGAGAACGTCAAGATGCGCTTCATCGAGCGCGGCGCGGACCTCACCGCATCCGTCAAGATCCCCGGGCTGTTCGACGCCGACGCCTACCAGAAGCTGTCGTCGGGGTTCGCCACCACGATCGTGATCAACACGTTCGTCTATCCGCGCGACGAGAAGGAGCCGATCGCCGGGCGCCAGATCGTGCGGCAGGTCGTGTACGACCTGTGGGACGAGGTCTACACGATCCGCCTCGATGCGAACGCGAAGCCGATCAAGGTCAAGTACCAGAGCGAGGCGCTGAAGCTGCTGACGTCCGTCGACGACATGGCGATCGCGCGGCTCGCCGACCTGCCCTACGAGGACGTGTTCTACGTGCGGATGACGGTGTTGTTGAACCCCGTCGACAAGAAGACGCTCGCCGAGGTCCAACGCTGGCTGTCGCAAGGCACCGGCGGCGGGCTCGATCGCGGCGGCGTGTTCTTCGGCAGCTTTGTCTCGGTGTTCGTCCACCCGAAGATCGAAGACGCCGACAACGTCGTCCCGCTCCTCTCGCAACCGTTCTTCAGGCCCAAACCATGAACCGCCGCGGCCCACGCTTCGCACTGCAGTGGCGCGTCACGTTCGCGCTCGTCGTGATCGTGATGATCCCGTTCGCGCTGTCGTACGTGCTGCTCGATCAGATCGGCCGCTCGGCTGCGAACTACAAGGCGAACGAAGCGCGCGAGTCGGTCGCTGCGATGGAGAAGTCGCTCGACGCGTATCGCGATCTGTTCGAGACGACGAAGCGTCTCCACGCCGACATCGCGGATCGCCTGGCGCGCCGGCCGCAGTTGATCGCGCTCGATCCGCAGACCGACCTGAGCGCGATCCTCGACGAGGAGGTCGCCGCGCAATCGCACCTGCGCGGACTCGCGCTGCTCCGCGAGGACGGCACGGTCGTGATCGAGGCAGAGCACCCGCTCGACGCGCACCAGCAGCAACGCCTGCGCGACAAGGTCGTCGATCAGCCGCTCGGCAACGGCGGGTCGCTGCGCCTGACGTTCGCGGTGTCCGCGACGCTCCAGGACGAGTACCAGAACCTCAACAAGATGATCGAGAAGCTCAAGTACTCGACGTCGATCCGCACCGCGCTGCCCGATGGCTACCGCGTCACGTTCCTCGTGACCACCGCGCTCGCATCGATCATCGTCGCGTTCCTCGGCATCGTGATGTCGCGCCGGATCATCACGCGCCGGGTCGATGCGCTCGTCGCGACCGCGCGTCGGGTCTCCGATGGTCACGTCGACGCGCGCGTCGATCTGCCGGGCGGCGACGAGATGGCCGAGCTCGGTGGCGCGTTCAACACGATGCTCGACGACCTCGCGCAGACGCGCTCGCAGATCGAGTACCTCCAGCGGATGGGCGCGTGGGAAGACGTCGCGCGCCGCCTCGCGCACGAGATCAAAAATCCGCTCACGCCGATCCAGCTCGCGGTCCAGCAGACCGTGTCGTCGTACAAGGGCGACGACGCGCGCTACAAGAAGCAACTCGCCGACATGAAGGAGATCGTCGAGGAAGAGATCGCAGGCCTGCGCCGGCTCGTCGATACGTTCCGCACGCTCGGCCAGCTCCCGAAGGTCGAGAAGGCGCCGATCGCGCTCGCCGATCTGGTCGAGGAGCTCCGGCTCGATCCGCGGTTCGCGCAGAAGCTCGTGACGAAGCCCCCGGCCGACCCGGTCACCGTGCGCGCCGACAAGCTGTTGCTCAAGCGCGTGCTGGTCAACCTCGTCGAGAACGGCCTCCATGCGGGCGAAGAAGCTGGATCTTCGGCCGAAGTCGTCGTCGCATGGCGCACCGATCCGCGCGGCGATGCCGTGACGATCACCGTCGACGATCGCGGCAAGGGCGTCGCCGAGGAGAATCGCGAAAAGATCTTCGAGCCCTACGTCACGACGAAGGCGACCGGCACCGGTCTCGGCCTCGCGATCGCGCGCAAGATCGCGATCGAGCACGGCGGCGATCTGTCGGTGTCGCCCGATAAGCCGACGACCGGCGGCGCGCGGTTCGTGATCACCCTGCCGCTGCGCGGCCCCGACGCCTCTCTCACGTAGCGTTTTGACTCGCGAAACGAGCGGCTGAAATCATGGCGACGTGCTTTGATCTCGGACACATGGTTCGCGCGCTGCTGGTCGCTTCGCTCGTTGCTGGTTGCTTGCCTCCCGACGCGCCGGCCCAGAAGCCCGTCGCGGCCGCCGATGATTCCGCGACGTTCGCGCACACGTGGCTCGTCGAGAATCACATCCTCACGGCCGGCTCGACGCTGACCGAAGGCGACGCGATCCTGATGCACGGCCGCAAGGTCGACATCACCCAGACGTCGTATCGCTCGCCGTTTCAGGGCAGCTGCGACGGCGCGCTCGTCCAGCAGCGCACGCGCTCGTTCGACGACGTCGCCGCCGAGGTCGACCTCTCGGGCGACCGCCGGATCACCGCGAAGAACTTCGGGATGACGCCGACGGTCGGCGAGTACCGGATGACGTGCAATGCGAACAACCGGACGCCACCGCTCGTGCTGTACGTCGCCGGGAAGCGCGCGATGACGTGCTTCTCCGGCGTCTGCTACCTGATGACGCCGGCCTAGAACCGGTCGAGGTTCATCACCTTCGTCCACGCGGCGACGAAGTCGGTCACGAACTTGGCCTTCGCATCCGACGCGCCGTAGACCTCGGCAAGGCTGCGCAGCACGGAGTTCGATCCGAACACGAGGTCGACGCGCGTGCCCGTCCACTTCACCTTGCCGGTCTTGCGATCGCGACCTTCGAAGTTGCGACCGGACTCCTTCCACTCCGTCGACATGTCGAGCAGGTTCGTGAAGAAGTCGTTCGACAGCACACCCGGGCGCTCGGTCAGCACGCCGTGCTTGTCGCCGCCGACGTTCGTGCCGAGCACTCGCAGGCCGCCGACGAGGACCGTCATCTCCGGCGCGGTCAGCGTCAGGAGCTGCGCGCGATCGACGAGGAGCTCCTCGGCCGAGACGGCGTACTTGTCCTTCTCGTAGTTGCGGAAGCCATCGACGATCGGCTCGAGCACCGAGAACGACTCGACATCGGTCTGATCCTGCGATGCATCCATCCGGCCCGGCGTGAACGGCACCTTCACGGTGTGACCACCGTCCTTCGCCGCCTTCGCGACACCGGCGTTACCGGCGATCACGATCAGATCGGCGAGCGAGACCCGCTTCCCACTCGACTGCGCCTGGTTGAAGTCGGCCTGGATCTTCTCGAGCTTCGCGAGCACCTGAGCGAGTTGCGCCGGTTGGTTGACGGCCCAGTCGCGCTGCGGCGCGAGCCGGATCCGCGCGCCGTTCGCACCGCCGCGCTTGTCGGAGCCGCGGAACGTCGACGCCGACGCCCACGCGGTCGTGACGAGCTCGGACACCGAGAGGCCCGATGCGAGCACCTGCGCCTCGAGCGCCGCGACATCGCGCTCGTCGACGAGCGGGTGATTCACCGCGGGGATCGGGTCCTGCCAGATCAGCTCCTCCCTCGGAACTTCCGGCCCGAGGTAACGAGCGCGCGGTCCCATGTCGCGATGCGTGAGCTTGAACCACGCGCGCGCGAACGCGTCGGCGAACTGATCGGGGTTCGCGAGGAACCGGCGCGAGATCTTCTCGTACGCCGGATCGAAGCGCAGCGCGAGATCGGTCGTCAGCATGCCGGGCGCGCGATGGCCGCTGCCGTGCGCCTCGGGCACCGTGCCCGCACCGCCGTCGCCTTTCGGTTTCCACTGATGCGCGCCGGCCGGGCTCTTCGTCAGCTCCCAGTCGTACTTGAAGAGGTTCTCGAAGAAGTGGTTGCTCCACTTCGTCGGCGTCTGGGTCCACGTGATCTCGAGCCCGCTCGTGATCGTGTCGCCGCTGTGGCCGACGCCGTGCGTGCTCGCCCAACCGAAGCCCTGGTGGGCGATGTCGGCCGCTTCGGGATCGAAGCCGACGTGCTTGCCGGGCTCGCCGGCGCCGTGGGTCTTGCCAAACGTGTGACCGCCGGCGATCAGCGCGACGGTCTCCTCGTCGTTCATCGCCATCCGCGCGAACGTCTCGCGAATGTCGCGCGCGGCCGCGAGTGGATCGGGCTTGCCGTTCGGACCTTCCGGGTTGACGTAGATCAAGCCCATCTGGACCGCGGCGAGCGGCGCTTCGAGCTCGCGATCGCCGGAGTAGCGCTTGTCGTCGAGCCACTTCTTCTCCGAGCCCCAGTAGACGTCGGCCTCGGGCTCGTAGATGTCCGCGCGCCCGCCGCCGAAGCCGAAGGTCTTGAACCCCATCGATTCGAGCGCGACGTTGCCGGCGAGGATCATCAGATCCGCCCACGAGATCTTGCGGCCGTACTTCTGCTTGATCGGCCAGAGCAGGCGGCGCGCCTTGTCGAGGTTGACGTTATCGGGCCACGCGTTGAGCGGCGCGAACCGCTGGCTGCCCTTGCCCGCGCCTCCGCGACCGTCGCCGGTGCGGTAGGTGCCGGCGCTGTGCCAGGCCATGCGGATGAACAGCGGGCCGTAGTGACCGAAATCGGCAGGCCACCATGCCTGCGAGTCGGTCATCACCGCCGTGAGGTCCCGCTTGAGCGCGGCGAAGTCGAGCGACGCGAACTCTTTCGCGTAGTCGAAGTCGCTGCCCATCGGGTTCGTCAGGTTGGACTGCTGATGCAGCGTCTCGAGCCGGAGCTGGTTAGGCCACCAGTCCTTGCTCGTCGTGCCGGCACCGGATTGATGCTTGAACGGACACTTGGATTCACTCGCCATGCCCGAACTCTAGGCGGGAGCGACTGATAACAACAGTCGCTTACGCGAATCGCTCCGATAGAGCGGGCTTATCAGCCGGGCGGCGGGAGCAAGCGGAACAGCAGCGCGTCCTGGTTCTGTGCGGCGACGGCAACGGTCGCCTTCAGATCTGCAAGCGCGCGCACGGCGGTCTCGGCGAGCATGCGGCCGTCGTCGCGGCGGCGCGGTGCATCCGGGAGCGAGCCGACGTACTGGACGAACTCGTCGTACTTGTCGAGGAGCTTCTGCGGATCGAACTCCTGGAGCATCGGGATGAAGTGGACCGGGTTGACCACGACCCAATCGCCCTTGCCGATCTCGAGCACGTTGCGATCCGCGTACGGCGTCGTGAGCTGCTCGTGCGGGATCGTGCCGAGGAAGCCTTCGTCGTCGGCCTGGAACTTGTGCGGGATGACCTCGACGAAGAACGCGAACATCTCGATGCCCTTGCGCAGGTTCGAGAGGTCATCTTCGTCGAGCGGCGGGAACTTCTCGGGCATGCCGACGTGGAGCGCTGGCATGACGACGCGCTCGAGGATGTCGATCGCGACGGGGCCGGTCGCGCGGCGAAGGCCGATGATCTGCGCGATCGCCTCGAACAGACCGCGATCGTTCGTCTGTTTCGCGATCGGCTGGTCCTGCTTCGCGCGCGCGAGCGCGGCGACGACCTGATCGACGATCTGCGAGTTCTGCGGCCCGAGGCGCGGGCCCTTTTCCTTGAGCTCGGCGACGAGCTTCTCGACGGGCGCCTCGTTCCACAGCTTCGCGAGGTTCGCGAAGTCCATCGACATCCACTGGCCGAGCGGCACGGTGTGGAGGCGGATGTAGTGCTGCGCGAGGAACCGATCGAGCGACTTGCCGTTGTCCTTCTCTTCTTGGTCGACGTGGAGCTGCCGGATCCGCTCGATCTCGGTGACCATCTTCTTGGTCGCGCCCGAACCGGTGCGGAGCAGCATCTCGGCGAATACGAACGGCGCGATCTCGAGGAAGATCTTCGAGAACCCGATCCGCCACGTGTGCGGGTCGTCGCCCATCAGCAGCCAGTGGCCACCGTGGCGGCGGCGCATCGTCTCGCCGATCCAGGCGCCGTACGTGAACCACACTTCCCAGTGGTCCTCGGCCTTGAGGTCGAGCGCGTCCTTGTCGCCGATCTGACCGAACAGCCACGTGTCGAACGTGATCAGCTCGAGCGACTGCGCGAGCGCTTGCGCGCCGACATCGCCTTCGACCTCGGCGAGATGCGGCACGGTGTCGCCCTCGGGATCGATCAGCTCTTCGATGATGAGCTCGGACTGGCCGCGCGCGCGCGAGCTGAACCGGTAGGCAGCTTCGCGCAGCTCGGTCATCGCCTTCTCGAAGCGCTCCTTGGCCTGCGCCTCCGCGGCGGCAAGTTGCTGGGCGCTTTCGGACGGCGGCTTCTCGGATGGCTTGTCGGACTCCGACACGATGGGCACCATATACGAGTGGAACGATTGCGGCGAGCGCTGCGCGGGCCGGATCGTGGGTTGCCCATCGGCGAAGCGCTTCATCCGGTCACGCTCGCCGCCGTCGCGCTGCTGCTCCTCAACGATTGGGTGCTGAAGCCACGGTTTCGCGGGAGCTTCGTCACCGGCAAGCTGTCCGACATCGCCGGCCTGGTGTTCGCACCGGTCGTGCTGTCGGCCGTGATCGGGCTCGCGCTGAGGGTGGTGGGCCGGCCCGGCTATCTCACCCACCTCCGGCTCGTCCTGTGCTGCGCCGCGACCGCGATCGGCTTCGCGGTCGTGAAGCTGTATCCGCCGATCGGCGACGTGGTCGCCCACGCGATCGGTCACGGCGCGTCGTTCTATCCCGACTGGACCGACGTGCTGTGCACGCCGTGCGTGCTCGTCGCCTACTGGATCGGCCGCGACGAGCTCAGGTTGCTCGCGAGTCCCACAGTGCCTCCGGCTGCCCGTCCTTGAGCGAGCACCAGCGGCCCCACACGAACAGCGCATCCGACAGGCGATTGAGGTACTGGACGTCGAGCGGGCCGATGTCCTCGCTCGCGCCGAGCGCGACGACGATCCGCTCCGCGCGGCGACACACGGTGCGCGCGAGGTGCGCGTACGCCGACGGCCAACCGCCACCGGGGAGCACGAACGACTTCAGCGCGGGCAGGTCGTCGTTGACCGCGTCGATATCGCGCTCGAGCCCGTCGACGTGGCGCTGCTCGATCCGCGGCAGCTTCGCGCGGGTCTCGGTATCGCCGCACGCGAGCTCGGCGCCGAGGTTGAACAGCTCGTTCTGGACCCGGCGCAGGATCGGGATCAAGTGCGGGCCGGCCTGCGATGCCCCGAGCGCCTCGACCATCAGGCCGACGCACGCGTTGAGCTCGTCGATCGTGCCGTAGCCCTCGATCCGAGGCGACGCTTTCGACACGCGCTCGCCACCGATCAGCGACGTCTCACCGAGATCGCCGCCCTTCGTGTAGACCTTGTCGATCCTCAAACTGGCCTCACGACCGCGCCATCGGCAGCGACGGCCGGCGTGCGACCGACTTCATCGCTTCCGGATCCGCGGGCACCGCTTCGCCCGACGCGAGCTCGAGCTCGAACCCGGCGTCGCGGATCATCTGGTGATCGGACTCGAGCGATGCGCCACCCGTGGTCAGGTAGCCCTGCGTGAAGATCGAGTTCGCCGGGTACAGCGCCTGGACCTGTAGCGAGCGCAGCGTCAGCTCGCGGCCACCGGCGACGCGCAGATCCGTGCGCGGATGGACGAACCGCATCATGCACAGCGCGCGCAGCGCGAAGCCCGGCTCGACGAGCGGGTAATTCGCGAGCGGCGTGCCCGGCCGTGCATCGAGGAAGTTCACCGGCACCGAATCGACATCGAGCTCGCGCAGCGAGAACGCGAGATCGAGCAGATCCTCCTCGGACTCGCCGAGCCCGACGATGCCGCCGACGCACGTATCCATACCCGCGGCCTTCGCGAGGCGCACGGTCTCGACCCGATCGCTCCACTTGTGGGTCGACACGATCTTCTCGTAGTGGCGCTCGCTGGTCTCGAGGTTGTGGTTGAACCGATCGACGCCGCTCGCCGTGAGCCGCTGCGCCTTCGCCTCGGTCAGGATGCCGAGCGACGCGCACAGCTCGATGTCCATCTCGGCCTTGATCCGCTCGGCCGCGCTGCAGATCGTATCGAGGTCGCGCTGCGAAGGTCCGCGCGTCGCGGTCACCATGCAGTAGCGCTTCGCGCGCGCGGCGTGGGCCCGGCGCGCGGCATCGACGAGCTCGTCGACCGTCTTGATCGGCGCCTCGCCGCTCGGCGAGCCGTTCTTGGACGATTGGGAACAGAAGCCACAGTCCTCGGGGCAGGCGCCCAGCTTCGCGTTCTCGAGCACGTGGAGCGAGACCCGGCGGCCCCAGTGGGCGCGGCGCACCCGGAACGCCGCATCGAGCAGCGCGAGCGTGTCATCGACCGGGGCGTGCAGCACGGCGCGCGCTTCTTCGCGCGAGATCACGGTGCCGGCGAGAGCCTTGTCAGCGAGGGTGCTCCACGTCATTGCGACGCGGACCCTATCACGCGATCAGGGCGCGAGCTTCACGAGCTTGTTGATCGTGTCGCCCTTCGGATCGGCCTTCTTGCGATCCGCGGCGACGATGAGCACAGAGCCCTTCGCCTGGGAAATCCCGGTCGTATCGCCGACCCACTTGAGGCCGACGTCCTGCGCGGCCTTCGCCTCGTCGGCGGTCGCGAAGGTACACACCATGACGTCGACGCTGTTCACGGTCCCGGCCTGGCAGTCCTTGCCGACCGGCGAGTCCTTCACCGCGGTGAACGCCGGCGGCGCGAGGCCACCGGACTTCCATGCGGCGATCACCGCATCGCGCGACGCGTTGCCACCGCTGCCGCAGGCCGCGAGCACCAGGATGATGGCCGCGCGCTTCAACGCCAGCCTCGATGACGACCGTTGTCGTGATGCTCGTGCTCGCGCTCGTGGATGACGGCGCCACCGCCGACCCCAACGCCGACGCCGACGCCGATCGAGATCGACGGCGGAGGCGGCGCGACGACCGTGACGCCGACGCCGACGCCAACACCGACCGCGGCACCACCGCCGACGATCACGCCGCCTTCGCGTCCGTGATGGCGATGGTCCTCGACGATGACACCTGGCGTCTCGACGACGACACCTGGCGTGACGAACTCGGCGCGCGCGCCGATCCAACCGACCGGTGCATCGACCTCGACCACCGGCCGGGTGTAGACGAGCGGGCGGTACGTCGCGTTGATGCCGACGTACATCGGGCGCGCCTCGACGAACGCGTGCGGCGGCTCGGCGACGTAGAAGTAGGTGTCGCCGACGACCTTGAAGTCGTTGTCTACCGGCGGGCGGAAGTAGTGATAGTGCGGACCCTCGATGTAGCAGTACTCGACATCGTCCGGACCGCCGACGACCGCGTCGACGTGGATCGGGTGCGGACCTTTGTAGGCGTACTTCGGGCCGTCGTAGTGATAGGCGACCGGATCGCCGACGAAGTAGTTGTCACCCGCGTGGTCGCGGTACTCGATCTTGTTCGCGGCGTAGATGTGGACGTGCGGGCCTTCGATGTTGCACATGCCACCGCCCTCGGACTTCGGGATGGGATGGATCCCGACAAACCGGACCTGGCGACCGTAGCGGTGCGGGTTACCGCCACTGTCATCGGCGAATGCCGCGCTGGCCGTCAGTGACGCCAGAATGATGAGAATCGCAGTCTTGCGCATGGTTCTAGAAAGAACCGACCGCGCCGGCTGGTCAAGGTTCAGTGTGGGGCGATCTGCGCTCGTACCGGGAACGTGCGCTCGACCTGATCCAACTCGGTGGTGAGCGTACCTTGGAGCGTCATCGGCTTATCGCTCGCTGAATCCAGCGGAACTTCGACGACGACCGCTGCTCCCGCCGCGACCTCGCGCTCTAATGGAACTTCACCCGCGGACACCGTCGCGCCATCGGCGGCGAACGTGTACTCGAGCTTCGTCAGCTTGAGCGGGTGATTCGCGGGGTTCGTGACCTGGACGAACACGACCTGCTGTTGCTGAGTGGCGACCTCGTCGTGAACGCCGAGGACGCGAAGTTGCGGGCTACCGCCGGCGGACTGACAGGCAAACAGTGCGAGCGAGAACAGGGTTGCGACGAGGAAACGCATGACGAGCCAGCGGCCTATTCTGCTGCTTCTGTGCCAGCGAGCAAGAAAACGCAAGTGTGCGAGACGTCAAAGAAGTCGTGACGAACTGACAAGCAGCGTTCACGGTCGCCCGACGGTTTTGTCGCACGGTTTTTCGCTTACGCTCGGGTGGTGAAGATCGAGAAAGGCCGCCGAGTCACGCTCAAGGTCGATCTCTCCGTCGCTGGTGGACAGCAGCTGGAGAAGAGCACCATCGAGTTCATCCAGGGGTCCGGCACGCTTCTACCCGCGCTCGAAGCCGTGTTGAACGGACTCGAAAAGGGCGCGAAGCGCGACGGCGTGTTGAAGGCGAAAGACGCCTTCGGCAATCCGAACATGCAGCCGATCAAGAAGATGAAGCGTTCGGAATTTCCGAAGGACGCCAAGCTCACCGTCGGTGAAAAGCTCGTCGCGCAGGGCGACGACAAGTCGCACATGAACGTGATCCTCCAGATCGCGAAGGTCAGCGGCGACGACGTCGAGGTTCGCCTCGTTCACCCGCTCGCCGAGAAGGACATCAAGTACTCGGTCGAGGTGGTCAACGTCACGGATCCGCGCCCGCCCCCGATGCCGGCAAAGGCGCTCGACCTCGAAGAAGAGAAGTGATGCACGAGCGGCGGCTGTACGCCCATCGCGGTGCGTCCGCCGAGTGCCCCGAGAACACGCTGCCCGCGTTCGAGCGCGCGCTCGAGCTCGGTTGCGATGCGCTCGAGATGGACGTCCACCTCACGCGCGACAACCAGCTGATCGTCGCGCACGACGATCTCGCGACGCGAACGACCGGCGCTGCACTCGCGTGGAACACGCTCGATCTCGCAGCGGCACAGCGCCTCGACGCGGGCTGGGGATTTCTCGCAGCCGACGGCACGCGCCCGTTCGCGGGTCAGGGAATCTACGCACCGACGTTCGCCGAGGTGCTGACCGCGTATCCCGACGTCCACATCAACGTCGACATCAAGGGCGAGCGCGCCGTCGAGGTCATGCTCGCGTTGCTCCGCGAGCACGCCGCCGAGCATCGCGTGACGCTCGCGAGCTTTCAGACCAAGACGCTCGTCGAGGTCCGCCGCCAGAAGTACGCCGGCGAGACCGGGCTCGCGCAAGGCGAGGTCGCCGCGCTCCTCGCGCTGCCGAGTATCGTGTGGCGCCAGCTACCGTGGACCGGCAACGCGGCACAGGTGCCGACGCATCAGGGTCCGCTGCGGTTCGATCGCGCGCCGTTCATCGCGAAGTGCCACAGCCTCGGCCTTCGCGTCGACTACTGGGTGATCGACGACGCGAGCGAAGCCGCGCGCCTCCTCGAGCTCGGCGCCGACGGCATCATGACGAACGACCCGGCGAAGATCGCCGCGCTGTTTCATTAGCGCTTGCGATAGCTCTGAAGCTCGCCGGCGTCGTCGGTGATCTCGAGCTCTTTGGGATCGGTCATGCGGATCGCGCGGTGCTCGTCCTTCGCCGCGTCCTCGCGATCGAAGTCCTTCGCCTTGTGGCAACTGTCGCGAAACGACGCGGCGGCCTGCTTCACCGCGAGCACGAGCGTCGCGCCCTCGAGCTTCCACGCGCCGACCGCGTAGTGAAAGTCCTCGGTCCTGCACGCACCCTGCTTCGCTTCGACGTTCGTCGCGCGCTCGAACCTGCCGTCGCTGGTGAGTCGCAGCGTTCCACCCGACCCGGTGCCCGGCTTGCGTGCGCCGGTCTTCGCATCGCCGATCGCAGTCTTCGCACCGTAGCTCCAGTCGCCGGTGATCGCCGCGGCCGTCGGTGCGGCTTGCTCCGGCGGCGGCGGCTGCGGTTTGTCGTCGCGGTTCTCGACCACGTCTGCGTGCGGCGGAGGTGGCGGTGGTGGCGGGCCCTCTCGATCGTCGTGCGGCGGCGGCGGTCGAGGTCCGCTCGTCGTCGCGATCGGTGGCAAGCCACCGTTGTCGGCGAGACACGCATCGCTCTCCGCTCCGCAGCGCGCGCGGGTGCAGCCCTCGTCGTAGCAGCGGTTCGCGGCGGCGCACTGGATCAACGCCGCGTGGAGCGCCCCGCCCTCCTGGCTGCCCTGGTTCGAGCAGGCCTGGAGGCACATCCCGGTCCGGCACATCGAGTCGCACGACTCGATGATCTGGTGGCAGGTCCAGGTCCCCGGCGGCCCGGGCGGATTCGGCTGGGGCGAATTCGCGCCACAGGCGGCAAGCAGGGCGACGGCCACGAGGAGCCTCATGCGTTGGACCATATGCCCGGAAATCCGTCAGCGAACGGTCACGTGTCGAGTTTCCACCATGGCCTAGGCCACAGGCGCACTGCAGGCGGCGTCGGCTTCCGCTTGCGGACTCGGCCTCAAAGGTGCAATTTCCACGTTTCCAAATCTTCCCCGTCCTCGGAGTTCACTCATGGCTCTCAAGAAAGGCGTCGACGTCAAGCCGGCGCAAGGCAAGCTCGGCATCCTGCTCCCTGGTATGGGCGCGGTCGCGACCACGTTCATCGCGGGCGTCATGTCCATTCGCAAGGGTCTCGGCAAGCCGATCGGCTCGCTGACCCAGCTCGGCCACATCCGCCTCGGCAAGCGCACGGACAACAACTCGCCGACGATCAAGGAGTACGTCTCGCTCGCGAAGCTCGACGACATCGTGTTCGGCGGCTGGGACATCTTCCCGGAAAACGCCTACGAAGCCGCCGTGAAGGCCGGCGTGCTCGAGAGCAAGGACCTCGAGCCGATCAAGGCCGAGCTGTCGGCCATCAAGCCGATGACCGCCGTGTTCGAGCAGGCGTACGTCAAGAAGCTCAACGGGCCCAACGTGAAGAAGGGCACGTCGAAGATGGACCTCGCCGACCAGCTGATGGCGGACATCAAGTCGTTCAAAGAGAAGAACGGCTGCGATCGTCTCGTCGCGGTGTGGTGCGGCTCGACCGAGGTCTACCGCAAGCCGACCGACGTCCACATGTCGCTCGACAAGTTCGAGGCCGGCCTGAAGGCGTCGCACGACGACATCGCGCCGTCGCAGATCTACGCGTACGCGTGCCTCAAGATGGG